>Ga0116216_10002549_pt1 | contig 12059 bp, 17 predicted proteins | sample Sb_taG_11_FD_89696 | JGI IMG/M metagenome (GOLD analysis project Ga0116216, IMG submission 89696) | Peat soil microbial communities from Weissenstadt, Germany - Sb_50d_3_AS metaG | ecosystem: Environmental > Terrestrial > Soil > Wetlands > Peat | place: Germany: Weissenstadt | collected 2010-09-21
GACATGTACTGCGGTTGGCTATCGGTGTGACCTGCGCCAGCGGAGCGCCAAGGATATAACCCGGCGGTTCTGGCGCGAGCAGGCGCACCCCGACCAGCCTGCCGTGCTCATAGACGCGCCGTATGACGTTTCCGTTCAGCTCGAGCTCCGAAACGACGGCGGCGGGGAACGTGAGCCCCGGCGGCAAGCAGCGCGGCGAACGGGACCGCCTGGTCGCCGGCCTGGCGCAGCTGCGGACCTCGAGCTCGCGACACATCTCGTGACGGTCTATCCATCGCAATTCATGAGACCGGGGCAGGCGTCGACACAAGTCCGGATGGGCCTCTCGTTCGTCGTCAACAGCACGGCACGTTCTGGTACCAGTAGACGCATCGCGGTCGGCGATCTGCGAACGGCGGTGACCGCTGCACTATCGCCGACACCGGTCTGGGCGCGGCGCTGCCGCTCTCGCTGTCCACCAGGCCGAAGCGGAAGCGCTGATCGCCGGCGCCATGAAGCTCCACGCGACCGGTCGTTCGTGAAAGGAGGCGTCTCGTTTCGCCTGATCGGAGTGCTCAAACTCCCCACCCGGGAGCGCCAGGCCGAGGTCGCCGCGGACTACTGCTTCGACGCGATCGCTAGCAGGATTGATGCAAGCAGCCGCCCCGCCGCGCCCTCCCTATCCGCGCTGAGCGGGTCTGAGCTCGGGCGGGTCCGGAGTTCTCGTGCCCTGGGCAAGGCAGGTCTCTTCCGGCCGCGACGGCGTCAGTTCAGCCTGCGGGCGATCGGGCTCGCATAGGCGATGTGCCCGAAGAAGGTGCCGGCCTCGGCGCTGCGGCGGGCTTCGCCTTCAGTCGAGGAACATCGTCGCTCGCCCGGTCGACTCGGCGATCGTGGCCGACCGAGCGCCCTGGAGAGTGACGTGCTCCGTCGTCAGGAACGTGACCGCCGCTCGGTCGTGGATCCCTGCCGACTGCAGCGTGAGCCACATCGCGGCCTTTGTGGTTCCTGGCGTCGTCTGGCATGCCGGACCCTGTCTGTCGGCGGGTGCGGCCTGGGTCCGATCGTCGATCCGTCGCTCGCAGAACGCAAGCCGGGGGAGGGTCAGCGACTGGCTCGGGCTTGCTGCTAGCGTGGGCGTGGCCCCGCCGGCCGGCGCCTACAGAGGAGACCCCCCCAATGACTTCCCAGGGTTCCGCCCCGCCGATCGTCCTAGCACACACGGCCTCTGGCTGCGCCCGCGTAGCTGGGAGGGCTGGAAGCAGCGCTTCGAGCGCCGCGGCCACCGGGTGCTGGCCCCGCCTGGCCGCGCGTCGATCAGATCGTGCACAAGTTCCGTGAGTCACCCCGGATAGGAAAGGAACGCAATGACTGATACACCGGGCAGCGACGACCGCACCTGCACCGAGTACGAGGTCCAGGAGGTCGAGAAGGTCAACCGCACGGGCAAGCAGCCGGTCGTCTTCGTTCACGGCCTCTGGCTCTTGCCAAACAGCTGGGACCCGTGGCGGGAAGTCTTCGAGGAGGCTGGATACGCGACCGCCGCCCCGGGCTGGCCCGACGACCCCGAGACCACCGAACAGGCGCACGCGCATCCGGAGGTGTTCGCGAACAAGTCGATCGGCCAGATCGCCGACCACTACCAGGAGGTGATCGAGGCTCTCGACAAGAAGCCGGCGATCATCGGGCACTCGTTCGGCGGCCTGCTGACCGAGATTCTCGCCGGGCGCGGCCTCGCGGCCGTCTCGGTGCCGATCAGCCCGGCGCCGTTCCGGGGCGTCCTCCCGCTGCCGTTCTCGGCATTGAAGTCCGGCTCGCCGGTGCTGCGCAACCCGGCCAACCGCAGTCGCGCGGTGCCGCTCACCTATGACCAGTTCAAATACGGATTCGCGAACATGCTCGACGACGACGAGGCCAAGGAGCTCTACGAGAAGTACTCGGTTGCGGGCCCCGGCAAAGTCCTGTTTCAGGCCGCAAGCGCGAACCTGAACCCCTGGACCCAGGACAAGGTCGACACCAAGAACCCCGAGCGCGGCCCGATGCTGATCCTCGCAGGCGAGAAGGACCACACGGTTCCGCACGCGATCGCGAACGCGTCGTTCAAGCACGAGCGCCGCAACGACGGCGTGACCGAAATCGTCGAGATCGAAGGCCGCGGTCACTCGTTGACGATCGACAGCGGCTGGCGCGAGGTCTGCGACAAAGCGCTCGCGTTCGTCAAGCGGTTCGTGTAGCCGCGCGGCAGGACACCCGGTCACGGCCGAGCTGCAGCTTGGCCCGGCCGCCGCTCCGATCGACGAGCGCGTCGAGCCCCGCATGCCGCGCATAGGGGGGCTCGCGGACGGTCCCGCCGGGAGACACGCGCCTTCTCCAAAGCGGGTCAGGCGTGCGCGGCGACCTCGCGCACGTCGACGTTGACGAGCGTCACTGCGCCGGGGACGGCTGACCTGACCTGTTTGCTCATGCGGTTGGCGGCGTCTTCTGTCTCGTACATCAGCATGGTGAGTCCGTTGTCGTCCTTGATCGTCGAGTACCCGGTCACGAAATCCTGGGGTCTGCGAGGCCCAGGGGACGGGCTGGTTGCGTAGTTCGTTTTCAGCTGCGGCTCGGTCGTCGATGGTGACGTTGACGACGACTGCGGCATGCTGGCCTATTTGGTTGGTCAGGCCACGGGGAGCGGGGTGTCCGCGGAGGTGGTCGTCCGCGAACCGTGCCGCTGAGTCTGGGTCGTGTGAGGGCAGGTAGATCGTCGGGTGCGCTGCGCAGTGAGCGAGAATCGTTTGCATCGTCGCGATGTGCACTTTGGGGTCTGGTGCGACCGCGTCGGCGCGTAGCGCATGCAGCTGCTCGAGCGAGTCGGTTGTGTCGCCGGCGAGCATTACGTGCCGGCCTGCGTCATCGACGCAGATCACTGAGATATGGCCGGGGGTGTGCCCAGGAGTGTCGACGGCCACGATCCGGCCGTCATCGCTGATCGCGTGGCTCCGCGCAAACTCGCCGAACGGGCCCTCGTCGAGCGCAAACGGCTCCGGGGCAAACCCCGGGGGCAGCGGCTGGCGCAGGACGCGGCGCATCACGCGCGCCATCGGAGATGCGAGGAACTCCAGCTCCGCGTCGTGGATCAGGACTCGCGCGTGCACGTGAACCAGCCCGTCGATGTGGTCTCCGTGGGCGTGGGTGAGCACCACCTCCGCGACGTCGTTGAGCTCCAGGCCGGCGGCGGCGATCGCCGCCGGAAGCTCCTGCTCGCGGGTTACTTCCATGCGCGCGAACGGGACGTTCCGCGCCGCGGCTGTCTCACCGGTGTCAACCAGCCGCAGCACCCCGTCGTGCTCGATCGCCCAGCAGTGGATCGGCAGCGGCTCTGAGAAAGCGCCTGGTAGGAACAGGTCCAGCTGCCGGCGCGGGCCTTGGTGGGGGTACAGGAAGCTGTGCTTGACGCGCACGGCCCCGATTGTGAGGACGTGGATCTTCATGCGGAGGGCTCCGATCTCGGGGTATGCCGGCTGTCCCAGCGGTCGTGGTAGGGCCGCACGCCGAAGAGTTTCGCCAGCGCCGCCAGCGGCGGAAGGATCAGGTTCTGGATCCAGATCGGCGGCGCGGTGGCTCGGCTCTCGTGGCGGAAGTACCAGCACGTGGCACCGAGCTGGAGCGGATTCTTCGGTGCCCCGCGGGGCGTCGTGCTGCCCTCGGAGCCCGAGGCCACCGAAGGCCTCGAACATCTCCTTGGTGCGCAGCGCTGGGCGGAGCTCGACCACGCCTTCGATCGCGACCGATCCGGGGTTTGACTCCGAGTGACGGACGCCAATCGGCACAACAAGCGTCTCGCCCGGGCCGACGACACGGTGCTCGCCGGCTACGGTGAAGTGCGCCTCGCCGGCGGTTATCGCGAAGCGCTCCTCCTGGCGGGGATGGACGTGCTCGGTGATCGCACCGCCGGGCATGCTGCGCCAGTTGAATCGCACGACATCTTCGCCAGCGTCATCTGGGGTGGCGGTGAACTGGACCGACTCGCCGGTCGCCGGGTTGGAGAACTCCCGAAACCGGGCGGGGGCGACGTCTGGGATCGTCATGCCGGCACGCTTTCCTGTGCTCCGTTGGACGTGCCGTTTCGGCTGCGGTACCACGCCACGGTCGCGGTGATCGCGGTCGGCGGTCTGCCTTCGGTCCCGAACGTCGACTGGAACTTGGTGGTGTCGAGCACGAACGGCTGCTCGAACTCGTAGGAGAGCTCTACGAGCTCCCGGATCGTCGGGTTGAACAGCCCGAGGGCGCGCACGGCCAGCTTCGGCAGCGAGCGAACGCCGACCGAATGTCCGACGTCGCCGGCGACGAGCTCGAGCAGCGCTCGGGTCGTGACGGTCTCCGGGCCCGGTAGGTGCCACACGCCACCGGCGGCGCGCTCGTCGGTGCCGAGCATCGCCAGACCGGCCGCGATGTCCGGGATGTAGCTGTAGGTGTGGGGCAGGTCGGGGTTGCCGATGAAGTCAGCGCGTTTGCCCGCGACCGCGTTGCCGAACACACGCTCACCGAGCGATGACTCAGTAGCGCCGGCGCCGAAGAAATCTGACGCGCGCCCGATCGCAATCCGGACCCGGCCGGCATCCGCGGCCTCGAGCAGCTCCCGGGTCATCGCGGCTCGCGTGCGGCCCTTGACGGTCGTCGCCGCGAGCGGGAGATCCTCGGTCATCGCCGTGCCGTTAGTAGGTCCGTAGCGGTAGACGTTCTCCAGAGTGACCAACAGTGCACCGTGGCGCTCCGCCGCGGCCATTACTCCTTGCTGCAGCGGCGGGAAGCGCTTTGGCCAATCGGTGTACGGAGCATTGAGACACTGGTAGACGACGGACGCTCCGCTGGCCGCGTCCGCGGCAGCGTCGGGGTCGGTCGCGTCAGCCCCCCGCCAATCAACACCGTCGAGGAGCGCCGCCGGCTGGCTCCGCGACACCACCCGCACCGGCAAACCAAGCCCGGCCAGGCGGTCGATGAGCGCCCGACCGACCTGCCCGGCGCCGAACACGACATGCAGTCGCCCCTCACTCATGGATGCGCCCCAGCGCTCGCAGACACCGCCGCGTTGCCGGCTATGACCTGCTCCGCCGCGCGCCGGACTCCCGCGAGATCGTGGAAGCCGGCGACGGCGGTACCAAGGAGGAGCACGCCAGCGGCGATGCCGGTCGTGGCCACCAGCGCGGTGCCTGACATCGTCGCGACGAGGATCACCGGTCCGACGGTCAGCGCCCATCCGACGGGGCGGTAGCGGGGAACCAGGTGGTCAAGCCACAGCAGAAGCGGTCCGATCGTGATCGCGATCGATGGCAGCACCCAGTCCGAGTGACCGGCGGCGGTGACGATCACCGGCAGGACGATCGCCGCGGCGAACTCGATCACGGTGGCGATCGTGACGGCCAGCTCGATCCGCTTGCCCTCCGGACTCCTGGGCCGCGAGCAGTGCCCCGAGTCGCCGTGATCGCGTAGACGAACACGTCAATGACGATCACGCCAAACACCGCGATCAGTGCGTCTCTTGCGCGGCCGCCGATGGCCACGCTTCCGCGCGCCAGCCAGAAGGCGGCGAAGGCCGCCTGGATCAGCCCCCCAATCCACCGCACGCGCCTCGACCATGTCGCAGTTGGGGTCAGATCGGCGGCGGTCGTTGTGGGGCTCAGACCGTCGCCGTTCGTTGCCCCCGCTTTGCTCGCCACGGCGTGCTGCGCTTGACGCTCGCTCACCAGCATGGCTGGCTCCTTTCGCCGACGCTCGGGCAACCTGGCGGTCGGCGACAGCCGAGCGTCGGCGTCTACCTCGGACGGTATCCTAGTTTCGCGAAACTAGCAAACTAATTCAAGAAAGAAACATCTATACTGGTGCCATGGCGGAGTGGAACTTTCTCACCAACCATGCCCGCGCCCTGGTCTGCATCGCGCATGATCCGGGGGTGCGCCTGCGCGACATCGCCGCTGCGCTCGGCATAACCGAACGCACCGCGTTCGGCATCGTCACGGACCTGACCGAGGCCGGCTACGTCGTCAAGGACAAGGACGGGCGTCGCAATCGCTACCGCATCCAGGACCACCTCCCCCTGCCAGAAGCCGTCGGTCCTCTGCCAGAAGCCGTCGGTCGAGAGCGAACGATCGGTGAGGTGCTCAGACTGCTCATCGACACCCGAGCACCAGAGTCCGCGCAGCTGCCAGACGGAAACGCCGCTTCCGACGGACCAGCTCCAACCCGTGGCAAACGCTCGCCGCAGCGCGACCGAAAGTCTCCGCCGCCGAGCAACTTGCGCACCCGCAGCCAGCGAGCTCCGGACAGCGCAGCGCGTCAAGATCAGCGATAGCGAGCGGCTCGTGCGTCAAGCCGACGTGACTGCGATGCCCGACGAGCCCGCGTCGTTCTGACGGGCGGTCCGGGCCGGCCGAGCCTGTCGCGACCGCTCGACCGGACCATGGTAGGAGACATCAACCCTTTCACGACGCCGTCGGGGCGCTCGCCGCCGGCATGCCGGTCCGAGCACCCCGATCTGACCTTCGACTAGGCCGGCGCGCCAGCCGTTTCGGGCAAAACGCCCAGCTGCTGCATCAGCGCAGCGGCGTTCCAATAGTTGCCGCCGCGATGGATCAACCCGTCCTCGCCGAATTCAGCGGTCCCGCAACCGTATGTGGTCGCGCTCTTGCCGGTCGGCCGGATGCCCAACAGCTCGCCGTCGTTTGTCCCGGTGACCTTCCACTCCTGGGCCGCCCGGTTGCCCGAGACGATCGGCTCACCCAAGTTCACGGCGTGAAAATCCGAGAAGGCCGCGAGATAGCCCGCCACCGAGTCCCGGATCGCCGCGCGCCCCCGCAGCGGCTCAGGCAGCCCGACGTCGTAGAGCTTGGCGTCCTCCGCGTAGCAGGCAGCGACGCCATCGGCGTCGTGTGCGTTCCAAGCTTCGGTCTCCCGCTTTAGCACCTGAGTGATCTCAGTGATGCCCATTGGAATCTCCTATCGGTAGACTCGCAACTCTAGCATAAAATTTCTAGAGATCAGGATCCAGAATGTGCTGGCGTCGGGAGGGCGCTCAGTGAGTCCTTGCTCTTCTCGCTTTCCGGGCGACGATCCGGTCAGAAGGGCAGAGAGGCGGTTGGCCATGGTCACCGCAATAAAGAAGTCCCGCGCCGATGGTCGACGCCCGCGCCGTGCACGTGAAGTGCACGCACCGGAGTCGATGGAGTTCCTCATCTTCGAGGACAACGGCGGCGACTACCACTGGACGATCGTCGCCGCCGACGGCGCAACCCTCGCCCGGTCGGGAGACTTCGCTTCCTACCAGGACGCAGAACGAGCCGCACAGCACGTCCGCGACGGAGCCGCCTCGGCGCCGTTCGAACACCGCGCCGCCAGCGCACGGCCGGTCGATCTCACCGCCCGGCGTAGAGCCACAAGCGACGCCGCGGACGCCGAGCGATGGTTAGATGAGGGCGGCAGCTTCAGCAGCGAGGCGGTGGCCAAATGGCCAGCGCCACACTGATCGCGCCGCCGGATCGGCTAGCGCCCACGAGATAGCCTGATCCAGGCCGGACATATACCTGTCCCGAGTGCGGGCACATTCTGCGGGTGTCCGGACTCGGGCGCCACCGGGTCTACTTCGAGCTCGATGACGAACGCTCCGACGACCCCGTGATGAACCGCGTCTGCCCAGCATGTGGGCACGGCCTGCCCGGAAAGAACCCGCTGTGACCCGATGATCCGCCTCTGCTGCCCACGCTGCCGGCTGCGCTTCACCCCCGCCGCGGCGGCGTACATCACTGCCTGCCCCGAATGCGGTGACTCGCCCGAACCGATCACCAGCCGGGAGCGCACGCTCGGCTTCCGTCTCGTCGGACCGGAGGACCTCCCCCACGAGCTGCCCTACGCAACCGCCGGGTCGCTCACATTTCCCGAGCCGGAAGCGCGATCGTGACCGACCCGCACATCCGCATTCTCCGCCTCGTCGCCCAACAAGCGCAGCGCGAGCTCGACGACCACGACTCGGTCGACGACATCGGACACACCGCGTCTACACGACGGCGTAAACACCTCGCGCGAGCGGCGGCCCGGACCAGAGCGCACGTCAGCGACGCCGACGCACGACGGCGCAACCAAAGACCAGCTCGAATCCCCTGACCTCGACTCCTGCCATCAATCCGGTCTCTGCCGTATAGCTCCGCGAAGCGCCTGCCGCCTGAGCTGAGTACCCCGCTCACGACGAAGCAGGTCTCACGGGCGGGAAACCCGAGCGACGTGCTCCTCGCCAGCTGAGCGTCTCCTAGCCGGAACCGGCTCGTCCCCGCTGGTAGAGCCGATGCAACGCTAAACCGCCGGCAGGCTTACGAGTCCGCCGCCAGGCGACGAAGATGGCGGCTCATGTCACCGACGAGATCGGTCCGGACGCGCCTCTCCAGGAAACGCCACGGCCCCTCGCGGCGCTCGAACCGGTCGTAGTACCGGCCGCTGACGATGGGTTGCAATCCCAGGTCAGGCAGCGCCTGCAGCGCGGTGAAGTACGAACGCGACATCGCTCTGCCGCTTTCTTCGTCGACCTCGATCGCGACATTGGTGATGAGGTGCTTGGTCCGCGGCGTGCCGTCGTCATAAACGATCACGTTCTCCCGGAGCATCTTCTCGATGGCATCGCGGCCGGTCACCGATCCGGCGCCGCCCGTAAAGGTGGCGTCGGCCAGCAGGCGACCAACGCCTTTGCAATCGCCGTCATCGACGAGCTCTGCATAGGCTGCGATGAGGCTCTCGATCGCCCGGTAGCTCGATTGTTGGTCAGCGAAGCTCATGCCGATGGGAGCCTAGGCGAAACCAATACGTGACTGGGCCCGACCGCCGCGCGCTCGCACGACCCAGCGTTCCGCGCGGAGGGGTCGACGGCTGACGACGGGAAGATGCTCGTCCTGCAGCGAAAGCAGGAGCACGAGGACTTCCCTTCGGTGCTGCCGGAGTTCCTCCCGCGGGGAGGCGCCCGCTGTCTACTGCTTCCTCTGCACTGCGAGCGTGTCCGCGTCGCCGGAGCGCCGCTCCTGCGGTGCTGGAAGACCGCCACGTGGGCGCAGGCAGAAGTCTGCAACGTTGGCGATCACCGAGGTCGAGTATTCACGAGGGGCCTTGGGCCGGATGTCCGCATGCAAGTCGGTCTGTTCGGTGTGCTTGCCTGCGGCCAGGTGTCGGTCCGGATCCGCGTCGGGTTGACCGGGCGCCGCTTGCTGTGCAAGTCTGTCTGCGCGCATGAGCCCTGAGAGCGGCCAAGGCAGCACCGTTGATGTGGACTGGATCGCTGCGCACCTCGGCGAGCCGGGCGTTCGGCTGGTCGAGATCGACGTCAGCCGCGCTGCCTACGACGAGGGTCACATTCCCGGCGCGGTTCTGTGGAACGCGTACGCGGATTTGCGTGATCCGAATTACAAGCCCGTGGGACTCGCGGAGCTCGCACGCTTGCTCTCGCGTTCGGGGATCACGCCTGAGACTTGCGTGGTCACCTACGGCTACAGCGCCCCGCTCGGTTTCTGGCTGCTGCGGGCACACGGTCACGAGGACGTGCGGATGCTCATGGGCCCGCGCGACCAGTGGGCGCAAATGGGACACGAGTGGAGCACGGACGCGCCCGCCGTGGCGGAGAGCGCCCATCCGCCGGTGGTCGCGAACGACGATCTGCTCGCGTCTCGCAAAGCGGTGCAGAGCGCGATTGATGACCCGGCGCAGCTTGTACTGGACGTGCGTGCCGAGGGCGAGTACACCGGCGAACTCTTCTGGCCCTCGGGGGCCACCGACGACGTCGGCAGTACGGGGCACGTCCCCGGGGCGGTCAGCGTGCCTATCGGCTTGCTACGCGCCGAGGATGGGACCCTGAGAACTGCCGATGAGTTGCGAGGCGTCTTTGAGCAGGCGGGCGTCACCAAGGACAAAGCACTGATCACCTATTGCACGATCGGCAACAGGGCGAGCGAAGCATGGTTCGCGCTCAAGTACCTCCTCGGTTACCGGGACGTACGGGTCTACTACGGCTCGTGGGTCGAGTGGGGCAACGCGACCGACACGCCGATCGAAACCTGAGCCCGGATTCTCGGCACGCCACATCAGGACGCCGAGTACTGGTTTGGTGGCGATCGAAGCACACCCCATGACGAGCCTGAATTCCGCACAATCCAAGGCTCGAGACGCGTCATCGCCAATGCTCGTCGTCGAACGAAAGCAGCGCCCCGCGGGTGATGACGTCACGGTCTGTCGCTGCCGGATCGCACTGGGAGCGGTTATGTGCTGCAGCACATAACGGCTCCTATGTGCTGCGTCTGGTTATGTGCTCTCAGCAGCTCGGGGGCCGCTTTTTCCCTGCTCAGCCGGAAATCACGGGTCGATCTGCAGCACATAATCGGCGCCGGCGCGAGGCGACGGCATGTTGGCCAGGTGAGTGATATGCGAAGCCGGCGACTGACCGTCCAACCATGGTGGCGACCGGCTGACCCCCAGCGAAACCGCGCGGATTACTGGGTCACGCTCGGCAAGGCCGCGTCGAACGACGGGCGGGAGCGCAGTTGGGCTCGTGTCGCTATCTCAGACGAACGCGACTGCGACCGCCGCGCGGAGGCGGTCGTTTATGTGCTGCGTCTCGTCACACCGGGCAGGAAAAACACGTGGTCACGGTCCGGCGCAGCGCATAACCGGATACAGCACATAGATGGCATGTGCAATGCCAAACCACGTTCCGTCCGGGCGTCGTATAGGGACCCCCTCAGCTCATGCGCGGCGCTGGGCCGCGCAGGCGTGCAAACCATGGAGCATGAGGAGGCCCCGAATGGCAATCCTAATGGGACTCGATCAGCATCGAGCGCAGATCACCACCGAGTGGCTCGACACGTCGACCGGCGAGGTCTCACGGGCGCGCGTCGCGCCGGCGGACCGCGCGGCCGTGCGCCGGTTCCTTGCTCGGTTTCGCGGCCATCAGTTGGAGGTCGCGTTGGAGGCGACGACCGGCTGGCGGTTCGTGGTCGAGGAGCTGCAACGGATCGAGGCTGTCGTGCATCTCGCCGAGCCGGCGGACACCGCCGCCTTGAAAGGCAGCAAGAAGCACGCCAAGAACGACCGTGCCGACGCCCGGCATCTGCGCGAACTGCTGATGGCCGGCAGGCTGCCCGAGTCCTGGATCCCGCCCGCGCACATCCTCGACCTGCGCGCGCGGGTGCGGCAGCGGCACACGCTGTCCGAGCAGCGTGGCGAGTGGCAGCAGCGGATCCAGTCGGTGCTCTATCACCACGGCTGCCCCCAGAGAGCCGACCTGATCAACCGCGCCGGGCTCACGTGGCTGGCCACCCAGCCGCTGTCGGCGTGCGCGCGCGAGCAGGTGACAGTCGCGCTGGCGATGATCGACGCGCTCGAGCGCCAGCTCGCGCCGCTCGACAAGGAGCTTTGCCGGTACGCGCGCCGCCAGCCAGGCTGCAAAGCGCTGATGCGCCACTACGGCATCGGTGCGCTGACGTCGGTCACGATCCTGGCCGAGCTCGGCGACCCCAGCCGCTTCTCCTCCTCCCGAGAAGCTGTCCGGTTCGCTGGGCTGGACATCACGGTCCACGCGTCCGACAAGCGGCGTGCACCCGGGCATCTGTCGCGCCAGGGACCGCCGGCGTTGCGCTGGGCGCTGTTCGAGGCCGCGCAGTGCGCCCGGCGGCCGGGCTCGCCCGACCACGCCTACTACGTCCAGGCGGCGGAGCGGCTCGGTGGCAACCGTGCCTGCCTGTCGGTCGCGCGCAAACTACTCAAACGCAGCTACCACACGCTGCGCAAGCTCGGCGAGGAGGCCTTGCAACCCGCATGACCTCGCCGGTGCGCGCCAAGCCCATCGTCACACCGATGCACCGCGGCCAGCTCCCGCCAAGCTCCTGCCGCCACCAACAAGTGGACGGCCATCATAGACCGAGCGGCCGCAACGCTTCCCCCAGCGGGATCAATCGCGGTAGGGACGCCCGTTGCCAGGCGCCCCCCGCACAGATCCCAGCGTGCGCGTCAACGCACTGGGCTCTTCCCTCGGGTTTTGGCGTCGAAGCGCACGGCGGGCCAGGGGTGAAGGA
>Ga0116216_10002553_pt1 | contig 12053 bp, 13 predicted proteins | sample Sb_taG_11_FD_89696 | JGI IMG/M metagenome (GOLD analysis project Ga0116216, IMG submission 89696) | Peat soil microbial communities from Weissenstadt, Germany - Sb_50d_3_AS metaG | ecosystem: Environmental > Terrestrial > Soil > Wetlands > Peat | place: Germany: Weissenstadt | collected 2010-09-21
GCATCGGCGCATTCTCGGACTGGACGCTCACGATGGTTCGCACCGATCAGGGCCGGGAGCTGATCTCGGCGATGCACGCTGCAGGTGCGATCGAGGTGCGCTCCGCGGTCGACGACGACCCCGACGCGGTGGCGCTGCTCCGCAAGCTGTCTCGAGTCAGCCGGCGCCGTTGGCCCGAGGACGCCGACCAAGCCCCGCGAAGGCTCCCGGTCGTCAGCGCCTGAGACGACTCACGCGCCGAGCTCGCGGGCCCGGGCGAGGACGTCGTCGAACATCTCCGCAGTGAGCAGCCCGGTGAAGACGTTGCGCTGACTCGGGTGGTAGGAGCATAGGAGCGTGCGGGGACGGCCGGCCCGGGTGTCGCCTCGTCCCCCGGCAGCGCCCGGTTCGAGGGGCGGAAGTGGCAGTGCGAGCCCATGAGCGAAACGTTCCCGTTTCTCCCCACATCCCCCTCCCCCCTCCGGTAGCCGGCACAACGCCTCGTACGCGAACGCGCCGAGTGCAAGGAGCACGCGTGCGCCTGCGAGCACCTGCAGCTCGGTCGAGAGGTAACGGGAGCAGGTCTCCCGTTCGCTGGGCGTCGGCTTGTTGGCAGGCGGGGCGCACCGCACCGCTGCGGTCACCCAGGCTCCCGACAGCCTGAGGCCGTCGTCCATCGACTGGCTGAGGGGTTGGCTGGCGTAGCCGGCCCGGTGCAGGGCGGCGAAGAGGAAGTCGCCGGACCGGTCGCCGGTGAACATCCTCCCGGTCCGGTTCCCCCCGTGGGCCGCCGGGGCAAGGCCGACGACCACGAGCCGGGCATCTGGGTCCCCCCATCCCGGAAGGGGTCGAGCCCAATAGTGCTCACCCGCGTGCGAAGCCGGCGGGTTGGCGGCTGCTGCTTCGCGCCATGCGACGAGCCTCGGACAGTGTGAGCAGCCGGCGACCTCGCGCCCGATCTCCTCGAGGCGCCAGGCAGCCGATCGCACGAAACGAAAGGCTACGGTGCTCGCGTTCCGCTCATGGTGGGTAGCCGTGCGCCAACACCACCGCGTGCAGCAAGACAAGTGTCGTGACCGCCACGAGCGCGAACCTTGTCCCCAGCCGGCGCATCCGGTCGAGGCCTACTGCCGTGAGCACCGCTGCGGCTGGGAGACACATCTCGAAGTACCGGTCTTGGTATACCGGGTGCGATACCCAGGAGCCCACAAACGCCCCCAGCGGCGGGAGAATCATCCAAAAGGCGCAGAGCAGGACCTCGATGCGCTGGGGCGCGTCGGCGCGCGCGTCCCGGACTCCTCCGAGCGACGCCAGCCAACAAACGCCGGTCCCGACCGCGAGCACAACGCCCACAGCCAGGATCGTCCCTCGAGCGCCGTTCAGACCAGAAGCCAGCATCACGAACGCCCCGCCGAGGTCACCAATCGAGGGCCGTCGCAACCAGCTCAGCTGCACGAAGCCCTTTCTCGTCGCGATCGCGGCGAGCGGCAAGCCGCACACCAATGCGGTGCCCATGGCTGCGAGCACCCGCCGTTGTGCGGCTCCTCCGGCGTGGAGGACGGGAGAGGTTGGGGTCACTCGGCGGCGAAGCCGCTCAGCAATCAGCATCGCTACGGCTTCCGCCACGACGAGCCACCAGCAGAAGAGCAGGGTATAGCCCGCGAGTGTCGTGAGGAACACGTAGCCCACGGCCCGCGTGAAGTCCGGCCGCTCGAGCAGAAGCAGCCACGCGAGCACGCTCGCTGTGGCGAGGAACATCCCGGGGGTGTAGCCCCGGGCCACCTGCTGCCAAGTCACGAGAGGAAGGCTGATCGTGAACAAGGCCGCCGCAACAAGGCCCACCCGTGCCCCACGAATGCGGTGACCAAGGGCCGCCACCAGTGGCACCGTCGCTGCCCCCGCGATCACCGACGGCAGACGCAGCGCGACCCGAGACGCTCCGAACAGATGGATGATCACGTGAATCAACAGGTAGTACGCGGTCATGTTGCCGCCGTCTTCCGTCAGACCGGCGAAGCGCGGGACGCTTGCGAACACAACGGTGGCGGCCTCGTCGCCCGAAAGCCGATCTGCCGACAAGCCGATGAGCCCGAGGGCGAGGCTGATCAGCGTGAGAGCGGCAACGGCTTGGATCGCTCGGGAGTCCCGCCTCCGGACGTTTGCCGGTTCCCTCGACCCGCCGCGACGACTGAAAATGACCGCCGCCGGCCCGCCTGATTGGACCCTGGTCACAGTGGATCGAGATTACATGCGTGAGATTGTGTTTCGTCCCACCAACAAGTGCCCGACCAGCACGTAGTCCGCGCCGCACCTCGGCTTCCGCCAGGTAGCCGATCACATGAACCGAAAGGCTACGGTGTCCGTCGTGCCGACCTCTCGCCGCAGACCGCCTCGCCCGACGGTGGTGTGCTTCGTCCGGCACGGGACGACCGCGACGACGGGCAAGGTGCTTCCCGGTCAAGCTCGGGGCCTACATCTGTCCGACCAAGGTAGGGAGGAGGCCGCCAAGGCTGGCGAGGCGCTTGGGGGTGTGTCCGTGTCGGCCGTCTACGCGTCGCCGCTCGAGCGAACCCGTGAGACGGCTGTGGCCATCTCGCAACGGGTGGGCAAGCCCGTCGTCGCTGAGCGCGGGCTCATCGAGTGTGACTTCGGGAGCTGGACCGGCGAGTCGCTCTCGGCACTGCGCAAGCTGCCCGAATGGCGGACCGTCCAGCGCTGGCCGTCGGCCTTCCGCTTCCCCGGGGGCGAGTCGTTCATCGAGCTCCAATCGCGCCTCGCCGACACCGTCGGGAGGATCTGCAAGGCCCATCCCGGTGAGGTGGTCGTCGCGGTGTCGCACGCGGACTGCATCAAGGCCGTCCTCGCGAGCGCGCTCGGCCTGCCGCTCGACCTCTTCCAGCGGATCATGGTGGCCCCTTGTTCGATCAGTACCGTCGTGTACGGCTTCGAGGGGCCCGCAGTGCTCGCGATGGGCTCGACGGGCCCGCCGCCAGGCCTGCCCCCGGCCAGGGAGGCTGCGCGGTGAGCGAGGCCTTCGAGCTTGCCAACCCGGACCGCGTGACCGTGGGGACGGTCGGCCCGGTGGGTGAGCGCATGTTCCTGCTCCAGGTGCGCGAAGGGCCGACCCTCATGACGCTCAAGCTCGAGAAGGCCCAGGTGTCCGCGCTGGCGCGGTTTCTCGACCGGATGCTCGGCGAGCTCGAGCGCCCCGTTGGGCTGCCCTCGGGCGACGAGCTCGCGCTCGAGCCCTTCGAGGAGCCGGACTTCGTCGTCCGCTCACTCGGTGTCACCTATGACGAGGATTCGGATCGGATCATCCTCGTCGCGGACGAGGTCGACCGCACCGAAGCCGACGAGGAGCGAGAGGCGCTGTTCGGCTTTACCGACGACCTGGAGCCCGAAGCCGAATCCGGGGGGAGCGTCCGGCTCACGATGACCCGCGGGCAAGCTGCCGCCCTGGCCATTCGCGGGACGGAGCTCGTCGAGGCTGGGCGGCCCCCCTGCCCGCTCTGTGGGTATCCGCTCGATGCGAGAGGCCACGTGTGCCCGAGGACGAACGGCAACCGCCCGCCGCTCACCTGAGCGGACCCGCTTGGCTGGAGCTTCTTGCGGCGGGAGAGCTCGAGGTCGAGGGCCGGCTGCCGTGGAGCTCGAACTACTCGTTTCTCGCGACGGTTCGCTTCGAGGAGTCCGAGCAGCGCGCCGTCTACAAGCCCGGACGCGGCGAGCGCCCGCTGTGGGACTACCCAGGAGGCTTGTACCGTCGTGAGGTCGCCGCCTATGAGCTGTCCGCTGCGCTCGCGCTCGACATCGTGCCGGAGACCGTGCTGCGCGTGGACGGGCCGCATGGCGAGGGGTCGGTCCAGCGGTTCATCGACGCTGACTTCGCCGAGCACTACTTCACCTTGTTGAACGAGGACCGGCATCGTGCGCCTCTTCGACGGATCGCGGCCTTCGACCTCCTCGCCAACAACGGCGACCGCAAGGGCGGTCATCTCCTCGTCGACTGGGAGGACCGAATCTGGGGCATCGACCACGGCCTCTGCTTCCATGTCGAGGGAAAGCTCCGAACGGTGATGTGGGACTTCGCCGGCGAGGAGCTGCCGGCCGAGATGGTCTCCGGCTGCGAGCTCGTTGCCGACGCGATCCCGGAACGAGTCGCAGCCGTGCTCGGGCCCGACGAATGTGAGGCGCTCCGGCGGAGGGCAGTCGCCCTGCTTCGCAAGCCCTGTTTCCCTTCGCCGCGCGACGACTACCGCGCGTATCCCTGGCCGCTCGTGTGAGCCGAGCCCGCCTCGAGAGCGGGCCCGGAGAAAGGGCGCTGGGCCGGTAGGTGAGGAAGGAAGCTCTCGGCAAAGGTCGGGCCCATGGACATGTTCGCGAGTGAGGCGTCGTTCAGCACGGCTGAGGCTGGCTGGTTCGTCAAGGCGATCCGGCAGCTCGAGCCGGAGCTTGCCCGACGGGCGGATTCGCTGAGCATCGACGACCTCGCCTACTGCCTCGGCCTCGAGCTCGGTCGGGCACCTGTCGACGGAAGGGTTCTTGTCGGCAAGGAGGTCGCGCTGAACTTTGCTGCGGAGGCCATCGGCTGCGCCGACACGCTCCACCTGCAGGGCCGCTGCGCGACCGCCTTTGCGCTCGAAGGCATTGCAGGACGGCTGATCGAGGCGCTTATCGTGACTGAAGCGCCGGGCGGGGCGACTTGCGGCCAAGCCCGCGCCGTGGCGCGGCCGGCGCTTGCGCCGGAGTATCCGGCGTCGAGTCCTCCTCCGGGTCCGTCCGCACGCTACGGGAGCGGTGCCGCGGTGGAGAGCCCCGCGTGAGGCGACGTCTCGCGTACAGGTCGGTGTCGGCGACGGCGAGCAGCTCCACGACATCTGCGCATCCGGTCGACAGGTAGCTCGCGGTGCCCCAGCTGAACGGTGGGGCACCGAGGCGCGCCGCTCTGGCCATGACGACGGCCGCGTCTTCCGGCGACGTGTCGGGGAGCACAAGGCCGAACTCGTCGCCACCGAGACGATAGACGCCGTCCATGCTCCGGAGGGCCCTTCGCAAGTTGTCGACCAGGGATACGAGCTGCTGGTCTCCGGCCGCGTGACCAGCGGCGTCGTTGACAGCTTTGAGGCCGTCGAGGTCGATGGCAACGACGCTCAGGTCGAGCTCGGCACGAGCACACCGGGCCAACTCGCGGTCGAGATCGCGCTCGAAGGCCCGCCGATTGGCGCACCCCGTCAGCGGATCGCTGAAAGCGGCCCGCTGGAGCTCGTCGGTGGCGCCGCGACAGGCGTTGACCATCGTGAGGTCGATGAGGCGAGCAATCGCTCGCTGCCCCGGCTCGACCGTGACCAAACCCCGGAGTTGCACGAGTTGCTCGACTGCGAGAACCGGCGATCCGACGCGCGTCCCCCACCTCGTCGCGGCAGCGACGAGGTTGCGCCGACGCTCGATCGACACCGTCCGGCCGGTCTCGTCCGTCGAGCTGGCGCTGGTCGCGGCGGCGGTCTCCGACGCCTCGCTCGCGTCCTTTCGAGGGCTCGGTGTCCCGAAGAGCCGGGAGCGGCTGCCGATGACTGCTCCAAGCGCGTAGAGCAGCAGCTCGCGCTCGTCGGCATCCGCACGCCCGGAAGCACAACGGTGGGCCCGGCACCTTTTCCACCATGCCTCGGCCAGCGCCTCGATCGCGGAGGCGCTGAGCGTCGCGTTGCTCGGCTCGTGGGCTGATCGCTCGACGAGTCGAACGTAGCATCGAGGGGATCGAGCGACGTGGATGCTCCGAGGCGACGACGCAGGTCGTGGTCTCGGCATCGTCGGCTGCAGCTCCCCCAGCTGGCAAACTTGTGCGGCACGGGAGGAGGTTGGCGATGTCGGCGGAATCACGGGTTCTCAGCAAACCCGGCGTAGCTGCGGCCTCCGCGCCCTTACCAACGGTTTCGATCATTCTTCCCGTCCTGAACGAGGAAGCACAGCTCCGTCGCTGTCTTGCCGCTGTGAACGAGCAGACCTATCCCGCCATCACGGAAATACTCGTGGCCGACGGCGGCTCCTCGGACGAGACGCGCTCGGTCGCGGCGGGGTTCGCGAAGGTTCGCGTCGTCGACAATCCGAGGCACATCCGCCCCGCTGGGCTGAACGCCGCGATAGCGGCCGCTTCCGGCGAGGTCATCGTGCGCGTCGACGCACGAACCGCGCTCTCACCGGACTACGTCGAGCGTTGCGTCGAGGCTCTCGAGCGGTCGGGAGCGGCCATCGTGGGAGGGCAGATGCGCTACGAGGCTCACGATGCACCTCAGCGCGGCATCGTGGCCGCCATGACCTCCCGCCTCGGGGCCGGTCCGGCGGCCTTCCGGCGGGAGGGTGGAGAGGCGAGGTTCGTCGACACCGTCTACCTGGGCGCCTTCCGGGCCAAGACGATCCGCGAGATGGAGGGCTACGACGAGTGGTCGGGTGGCAACGAGGATGCCGAGCTCGCCTGGCGAGCTCAACAGTTCGGGGGTGTCTACCTCGACCCGGCGATCAAGTCCTTCTATCTCGGGCGTGCCGGACTAGGCCCGCTCGCGCGCCAGTACTACCGGTACGGCCGTAACCGCGCCCGAACCATCCGGAAGCATCCCGGCTCGCTCTCGTACCGCCAACTCGCCGTGCCCGCTCTCTTCGTGGGACTCGCGAGCCCCTGGCGCCGGCAGGTGCTGGCGGCCTATGTCGCGACGGTGCTCGGGCGAGGCGCCGTCGAGCTGACGCGCGACCCGGCCGCGGTGCCAACCCTCCTCGCAGCACTCCCCACGATGCACGCCGCCTGGGGACTGGGCTTCCTGCGGAGCATGGTCGGCGAGATGGGGCGACAGGATCTTCCACGGCCAGTGGCGAGCTTCGAGGAAAGTCGTTCCTCGGCGCCCGGGATGCCCCACTAGGATGCGCGAGACGGCGATGGGGAAGCTCCGGAGAGAGGGTTCGGTGACACTGGTCCCGAAGAGCTTTCGATGCGCGTCGTAGTCCTCGCCGGCGGGTTGGGGACCAGGCTGCAGGAAGAGACCGAGACCCGGCCCAAGCCCATGGTCGAGATCGGCGGCCGGCCGATTCTCTGGCACATCATGAAGCTGTACGGGTCGTTCGGCTTCTCCCACTTCGTGATAGCTCTCGGTTACAAGGGAGACCTCATCAAGTCTTACTTCCTGAACTACCGGAACCATGCGAGCGACCTCTCCGTGCATATCCCGACCGGCACGACCAGCTTGCTCGGCTCGCCGGGCGAGGACTGGACCGTCGATCTCATTGACACCGGCGACGCGACCAACACGGGTGGGCGCGTTCGGCGGTTGGCCGCGCAGCTGCCGGACGACAGCTTCTGTGTCGCCTACGGCGACTGCCTGAGCAACGCCGATTTGGGTGAGACGGTGGAGTTCCACCGCAAGCACGGTCGCCTCGTCACACTGATGGCGGTGCGGCCGCCGGCTCGATTCGGCTGGATTGAACTCGAAGGCAGCCAAGTCGTCGAATTTGTCGAGAAGCCGAACGTCGGTGAGGGTTGGGTCAACGGCGGCTTCATGGTGCTGCGTCGTGAAGTGCTGGACCATATCGTCTCCGATGACCAGAGCTTGGAGCTCGACGTCATTGGGCCGCTCGCCGCCGCCGGTGAGGTCATGGCGACCCGGCACACCGACTTCTGGCACCCGATGGACACACTGAAGGATGTGAGAGTGCTGCGTGCGCTTTGGGACCAGGGAGCCGCTCCGTGGCGTCTTTGGGAGTAGACCCCGGATGGGACCAGCGGCGCGTGCTCGTCACGGGCGCGACCGGCTTGCTGGGCGGCTGGATGGTCCGCGAGCTCGTGAATCGCGGAGCTGACGTCGTGGCGATCGTGCGCGATTCGGTTCCCCGTACGTTCATCGAGGTCGAGGGTTTGTGGCCCCGCATCACCGTATGCCGAGGGGACATCAACGACGGCCCGCTGGTACGCCGCGTGCTCGCGGAGTACGAGGTCAAGACCGTGTTCCACCTCGCGGCTCAGACGATCGTGCCGATCGCCAACCAGAGCCCGCTCTCCACGTTCGAGACCAACATCGCCGGCACGTGGACCGTCCTCGAGGCTGCCCGCCTCAGCGAGCCAGCGGGAGAGGTGATCGTCGCCTCTTCGGACAAGGCCTACGGACAGAGCGATCAACTGCCCTACCGAGAAGGCCATCCCCTTCAGGGGCGTAGCCCCTATGACGTCAGCAAGAGTTGTGCCGATCTGATCTCACAGGCTTACGCGGCCACCTGGTCCGCCAATGTTTGCGTGGTTCGGTGCGGCAATCTCTTTGGTGGCGGCGATCGCAACTACAGCCGGCTGGTTCCGGGCGTCATCCGTGACGTGGTGTCTGGTCGCAACCCGGTCCTTCGTTCCGACGGCAGCCCGGTGCGGGACTACATCTATGCCGAGGACGCCGCTCGTGCCTACCTCCTACTCGCCGAGGCTATGCGCAAAGATGCCTCGCTTCGTGGGACACCGTTCAACTTCTCTCTCGAGAGCCCGGTAAGCGCACTCGAGGTCGTGAACCTGATCCTGGAGGTCATGCACTCCGACCTCTCGCCGGACATCCGAGCCGGTGCCAAGGGCGAGTTGAAAGAGCAATACCTGGACGCGTCGGCTGCACGCGCGCGCCTCGGTTGGCAGCCGGAAGTCTCGTTTCGGGATGGGCTCAAGCGGACCGTGGAGTGGTACCAAGCTCATGGCTGAGGCGGACTTCAGTCGGGTGAGCAGGTGCCGGCTCTGTGGAGCGAGCAGCCTGTTCTCGATCTTGGATCTGGGCCGGCAGCCGCTCGCCAACGCGCTCGTGCCCTCGGGCAGCCCGCCGCCAGCAAGATACCCACTGGCCGTGGTCGGCTGTGGTGGATGCGGGGTCATGCAGTTGAACGGCACCGTGAACCCGCGCGTGATGTTCGACGACTACCTGTACTTCTCGTCCTACTCCGAGTCGATGCTGAGCGCGATGCGCAGCCTTGCCGCTCGCACCACTGAGCGGTTCGGGATCGGGCCAAGCGACCTCGTGATGGAGATCGCCAGCAACGACGGCTACCTGCTTGGTCACTACCGCGACCTCGGAGTTCGGGTTCTGGGAATCGAGCCGGCTGCGAACGTCGCATCCGTGGCTCAGGAGGCAGGGATCGAGACCTGCGTCGACTATTTCACGGCGGAGCTCGCCTCCGAGCTTCGCCTCGGCGGCTGCCGGCCCCGGGTGATCCACGCGAACAACGTGCTCGCACATGTTCCGGATATTCACGACCTCGTCGAGGGCATCGGCATCCTGCTCGACGATGACGGGGCCGCGATCATCGAGACGCCGTACCTTCTCGATCTCATCGATCGGGGCCTGTTCGAGACGATCTATCACGAGCATGTCTTCTACTACTCGCTCGGTGCACTGCAATATCTGTTCGGCGAGCACGGCATGTCGATCCAGGACTGCGAACATCTCGATGTGCATGGCGGATCGCTGCGGATCACGGTCCGCAAGGGCAACAAGACTCGACCGACGCGTCGCGCCGCGAGGATGGCTGCCGCCGAGGCCCTCCGCGGCCTGAAGTCCCAGTCGGCCTATGCCCTGTTCGTTGCCGAGGTATCGCAGGCACGCGCCGAGGTCGTGAATCAACTCCGCCAGGTGAAGTCATCCGGAAGGACGCTCGCCGGTTACGGGGCGGCTGCCAAGGCCACGGTGCTTCTCAATTTCGCACACATCGACCGCCGCACCATCGACTACGTCATCGACAGGAACCCGGCCAAACAAGGGCGCCTCATACCGGGAGTCGACATTCCCGTGGTGCCGATCGAACACCTGCGAGAGAACCCGCCCGACGTGCTGGCGGTCCTGGTCTGGAATCTTGCTGACGAGGTGCGCTCGCAGCTGCAGTGGTACACCGCGGCGGGCGGCGAGCTCATCGTGCCGCTCGAAGAAAGGAGAGGGCTTGATCGAGGGACTGCAAGTCGTGCCGCTCCAGCGCATTCCCGATGAGCGCGGGACGGTTTTCCACATGCTGCGCGCAAGCGATCCTCACTTTCGCGAATTCGGTGAGATCTACTTCAGCTCTGTCTATCGGGACGCGGTCAAGGGCTGGCACCGGCACGCCGACATGACGCTGAACTACGCGTGCATCTGGGGACGCGTCAAGCTCGCGGTCTTCGACGACCGCGAGCATTCGGTCACTCGCGGTGAGGTCGACGAGATCTTCCTCGGCCCGGACCAGTACTCGCTCGTCGTCATCCCGCCGGGTCTGTGGAACGGCTTCAAGGGCATGGCTGAACTCTCCGTCGTGGCCAATTGCTGTACCCACGAGCACGACCCGGGGCGAAGCGAACGGATGGATCCGTACTCGAGCGAGGTCCCCTACGACTGGTCCCGGATCGACCACTGATCAGGGCTGGAAGCTCGTGACCGCCTCGACGACTCGGTTGACCGTTTGAGGCAGCATCAATGAGTGGAGTGGGAGGGTCACGATCTCGTCACAGACACGCTCGGTCACCGCAAGCGTGTCTGTGCGGCAATTGCGGAAGTGGCTGTGGCGGTGCACCGGGATGAAGTGAATGCCCGTCGCCACACCCTGGCGGTCCATATGACTGATGAAGTCTGGGCGGAGACCCTCGAGCACCCTCAGGCTGTAGATGAACGGGCTCACATCGGCAAACGATCTCGCGACCGGCTTGCACCACGAAAGGTCCGAGAAGGCTTCGCTGTAGGTCGTGCAGACCGCCTGCCGGCTCTCGATGAACTCGCGAATTCGGGCGATCTGACTCAACCCCACGGCGGCCGAGACACTGTTGAGGTGGTAGCGGAAGCCGTCGGAAACGACGTCGTACTCCCAGGCCCGCGCATTCTGGTATCGCAGGTGAGTCTCTTTGTCTACCCCAAGGAATCGGTACAGCCGGAGCTGGTTCTCGCTTTCGGTGTCCGGCACGACGACACAACCACCGTCCAGTGACGTCACGACCTTGACCGGATCGAAGCTGAAGCATGCGAGGTCGCCAAATGACCCGATGGCACGGCCATCGAACAAGCTTCCGAATGCGTGGCACGCGTCTTCAACCACGCGGAGCCCGTTGTCCTCTGCGAGAAGGTAAAGCTCTGTCAGGTCGGCTGGTAGGCCCGCGAAATGCAAGGGAAGAAGTGCCCGTGTCCTGGGACTGATCATCCGTTCGGCGGACCGCGGGTCGATGGCTAGATTGCCTTCGCCAATGTCGGCCATCACGGGCTCCGCACCGCACATGCGCACCGCCTGGTGATCTGCGACATAGTTGAACGAGGTCGTGATGACCTCGTCTCCAGGACCGACTCCGGCCAAGCGCAAGGCGATATGGAGCGCCGAGGTGCCCGTGTTGACCGCGACGACGCGGCGCTCGTTGAGGCCGAGGAAGGCTGCGATCGCCGCCTCGAACTGCTGAGTCAGCTTGCCCATGCCGAGCCACCCGTCCGCAAGCGCATCAACGACGGCCTTCGTCGTATCGATCCCGGTGACAGGGCTGAAGACCGGAATGGGATTCATGGCGCTTTCCGTTCGAGGCGGTTGCGCCTGAGAACCCGCTTGATACCGTCCCAACTCCTGCGCGGGCTCAAGACGGCCATGGCAGGGAGAAATGCTAGAGCCCGAATGCGTGCTCCCTGTGCCCAGTACCTTCTGGTCTCTACCCACAGGTCGGCAAACGCCAGTTCGCGATAGTGGCGAGTCAAGACCCAGCGTCGGAGCACGCGTACGGCGATGGCCCGCTGATCCTCAGCGAGCCCCAGCCCATCGATCGCTAATCTCAAGTCGTGGATCACACGGGTGTGAGGAAAATGGGCACGCGAGTCCTTTGCGGTCAGCCCAAAGAGCGTCGCATCGACGGTCTTCTCCCGAAAGACGCGGTAATCGTTGAGTGGCTGGGAGACTGTCTCGACCGGACTCAACAGGAGCGCTCGCCACACCAGGACAACGTCACTTCCCCAGATGGCCCGCGGAGGGCCGATGCGACGCAACATGTCGCTGCGCCAGACTCCGTAGAGCGTGAGCCGCCCGATCCGCCAAAGATGGGCTCGAAGCCGGGTCTCGAGATCCGGAGAGGCCAAACC
>Ga0116216_10002555_pt1 | contig 12045 bp, 10 predicted proteins | sample Sb_taG_11_FD_89696 | JGI IMG/M metagenome (GOLD analysis project Ga0116216, IMG submission 89696) | Peat soil microbial communities from Weissenstadt, Germany - Sb_50d_3_AS metaG | ecosystem: Environmental > Terrestrial > Soil > Wetlands > Peat | place: Germany: Weissenstadt | collected 2010-09-21
GCTCGCTGACCTGCGATGTATCCCAAGTGCACCCTTCGCACTGCTCCGGCGCAGGCTTTCCGGTGTTCCACATAAAGTAGTAGGCGATGAGCATTCGGCGTCCCTCGAACGCGTCCAACAGTGTCACTTTCCCACGCTCACCAATGAGCGGTGTCGTGCTATCCACTTCGACCATCGGGAGCCGCCGGCGGGCAGCCGCAATGGCGTCGCATTCTCGCGTGTGAGCTTTCTCTCGAAGGCGCAACGCGTCGAGCTCCGCCTGGAAGGTGCTCCGATCGACGACCTTAGGGGCTGCAAGTTCATCTCTTATGATGTCTTTCATTGTTCTCTCCGTCCTCGCTCACGTTCTTCAAGAACACATTGCTCGTCTCAGCCGCTGATGTGCATTGGATTAAAGCGGTGCGCCGCTTTGCCAACGGGAAATGAGCTTCAGCCAAGGCGCGCAATGGAAGGCGCTCATCAGCAGATACATCGGGACCATTCCACTCAGCGGCGACGCACCGTGGACCATCGAGCAAACGACGTCCTGCGAGCCAAATAGGCCCGTCGCGACCGCCACGATTGCGAAAGCCGGCGCAGCCGCCAGGCACAGCCAATCGGCCGCGACAGCGCCGCGGTCGCGCGCGGCGCCCCACTCGTCGGTTTTCCTGATCGCGTGTGTTTTCATGGTCAGTTAGATTGGCCATGATTGTCACAGAGCGGGAGTGACAAGTGTGGCGGATTTCGATGGACTCGTTGATCACGGCGGCGGCGCAGGCGCTCGCGGCGGGTGACCCGCTCGGCGCGTTGAAACGGGTTTCGCTGCGCGACGACGCGCCGGCGCTAGCGCTTCGCGGCATCGCGATGGCGCAGCTCGGCGAGCTCGATCGGGCGAAAACGCTGCTGCACAAGGCCGTTAGAACTTTCAGTCCGCGCGAGGCGGTGGCGCGCGCGAGGTGCGCCGTCGCCGAGGCCGAGATCGCGCTCGTTTCGCGCGATCTCACCTGGCCGGCGAAGACGCTGGACGCGGCGCGGGCGACGCTCGAACAGCACGGCGACCGCCTGAATGCCGCACATGCGCGCTATCTCGAAATCCGGCGCCTGGTCTTGATCGGTCGCCTCGACGAGGCCGAGCGCAAGCTCGCCGACCTTGACCCCGCGCCCTTCCCGCCGGCGTCGCGCGCCGCCCACGAACTGGTTGTCGCCGGGATCGCCATGCGGCGCGTCCGCGCAAAAGCCGCGCACGCGGCACTCGCCCGCGCCGAACGCAGCGCGCGCGAAGCCCGCATCCCCGCACTCATCGCCGAAGTCGAGAGCGCGTCGAAGATTCTGAAGACGCCTGCGGCGCGCCTGATCGGGCGTGGCAGCGAAAAGTTGGTCGTGCTCGACGACGTCGAGACTTTGTTCGAATCGAACGCGCTCGTCATCGATGCCTGCCGTCATGCGGTGCGCGTGGGAGGCACAGTGGTCTCGCTGGCGACGCGTCCGGTCCTTTTAGCGCTCGCACGCGCGCTTGGCGAAGCATGGCCGGGAGACGTGTCGAGGAGCACGCTCATCGCAAGCGCCTTCCGCGCCAGGTTCACCGACGAATCGCACCGCGTGCGGTTGCGCGTGGAAATCGGGCGGCTGCGCAAAAAGCTTCGCGTATTCGCGGACGTGAATGCGACAGAGCAAGGATTTGCGCTGGTGCCGCGCCGCTTACGCGATGTCGTTGTGCTGGCGCGGCCGATGGAAGAGGAGCATGCGGACGTGCTCGCCTTTCTCACCGACGGCGAGTCGTGGTCCAGCTCGGCGCTTGCGTTGGCGCTGGGCGAGAGCCAGCGTACGGTGCAGCGGGCGCTCGACTCGCTTGCCGCGGCCGGCAAGGTGCAGCCGTTCGGTCGCGCACGAGCGCGCCGTTGGATGACCCCGCCGGTGCCGGGATTCACGACGACTTTGTTACTCCCCGCACCGCTGCCGGATAATTAGGATGGCACCATGAAACGAGCAGCCGCCGAAATTCTCCGTGAGCATGGGCCCTTTCCCGGCGCCAACCGCGTGAATGGCGTCACCTACGACGGCGACAAAGTCTGGTTTGCGTGCGGCGACAAGCTGCACGCTCTCGACCCGGCGAGTGGAAAGATCGACCGCTCGATCGATGTCGCTTCGCACGCAGGAACGGCATTCGACGGCCAGCACCTGTTTCAGATCGCCGAGGACCGCATCCAGAAGATCGATCCGAAAACCGGCCGCGTGCTCTCAACCATCCCGGCGCCCAGCGGCGGCGGCTCGGGCCTCGCGTGGGCCGAAGGAACGCTCTGGGTAGGGCAGTATCGGAATCGGAAGATCCATCAAGTCGATCCGCAAACGGGGGCTATCCTTCGCACAATTGAGTCCAACCGCTTCGTCACCGGAGTGACCTGGGTCGACGGCGAACTTTGGCACGGCACCTGGGAAGGTGAAGAGAGCGACGTGCGGCGGGTGGATCCGCAAACGGGAGAGGTCCTGGAAAAGCTCGACATGCCGCCTGGTACGGGCGTGTCGGGCCTTGAGTCCGACGGCGGCGACCGGTTCTTTTGCGGCGGCGGGAGCAGCGGCAAGGTGAGAGTCGTTCGCCGACCGAAGCGCCGCACCGCGGCTTAGAGCAGTGAAGAAACCGGATGACGGGTGAGCGATCCTGCGAAGCCACGCGGTAGTCGGCGCGCATTTATTGCCCGCGCACCAACCTCTGCACCAAATCGTCGAGTTGTTCGAGACTGCGATAGCGGATCGTCAGCGTGCCGCGATTGCCGCGATGATCGATGCTCACCACTAATCCCGTCGCATCGGAGACCCGCTTTTCGAAGGCCAGCATGTCAGCGGTCTTCGCCGCCGCGCCGCGCGGCTTGTTTTTTCCATTTTTGTTTGCTCGCGCGCGCGCCATCGCTTCGACTTCGCGCACATTGAGATCGCGCGCGACGATGTCGTCCGCCAGTTGCTCAGCGTTGGCTTCCCCGACCAGCATGCGCGCGTGCCCGGCATCGAGCTTGCCGGCGTGAATATAAGCCTTCACCGGCTCCGGCAGCCGCAACAGCCGCAGCGTGTTGGCGACATAGCTGCGGCTCTTGCCGACGATCTTGGCGACGTCCTCTTGGCTGTTGCCGAATTCGTCGATCAGCGCCCGATATCCCTCCGCCTCTTCGAGTGCGTTGAGATCGGAACGCTGCACGTTTTCGATGATCGCTAGCTGCAACGCTTCGGCATCCGTCGCTTCGATGACGACAACCGGAACTTCATGCAGTCCGGCGCGCTGCGCCGCGCGCCAGCGCCGCTCGCCGGCGACAATCTCATAGCCGTCGGCAGCGCCGCGCAACTGCCGCACGATGATCGGTTGAATGATGCCGCGTTCGCGCAGCGATGCGGCGAGCTCATCGAGTTCGTCATTGGCAAACGTGCGCCGCGGATTGCGCGCGTTCGGCCGCAACGAACCGGTCGACAATCGCCGTTGACCGCGCGGACGCTCCGCCGAACTTTCCCCGCCGACATCGCCGATCAGGGAGGCAAGTCCGCGTCCCAGCCGCGATCGCGTCCCCTCCTCCGCCATCGCGGCTTCTCCCGAACTTTCGCTCATGCGCATAATTCTTTCTCGCGCTGGATGATCTCGGTGGCGAGGCGCAGATACGCTTCGCTGCCGCTGCATTTGAGATCGTAGACCAACACCGGTTTTCCATACGACGGCGCTTCCGATACGCGCACATTGCGCGGAATGATCGTGTCGTAAACCTTCGGCCCCATGAATTGGCGCACGTCGGCGACGACCTGGCCCGAGAGATTGTTGCGCGAATCGTACATCGTGAGTACGACGCCGTGGATCGTCAGGTCCGGGTTGAGTTGCTCGCGCACGGACTCGACCGTTTTCAGAAGTTGCGACAAACCTTCAAGCGCGAAAAATTCGCATTGCAGCGGCACCAGAATCGCGTTTGCCGCCGCCATCGCATTGACGGTGAGAAGATTGAGCGACGGCGGGCAATCGACCAGCACGTAGGTGAAATTCGTTTGCCCGGGCGCCGGCGTCTTGAGCTGGGCCAGCGCGCTGCGCAGACGGAACGCGCGGTCCCGCGCCTGGCCGATTTCAAGTTCGAGTCCGGCGAGATCGAGGGTGGAGGGCGCGAGCTGCAGCCGCGGCACCGCGGTGGGGACGATCGCGTCGCGCAAGGCCGTTTCGCCGGCGAGCACGTCATAGGTTGAGTGGCGGCGGTTGCGCCGGTCGATGCCAAGACCGGTCGAAGCATTGCCTTGCGGATCGAGATCGATGATCAGCACGTCCTCGCCGATGGCTGCGAGCGCCGTACCAAGATTGATCGCGGTCGTTGTCTTGCCGACGCCGCCCTTCTGGTTGGCGACTGCGAGAATGCGCGGCGGCCGAACCGCGGCCTGCGGCGCCGGACGAGGCGGAGCTGAAAAAGCCGTCGCGGCGGACGATTGCTCCGGGGAGGACGTGTCACTCATTGCGGCCGGTTCCACCTTTGATGGGTCATTTCGCTCAACTTAGAATCGCTTTCCCCGCGCTGGTCGAAGCTTCGGCTCGAGACCACGCACGATGACAATTCGGGCCTTCGGATCAGTCCGACTCATGGCCAGACTAACTTGAATGGTCCAACATTTAGCGGCTTCGGTCAATTCAGCCGCCACATCTTGACCCTTGGGAAACAGGCCCAAAGTGCCCTTTTTCAACAGCGGATACGCCAAAGTGAGCAGCTTTGGCAGCGGCGCCAGCGCCCGCGCAGTCACGGCGTCGATGGCTTCGGGTACGTTTGCGGCAAAGTCCTCGGCTCTCGCGGCATGAACGATGGCGGGCGCGCCCGTGGCGCGGACCGCCTCACGCAGGAAGCCGGCCTTCTTGCCGTTGCTTTCCACAAGATGCACCCGAGCGCCTGCGGTTTCCGCCAATGCGCATGCGAGCACCAGGCCGGGAAAGCCTGCGCCCGAGCCGAAATCGGCCCAGATGCGGGCCTGCCCCGCCAGCGGTAGAAGCTGCAGCGAGTCGGCGATGTGTCGGGTCCACAGCTTCGGCTCGGTCGACGGCGCGATCAGATTGATCCGCTGTTGCCAATCCACGAGCATGGCGGCGAAGCGGTCGAGACGCGCTTCTGTTTCACGTGAAACAGGAGTCAGCGCCAGAGCCCGATCACGGTCGCTCGCATTCATGCGACGCCGCGATCGCGCTTACGGCTCTGGCGGTGCAGATGCGCCACGAGCAGCGTCAGCGCCGCCGGCGTGATGCCGTCAAGACGGCTTGCGTGCCCGATGGTGCGCGGCCGATGCGCTCCCAGCTTATGACGCACTTCGTTGGAGAGCCCGGGCAACGTCGCGTAGTCGATATCGTCCGACAAAACGAGGCTTTCGTCGCGCCGATAGGATTCCACATCGGCCGCCTGCCGATCGAGATAGACCGCGTATTTCGCGTCGATCTCCAATTGCTCCGCGGTCTTGGCGTCGAGCGCGCCGAGGCGCGGCCAAATCCGCGCCAGATCGCCGATGGCGATATCCGGATACGACAAAATCTCGAAGGCTGAGCGCCGCTGGCCATCTTTGCGCAACGAAACACCATGCCGTGCGGCCTCGTTCGGCGTCAGCGTCAAGTCTTGCGCCAGCTGCCGCGCCTCTTTCAGCGCCGCCATCTTCGCCCGATGCGCCCGCGCCCGCACCTCGCCGACACAGCCGAGCGCGATTCCTTTTTCGGTGAGCCGCTGATCGGCATTATCCGCGCGCAGCGCCAAGCGGTATTCGGCGCGGGACGTGAACATGCGGTAGGGCTCGGTGACGCCACGCGTCACCAAGTCATCGACCATGACGCCGAGATAGCCTTCGGCGCGGTCGAACACGATGGCCGCGCCGGCGGCGGCGCCCCTGCCCGCTGCCGCGTTGAGGCCAGCCAGAAGTCCCTGTGCCGCAGCCTCTTCATAGCCGGTCGTGCCGTTGATCTGGCCGGCGAGAAAAAGGCCCGGCAGTCGCTTGGTTTCGAGGGTCGGATGCAATTCGCGCGGATCGACGTGATCGTATTCGATCGCATAGCCCGGGCGCACGATCCGCGCCCGTTCAAGCCCGGGAATCGAGGCCACAATGGCGCGCTGCACGTCTTCCGGGAGCGAGGTCGAAATGCCGTTGGGATAGACAGTCGTGTCGTCGAGGCCTTCCGGCTCGAGAAATATCTGGTGCCCGTCGCGTTCGCCAAAACGCACGATCTTATCTTCAATCGAGGGACAATAGCGCGGGCCGCGGCTCTGGATCTGGCCGGAATACATCGGCGAGCGGTGCACATTTTCGCGGATGATGGCGTGGGTTGCCGGCGTCGTGCGGGTGATGCCGCAGCTCACTTGTGGATTGGCGATACGAGTCGTCAGCATCGAGAACGGCTCCGGCGGCTCGTCGCCGAGCTGCATTTCAATCGCCGCCCAATTGATCGTGGTACCGTCGAGCCGCGGCGGCGTGCCGGTCTTCAGGCGCCCGAGCGCGAAGCCCGCGCGCTCAAGCGTTGCCGACAGGCCGATGGTGGGCGCCTCGCCGACCCGGCCCGCTGGAATCTGGCGCTCGCCGATATGGATCAGGCCGCGCAAAAACGTGCCCGTGGTCAGCACCACGGCGTCCGCGTCGAAGCTGCGGCCGTCGGTAAGCCGCACGCCGGTCACACACCGATCGGTCAGGAGATCGTCGACCTCGCCCTCAATCACCGTCAGGTTGGCGGTTTGCCGCAACGCGCCCTGCATGGCCGTCGCGTAGAGGTTGCGGTCCGCCTGGGCGCGGGGACCGCGCACGGCCGGACCTTTGCGCCGATTGAGCAGCCGGAACTGAATGCCGGCCGCGTCCGCCACCCGGCCCATCAGGCCATCCAGCGCATCGATTTCGCGCACCAGGTGGCCCTTACCCAGTCCGCCGATGGAGGGATTGCAGGACATGGCGCCGATCGTGGCGAAACGCTGGGTAATCAGCGCCGTCCGCGCGCCCATGCGCGCGGCCGCAGCCGCGGCTTCGCAGCCGGCATGGCCACCGCCGACGACAATCACCTCGAAACCGCTATGCATTGCGTACTCCGCCGGGCGCGCTTGTAGCGAACGCCGATTCCGCGGTCAAAACCGGTGCCCAAAACGCCTTGTTTCACGTGAAACACGGCGCCTTGGGCTGTCCCGGGAAGGCCGCCGTTAACCTTTCATTTACCAATGCAGAAGTCGCGGAAGATGACGTCGAGAATGTCCTCGACGTCGACGCGGCCGGTGAGGCGGCCAAGAATGGTCGCCGCCGCGCGCAATTCCTCGGCAATCAGCTCCTCGCGTCCCGAAGCGCCTTGGGCCAACGCCCGCTTGAGCGCAGCGACGCAGTCCTCCAGCGCCCGGCGGTGCCGCACACGCGTGACGATTGCGGTCTCCGTGGCTGCAAAATAATCCTCCGCAAATGACGTCAGCGCCGCGATCAGGCCCCCCATTCCGGCCTCGGTCGCGGCCGAAATCGAGAAGCATTTTGCGAATTCACTACTTATCCACAGCTTATCCACAGCCAGATCCAGCTTGTTCCTGACGAGCCAAGCTATTGAACTTAAAGCGCTTTTATCGATATCCCCAGCTGCTCCGCCAGCGGCCGATCCGTCAATGACCCACAGCACCAGATCGGCCGCCGCGGCGCGCTCCCGGGTGCGTCGAATACCCTCCTGTTCCACTGGCTCACGGCTCTCCCGGATGCCCGCCGTATCGAGCAAATTGACCGGATAGCCGTCCAGGTTCAGATGCACCTCAATCACGTCACGGGTGGTGCCGGGATAGGGCGACACGATTGCCGCCTCGCGCCGGGCCAGCCGATTGAGCAGGGTCGATTTCCCCGCATTCGGCGGCCCGGCTATGGCGACGACGAGGCCGTCGCGCAGGCGCTCGCCGCGGCCGCCATCTGCCAATGCTGCGGCGATCTCATCGCACAATTGCTGCGCCGCAATGAGCGCTGGCGCGACCAGATCCTCCGGTACGTCAGCCTCGTCGGAAAAGTCGATGCGGGCCTCGACCAGCGCCAAAGCCCCGATGATTTTTTGCCGCCAGGCTTCGGAGCGGTCGCCGATCAAGCCCTTAAGCTGGCGAAACGCCTGCCGGCGCTGCGCCGGCGTTTCCGCAGCGATCAGGTCGGCGAGACCTTCAACTTCGGTGAGATCGAGCCGGCCGTTGTCGAAGGCGCGGCGGGTGAATTCGCCCGGCTCGGCCGGCCGCAATCCCTCGATCGTACCGAGCGCGCCGAACACCGCGGCGATGACCGCGTAGCCGCCGTGCAATTGCAGCTCGGCCATATCCTCGCCGGTCTCGCTGTGCGGCGACGGAAACCACAGCGCCAGCGCCTCATCGATCGCCTCGCCGCTTTGCGGATCGCGCACGCGCGCGAGCGCCGCCTGGCGCGGCTCGGGCACGCGGCCGATCAGCTTTTCCAGCGCCAGCCGCGCGTTCGGGCCGCACACGCGCACCACCGCAATCGCCGCCGGCGGCCGTCCGGAGGAGAGCGCGAAGATGGTGGGGCGAGCATCGGCCATGAATCGTCGATGAGTTCCGAGCGCGGCGGCGCTTCGCTGCATGCGGGCTACTTGCTACGGTGCGTCCATGTCAACGTCGCCGCACGCCTCCGCTTCGCCGCCAAACCGTCTCGCACAAGAGACGAGCCCTTATCTGCTCCAGCACAAAGACAACCCGGTGCAATGGTGGGCGTGGGGACCCGACGCGCTGGCGGAGGCCAAGCGGAGCAATAAACCGGTCCTGCTATCGGTCGGCTATGCGGCCTGTCACTGGTGCCATGTGATGGCGCACGAAAGCTTCGAGGACGACGCCACCGCCGAAGTGATGAACGAGCTGTTCGTCAACATCAAAGTCGACCGCGAGGAACGTCCCGACATCGATCAGATCTATATGGCGGCTTTGCATCATCTCGGCGAGCAGGGCGGCTGGCCGCTGACCATGTTTCTCACGCCCGCCGGCGAACCGATCTGGGGCGGCACTTATTTCCCCAATTCGTCGCGCTACGGCAGACCTGCCTTCGTCGACGTGCTGCGTGAAGTCGCGCGGCTGTTCCGCGAGGAGCCGCAGAAGATTGAGCAAAACCGCGCGGCGCTGATGGAAAGGCTCGCCGCGACGGCACGCAAACCCGGTACCGTGACCATCGGCGCGGCCGAGCTCGACAACGCCGCGCGCCAACTCGGCGGCCTGATCGATCCGGTCAATGGCGGCACCCGCGGCGCGCCGAAATTCCCGCAAGCCGCATTGTTCGAGCTTCTGTGGCGCGCCGGATTGCGCACCGGCGAAGCCCGTTATTTCGCCGCCGTGGATATCACTTTGCACCACATCTGCGAGGGCGGCATTTACGATCATCTCGGCGGCGGTTTCTCGCGCTATTCGGTCGACGAGCGTTGGCTGGTTCCGCATTTCGAGAAGATGCTCTACGACAACGCGCAGTTGCTCGAGCTTTTGGCGATTGCGTTTCTACGCTTCGGCAAGCCGCTGTACCGGCAGCGCGCCGGCGAGACGGTAAGCTGGCTCGCGCGCGAGATGACCACAGGCGAGGGCGCGTTTTGCGCTTCGCTCGACGCAGATTCCGAAGGCGAAGAGGGAAAGTTTTACGTCTGGTCCCACGAGGAAGTGATCGAAGCCCTCGGCGCCGAGGATGGCGCGTTCTTCGCCCGCCACTATGACGTGACGCCGCAGGCCAATTTCGAAGGCCACAACATTCTCAACAGGCTCAAGACGCCGCAGCTTGGCGACGCCGACGAGGCGCGGCTTGCCGCGCTGCGCGCCAAGCTTCTGGCCGTTCGCGCCAAGCGCGTGCGTCCGGGCCTCGACGATAAAGTGCTGGCCGACTGGAACGGGCTGATGATCGCTGCGCTCGCCGATGCGAGCCTGATGCTCGGCGAACCGTCCTGGCTCGCGATGGCCCGGCGCGCTTTCGATTTTATCGCACGCGCGATGACGCGCGGCGACCGACTCGGTCACTCCTGGCGCGCGGGCCAGCTGAAGTTTCCCGGACTGGCGTCCGATTACGCGGCGATGATCCGCGCCGCGCTCGCGCTCTACGAAGCGACCGGCGGGCAGGCCCATCTTGACCAGGCGCTCGCCTGGCAGCGGGCGCTCGATCGCGATTACATCAACGCCGAAAGCGGGACCTACTATCTCACCGCCGCCGATGCGGAGGGCCTGGTGATCCGGCCAGCATCAACCGCCGACGAGGCGACGCCGAACCACAACGCGGTGGCGGCGAAAAACCTGATCCGGCTGGCGCTGCTCGCGGGCGACGATGCGTGGCGCGACAAGGCGGACCGGCTGATCGCGGCGATCGCGCCGGAAACGGTCGAGAATCTCTACATGCATATGGCGCTCCTCAACGCCATCGATCTACGGCTGCGCGCAGCCGAGATCGTGGTGGCAGGCGACGGCGAGCGCGCGCAGGCGCTGCTCGCCGCCGCGCGCGCATTGCCGCCGTTCGACCGGATCGTGTTGCACGCGCGTTCGACGGAAGCCTTGCCGCCGGCGCATCCGGCGCTGGCGCAAATCCGCGCGGCGACGCAGCCGCAAGCCTTTGTCTGCGTTGGTCAAACCTGCTCGCTGCCGGTGACCGATCCGACCGCCCTGCCGTCCGCCATCGCGACGACGCGGCGGAGTTGACGCGGCGAAGCGGGGCCGCGCTTTTACGTATTCATCGAGTCGAAGAACTCGGAATTGTTCTTGGTGTTGCGCAGCTTGTCGAGCAGGAAGTCGATGGCGTCCATGGTGCCCATCGGATTGAGGATACGGCGCAGCACGTACATCTTCTTGAGCTGATCCGGCGGAACGAGCAGTTCCTCTTTGCGCGTGCCCGAGCGGGTGATGTCCATCGCCGGGAAGGTGCGCTTATCGGCGACCTTGCGGTCGAGGATCAGTTCCGAATTGCCGGTGCCTTTGAACTCTTCGAAAATCACTTCGTCCATGCGGCTGCCGGTGTCGATCAGCGCGGTGGCGATGATGGTGAGCGAGCCGCCTTCCTCGATGTTGCGCGCGGCGCCGAAGAAGCGCTTGGGCCTTTGCAGCGCGTTGGCGTCGACACCGCCGGTCAGCACCTTGCCAGATGACGGCACGACGGTGTTGTAGGCGCGGCCGAGCCGGGTGATCGAGTCGAGCAGGATCACCACATCGCGACCGTGTTCGACCAGGCGCTTGGCCTTTTCGATCACCATCTCGGCGACCTGGACGTGGCGCACCGCCGGCTCGTCGAAGGTCGAGGAGATCACCTCGCCCTTCACCGAACGCTGCATGTCGGTGACTTCTTCCGGCCGCTCGTCGATCAACAGCACGATCAGATAGCATTCCGGGTGGTTATGCGTGATCGAGTGCGCGATGTTTTGCAGCAGCACGGTCTTGCCGGTGCGCGGCGGCGACACGATCAGCGCGCGCTGGCCCTTGCCGACCGGCGCGACGATGTCGATGACGCGCGCCGAGAGATCCTTCTTGGTCGGATCCTCGAATTCCATCTTCAGCCATTGGTCGGGATAGAGCGGCGTCAGATTGTCGAAATTCACCTTGTGGCGGGCCTTTTCCGGATCTTCGAAATTCAGCGAATTGACCTTCAGCAAGGCGAAATAGCGTTCGCCTTCCTTCGGGCTGCGAATATGCCCGTCGATGGTGTCGCCGGTGCGCAACCCGAAACGCCGGATCTGCGAAGGCGAAACATAAATGTCGTCGGGTCCCGGCAGATAATTCGCTTCCGGCGAGCGCAGGAAGCCGAAGCCGTCCGGCAGCACCTCGACGACGCCTTCGCCGACAATGTCGGTTTCGCGGGCGGAGAGCTGCTTGAGGATGCCGAACATCAGCTCCTGCTTGCGCATGGTCGAAGCGTTTTCGACCTGAAGCTCTTCGGCAAAGGAGACAAGCTCGGCCGGAGTTTTGGTTTTGAGTTCCTGGAGTTTCATTTCCTGCATAAAGATGTCCTGTGAGAATCGGGCCAGCGGCGGGATTGGGGCGCAGAGACGCTGGCGGAAGAGAAAAAGAGAGTCGTAGGTCTTGGGTCGCGAGGGGTTTGGGGCCCTGGTCCCGATGCACCAGCCGGCTCCAATCCATTGGA
>Ga0116216_10002557_pt1 | contig 12044 bp, 10 predicted proteins | sample Sb_taG_11_FD_89696 | JGI IMG/M metagenome (GOLD analysis project Ga0116216, IMG submission 89696) | Peat soil microbial communities from Weissenstadt, Germany - Sb_50d_3_AS metaG | ecosystem: Environmental > Terrestrial > Soil > Wetlands > Peat | place: Germany: Weissenstadt | collected 2010-09-21
GCGGGAGAGGGTTCCGATGGGGGCGCGGGCTTGCGTCCGGCCGGCGGATCGTCCCCAAAGCGGGCTCGGCACCCGCCGCACAACACGATCGGCTCGCGCCGCGCTGGGCGGACCAGCTCAAACCGACGCCATCCACGACCGGAGCCGCAGATCCCGCAGCGGTGTCCGGCGCTTTCTATCCCGATCAGCTCTTCGGTACCCAACGGCGTTCTCCCCTCACCATAGAACGTCGATCGCGCCGGGCTCCGAAAAGGTTGGGGACTGCTACGAGCAGCCGCCGCGCACGGGACGAATCGTGAGCCTGCGGGTGGGAATGACTCCAGAAGTGAGAATGCCTCGGGACCGGCGTGATATGAGGCCGGCACTCGGGGCGCGCTCGAGGGAGGAAAGGTACGACGCGCGACATCATGAGGCCAGAGCTTTCAGAAGTCCAAGACTGATCGCCCGAGGAAACCATAGGCTGCGCTTATAAGTCGTCGGCACCGGGTCAAACAGGATCGCCAAGGGTCCCGCGTTCCGTGCGCGGAGCGGCCTCCTGGTTTGGTGCTAGCCGCTTGCCCGCGACCCGCGACGGATCGCGAACAGCGGGGCGCCGCACTCGGGACAGTAGCCCTCCCAACCGGCCCGACCGTTGGGCAGGGTTATCTCCCGCGCGTCCGCGATCGCGACCTTCTGGCCGCAGACGCATCGACCCTCGGGACCGGGATCCTTTACCGGTGAGTTTGAGTCGGCCACGCCCAGCAGCATATTCCGGGTCGAGTGCCTCGAGTCAACGCGGACATTTATCGGCTGAGGCCGTGGCGGTCTCTTCGCAGTCAGCGCTAGCGGCCGCGACGTCGGTCTCCGCCGGGCGCCTGCCCTCAGGCCCCGCGACGGCCGCGGGGCCTCGAGGAGCGATCCGGCCTTGACTGTCAGGTCGACAGTAGACGCTGGAAGAAGGTCCGATAGCGCTGCAGGGCGACGCGCAGGTCCTCGGTGGAGATGTCCTCGCCACGGCCCCATTGTGCTTCGAGCCGTTCCCGTTCCTTGGCGAAGCCCTCTGCGAGTTGCTGCATGAGGTTCGCCACCAAGCTGTCGGCGTCCTCGACTGCCCCCCGGGGCTCGTCGACGAACCGGGTCTGGATCTCCTCCCACCTTTGTTGGAACGTGGCGTCCATGTCGGCCGGAAGCAGCGACCCGCCGTTCGAGGTGGAGGCCGCCGCGCCCGTCGAATAGGGCGCTGCCTCGGTGTCTTGATCCGGCGTCGAAACGGCCGGTGTCGAGTTGGCCGGCCTGTCCTCGGCCGCATAGCCGGGGGCGCTGCTCTCTGTGCCGAGGTCGGCCCCCGGACGGGCCGCCTCGACGGTCTGATCCGTGGCGGAGCCCGCCGCCCGAGCCTCGCCCGGCGGCGCTGTCCGCTCGTCAGCAGGGACACGTGTCCCCTCCGCGGCAGACGCCGCCTGGTCGTACACCTCGGGCTGACGTTCAGGGGCCGCTGTGTACCGCACATCGTCCCGCGACGTCGTGACGTCGCCCACCTGCTCGTTTGGCGAGGCCAGATCGCGAGTGCTCAGCGTTTCCGTATTGCGTTCCATCGGTCATCCCCTCGGGGTCGTTTGCTGTGGAACTGCGCCCCCACCGTTATCGTGCGCCCGCTCGGTGGCGGAGGCTTCATCTGCCTGCCTGACGTCACCGGGGGCGAGCAGGTCGTCGAACAGCGCTCGGAAGTGAACCAACGCCTGACGCAACTGCTCGGTGTTGGCCTGTCCGTTGTGAGCCCGGATCGAGATCCCGTGGGCCGCTCGATAATTCTCGACTACCACCGGATGCTCCACGGATATGTCGGCCGTCCGCTGCTCGAAGTCCTCATCGACGGGATAGCCGCGGTCGTGCATCACTCGCTGCACGAGCTGATGGGCTTGGGCAACGGCACCCACCGGCTCATCCACGAAGTAGCGCTGAGCCGCCGCCCATTCCGCCAGATAGCGCTCGCGGGCGGCGGGATCGAGCGGCCGAATTTCGAACTTCCCGACCCGATGACGGCGATCCGCCAACTCCCTCTCGGCGGCGCGCTGGTCGCCCCGCTCCACCACGACGCGGCCGTACTCCGGCCCGAACTCATCCTTCAGTCTCCGAGACCGTTGCTGACGTGCAACGAGTACTCCGATGATCACTAACAGAACTACGACAACTGCCAGCAGCACCCAGATCATGGGTCCCTCTCCTTTTGGTCCGTCCCCGGACCCGTCGACGATCGACGATCTCCTGTCTCGAACCTACCCCCGCTCGCCCGCATGAACCGATCCCCGTCTCCGCGACGTATCCCTCCGGACGTTGCGCCGACGAACTCGGGAATGGACCAGATCGCGCTCGTGTCATTTTGAGGTGCCCTTCCGAAACCCCGGCTGGTGACGTCAACATGGAGCGCGCTGGCAGCCGGCACCCGAGGTGGTCGGGCCTGATCCCGCACGCCACCGCGAGGTAAGTCCGTATGGCGCTTCAACGACGGCGACCCGCCGAGCACAAGCCCGCGATTAGCGACATGCCTTTGGCACCCCAGTGAAGCGGTGGGGCTGACAGCAGCAGTAGTCCGGGGTGATGAACAGCCCAATGAGTCCGACCGGCCCTTTCGCCAGCGACGTTCCCTTTGTTCTGTCTGCTCGGCATCTGCCTCGCTGCTCGTTGGTGTGGACCGCATTCGACCGCGTAGCGAGCCCGTCTCCGGTTCCGTCAAGGGGCGCGGAGACTGAGATATCGGAGGCGTCTCCGTGTCGTCTGCTTCGCTCGCGCGGACGGTGCTTGGTGGCTCCGTCCGCGCGAGCGGCGGGGGTTTAAGCGTTGGCGGCCTCGCGCTCCGCGCTGCGGAGCACGCCTGCGCGGTTCTTGTGAGCGCGCTCGTAGGCAGCGACGTCCTTCGTGCGCTGCCCGTCAGTCTCGCCGAGTACGGCTCCGATTTCGGCAACCGTGAGCTCGTCATATCCGGGCCACGGCTCGTGTCTGCGCAGCGCGGTGATGCGGGTTAGGACGGTGGTGCGGTTGTCGTTCTTGCGCTCGTAGGAGTCGACCTTGGCGAGGTCGATCTGCGAGAGCTCGGGCAGCTTGCTGAGGATCTCCTCGGCCGTGAGCGAGTCATATCGGGCGATCGGGAGATCATTCTCGGACGCGACTGCGCCCTTTATCTGTCCCTCGATCTGCGCGACGCCCGGGACCTTGCGTGCCTGCCGGGCGGTGCGCTTAACACGCGCGTTTGTTTCACGTGCCGACTGCTTGACCTCGAGCGCGGCCTCGCGTGTGGCGTCCGCGGCGCCGGTCTTGGTGATGTCGTAGGACGGCTGTCCGTCGACGTCCGCTCCGACGACGGCGTCGGTGAGCTTGGGGATCTCTCGCATGACGCGCTCTAGCATGCGCTCCTCATCGCGGCGGATCGACGCGGCGAGCTGGGCTGTCTGCTCGTCCCCGACCTTGGTGGCGAGGCGCTCCAGGGCGGTGTAGGTCGCGATCTCGAGCGCCTCGGTCGCACACGCGTCCTTCGCGTTCTTGAGGACCTTTTCCTCACCGCCCGAACCGCGCAGCATGTCAAACGGCGTCTTGCTCAGAGCAAGGCTCTGGCTGATCAGCGTCTCGGCGAAGCCCACAAACAGCTGCACTGGGTTGCGGCCCTGCTCAAGCTCACCCAGGCGCTGCTGGATCCGTTTGGCGTTCGCGCGTGTTTCATTCAGGTGCTTCTCGAGCCCGTCGCGGTAGGAGCCGCGCGGGGTCATTGCGATCTGGGACCGAAGAACGCTCACCAAGCCGACTTCGGTGGCGTGCGCTTCGCCCAGATACTGCACGACCTTCTGTTCTGACTTGCTCATCAAACTGCCTTCCGTTGTGATATCGGTTAGGAGAGATCTCGCGTTCCGCTCCTTTGCGCCCCACGCGATCCTCACTTGTCGACTACCCACTCGACAACAACTTGACGCCCCGCGAGGACCTGACGCGCTTCGCGTTGGTCGCGGAGGACCTGCCTGACCGGCTGCGACTCTGCTGATGGGGCTTGATGTACGCGACCGACGCCCAGCGTGGCTCGCGAGAGCTCCTGTGCGGGGAGGGCGCTCGGGCGTGCTGCTCGTGCTTACGCGAGACCGGCGATTGCTGGAGCTGGGTGGCTGTGGTCCTCGATCAGTCGCCGGGCCATCGCCTTGGCTCGTTGAGCCGCATTAGGGTCGCCCTCGGCAGCTGAGACGATCGAGCCCTTCATCAGGATGTGCCAGGAGCGGGCAAACGAGTCAGCGTCGGTCAAGCTCGCTTCCTCGGCGAGCCGACGTACGACCGAGCGGATGTTCTCCAGGTGCTCGATGCTCGCTCTACCCGCCGGGTGAGCAGCTCCGAGCTCGAGCAGAACGTTGATGAACGAGCAGGCCTCGAAGTCGTCGCGGTGAAACCACTCGTCGAACAGGTCGAAAATCGCCAGCAGCTGCTCCTCAGGGGTCCTGCCGCGGCGTCTGGCCTCGGCCTCGACCCAACCCCGAGTCCAGCGCTCCTCGCGTAGTTCCAGGAAGGCGACGACCAGGTCGTCTTTGGAAGGGAAGTGCCGGTACAGCGTGGCCTTCGTGACACCGGTACGGTCGACCAGCTCGTTGATCCCGACGTCACGCACGCCGCGGCGCGTGAACAGGTCGTAAGCGGTCATCAGGATCCGCTCGCGGACGGGCGACTCGCGACCAGCCGCAGCCTCCAAAGTCGCGTTCATCGGCACCAGGATAGCGCTTGGCATAACGGTCTGTCTAAAGTAGAACAACTGGTCGTTCTCCCACTCGTATGGAGGTTTCTTGCACGCACATCCCAGCCGACCGCAGAACGCCAACACCATCACCCCCGCGGCCCACGATTCCTCTGAGCTCGCTCCATCCGAGCGACCTTCAGCGAAGCATTCCGACGTGAACAGCAGGCGGGTTCACCGCGACAGATCTCAGCGCCGCAGTTGGGCGTCCGGGCCTGCGGCAGGTTCCGCGCTTGGGCGGGTCGAGCTAGGGGAACTGTTCGCACGCTGGCAGCAGGATCGCGATCGCGCGGCACGCGATGAGCTCGTCGACCGGTTCTTGCCGCTAGCGCGGAAGCTGGCACGGCGCTACACCGGGGCGCACGAGCCGTTTGAGGACCTGCTGCAGGTTGCGAGCTACGGGCTGCTGAAGGCGCTGGACCGCTTCGATGCCGATCGCGGAACCGCATTCTCCTCGTTCGCCGTGCCGACGATCGTTGGCGAGCTCAAGCGCTACTTCCGAGATCTAGGCTGGTCCGCGCACGTCCCGCGAGGAGCCCAAGAACTCGCGCTGAAGGTCCAACGCGCCCACGACAAGCTCGCAACGAAGACCGGGCGCTCGCCGACCGTCGCCGAGCTTGCGCAATACCTGGAGCTCAGCATCGAGGACGTACTCGAGGGACTCGAGGCCGCAGCCGCGCACCACTCATCCTCGCTCGACGCCCCCCACGACGACGAGGATGGCGAGTCCGGAACGCTGATCGACACGTTCGGCCAAGACGACGCCGGACTTCAACTCGTCGAAGACGCCACAACGGTCGCCACCGCGATGCAGACGCTGTCAGAGCGCGAGCGACGGGTGCTTCAACTTCGCTTCTTCGAGGACAGCACACAACGCGAGATCGCCGAGCAGCTCGGAGTCTCACAGATGCAGATCTCACGGATTCTGCGAGGAGCGATCACAAGACTGAACGAACTAACGCTGTCCGAACCCCCCGCAAACGACCCAGCGCCTGTTTGACCGCTCCCTGCTACCGCCCGACGTCGCTCCCCACGCGAGGCGCTCCTCGTCGTACACGAACGGTCACCGTAGAGGTGCCCATGGCCATGCAATAACGCTCGTCGAATTCCATCGATTCTGCCGGTCGACCACGTGGCTCGGGCCTGGCGTCCGGCAGCAGGCACGTCTCGGCGGCCATGCGCGAGATCGCTGACGTAAAGCGGCAGCGGCGGCCGCGGGCCGCCGCCAGCTTAGGCAGCTCGGGGCTGGTCCGAGAACGCTTGGACATGCCGGACGTGGTCGAACCGGTCGAATGATTGCGGCGTGGTGTGGCCGGGCCAGCGGTACTCGACGCGCCCTTGCCTCGGGAAATATGCCGCGGTGTAGAGGGTGCCCATGCCACTCGTGTAGCCGTTGTTGTAGAGAGGCGGCTCCAGGAAGGCGTCGGCGAAGCGCGCGGGCGTGACCTGGTCATTGGCTAGCAGCGCGAGTAGGTGTTGTTCGCGTTCGACGGTGCGAACGGCGTGCGCGTACTCGGGCCAGTCGATGGCGCCCTGATGGTTCGTCGTCGCCGGCGTGCTCGCGAAGTGGGCGGCACGATCCGGCGCGAGGTAGGCCGTTAGGTGCTCTCCACTGGTGTCGAGGATGGACAGGTTCTGGGCGGCGTGGACTGGCAGCCGCTGAAGCTTCTCGCGGACCTGTGACACGGTCTGGCAGGTTTCGAGCAGGTACCGCACGACCAGCGGGATCGCGAACCCGTCGCCCACCGCACGCCGGCCACCGAACGTCAGCGAGATCACGAGCCCCGCGTCGTTCATACCGTCCAACAGCCCCCAAAGGCAGTCGCTCATCCCGATGATCTGTTGGCCGGCCCAGTCCGTCTTGATGATGATGCCCTCGAGCCGGTCGGCCGGATAATCGTAGTTACGCACCAGCATCGGCTCGCCGTGCGTCCAGACGCCCTGGGAGCAGCCGACGATGAAGGCCGGCGGTCGGTAAAGCGAGAGACAGCGCGCGGCGATCTCGTCGCCGGCGGCTAGCTCGACCAGCCGCTCGTACGTCTCTACGAGCTCGGGCATGTGCTGATGTAGGCGTTTGCGGCAGGTCGCCAGGTCCGGGCGCGCGTCGCGTCCGTCGCGTAGGTACCAGGCCCGGTAGGCCGGCCACATCTGCTGGAAGTTCGCCTGCCAGCGCTCGCCCGGGGTGGGCTCCTCGTAGGACTCAAAGCAGATTGTCTCGGCCGAGATGCCGTCCCGTGGGGCGGTGCCGAGCGCGCCCCGCCCGGCGTGAATCGGCAGCAGCGGAAGCGTGTCCTTGATCGCGTCCCATGCCGGCTTCCAGTAGCGATCGATCGCCTCGTTCGCTGCTGGCGGCAACCCCAGCGATTTCACCCACTCGGGGAGATCCCGCTGGGTAAAAGCTGGTTGCTCGATCGATTTCTCGTCTTCAGGCATAAGCCTCCAGTCCGCCTTTGCAGCGGAATCAGAATGCGTGGCGGCGCGAACCCGGCAGAGTCATCTCACGTCATGAGCGATGTCTGATCGTGAGCCGCGGCGACGGGTGGGCCGGCTCGCTCACGCGCGATCAGGCCGCGTGATGATGTGCCCGGGTACTCCGTGGCCCTCCACCTGCGCAGCTGGCATCCTAGCACCATCCATGCAGATGGTAATAAGATGGTGAGGAGATGGAGCCACAGGAGACGGTTTCGAGAGGCAGGGCCGATCGCGATCGGAGCGAGAAGATCACGATCAACATCGGGCTGGTCGATCTGGGTGAGATTGACCTCCTCGTGGATGAGGGGTTCTTCGCGAACCGCACGGACTTCATCCGCACTGCGATCAGGCGACAGCTCGAGAGCCGGTCAAGCGCCGTGGATCGAACCGTGGCCCGGCGCGAGTTGACCCTCGGCAGTCAGTACTACAGCCGCCGCGATCTCGAGGAGGTCCGCGCCTCGGGTGGCACGGTGGAGCTCCGCGTCCTCGGGTTGGCGACCATCGCCGAGGACGTCTCACCCGAGCTCGCCCTGGCGACGATTGCCGCGGTCGACGTTCTCGGGGCGTTTCGCGCGCCGGAGGCGGTGAAGGCCGCGCTCGCGTCGCGCACCACCTAGCCGATGCCGCACTCCGCGGTGCCGCGCGTCCGATCGCGCCGCCGGTCGGGTGCGAGCCGATCTATTGATTGCAACCAACCACGAGCCTGAAGGGCAAGGATGAGCGAAAGTTGGAATAGGACGATGGGCGAGGCGCTGCGACTCACCCGCGCCGGGCAGTTGGCGCAGGCCACGTCGCTGCTGCAGCACGGTCTCGCCGGTACCACCGACGGACCGCAACCCGGAGCGAATGGCGCCGAGGATCTCGCCGGTCACGGGCGCGCTCACCCGTCCCCGGCGAGCAACAGCGCAGCCGCTCCACCAGCGAGCTTCGTCGCATCCGCAGCACTGAATGCTCTTTCTGAACGCCTCGATGCCAAGCGGTCCCGCCGACCACACCTCGCGCTCACCGAGTTCTCCAGAGCGCGACCGGCGGCTCGCTCCGGTGCACAGGCGCCCGCCCGCACCGGCGCCGGCGGCGAGAGCCGTCGCCGGCGCCACACCGAGACCGCCGGGACGCGCAGCTACGACCTGTACGTTCCCGCCGGCTACCGCGGCGATCCCGTCCCTCTCGTCGTGATGCTCCACTGCGGCACACAAAACGCGATCGACTTCGCGGCCGGCACCCGCATGAACGAGCTAGCCGAACGCCACACCTTCTTGGTCGCCTACCCGGAGCAGTCCAGGGCGGCCAACCAAGGGGGCTACTGGAACTGGTTCTCCCCGACCGACCAGCACACCGGCTCCGGCGAACCGGCGATCATCGCCGGCATCACCCGTCAAGTCATGCGCGACCTGGCCGTCGACCCAGCCCGTGTCTACATCGCCGGCCTGTCCGCCGGCGGCGCGATGGCCGCCGTCATGGCCGCGACCTATCCCGATCTGTACGCAGCGGTCGGAGTGCACTCCGGCATCGCCTACCGCGCCGCGCACGACGTCGGGTCCGCCTTCGCGGCCATGCGAACTGGGGGAACACCGACCGCAACCGGGACGGTCCCGCTGATCGTCATCCACGGCGATAAAGACACCATCGTGGCTCCCGCCAACGCCGAGAAACTCATCCACTGCCGGCTCGCGGCCGGGGACATCGCAAGCCAGAACGGTCCGACAACGACGCGCGCCGACCGTGGCCGGCCGTACACCCGAACTATCTACTACAGCTTTGACGGTGTCGCCGTCGCCGAGTCCTGGATCGTTCACGGCGGCGGGCACGCCTGGTACGGCGGCAGTCCCGACGGGTCCTACACCGATCCCGAGGGCCCCAACTCGTCCGCCGAGATGATCCGATTCTTCCTCCTCCACCCGGTGACCTCCCACCGAAGCTGACACCCGAGCGGGGCACGAATCGCGATCCGCTGCAACTCGGCTGGTCTGGCCGCTGTGCTCCGCTACAAGCGGCAGTGCTGGGCTGCTTCCTTGCGGTCGTCTACGGAGCACTGGCTGCAGCGCCCGTCGGCAATCACGAACGCGTCGGCACCGCTTGCCTGCGGCAGCTGCGGCCGTGTGATCGGCGTCGCGCGATCTTACACCCGCGCCTCCGGCCCCTGCTTTGCTCACGCCGCGAGAATCTCGCCCGCCTCGACGAGCGCCCAGCTCCGCGTGTCGGACAACCTCGGCCACACGGCCGCGGGACGGCCGAGTGACTGAGGTTGTCGCAGAGGAGTGACGCCATCGGGGATCGCCACGACAAGGACAGGCGTCCCGCGGGCCAGCCCGGTGGCCGCTGCATCGGATGCGGCGTCCAGGGGTGACCAGGAATCCAAAGCTGGGGCCGACGGCATGCACGACATCGGCGTGGTGGCGCCTTTTCGTGGCGTCGGCACGTGTGGTCTATGGCTGTGAGACGCTCGGGTGACGCTCGTTCTCGACCTCGGTGACGGCGGCCTCGAGCGTGGGGTAGAAGTGATCGCGGTCGAGCGTCTCGAAGAGGCCGTAGCGCAGGGTGAGGTCCTGCAGGCGCCCGCGCATCTCCGCAAAGGCCATGTGGACGCCCGCGGCGTTCAGCTCGTTGTCGAGTTGCCTGAGCATCTCAGCCGCGGTCACGTCGATGTCGGTGATGGCCTCGCATTGCACCACGACCCATGCGGGGTGCCGCTCGCGCACGAGCCGGCGGATCTCCTGGCGGAAGATCCCGGCGTTGGCGAAGAACAGCGGCGCTTCCCAGCGGTAGACGACCACCCCTGGGATCTGCCGTGCATCGGGGTAGGCCTGGATGCTGTGCCAACCCTCAGTGGCTTCGATCGTGCCGAGGACTGCGCCGTGGGGCCACCAGTTTCGACGGAAGAACAAGAAGATCGCGAGGGCGACGGCGACGATGATCCCCTGGAGGACGCCGAGCAGGATGACGCCGATGGTGGCGACGAGGGAGATCGCGAGGGCGCTACGGCGGACCTCGAAGTACCGGCGAAGAATCCCGACGTCCATCAGGGACCTGGCCGCCACGATGACGACGGCGGCAAGCGCTGCCTGCGGGAGATCGGCGAGCAGCGAGTTGAGGAACAGCAGCAGCAGGGCGACGAGGCCGGCGCCGACGACGCCGGTGACCTGGCTCTTGGCGCCGGATTGCTCGGCGACCGCGGTACGTGAGCCACTCGTGGAGACGGCGAAGCCCTGAAAGAGCCCGGCGGCGACGTTCGCTGCGCCCATGCCGACCATCTCCTGGTCGGGCTCGACCTCGTCTCCGCGCCGAGCGGCGAAGCTCGTCGCCGTTGCGATCGTATCGGTCAGCGACACGAGCGTGATGCCCAAAGCGGCTATGAACAGTGGGACAACGTCGCTCGCCTGTGTCCAGGGGATCGACGGCGTGGGTACACCCTGAGGTAGCGCGCCGACCGTCGCTACGCCCTCGGCCGCGAGCCCGAGCACCGCCGAGGCAATGGTGGCGCCCACCACGGCGACGAGGATCGCCGGAACCCGTTTCGTGACCCGCGGGAGCACGAGCAGCACACCGAGCACCGCGACCCCGACGATCAGCGTTGTCGTGTTCGTCTGATCCAGGCCCTGGACGAACTTCTTGATCTCGTCCAGGAACCCGCTCGCGTCGGTGGAGAAGCCGAACAGCTTCGGGAGTTGGCCGACGATGATGGTGATGGCCAGGCCGTTCATGTAGCCGACCTGGACCTCCTTGGAGAGGAGGTCCGCGACGAACCCGAGCTTCCCGAGCCCGAGCCCGATCTCCACCAGCCCGACCAGCACGGCGAGCATGCCGGCCAGCGCAATCGCTGTTGCCTCGTTGCCGCCGGCGGCCAACAGCGGCATGATGGCCGCGAAGATCAGCGGCGAGACCGACGAGTCGGGCCCCAGGACGAGCACGCGCGAGGGCCCGAACAGCGCGTACCCGACGAGGCATGCGATCGTCGTGTAGAGGCCGGTCACCGCGGGCAGCCCCGCGAGTTCCGCGTAGGCCATTCCCTGGGGCACCAGGATCGCCGCGAGAACGATCCCGGCCACGAGATCTCGCCGCAGCCACGAGCGGTCGTAGTGACGGACGACCCGTACTCCGAATCCACGTCTCGATCTGGGCTGACCGCGTGGTGCTCACGAATCACCGAGTCGAGCCGGCGTCGCAGGCGCGCCGGAGGCGGTCAACCGAGCGCGGCGGCTTCGGCCGCGGCGGAGGGCTTGATTTCGGGCAGGCGCATCATGCGGAAGGAGTTGAACAGCCCCAGCCCTCCTGCCAGGAGCGGGATCAGTAACGCCACCTGCAGCGCGAGGTTCGTCGCGTTGGTATTGATCTTGAGGATCTCGTCCTGAACCGCGGGAGGCTCGTGCTTGACAAGCTCCTGCAGTTGCGTGTTGCTCATCACCTCCGCGTCGTGCTCCAACGACTTTGAGATCTGCTGCTTCTGCGAGGACGGGATCACGGCGCTGTCGTTCACCATGTTCGTGAACGCCACGGACAGGGTCGCCAGCAGGATCCCGCCCGCCATCGCCAGGCCGAACGACAGCCCGAACGAGCCCGCGGCGGAATTGACCCCGGCTGCCTCGCTGACCCGCTCCTCGTCAATCGGGGCGAGCGTGTAGTTGTTGAGCTGAGAGACGAGCAGTCCGAGCCCTGCTCCCGCGATTATCAGCGGGACGACGAGGTACCAGCCCGAGCTTGCTCTCGGGACGATCGGGATCAGCAGCGCCATGCCCACCGTGCTGAGCGCGAACCCGATACGAATGACGCTCGCGGATCTCCGGTGTCCGGTTCGCCTTCCGGCGAGGATCGCCATCGCGCACATCGTCAGTGA
>Ga0116216_10002558_pt1 | contig 12042 bp, 6 predicted proteins | sample Sb_taG_11_FD_89696 | JGI IMG/M metagenome (GOLD analysis project Ga0116216, IMG submission 89696) | Peat soil microbial communities from Weissenstadt, Germany - Sb_50d_3_AS metaG | ecosystem: Environmental > Terrestrial > Soil > Wetlands > Peat | place: Germany: Weissenstadt | collected 2010-09-21
CGCCGCCCACTGGGAGTACGACTGGCGCTGGGAGTACATCCTCTTCGGTCCCCACCCCTGGCCCTGGGACCGGCGACTGGAACGCAAGCACCTCGCGGTGCGGCGGACCGAGTCGACCGCCTACGTGCAGTTCGCCGACGGGTCGTCGCGCTGCTTCGACCTGGCCGCCGACCCGACCTGGCGCACCGAGATCACGGACCCGGCGATCGTCCTGCACGAGGCCCAGGCCATGCTGGCCTGGCGCGCCGTCCACGCCGACCGGCGGCTCAGCGACATGCTGGTCATCGACGGCGGCGTGGGCCGCCTGCCGACTCCCTGAGGGCCCTCAGACCGGCTTCCCGCCCTTGCACCAGGGGTTGGCCGGCACCCCGGCGCAGGCGTTGGCCATCGAGGCCAGCTTGGGCAGCGGATGCATCACGACGGTCGTCGGCTGGGGGTAGCTGGACCCGGCCGGGCAGCTGCCGAACCCGGTGTCGCAGAGGACCTGGGTGAGGAGGCTTCCGCCCGAGTTGCTGGCCGTCGTCAGCGCCCCGCAGGTGGGCTGGGTCGACTCCAGGTTCGCCGGCGCGCTGCCGTCGGGAGCCTTGTTCCCCGCGAAGCAGTTGGCCGCCTCGTTGGAATTGAGCGTGATCTGGCCGAAGTCCGAGTTGCTGGGGTTCCCGAAGTAGCCGTTGTGCACGAAGTTGTTCTTCAAGAGCGCGTCGCCGGCCGGGTCGTAGACGCAGCCGAAGCCGGCCAGCTCGAACCCGCCGGTCCCGCTGCAGGTCTGGCCGAGAACCGGCGGATTGGAGTCGGGGTAGGGGACGAACAGGATGCCCCAGGCGCCGTTGTTGGCGAACCGGTTGTGCTCGACGGTGTCGTTCCGGCCGCCCGAGACCGTCATGCCGGTCCCGGTCGGCCCGTTGGCGGCGGCACCGTTCTGGGGCGTGTTCGGGCTGTGGTTGTCGTGGACGTTGTTGTCAATGAACACCCAACACGAGCGGGTGTGGGTGATGGGGCTCTTGGCGGTGCCGGGACAGTCACCGTTCTGCGGGGCGGGCGCGTCGCCATCGATCTGGGTGTTGGTGTCCAGCCCGTCCTTGTTGTTGTCGAACTCCGAGTGCTCGATCACGACGGCGCCGCCCGAGTTGGTCCCCGAGTAGCCGAGGGCGCTGTACTCCATCCACGCGTGGTCGATCGTGATGCCGCAGACCTGCACGCAGGCGCCGACGTACATGCCCGAGTCGTTCATGTTGCTGGCGTAGACCTGGTTCCAGGTGGCCGGACCCTTGGCGTTGGACGAGAACTCCCCGTAGGCGGCGGCGGTGATCTCGTTGCCGTAGTAGGTGGAGGTGGCCGTGAGGTAAGCGCCCGAGTAGCCGGTGAGCCCGATCTTCCCCGACCCTCCCCCGCCGTTCCACCAGATCTCGTTGCCGGACTGGCCGGTGCCGGACAGGAAGTTGCAGGCCGTGAGGTTCTCGACGCTCACGCCGCCGGCCTTCCAGACCACCACGCCGTTGCGCCCCTCGGCCTGGCCGTCGGAGCCGAGCGGGCCGAAGTTCTGCCACGCCGGGTCCGCGTCGCAGGCCGACGGCGCGCCCTGCTTGGTCCCGTCGACGATGACCGTGGCGCGGTTCATGCCCCGCAGGTGGAGCCGCGGCGTGGTGATGAGCACGCCGCCGTAGTCGCCGAGGTTGGCGGCGGCCGACGAGGCGGTGGCGTCGGCTCCCTCGTGGTAGTCGCCCGGCGCCACCAGGACCCAGTCCCCGGGGCGGGCCGCGTCGACCGCCGACTGGATGGTCGAGTACTGGCCCTTCACCCCGTGGAAGGTGCCCACCCGGAGCACCCTGGGCGAGGCCCCCGCGCTCGACGCGGCCGACAATCCGACCAGCAGCCCGGCCGTCAGCAGGGCGGCGGCGGACCCTCGGCGCAGACCGTGCCGCGGCCGACCAGCCATGGATTCCCCCTTCGTGCGCCCCCGCCCGAGCACCCTACCGCGGGGACCGCTCGCTTCTCTGGGGGCGCGGCGACGCTCAGTGGGGCCTCGGTGTGGCCACGATGACGTCGGCCAGGGGCGCGACCTTCGGGTCGCGGTGGCGGACGGCGTTCCAACCGGTGCGCGCGAGCGCCGCGGAGAAGTAGTCGTCGTCGAAGCCGAGTTCCAGCCATCCGTAGGTGCGGGTGGACCACAGCGAGTACCCGTCGAGGCGCGGGCCCCAGGGATAGGCCAGGGGGCCGACCGGCTCGCCCGCGAAGAGAACGCGACCGCCGGGGCGGACCAGGTGGTGCAGGCGCTCGAGCATGGCCAGGTGGTCCGCGCAGTGATGGAAGGCCTCGTAGAAGATGGCGGCGTCAAAGGGTGCGTCGGCGCGGAAGTCCAACATGGCGGACTGGACGACGCGCAGGCCCCCGATCCCTCGCCCCTTTGCCTCGATTAGCTCGCAGAAGCGCGGCTCGATCTCGACGGCCGTCACGTCGAACCCGAGGCGGGCCAAGTCGAGCGTGAGATTCCCCCACCCGGAACCGAATTCGACCACCCGGGCCGGGGGGGAGAGTTCGAGGGACTTCACGATGAACCCCCGCGCCATCAGCTCCTCGCCCAGGACGGTCGGCGATCGGGTCGAGTGGGGGTAGGGCCGCACCAGCGCCTCTTGGACGTCGAACGGGCTGTGCTCGTTGTCCGTCGAGTAGTCGGCACGACCGGAGAGAGCGCGATAGAGGGTGAACACCCAGTCGCGATAGGCCGGGGAGAACGGATCGCTCGGCCGGTCGCGGGGTGACGCCAGCGAGAACCCGCGCAGAAAGCGGCGCGCCTCGTCCTCGGAGGACCCGAACAGGCGCGCCGCCTCCGCGAGCTCGGCGTCGAGCGCCTCCAGCGCCACCGTCCGCGGCGGGCGGCGGCCGAGCGCCGAGCGCACCCGGGCCTCGACGGGATCGGGCAGCCGACGCACGAGGCGCTTGGCCGCCCCCTTCCAGCCCGGCTCGGGCGTGCGCAACGACGGCGTGGCGCTCGAGCGGCCACCGCTCCCCCACGCCATGGCCCATTATCGCGTGGCCATCCTGGGCACCCCCGAACCCGGGCCACCCCTCGGGGCGGGCTGGCGGTGCAGGCACGACCCCCCGTGGATTGCCATTTCTCCAGGTGGCGGAGCCACCTTGTAACCGAACTGCCTAGAGACGCGCGGGGGACGCCGGTGGTACGTTCACCAGCGCACACTGTTGAAGCGCCAAGACCAGGGTGGCGCGAGGGCGAAGCACAGATCCGCCAGGCACAAATTGGTCGCCCGGCTGGCGGGGAGCGAGTGGCGAAACCGACGCCCTTTCGGACTGATGACCGAAAGGAGCAGCTCGTGCACTCGCCGTTCCCCGAGACCGCCGCGGGATCAGACGACGCCTCGGCTGCCACCGCGTCGCTGCGCGAGGAGGGGCTCCTCGCCTCCGGCACGGCCGACGTCGGTCGGGCCCGTGAGCGCTCCCGCCAGAAGCGCCTGCGCTGGGTCGCGCTCTTGCTGGTGCCGATCGCGACCCTGCTCGTCGTGCGCGACTTCGTCTGGCACCACGGGCCCTTCGCCTTCCCGCACCTGCCGAGCTCGCTCGGCCAGTACGCGCCGGCCGGCCTCTTGATCCTGGTCCTCGGCACCTTGATGCTGGTGCCCCTCCTCGGGGCCGGGCGCTCGCCCCACGTCCTGTACCGACCCGGTGAGATCGACACCCGCTTCGCCGACGTGCGGGGTGCCGACGTCGTCGTCGAAGAGGTGCACAAGACGCTCAACCTGTTTCTCTCCCACCGCACCTTTGCCACGACGATGGGGGGCTCCGCCCGCCGGGCCATCCTGTTCGAGGGACCGCCGGGAACCGGGAAGACCTACCTGGCCCGGGCCATGGCGGCCGAGGCCGGTGTGCCGTTCCTGTTCGTCTCCTCGTCGGCCTTCCAGTCCATGTTCTACGGGCAGACCAACCGCAAGATCCGCTCCTACTTCAAGGCCCTGCGCAAGTACGCCCGGCGCGAGGGCGGGGCGATCGGCTTCATCGAGGAGATCGACGCCATCGGGGCCTCCCGGGGCGGGATGGGTTTCGGCCATCGCGAGGGCATCGCCGGCGTGGTGAACGAGCTCCTCATCCAGCTGCAGTCCTTCGAGGCGCCGCCCGCCAGCACGAAGTTCCTCGGCCGGCTGGTCGACGCCCTCAACTTCTGGCTCCCGGCGGGGCGCCAGCTGCGCAAGCCGGTGGCGCCGCCGGCCAACATGCTCGTCATCGGGGCCACCAACCGGGCCGCCGACCTCGACCCGGCCCTGCTCCGCCCGGGCCGGTTCGACCGGGCGATCTATTTCGACCTCCCCACGCGGGCCGGGCGCCGCGACATCATCGACTACTACCTGGGCAAGAAGGCGCACGACGCCGCGCTGGACGACCCCGGCCAACGCGACACGCTGGCATCGATCACGGCCGGCTACTCGCCGGTCATGATCGAGCACCTGCTCGACGAGGGGCTCGTCTGGGCGCTGCGCCGCGGCGCCGACCGCCTGTCGTGGGCCGACCTCATGCGGGCCAAGATGACGAGCGAGGTCGGGCTGGCCCAGGGCACCGTCTACACGGAGGCCGAGCGCCGGATGATCGCCACCCACGAGGCGGGCCACGCGACGGTGGCCTGGCTGGTCGGCAAGGGTCGCAAGCTCGAGCTGCTCTCGATCGTGAAGCGCAAGGACGCCCTCGGGATGCTCACCCACTCGGACACAGAGGAGCGCTTCACCCAGACCAAGAGCGAGCTCCTGGCGCTCATCCAGATCGCCTTCGGCGGGATGGTGGCCGAGGACCTGTTCTTCGGGGAGACCTCGTCGGGCGTGGCGGGCGACCTGCAGGCGGCGACCACCGCCGCCTGTCAGATGGTCGGCGCGATGGGCATGGGCTCGACGCTGATCTCCGCGCTGGCGGCGCAGGCGCCGGCCGAGGGCAACCTGGCCGCCCGGGTGCTGGCCAACGACCTCGGGCGCGCCGAGGTCGAGGCGCTGCTGGCGCGGGGCAAGGCCGAGGCCACGAGGATGTTGGAGGGGAACCGGCACGTGGTCGAGACGCTGCGCGACGCCCTCCTCGACCGCGACGAGCTGGTCGGGGTCGAGATCTTGGACGTCATCCGCCAGGCCGAGTCCCAGCCCGTCGGCATCGGGACCTGACGGCTAGACCGCCAGCGCCGGGGGCTGGCTGGCGCTGCAGCTCGGGGTCGTCCCGGTCGTCTGGGGCCAGGCGTAGGGCAGGGTGCCGCTGCCCGAGCACGGATCGCTGGCGCCCTGGACCACCCCCGAGGACGTGAGCGCCCACGAGGGCGTTCCCGGGTTGAGGTAGTAGGGGACCGTCACGTATTCGAGCCGGCTGTCCCAGAGGTAGTACTTGCTGTAGCCGCTCACCAGCTGGCTGCTGCCGGAGTTGAACGTGCCGACCGCGCCCCGCCAGTCCTGGGCGATCGTGCCGTAGACGGTGAGCACCCCCTCGGGGTTGCCGAGCGTGTAGTTGTTGACCGCGAACGAGTCGTTGAGGGCCAAGATGGCCGCGTCGACGACCAACCCCGTGACCGAGTTGAGGGTGTTGACGGGGTCGCACAGCGGCGGCGACGGGGCGCCGTTGGTCCCGCAGACCGGCTCGAGGTTCTGCGTGGTGTTGCAGCCCTGCCAGCCGCAAGTGGTCACCGGCTGCTGGACGGGGTGGTCGACCTCGACGAAGTGGTAGGCGATGAGGCCCAGGGTGTCGTTGGGCGTCGTGCCCGAGTTGTAGGTGCACTGGGTGGTGTAGGTGCTGGCGAAGCCATTTCCGCAGTCGGCCTGCGTGTAGAGGAGGTTGCCGTCGATGATGACGTTGTTCTGGCTGGCGACCGTCAAGGCTCCGGACACGCCGGGCACCGTGCCGCTGGCCGCCGGGGCGTCGGAGACGAACACGTCGGCCTCACAGTCGGCGGAGGTCCCGCTCACGTCGTAGTAGTAGCCGATCTGAGAGTTGGCGCCGCCGTCGGCCGAGTCGTCGAAGGGGTTGGCCCCCGAGACGCAGGGCTGCTGGGAGCTCGGCGTGTTCTCGACGAAGATCACGTCGTTGCCCTTGGTGCCCGACGGCACCGGCACGCCGATGCCCGCGTTGGTCCCGACGCCGCAGTTGTTGGAGTTGGTGGTGGCGTTGTCGAGATCCGTGGAGCCCGAGGTCGGCGTGTCCGGACTGTTGACCGTCATGTAGGGCAGGGAGGCGGCGTTGTTGTAGTAGAGCTGGATCGTGGTCGGCCCGGAGTACTCGCAGCCGCCCTGCGAGGCGATCGTCGCGAGCTGGGTGTCCGACGTCGGGATGGGCTCGAATGGCGCATTGTCCTTGCTGGTGGCCGTGTTGTACTCCTTCACCTGTGAGGTGGCGCTGGCACAGGACGCGGTCGGCGACCACTCCCCCTTGAGCGGGTCGACGAACAGGCAGTGCGGGTCGTGCGTGGTCACGGTGGAGGGGACGGCGAGCTGGCCGGACCCGGCCGGGACGCCGAAGGCGGGGTCGCTGTCGACGTAGATGGAGTCGTTGGCGTAGACGGGCCCGTAGAGGACGTCGTTGGGCCCGAAGAACACCGGGTTGCAATAGGGGCTGCCCGGGAACGGCACGGAACCGCCGTTGTTGTTGGTGTCCGGGCCGTAGTAGTTGTTGTTCCAGTCGTAGGTGCAGTCCTGTTGGGCCATGTTCGGGTTTGAGGAGCCCTGGGGGTCCGTCGCCTCGTAGTTGCTCCACCAGATGTTGCTCAGGAACCCGTTCTCCGGGGTGAATTCGGCTGCGGCCGACTGGTAGGCGAAGCGGTTCCCGATCTCGGCCGCCCCGTAGACCTGCTCCTTGATGTACGCGAGGGTGGCCCCGGCCGTCGTGCTCGGCGCGGTGCACGACGGGTTCCCGCCGGTCCCGACCACCGTCGAGAAGCAGAACTGCGGGTTGGTCCACATGTAGAACTCGGGGACCGAGCTCCCGTCACCCGACGTGCTCGGCACCTGGGTCCAGGTGTCGAGAGCGGGGAGGTGGGTCGAGGTGCAGCCCGGGCTGCCGACGGAGCTGCTCTGGAACTGCGGCGATGGCCCGGTCGTGTTGCTGTTGTTGCAGTTGATCAGGTTCGGGTTGTTGTCGATGGTCGTGAGATAGGAATCAATCCCGGCCTCGAGCCCGCGATAGGCGAGGTGCTGCAGCACGTCCTGTTGGACGAGCGGGTCGTGCTGATCGGTGGTGGAGACCAAGATGCCGGCGGTGAGCACCAGGAGGACCGCGATGCCGGTCACCATGGCGAAGGCGGCCTGGCCGAGCTCCGCCGCCGGGTGGAGCTGCCGGACCAGGCGATTGGGTGGGCGCCGCCGCCCGGACGGGCGACGGGCACTGTGGTGGCTCATGTCAGCCGACCTCCTGTTGGAAGACCGAAGACTTCGTGGAGAGGAGGTAGATGGTGCTCTGGTCTTCCTCCTGGCCGCCGCCGAGGCGCGAATTGCTGGCCGTGGTGTTCACCTGCAGGTCGATGGTCACCGACTCGATCTCCGCCGCGGCGCAGTTGTTCTCGAGGTTGGTGGTGGTGGTGGACGCGAGGCAGCTCGTGAAGTACCCGTTGGCGTTCGGACCGTCCTGGGTCAGGTCCTCCTTGTAGGCGGTGGCCGGCGTGGGGTTCGCGCCGTCGACGTTGACGCTCGTAGAGGTGGTCGTCTGGGTGCCGTTGCTGCTGGTGGTCGTCGTCGTGACGAGCAGCATGTAGGTGAACAGGGGCACGCTGTTGAGGCCGTTGGTGACCCCCGTCACGGTGAGCAGTGTGAACGGCGTCCCGTAGTAGCAGGTGTTCGTGTTGTCCCCGTCGAACGGGCAGGTGTCGGTGTGCGTGGAGGGGTTCGTCGTCGCCTTGGCCTCGGTGACGGTGAACGTTCCCGGATAGGCGCAGTTGCCGGTCGTCCCGTTGGGGGTGCAGCTCGCCACGATCTTGGCCGGACCGTTGGAGTCCCCGATGTTGGCGAAGAAGGTGAGGGAGGTCGGCGAGACGGTGGAGATCAGCGCACCGGTCGTCGGGCTGTAGACGCCGAAGGCCGGCGTCGGGATGTTGGCGAAGGAGGTCGGCGCGGGGGCGACCGCGGACCGGATGAGCCGCTGCAGGTTGGTCGAGACCGGAAGGAGCTGGTTGACGTTGGAATAGGTGTTGTTGATCCTGGTCGACGCGTCCATGAACGTGGACACGATCGGGATGGACATCGCAAGGAGGACGGTGAAGATGCCCACGGTGACCAGGATCTCCACCAGGGTGAACCCGGCCTCGGATCCCTCGCCCAGTTCGCGGGCGCGTCGGGCCGAGGCCAGCCTCCACATCCGCCGCGGGTGGTAGCGGGGGGGTCTCATCAGTCAGCCAGCACGACCGGGTTGGGGAGGTAGGTCGTCGTCGAACCGACCGTGACCGAGGTCGGTGACACCGTCACGGCCCACGTCTTGGAGTTCCCGCCGGAGGCGACCGTGACGTTATAGGTGCCGTAGATGACGTCGGCCCGGCTCAGGCCGTCGATCGTCGAGTTGGGTAGCGAGTAGTTGGCCGGGTTACTCCCACTGAGCGGCGTGAGCTGCGGCGAACAGGAGTCCTGGATCGTCACCGTGGCGTTGTTGACGGCCAAGCCGGTGTTCTTGTCGACCACCTGGACGGGCAGGAGGCCCATCGGGAGGGTCACGGTCGCCTCATTGGGGCTGCTGACCGCGCCGGGCGTGGTGGCGGCGCTCGCCGACGCCGCGGTCAGCTCCGAGGCGCACTCGCCGACCGCCACCGAATAGCCGCTCGAGAAGGGGAAGAGGGGGCCGATCTGGAGGAGGGGAGCCACCGACGTGGTCGGCGCGATCAGCTCCAGCGTCGTCGAGGGCGCCAGGTTGAGGTTGGAGATCAGGATCGGCGGGTTGTCGATCAACAGCCCCGACAGGCCGGTCGGGGTGCCCGACCCGCTGAACACCGGCGAGCTGGTGGTGTCGTCGAGCACGACGGCGCCCGTCTCGGTCGCCCCCGCCGCCTCGCAGCTGTTGGTGGCCATGCAGACCAGCCCGGACAGGAGGACCGGGCTACCGCTCGTGCCCGAGATGGTGTCGCTCGTCCAGGTGGGAGACGAGCCGCCGGTGGTGGACACGATGGTCGCCCCGGTCGCGTTGGTGGCGAGCGCCAGGCAGTTGTTGGTGGCCGGGCAGACGATCGAGTTCAGCGACGCCAGGCCGCCCGGCAGGGTGTCGGACACCCAGGCCGTCGGACCGGACTTGAGGGACCACACGATCGGCGCCGCAGGCGACGCCGTGCTGAGACCCGGGACGAAGCAGACCGTCGTGCTCGCGCAGACCAGCGGACCCAGCGAGCCGGCCCCACCGCCCGGGATGGTCATGTTGCTCCAGGTCGTGCTCGTCGTAGAGAAGATCATCGGTGCGACGGAGCCACCGCCGCTCGTCTTGCCGGTGGCAGTGGCATAGCACTGCGAGGTGCTCGGGCAGGCCAGGTAGCCGGTCGTCGAAGTCGAGAAGCCACCGCCGGAGGGCAGCGTGTCCTTCGTCCAGGTGCCCGAGCCGAGCGAGAGGATCACCGCGCTGCCGCCGGTCGTCGTGCCCGTCGCGTAGCAGACGGTCGTGCTCGGACAAGCGAGCGACGAGAACGAGCCGACCGTCGTCCCGCCGGGCGCCGTGTAGGCGGTCCAGGTGGTGCCGCTGGTGAACGACGCGATGACCGAGGTCCCGCTCGTGCCGATGACGAAGCAGATCGGCGTGGCGCTCGCCGAGGGGCAGGTGATCTGGGAGAACGAGGTCACGCTCGGGACCGTGTCCTGGGTCCAGGTCACCGTGTGCGGACTCGACCCCGAGATGGTGGCCGAGAGGATGACGCCCTTCCCCGACGTGTTGGTGCCGAGGACGAAACAGGCCGGCGTCGTGGCACTCGCCGGGCACACGATCTGGGACACCGCGTTGAGGTTGGCGCCGGCCGGCAGCGCGCTCGTCGTCCAGGTGGTGGGTGCCGAGGCCTGCGCGACCGCGGCGGCGCCCCCGGCGGAGCTGTACCCGACCACGATGCAGGCGCCCGAGGAGCAGCCGGCGGACTCGATGCGCACCAGCGACGACGGCAGGGAGGCGACCGACCAGCCCGTCGTCGTCTGGATGAGCGCGGCGGCGATCGGGTTGGTGTTGGGCGAGGTGCTGGCGGTCGCGGTCTGACCGGCGACGACGCAGATGAGACCGCTCACGTTCGGGCAGACGACGCCGTCTTCGGTCGCCGTGGTGGAGGGGTACGTCAGCGCGACGTCGGCCCCCTCGTCGTACTGGACGATCACCTCGGTGATCTCGTCGGTGTTGACCGAGATCGTGGTGGCCGAGCTGGTCGGCTGGGTCTCCGACGACGCTTCGTTGTAGTTGGCCGTGTACAGCGCCGTCGGACCGGTGCCCACCTGGACCGAGTAGGTACCCGTGGTCAGCTCGAGGAAGGTGCAGCCGTTGCTCGCCGGGTGCAGGCTGTAGGAGGTCGTGAGGCTGGTGCCCGAGACGAGGACCGGCACCGTCTTCACCCGGTTGGCCCACGAGATGCCCGACACGTCGGCGGGCGGGCTACCCGACGGGTCCCCGTTCACCTGGATACCGAGGAACCCTTCAGTCACCACCCCCGAGGGCGGGAAGTTGAGCAGCGTCGAATCGGTGATGGAGTGGTTCGGGCTCCAGGTGACCGTGACCTGGAGCAGGAGCTCGGGCGCCAGCCCCGAGGTGCACAGGTCGGGCGTGCCGCTGCCGGCCGGCGACCACGAGAACAGCGCCGTCTCGGTGTAGACGACCCCGGAGACCTTGGGCGACCCCTCCGCGAGCGAGGTGCCGACCTCGGGCTGTCCGTTGCTGTCGTTGGGCGGCCCGGTGTAGTTGAGCTGCTCGAGCAGGGAGTCGGCGAGCCGGATCGCCGTCACCTCCTGACGGGCGGCGGCAGCCTGCCCGATGACGTTGGTGAACAGGTACGAGAGCGGGACGATGATGATGAGGAGGAGCGAGATCGAGATGACGACCTCGAGCATTCCCATGCCCTCCTCGGAGCGCGCGTGGCGAAGATGCTCGAATGGGCGCGCGAAACCGGCCACCCGTCGTACCCGCGAGCGGCGACCCTGCTGTTTCAGGCCACCCTGGCTGGCCAATCCGACCTTCCATCCGTGTTTGCTCGGTTGGAACAGGCAGGAATGCCGCTGAATCGGTGGCCACCCTTCGAACAGCCGATTCGGCAACCCGGCCAGCTCCGCGGAGCTCCGAGGCTTTGCGTCCCCTCCTCACGGAGGGTTTGCTCTTTCGTCGGCCCCGGCGAACCGGGCTCCGATCGCTCTTCAGGATAGGGGACACCACGCCCAGAGTCGGGGATCCCCACGGGGCCGACGCGCCCGAAGGCCCAGGTCGAAGGCTCTTTTCGGGCGGTCCGGCAAGGGGAGGCCACGGTCGCACCCCCGTCCCCGACGCTGGCAGCCGATCCCGGACCGGGAGGCCATGGTCGCACCGACCGAGCCTGGGCCGAGGCTGGTCGTCGATCGAGAAGGCCCCGAACAGCACGGCGGGTGCCATGGCGTCTTCCACCCCCGGTCAATGACTACATGGCGGAGTGCTCGTCGCTCGAAGTGTCACTGCTTGGCCCTGGCGGACTGGTCACCGGGGACACGGCCGGCGAGGGCGAAGGCTCGGCCACCGACCGGGTGGCGAGCAGGCAGCCGACCAGGATCAGCCCGAAGCCGACGCCGGTGGCACCGGAGAAACGCTCGTCCAAGACGAGCACCCCGAGCACGACGGCGACCGCGGGGTTGACGTAGGTGATCACGGTGGCCCTGGAGGCTCCCACCTCGCCGATCAACGCGAAAAACAAGAGGAATGCCGCCGCCGTACACACGACCGTCAGGCCGACGATCGACCAGATGACCGACCCCGTGAGGCTGCGCGCCGGCATCTCGAACGCGGCGATCGGGGCATAGAGGACGGCGCAAGCGATCAGCGAGGCCGCGATCACCCCAAGGCCGGGCAGGTCCGACAGGTGGCGGGACAGGATCCAGGGACCGAGGGCGTAGCCGC
>Ga0116216_10002561_pt1 | contig 12032 bp, 9 predicted proteins | sample Sb_taG_11_FD_89696 | JGI IMG/M metagenome (GOLD analysis project Ga0116216, IMG submission 89696) | Peat soil microbial communities from Weissenstadt, Germany - Sb_50d_3_AS metaG | ecosystem: Environmental > Terrestrial > Soil > Wetlands > Peat | place: Germany: Weissenstadt | collected 2010-09-21
CACCAAGGACATATACTGAAGCGGGTAAACTCTGTTGGGGCATAGAATCTAACTGTAACGACATACTTGTGTTTTTACCAATCGATTATTTCGACATCTTTATTGGTCACTATAATATCCGGGCGCGTCTCTTCAATAAAACGCTGAACGTTTCCCAGGATTTGATCAATATGCTGACTACTATTGCTGACGCAACTCACGCCAAGTTTAGCGATTTGCCAATGGTCTTGTTCGTCTACTTCCGCAATCGCTACATCAAACTTCTGGCGTGTCCTGGCCATGATAGATTGAAGTACCTGGCGTTTATCTTTTAACGAGTGACATCCAGGTAAGTGTAACGTGATCTGGCTCACTCCAACTTTCATGCAGCTAGTATAGCATAGTTGATAAGATTCGACGCCTTCCAGGTAACTCTGGTAAAATGGGTTAAGTACAATAGCAAAAAAGGAGTATATTTTTATGACCGAAGCGACTACATCAGGCGGAGGGCGTCCAAGTTTGCCCATGCAAGGGGTACCACAACCGAGTCGGGATGAAGTGTTGCATCTGCCTCGCGTGCATATTTCCTCCCACCCGGTGATGGCGCATAAAATGACTGCGTTACGCGATAAAAACACACAACCACCTGAGTTTTATCGCCATGTGAAGGAGATTGGCGCGCTGCTTGCTTATGAAGCTACAGCAACGCTCGCACTTGAGACTGCTCCGATAGAGACACCAATGGGACCAATGATTGGTGAACGCCTGGCAGGTGGTATAGGAGTGACACCGATCTTACGTGCCGGTCTTGGCCTGGCGGAGGGATTCCGAGAGGTTATCCCGGATGCTCAAATCTGGCACCTTGGCCTGCGTCGAGACGAACAAACATTGGAGGCAATGGAGTATTACAATCAACTCCCTCACCGTGTAGACCTGCAGGTCTGTTACGCGGTCGATCCTATGCTTGCCACGGGCGGCTCTGCAATTGATGCGATAAACGTACTCAAAAGACGAGCTATTCCTCGTCTTTGCTATGTAGGCATTATCGCCGCTCCCTACGGCTTACTTAAGCTTTCTCAGACCCATCCTGACATTGATATTTATATTGCTGCACTTGACGAGAGTCTGAACGACGTTGGCTATATTCTTCCAGGGCTGGGTGATGCAGGAGACCGACAGTTTGGCACGTTTTAACCTGCTCGACATACTAGAAGATGCCTTGAATGAAACGAAGCATGAAGAAGGTAGTAGATGACAGTTCCATTCCCTCCACCAGGTCAACAAGGGGACGACGAGGAAATAGCAGATAGCTTAGAAGCAGGGCAAGAATCCCAATCAGGAGAGCAAGCGACCGCGGAAGAGCAAGATTCTGACGAAATCCAACTTCCGCCAGAAGCGCAGGGAGAGACCAATGGAGGACCGCTCGGTTGTTGTCTTGGCGTGACTGTTGGCCTGCTACTTAGCCTGACGATTGCCGTTTTGAGCCGCCTATACGCTGATCCGCTTGCGCAGGTGTTTCACGGCAGCCTCTCAATAAGTGTACGTATTGTCATGGTCATTTTCGCAATTGTGGCCGCGGTGCTCTGTGGCTATATCGGCTGGAAAATCGGCAAACGTGTGTATCGCGAATATGAATTAAGCCCGAGACAGCAGCAGAAGTTAGCGCATCTGGAACAGAAATATCAGCAGCGCCAGGCGCAGAAACACTAGTTGCATAGGCAGGTAGTAGGTAAATCGGTCACATTTCGCCCTGAGAGTCCCAACTGCCCGTTACTGATTACAGGAGACCTGGTTTTTATGACATTGAGCAACAATTCAATGTCATAAAGGCTTGAAGGTATAAGGATAGTTTTTATCCTGGAGGATAGATTACACGTAATTTGAAAGAGGTAAGCTATGCGCGTCGTCATTTTCTGTGACATGGAAGGTATCTCCTGTATCGAGCATTGGGATCAAGTGTCTGCGGGCACCGCTTTTTACGAGCAAAGCAGAAAACTGTATACAGACGAGATGAATGCTGCTGTGCGCGGCGCGCGAGCAGCAGGGGCAAGAGAAATAGTTGTCGTCGATTGCCACGGAGCGGGCGGCGCGTATAGCTTCAAAAGCTTCATTCCAGAACAGTTGGAATCAGGAGCGCAATATGTCTTCGGTTATCCCTGGGCAAGATATATCACTTCATTCGAGCAAGGTTGTGACGCGATCTTATTTTTGGGCGCTCATGCTATGGCCGGTACGCCTGATGGCGTCTTATGTCATACAGTATCTTCAGAAGCCTGGTACAATGCCTGGATCAACGATACGCTGGTGGGGGAAAGTGGCATCCTCGCAGCAGTCGCTGGCTGTTGGGAAGTTCCAGCTATCTTCGTCTCTGGTGACGAGGCGACCTGCCGTGAGGTGACAACGCTTCTAGGTGAGGATGTTGTAACCGCTCCCGTCAAGACCGGACTGGGGCGCTATTCTTCTATCAACATGGCTCCCAAGGATGCATGCTCTTTGATTGAGATGCGTGTCGCGCAGGCCATCAGTATGAAGCATTGGCCTAAACCACTCAAATTCACGACTCCGGTCACGTTTAAGGTTGAACTCGCTTCTCCTGATCGTGCTGATGATTTCAAGGGAAGAACAGGCGTGAAGTTCGAAGGGGCGCGCACGGTTTCTTCGACGGGTGAGAATTTTTGGGAAGCGTGGGACCAGTTCTGGTATCGGAATTAGCTACTACCCCGCAACATGAAACACGGACATTCTCGACCGTAGAGAATTCGTCAATTCTACCAAATGGGCCAGCGATTGATTTAAATTGCCGGTTTGGCCCGCGATCTCACCTGTCATGCGCGAAATTTCATCAACGGCATACACTACCATTTTCGAACTTTGAGATTGGCCTTCGGCAGCGTTGCAGATATTCTGCACCAGGTCTGCCATCTGTTCAGTCACTACGCTAATTGCCTCAAGGGCAACACCGGTCTGCGTAACCAGTTCGGTTTGCATGACCACCTGCTGAATATTCTGTTCAACGCTTTGCGAAACAGCCGCGGTCTCACTCTGAATAGCTCGCAGGCGTGTCGCGACTTTACGCGATGCTTCCGCGCTATGCACAGCTAGCGTACGGATTTCCTGGGCAATTGCCGCGAAGCCCTGACCTTGCTCACCCGCTCGAACAGCTTCGATTGCTGCATTGAGCGCCAGCAGGTTCATACGCGTGGTCAGGTCAGTGATTTCCATGACAGTATCATTTATTTCCTGTCCACTTTCACCCAGACGTTTCATAATACGCGCAGAATGCATGGTTGTTTCCCGAACCTGGCGCATTCCATCAGCAGCACGAGCTACCTTGTTCTGTCCCTCAGTAGTCACATCAGATGCATCCCTGGCAACAAAAGAGACCGTATCAGATTGCTCCGTCACGCTTTTCAACGTGCCTGCCATTTCATCGACGATATGCGAAATCTGCCCTACCTGTCGTTCCTGCTGCGTGGTGTCACGAACCAGGACTTCCGAACTCCGCTGCACATCCTGCGCATGTTCATCGACAGCCTGGGTCACCATTTGCACGCTGCCCAATATCTCACTGATCTCCTTAATCGTGATGTTGATTGCTTCAACTACAGGTTGAAGCTTCTGGTGTGAGGTCTGCACGCGCACGCGCAAATCACCTCGCTGCACCTGCTCAAGGTCTTGGCGCAACAAGACAATCGCTTCTTCCAGGGCTACACGCTCTGCTTCACGTTCCTGGAAGATCCGAGCGCTATCAATAGCAATAGCAGCCTGATTCGCAAAAAGCTCGACCATTTCCATGCTTTCGAGCGTGGGTATTCTGCCGTCCTCAGGATCATCTAAAGAAAGGACCCCAAGAAGTTTTTTTTGTCGGGGACTGAATAAGGGCACTATCAACGCATCTTCAGGATGCCATCCACCCGGTTCGTAGTCATCCACAGACATATCCACTGCACCTACCACATCTGCATACATATCCGCGTACTGATGTGGGATAAAATAGCTCTGGCTGATACGAAACTCTTGACGCATTAACCTATGCATCTGCTCAACAGTCAGGGGGTTTTCTCTTATTAAGCGATTCCCTTCTTCTGACCCTCCCGCAAAAGCCACGGGAGATGTTTTATTATCTTCGACAAGGTTGATAACAGCCATACGAAAACCAGTGCAACTACTGATCGAGGCAACAATTTGTTGCAGTACTTCATTAAGTCCCAGTTCTGCGCGCAGGATATTACCAAGACGTATTAACTCTTTGATCTGTTGTGTATGCTGTGTTGATTCAGTTCCCTTGAGTAGGGGTATCATCAGGGAGTCTTGAGTGTCGTCGGGCATCGTTGAGGGATAAGTGGATGAGATGGTAGAAGGATGCTCAATTTCCGATTGCGCCTGTCCTGCGAGTGAGCGAAATCGTATGCGTAGTGGAACAAACACATTCTGCTGCTTTTTTTCTGACATAGCCTGTTTCTTTTTCCTACTTTTACTCAGTTTCTTCTTGAAGCAGGATAACACATCGAGTGCCTGGCTACAAGCTTGGTAGGAGAAAAGACAGAGCCGCAGGAAGCGACTCGAAGGGGTTGATGCGAGGTCGCCTCGCGCTCCAGCAAAGGGCTTTGCCCTATGCACTCCCAATACAACTCAACCTTGCAGCAACTCTGAGAGAACAGAGACAAAAACGCATGTATGGCTGTTTCAGGTTGGGAAGGCATTTGATATGGTAAAATGAGTCCCAGAGAATAACAACTTGTCATATCGAAATTTGAATTGTCTTATGGAGGCTTCCATGCGTAGCGAACGAACTGCAATACGATCTCAAGGCAGAAGCCATCCGACAGATATATTTCCTTTTACTCGAAGGTCAATGATGGTTCTGGCTGGTTTTCTATGCCTCCTGATATTCCTTCTTACTGCTTGTGGAGGAAGTGGCAGTTCCCCAGCACCCGACGCAAAGCAACTGATCAAAGACGCACAGGCTGCCATTCTGCGCGTCACCTCATACCATTTTAAGCTTGTCACAACGAATGTAGGTACAGAAGCAAAACTACCAATTGTAAGCGCTGAGGGGGATATTGTAGTCCCCGATAAACTGAAAGCTAACGCGAATGCGCTCCTCTTAGGTAATATTGTGCAGGTACAGATTATAGCTATTGGCAACCAGCAGTATATTTTGCTCTTTGGTGCCTGGCAAGCAACAACGGGACTGCTTGATCCAAGAACACTTTCGGATCCACAAAAAGGAGTCGCGTCAATCCTGGGCCATATACAGAATCCCAGCACACCTACCGACTCTTCAGTTGGCGGAAGACAATGTTGGCAAATCAATGGGAAGCTCGATCCTGTCTATCTGGCAGGGATTACAGGTGGTGGAGCGCCCGCAGGATCAACCGATGATATTACCAGTTGTATTGGCAAGACTGACAAACTGCCCTACCAGATTATCATCAAAGGCCCGGCTGCAACAGGCGATACCGATAAGACGGTGCGCACCTTTACTCTGTCAAATTTTGGTGAGAATGTAACAATAGAAGCACCAATTACGCCTGCGTCGACGCCCGTATTAACACCGTCCGTAACTCCATAACAACCATACTATCTCACATGTTGAGAGGATTGAGGGCATGCAACGTCATGATCTAGAACAAAATACAGCATTGCTAGCGATGTTAGCAGCCTGCAGCGCTGTATTTCTGACTGCACTCGATCAAACAGTCGTGGTTACTGCTCTCCCAAAAATCATTACTGATTTACAGATTACCCCTGAGCAACTCGATAGAGCAGCGTGGATTGTCAGTGGCTACCTGCTTGGATACGTGATAGCTATGCCGTTCATGGGGCGTGTTTCAGACATGTTCGGACGACGGCGAATCTTCATTATCTGCCTGTGTATTTTTGGCTTTGGATCACTCTTGTGCGGCCTCGCACCTATGCTTGGGCAGCAGATTGATATCAGTTTTCTGCAGCGCATCGGGATAAATGTGGCAGCGCCTGGCGATTTTAGTGATCCCACTGCGCTTAATCCCAGCCTGGTCTGGCTGGTAGCAGCAAGGTTTGTGCAGGCAGCAGGAGGCGGCGCAATAATTCCGGTAGCTATGGCCATTGCAGGCGACTTTTATGGCGAAAAGCAGCGCGCTCTAGCTCTTGGTCTGATTGGAATGGTGACTGAAGCAGGAGGTGTCCTTGGACCGCTATATGGAGCGATAATCGTTCAGACCTGGGGCTGGCAAGCTATTTTCTTCCTAAACCTGCCCATTGTAGCAATACTTGCCTTTTTCATCTGGCGTCTCATCCCACCAGGAGTAACAACTGCGGGTGCCGGCTATAAGAGAGCACGTATCGACTTTGCAGGTGCGTTTATGCTGGGAGCTGCTTTGATTTGTTTGAGCGCCGGGTTTTCCCAAGAAGCAGCAAATACAGCAATTGCTACATCCAACTCAAGTTCCAATCAGGCTCCTATACAAAACAATCCCTGGCTGATCGGCGCTTCTCTGATCTTGATAGCAGCATTTATCATGCTTGAGGTGTACCGCGAACGAAGATGGCTCACTTTTCGCTCAGAGGAAACAAACAGTCAGGGTGGATTGAAGGAAAGACATGTGTTACCCATGGTTGAACTTTCCCTCTTTACCCGTTGGCCTTTTTCGGCCAGTGCGTTGGTAAGCTTTCTGGTCGGGGCTGCGCTGATCATTGCCATGGTCAACATCCCACTCTTCATTGCAACGGTGTTAGGCGGACAACCTATCGATAGCGGTCTGGCTTTACTACGTCTCACCGCGATGATTCCCCTGGGAGCAATTAGCGGGGGCTGGCTATGCGCGCGCATTAGTTGCCGTCTCACAGCCATACTCGGACTGATCTTTACAGCAACAGGCTTCTGGTTGATGCATCTCTGGCCCATTCAGGTCAACTGGTTAGAGATCACCAGTAGCGCAGTGATTGGAGGATTTGGATTTGGATTGGTGATCGCTCCTATCGCCACTACTGCCATAAATGCTGTAAGCAATCGCCAGATGGGAATGGCTTCATCAGTCGTGACAGTATTGCGTATGGTAGGTATGATACTTGGGCTTGCGCTCTTAACCTCGTGGGGACTGGGGTATTTCCATCATCTTTTACTAGCATTCAAGCCGCCAATCGGTGTCATTCCCTTTAGCGACCAGTATGATAAGGCGCTTGCTCAATTTGCCGTCTTTGCAGCCCATGAAGTGTATACATCGATTTTCCTGGTTGCAGGGATCATCTGTCTTGTTGCAATCATACCTTCCTTCTTGTTAGAGGGGAGAAAACCTTCGCTTTATACCGTTCGTACTAGCAGGTATATTAGGAATTGAACGATACGAAAAGAAATGAAGTACGGTAAGACTTTTCTCTTAGCATTATCGCTGGTAACGACCTGAAAGTGAGCACATATCAATATGAGCAATGAGAACGACACATCTCAGGAGTCGTGGGAAGAGCCTGCTGAAAAGCACGACGAAGCTGAAACCCAACTTCGCCAGAAGCAACAGCGCTCATCTCGTGGCGCTTACGATGATGCTTCTGCGCGCCAGAGACAACGCCCACGGCAAACTGGTGGTTCCCGCGAATCCGGCATTGATAGGACAGATGCCTACTATAAACGTCCAGGGCGTCGTCCCGATCCTAACCGAAGCACTGATCCCCGACAAGCATATGACGCTTATGGACGACCCAGATATGGTACGCGCAGATACCGCGACCCTTACGAAAATACCACTGAACCCCCAGGAGAACGGCCGCGTCAAACCAGGGATTTTCATGAACGTCCTGACCCCTACGACGAACTTGATGAAAGATATCATCAACAGCACCGCATGTCCAGGCGATCACGCGAGGAAGCCGAGGCGCGCCTGAGAATGCGCCAGCGCCAGACTGAATATACATACGATGAAGCCAATGATGTGTATATGCACCCACAGCAACGTGACCGTTACTATGTAGATCCCCAGGTTCAAGAGTATGATAGACGGGCATATCGCCCGCGGCCCAGAACTCAGTCGGCACAAGTGCCGAAAAAGAGACAGAGGCGAGTGTGGTCTACACTCCTGATTGGCTGTGCGGGTGGTGTGATCACGGTTGCACTCATACTGGCCGTTGTCGCGTTCTTGTTTTTGCGCAACGCTCCTATTCATATTGGAGTTGGAGGTATTGGTAAAAGCAACTATTCAAAGCAGTTAGCGCAGCAGACGCTGCCTCTTACTGCCAATGTCACGCAATTACAGGTACATAACCGTGTGGGTAACATTAGCATTATGGTTGATCCTTCCGCAACACAGGCAACCCTCACCGGTGTTATGAAGGTACAGGCTGGAAGCAGTAGCGATGCCGATAAGGAATTTGGACGCATTAAGGTGGATGTCACTTCCAGCAGTGATCAGAGTACGTTGACCGTGAATGCGACTGTACCAGATGTAAGCGGTGGCTTTCTTGCCAGTTCCAGCGATTCCGTCGATCTGACGATTGTCTTGCCTCCATCGGTAAATCCCAGTCCGCCTTTTAAACTTAGTGTCAGCGCGAATATTATAGCATCAGGAAACATTACGGTTCAGAATTTCAACGGCTTGCTTTCACTCACGAATAACACAGGCAACATTTCTGTAAGCGGGGGACTTCAATCGGAGGGTTCCTGCTTGCAAACAAATGTCGGAAACGTCACGTTTGCAGGCAATCTGGTCACCGGTCAAGCAGCAGATACAGGGCTTATCCCATGTACCACAAACACCACGCAGAATACTCACCCCTGGTTCAGCTTTAAGAGCGGAACCGGCAATGTGACTGCAACATTAGGCGCTGTGACATCAAATCTAATCCTTGATGCCAGCACGAATAACGGCAAAATCAATGCAAATGACTTCAACTTGAACGTTCAGCAGAATAGCGATGGTTCGGCAAGCTATTATGGCCCGCTCGCGCAAGGTACGTCTCCTACAGCCGAACTGGCTCTGACGGTAAGTACAGGGGATATTACGTTGCATAAGGCAGGGTAGGATTGTGCCCGCCATCCTGAGCTAGCCATTTGCCATCCTAAGCCCCACTTGTCATCCTGAGCCTATTTGTCATCCTGAGCGCCAGCGAAGGATCTCGTAGCCCGGCGAGTGCGATTCTTCGCTTCGCTCAGAATGACAATGGCTAGATCAGGAAGACAAGTGCATGTACACCACTCAGGAAGTTGACGGAAACCGCGCTTCCAACTCTCTCGCTTCATCTTCTCGCCCCATCTTGCGCAATAGTATCGCATAGTTGCGCACGACTTCTTGTGTATAGGGATGGTCGGGTCCCAACTTTTGTTCTCGGATGTGCAAAGCGCGTTGGTATAGCGGCTCAGCCTCGTCATATTTGCCCTGCACTTCGTAGAGGACTGCCAACCCGTTCAACGGATAGGCCACATCTGGATGGTCGGTGCCCAATGCCTGTTCCCAAATGTGCAAGGCTCGCTGGTACAGCGGCTCAGCCTCGTCATACTTGCCCTGGTCTCTGTAAAGGTTTGCCAAATTGTTCAGCAGATCAGCAACATAAGGATGGTCACGTCCCAACTTTTGTTCCCTGATGCGCAAGGCTTGCTGGTACAACGGCTCGGCCTCGTCATACTTGCCCTGCCTATAGTAGAGGTTCGCCAGGCCATTCAGCGGATAGGCCACCTGGGGATGGTCAGGGCCTAGCGCCTGTTCCCAGATGTGCAACGCACGCTGGTACAATGGCTCAGCCTCGGCATACTTGCCCTGCACTTCGTAGAGGACTGCCAGGCCATTCAGCGGATAGGCCACCCGTTGATCTTCGGGTCTAAGAGCTTGTTCGTAGATATCCATGGCACGCTGGTACAACGGTTCAGCCTCAGCATATTTGCCCTGCTCGTCGTAGAGGGCTGCCAGACCGATAAGTGGAGAAGCCACATCAGGGTGGTCAGGTCCCTGGGCTTGTTCCATGATACGCAAGCTGTGTTGGTAGAAGACTTCCGCTTCGGCAAAGCGTGCATGTTGCCATAGATAGCGACCAATTTGGTGGAGCAACCACCTGGCGGCAAATGAGGTGAGTTGTTCCTGCTCAATGAGCTGTGCACACTCCTGGGCATGGGGCAGGCAACGATCGTAGCGAGAATACGGTCCGTAATCCACTTCGGTGGGTAAAACTTGATACACCGCTAGCACCACCCGCTCAGCCCACTGGTGATAAGTGGACGCGTCCATGCCATCCTTGAGCACCGCTTGCACCAGGCGATGCATGCTCAGCAGGTGCTCCTCAGGCTGGCGTTTGAGCAGCGAGTAGGAAAGTAGCACCCCGATAGCTTGATTGAAAACCAGAGGGTTCCCGGCCATGGCTTGCAACTCAGGTCCTAGCTTTGCCGCGCCCTCGGTGATGATCTCTTCAGGAATGGCATCAGGATGCAGGAAGGCACACACCCGCAACAGGTCTGCCGCAGCAGCAGAGCGCTTTTCGACCTGGGCAAACGAGAGCGACCAGGTGGTCGCCACCGGCTCGGGATGATCGGCCACCAGCCCTCCACGCGCTTTAAGCAGGTCGGCACGCTGGCTGCGGTAGAAGCGCAGGTAATCGGCCAGGCTGCACTGCGTTTCCTCGATGTAGGCTCCAGCCTGGTCGAGCGCCAGGGGCAATCCTCCCAGTTCCTGGGAGATCGAGTGGGCGATGGCACGCTCACTCACAACAGCTTGTACAAGTGTGGCATCGGGGGCCAGTCGCTCTGCACGACGCAGCAAGAGCAACGCACCTGGTCCGTTGTCCAGGGCATCAACCTCGAGAGCATGTGCCAGTCGACCCATACTGGCAGCACGCGTCGTAAGCATCGAGTGCCCTCTGCCCGCTGGTGGCAGAAAGTCCCGCATCAGCGTGAGATCATCGGCGTTATCCAGGAGTAATAACCAGCGCGAGTGGCTCGTGAGCCAGTGCTTGACGGCCTGCACAATCTTGAGTTGATCGCGCTCCTCTTGTACCGGGAGGTGTAATAAGGCTGCAAAGGCCACAAAGCCTGAGATGAGTGCCTCGTGGGTATCAGCACGCGTCCAGAGCACGGCATCATAGTCCTGGTAGTAGCGATAGGCATATTCCAGCGCAATCTGTGTCTTGCCAACGCCTCCCAGGCCATGCACCGCCTGTGGTTGGGAGATACCGACCGTCTCTCCTGCTCGTAGCGAGGCGGCCAGGCGGCGCAGTAGCTCTTCACGTCCCGTGAAATACGGATTGCGTGGATACGGAATATTCCACACGGCTGGCAAGGCTCCTGGAAAGGAGGGACGTTCCAATGACTGAGATGCATAATGTGTCAAAGGAAAAGCAGGAGGACTGCTGGGTTTGCGCCGCTGGTGTGTGATGCCTTGCAGCAAGGTCGCGCGAGCGGTCGCTTCGTCTTGATCCACCAGGTCGATATACACAACCTGACCCAGCAGTCCTTCCACGTCACAGGGTCGTACCCGCACAGGCACGAGCAGTCCCTGATCTCCTGTGGGATCGCGTTTGAACGCTGCTGCCCATTCAGAGGGCGTAAATGTGGACGTGAAATAGTCAGGCGAGAGGACGGCGATGGTGCGTGTGGCCTGCCTGGCAGCAGTATTCATCTCGAGGATGAAGTTGCTGCCCGCGAGGAAGTCCCAGGCCTGGATCATAGTCTGGTAGCCTGCGGCTTCCAGGTGCCAGGCGATCCATTCGGCCCAGCGCTGGTCAGCATGGGTATAGCTGATGAAGAAGTCTTTGGTTGCTTTAGTGTCCACGACTCGCTCCGTCCTCCTTCGCCTGGCAGTTGAACACAGCTTTGATGCATTGCTTGAAGTATAGACGATAGGGGTTAATGTGACAAGGGTACAACATGCTTGTACAAGCGCCTATGAATTACCCTGAATATACCGGGAACATCTTTCTGGCATTGGACGGTCGCGTCGGTCGCTCCAACATGAAATGTAGGGGCACCCCTCGCGGCATTGCCTCCAAGTAAATCATAAGTAGAAAGGACTCCTTTCAGGATTGAGTAGCATAGCGAGACGTACATTTGCGATGGGCATAATGTGTCTTCCGTGGCTTGATCAGCTCAGGAGGGG
>Ga0116216_10002569_pt1 | contig 12009 bp, 10 predicted proteins | sample Sb_taG_11_FD_89696 | JGI IMG/M metagenome (GOLD analysis project Ga0116216, IMG submission 89696) | Peat soil microbial communities from Weissenstadt, Germany - Sb_50d_3_AS metaG | ecosystem: Environmental > Terrestrial > Soil > Wetlands > Peat | place: Germany: Weissenstadt | collected 2010-09-21
GCGGCATCTGCACGTACCGTCCGTCGACACCGCTGAACGGCGTCTCGGTCATGCACCGCAGTGCGACCTGGAGCCCCTCCAACCAGGCGTCGCGCTTCGTGACCGGGTCCACGAGGAAGCCGCCGAGCTCCGCCTCCGAGCCCGACTCCCCCGAGCCGAACTCGACCCGTCCGCCGGAGACGAGATCGAGCGTCGCCACGCGTTCGGCGATGCGGGCGGGGTGGTTGTAGCCCGGCACGGTCTGGATGATCCCGTGCCCGAGCCGGATGTCCTTCGTCCTCTGGCTACAGGCGGCCAGGAAGACCTCCGGCGCCGAGGAATGGCTGTACTCCTCGAGAAAGTGGTGCTCGACCTCCCACACCACGTCGAATCCGAGCCGGTCGGCGAGCTCGACCTGCTCGAGCGCATCCTGCATGAGCCGGTACTCACTGTCCTCCTGCCAGGGCCGTGGCAGCTGGTGCTCGTAGAAGATGCCGAATTTCATGCCGCACCGAGTGCGTCGAATTCCGCCAGGAGATCCGATCCGTTGCGGTGCCGCGCACACCAGAACTCCACCTCTGCCAAGGCGGCGCGCCGGGCATCGTCTCGACCGGGGCCGAGGCTGTGGGCGAGCAGAGGCTCCCAGATCCGCCCGATCATGGCGGAGCCGGAATGGCGGCACCCGCCTTCGCCGATCCAGGTGCGATCTCGCATCTCCGAGAGGGCGGTGCGCAGGTAGTCCACGTGGGGTGTCTCGTCGGCCCGGATGTAGGACACCAGACGAGCGGCTTCGCCGTCGCCGGCCACGAGCCCGGTATCGGACATCCATGCTTCAGCCCAGGCGAACGTATGGAAGGCGGAGATCTCGATGAACAGCACCCGTACCATGAGGGAGACCATCATCTCGAGCTCGTGCGGGATGTCGTCGGGGAGCAGGCGGGCGGCATCGGCGCCGGAGCGCCCGGGCCCGAAGCCCATGCGCTCGAGCATGGCGTCGACGTCGAGATCCTGGCAGGACCGGTCGAAGGCGATGTCGCGCGCGGCGAACCACATGTCCCGGTGGCCCGCCTCTTCGTCCCAGCCGGCCTCGTCGCGGCCGTGGGCCTCGAACAGCCCGGCGCCGAGGTGGTCGATCGCGGTCCCGCGCACGTCCTCGACGAAGTGCCGCTGAAGGTCCCGCGGCTTGAGGAGACGGATGTTCGCTCCGTACCCCTCGACGGTGCCGATCCGCGTCAGTGTGGCCATGAGTGGCTCCGGGACACCAACGCGGATCAGGAAGCGCGCCTGCTCGACGTTCGGGGACGACCGCTCCCACCGTTCCGTCGGCACGTCGATCAACTCACTCGAGAAGCACTCGCAGTTCTGCGCGCCCCAGGCCTCGATCGCCGGGACCCTGTATTTCGTCCGGGGCGAGACGTAGGTGCCGTCCTCGTCGAAGCCGCCGTGGCAGCGGACGCCGCCGGCGACGAGCGGTTCGGTCACCGAGACGTCCGCGAGGAGCTCCTTCTCCGTGAATTGCACCTGCGCCGTGCCCATGGCCGGTACCTCCCCATCGCCCAACGTGTTGACTGTTGAGTATACACTTGTCGGTATACAGATCGAGAGCAAGCAGCTTCCCCGCGCCGAGCGGCGTGCCGCCATCATCCACGGTGCGGCCCGCGCGTTCGCATCGTCCGGTTTCGCCGACACCTCCATGGAGGACGTGGCCGCCGCGTGCGGGGTCACCAAGCTCATCGTGTACCGGCACTTCGGCTCGAAAGAGGAGCTCTACCGCGAAATCCTCCAGCAGGTGTTCGATCGCCTCGGCGAGGAGCTCCGCAACGAATTGGCGCTGCCCTCGAGGGCCGGGCTGGGCGCACGCACGCTCCTGAGAGTCGCCCGCGAGGACCCGGCGGCCTTCACGCTCCTCTGGCGTCATGCGGCGCGCGAGCCTCAGTTCGCTGCGTATGCCGCCGAGCTCAGGTCGGTGTCGGTTGCGGTGGTGCGCGACCTGACGTCGCTCAACACGGGAGACGAGCTCCTCGACGCCTGGCGCTCCGACGTGCTCTTCGACTGGCTCGTCGAGGCCACGCTCACGTGGCTGCAGCGGGGGGAACCCGCACGCGACGACGACTTCGTGCAGCAGACGTCAGCAGGCTTCCGGGCGCTGCGCACGTCTCTGACGACCGGTGCGCAGGCGCGAGGACCAGCCGCGGTGAATCGGACCTGACGTTGGTCGGTCAGCCGCCCACCGTCGACGGCTCGACCCGGTCGTGGAGGCACGAGTCGGCCTCGCGGATGCAGTTGCGACCGGCGGCCTTGGCCTGGAACAGGGCTCCGTCCGCTTCCTGGACGACCTCCATGACCGACAACGGGCTGCCCGGAGTCCATCTCGCGACACCGCCACTGAGCGTGACGAGCGGAGGCAGCGTCGGCCGGGCGCTGTGGGGAATGGCCGCGTCCATCACGGTTTGACGGATCCGTTCGCCGATTGCAGCAACGGAATCGGAAGGGCGCAGGTCCGGCAGCAGGAGCAGGAACTCCTCGCCGCCATACCGGTAGGCGCACTCTCCCGCACGAACGACGAAGTCGATGCACGAAGCGACGTGTCGAAGGGTCTCGTCCCCGGCCACGTGCCCGTAGTGGTCGTTGTAGAGCTTGAAGTGGTCGACGTCGAAGAGCGCCAACCCGTAGGAACGCCCCATGCGGACCGCCCTGGCGTGGGTGCGGATCATGTCCTCCTCCATGCGCCGGCGATTCCCGAGACCGGTCAGCCCGTCAGTGAGCGACTGCTCCAACAGCTCGGTGTTGGCTTGCTCGAGCTCCGCCTGGGTCTGGCTCAGTGTCCCGTGGAGCTCCGTGACGCGTTCGGCTGCGATCAGGCGCGTCTGAACGGCGAACGAGTCGACGGGCTTGATCAGATAGTCATCGGCGCCGGCGCTCATGCCCTCCAGGACGCGCTCGGGACGATCGAGTCCCGTCGTCAGGACGATGTACACGTAGCTGTCGCCCGTCCCCTCCCGCACGCGCCGGCACAGTTCGGGCCCATCGATCCCCGGCATCATCCAGTCGGTGAGCAGCACGTCGATGCCACCCGACGCCAGGAGGTCCCAGGCGCTGGCGCCCTCCTCGGCCACGATGCATTCGTGGCCGAGCTTCGACACGATCGCCCGGAGCAGCAATCGGCTCGTCGGGTCGTCGTCAGCGATCAGGATCCGCATCTCACGGCCTCGAGGCGACGGACTGGAGGGCCGTCCGGGCACGCACGAACTCGGACTCGAATTGCTCCGTGAGCTGTGCGGCCACCTGGGGCTGCCCCTGTCGGGCGCGGGCCTCCATGGCGGCGCAGACTCCCGCGAGTGCGGCGGCGCCGACGTTCGCGCTGGCGCCCTTGAGCGTGTGGGCGGCCCGTTCGGCACCCTGGGCGTCGCCAGCGCGGAGACACCCGAGGAGCTCCACCCGGCCCTCCTCGCTCATGGCGAGGTACTCGTCGACGATCTCCAGCAGCGCAGCACCATCCCCGTCGTCGAGGCTCAGGAGCAATTCGATCTGGGCCCGGTCCAGGGGTTCACTCAGGACGTCGCTCATGCCGTGCCCACCTGCTCGCGCTCATGGACCGGCCTGCTCACCCAACGCGTCAGGGCGGTCGACACCGCCTCGAGGCGCACCGGCTTGGTGATGAAGTCGTCCATCCCGGCCGCCATGCAGCGCTCCCGGTCACCCTCCATGGCGGCGGCGGTCATCGCGATGATCGGGATGTGCCCATTCGAGCCCTCGATCCGCCGGATGGCCGCGGTCGCCTCATAGCCGTCCATCTCCGGCATTTGGCAGTCCATCAGGACGGCGTCATACGTGCCTGATTGAAACGCGTCCACGGCCTCCACTCCGTTGTTGGCGATGGTGAAGGTGTACCCGAGGTTCACGAGCACCTTCGAGCCCACGAGCTGGTTCACCTTGTTGTCCTCGACGAGCAGCACCCTTCCCGAGCATGCGGCCGGTTCGGACCGTTCCCTCACCGGAGCCGCGGCGGGTTCGAGGCTCGTGCCCGAATTGAGGCTGGTGATCAGGCAGTCGAAGAGCTCAGACGAGCGCACCGGCTTGGTGAGGCTGGCGGCGAAGCCGGTGAGATGCGATTCGGCTGCTTCGAGGCGATGGCCGGAGGAGCTCAGCAGGAAGAGCATGGTCTGCGCCGTCGCCGGATCCGCCTTCAGCGTGCGAGCCAGCTCGATCCCGTCCATCCCCGGCATGTTCAGATCGACCACACCCAGATCGAACGAGCGACCGTCCTGCGCCGCGGTGAGCGCCAGGTCCAGCGCCTGGAAACCGTCGGCCGCCTCGACGGCCTCCACGCCCCAGGAGAGCAATTGCTGGCGCAGGATCCGACGGTTGGTCGCGTTGTCGTCCACCACCAACGCACGCTGACCAGACAGCGTGCGCGGATCCTCGCTCCGCTCGTCCGTCGGTACCTCGTCCCCTCGTCGCAACGACAGCTCGAACCAGAAGGTCGAACCTCGGCCCGGAGCACTCTCGAGACCGAGCCGTCCCCCCATGAGCTCCACCAGCTGACGGCTGATGGCCAAGCCGAGCCCGGTCCCACCGAACCGGCGTGTGGTCGACGAGTCTGCCTGTGCGAAGGCGCTGAAGAGCCGTTCCTTATCCTGTTCGGCGATCCCAATGCCCGTGTCGATCACGTCGAAATGCAGTGCCACGCGTTCGGAGTTCTGGTGGAGGACGCTCACGCGGATCACGACCTCCCCCTCGGCGGTGAACTTCACCGCGTTGGCGCCGAAATTGAGCAGGACCTGCCGGATTCTGGTGCCGTCCCCGAGAAGCTCCGTCGGGACACCGGGCTGGACGTCGACCAGGAGCTCGATCCCCTTGGCGTGCGCGGTGCTCGCCAGGATCCGCCCGACGTCGTCGACGACGCTCAGCACGTCGAGGCCGGACTCCTCGATCTCGAGCTTTCCGGCCTCGATCTTCGAGAAGTCGAGGATGTCATTAATGATCACCAAGAGACTCTCTGCAGACAGCTTCACGCCGGTGGCGAGCTCGGACTGCTCCTCGTCGAGGTCCGTCTCAAGCAGCAGATCGGTGAGTCCGATGACGCCGTTCATCGGCGTCCGGATTTCGTGGCTCATCGTGGAGACGAATTGCGACTTCGTCCGGGAGGCGACCAGTGCCGCATCACGCGCCGCGACCAGGTCCTGGGCCGCCTGGCGTGCCTCGGTCACGTCGCCCCCGTTGAGGACGTACCCGTTGACCGACGGGTCGTCGAGGAGGTTGGCCGCCGTCCAGTCCACGATCCGCCACTCCCCGTTCGCGTGTCGCATGCGCACCTCGAAGACCGCGGTGTCGGAATGGTCGTCCGTCAGCCCGATCAGGTGCTCGATGACGGTGCGGGAGTCATCGGGGTGCACGAGGTCGATGAACGGCTTGCTCTCCAGGTCATCGGGTGCATAGCCGAGCACGCGTTGGGCCGACGGCGTGATGTAGGCGATCCGGAGATCCGCCTCTATCACGGTGATCAGGTCCCAGGTCTTGTCGATGAGCGATCGGAAGCGGGCCGTCTTGAGCGAATGCGCCTCACGGATGGTGAGCGCCAAGCGCACCGACGCCACGAGAAGGGTGATCGTGGCGAGAGCGATGGCGGGCCGGCCGATGTGCACGAAGCTCGCGACGACCAAGATCCCCATGCTGATCGCCACGCCGAAGGCGGGCAGAGCGAAGCCGGCGACCCGGTCGATGCCGTGGTTCTCCACCTTGGGCGGCAGGATCCACACCGCAACCGCCAGGAGCGTCAACGAGATCGGCCATGCCACCCCGTTGGCGACGTACCCGAACGTGCTCGTGGGCTGGAGGAGGTTGAACGTGTCGCCGATGGCATTCGTCCCCAGGGCGATGCACGCCACTGCGAAGAACGGCCGGAACCCTCTCGGGAGCACCAGCAGGCCACCGACACACAGTGCGAATAGCAGCAGGTCACCGAGGGGATAGATCAGGTTCGTCGCCGCCGCCAGGTCACCGCCGCCCGTGACCCGGATCACGGCAGCGACAACGAAGGCGGCTGACAAGGCGGCCACGCCGAGCCCGGCGATCAGCCCGTCCAACGAGGTCACGAACAGCGAGCTCCTGTTGCCGCGTCGAATGAGAAGGGCAAGCGCAAGGAAGCACAGGAGGAAGAACCCGACGTAGAACGCGTCGGCCACCGAGGGGGTGGGCGGTGTGGCTCCGCCGAGCGATTCGAAGGTCAGTGCGAAATCACCCACCGCCCACGAGATGCAAGCGACGCCCATGATGAGGGGGAACAGCCGGGCCACCGAGTTGCTCGTCCGCCAGGAGCTCTCGAAGTAGCGGGCCAGGCAGAGGTTGCCCATCGTGAACTCGAACAGGACCACGCCCCACCCGTCGATCGGGGTGTAGTACGACCCGGTGCTCCGCACGAGCAGTGAAATGAAGAAGGCGACGACCAACGCTGCGGCGATCCCGAGTACCCAGCGGACCCGCGTGGGGACTCGGTGGGTCTCCGGCTGATCGGGCTGACCCACGACACGGGTGGGCGGGTCCGTCGATTGTTCGGATGACTCGACTGCCTCCGTGCGTGCAGCAACTGTTACCGCCATTCCCTACAAGACGGCACGATGGTTCCCGAAGTTGAGCCTTTTGCGTGACGTGGGGCAGCCTGAAGCCAGGAACAGATGATCAGCCGAGATCCTCGGTGACCAGGGCTTCTTCCTCGTGGCGAATTCACAACAGCACCTCCACTCTGGGTTCGTGCGTGTCGGTCCATGCTCGCTGGCCCGGCGGCTCACGGGTCTAGGGTGACGACCGAGCCCGTGTTCTACGTCCTGATATTCAGTCTCCTGGCCGTCGTCCTCGTGGTGGGAGCCATCTCCACCATGACCCGGCGCCGGCGCGAGCTGGCACGTGAAGAAGCCGAGATGGGGGACGACGCAGACTGGCCCGAGCAGCCCTGACGCCACCGTGACCGGGAACCGTCGAGCCGGAGCTCGTCCACGGCGCTCCCTCGTCGGTGGCCGTGACCTATGCCGGCGCCCCTCCCACCTCGCCCTTAGCCAGCAGACGGTCGAGGTTGGCTCGCAACTCCGGTGAGACGAAGGACCTGTCTTCCGCGCCGAGAGCAAAGTCGATGGTCGCCAGGACGGCTCGCTCGAGATGCAGGTTGAGCACACGCTTGGTGTCCTCGACGGCGCGCCGGGGGAGCCGGGCGATGCGGTGGGCGCAGGTGGTGGCCTGCTCCACGACCTCGTCGTCGGGACAGACGTGGTTCACCAGCCCGATTTCGGCCGCCCGCTTGGCCGGGATCCGGTCACCGGTCAGCGCGTACTCCTTGGCCAGCTGCAGGCTGATCATGAGCGGCCAGGTCACCGGCCCACCGTCGGCCGCGACCAGGCCCACCGCCACGTGGGGGTCCGCCAGGTGTGCGCTCTCGGCCATGAACACGATGTCGGAGAGCGCCACGAGGCTGCAGCCCAAGCCGACGGCAGGGCCGTTGACGGCGGCCACGATCGGAACCCGGCACGCCACCATGCCGGTGACGATCTGTCGTCCGTGCGCCAGGCTCTCCTTCCGGAGCGCTCCGTCTCTGGCCAGCTCGTCGAGGTAGCTGAAGTCGCCACCGGCCGAGAAGGCCCGGCCGTTGCCGGTCACCACGACCGCCCGGGCCTCGTCGTCCGCGTCGATCTGGGGGAACAACCGCGCCAGACCACCGTGGAGCTCGTGGTTCGTCGCATTGAGATGGTCCGGCCTGTTGAGGCGGACGACACGGACGGGACCGTCGATCAGCACTTCGATCGCGTCGGGGACATCGTACGAATTCATCTCCCACCTCTCATGAGACCGGCAACCCGAGGATACGGCGAGCCACCAGGTTCCGTTGGATCTGCGAGGTCCCGCCCATGACGCTCTGCGCGCGACTGTAGAGATAGGCGTTCAACCAGGTCTCGTCCCCTCCGCTGTGGGCGATCCCGCCGATCGCGAGCGCGGCGTGGCCGACGGCCTGCTCGACCCACGTCATAAGCAACTTGTCGACCGATCCCTCGGGTCCGTGCGAGATGCCGCCGAGCCGGTCGGAGAGCCGCCGCCGGACGTGCAGTCGCAGCATCTCGACCTCTACCATCGCCCATCCGAGCTCGCTGACCTGCTCGGGCCCATAGGCGCCGGGATCGTCCTGGACCCGACGCCGCAGCTCGTTGACCATCTTGGCGTACCGGGCGACATAGCCGAGCTCGCCCGGCTCCCGCTCGTGGCTCACCACGGTCATGGCCAGGGCCCACCCCTCTCCGGGCGCGCCGATCATGTTGGCGACGGGCACCCGGGCACCGTCGAAGTGCACCTCGCCGAATTCCTTCGTCACCCCGTTGATCATCCGCAGAGGGCGCTGCCCGATTCCGGGCTGGCGCATCGGGACGGCGAACGCGGAGATGCCGCGGTGCTTCGCCACGTCGGGGTCGGTGCGGGCGAGGAGCAGGCACCACTCGGCCTCGTCGGAGTAGCTCGTCCAGATCTTCTGGCCCGAGATGACATAGTCCTCACCGTCGCGGTCGGCACGCGTGCGCAACGACGCGAGGTCGGAACCCGCGTCAGGCTCACTGAACCCCTGGCACCAACGGTCGCGTCCGTTGACGATGCCGGGGAGGAAGCGGTGCTTGATCTCCTCGCTGCCGTGTTCGAGGATGCCTTGGACCAGATAGCCCAGGCTGGGCCGTGGCGGTGCGCCGGCCGCCGCAAGCTCCTCGTCGACGATGACCTCGAAGACACTCGAAAGGCCCTGGCCACCGATCTGCGTGGGCCACGAAAGGCCGAAGAACCCCGCGTCGTAGAGCGACCGGTGCCAGGAGGCCATGCCCGCCCAGTACTCGTCGTCCGTCGACGATGCCGGCAGCCCAGGATTGTTGCCCACCAGCCAACGCCGGAGGAGCAGGCGAAACTCCGCTTCCTCCGGCGAGTCACCGAAGTCCATCAGCGCCCCCGATCCCGTGATGGGCGAGCACGCGCGCCAGGCTGGCCTGATGATCACCGAGCAGGTCGGCCGACAGAAGGGCGCGTCGCAGGTAGACGTGCGCGAGGCACTCCCATGTGTTGCCGATGCCGCCGTGCACCTGGATGGCGGTCTCGCACACATTACGGGCGGCGCGACCGCAGTACGCCTTGGCCACGGCGGCGGCAGCCAGGGCGTCGCCGGCGGGGAGCGCGTCAACGGCCCACGCCGCGTGCAGGGTGATGCTGCGAGACCCCTCCATGGCCACGAAGGCGTCGGCCAGCATGTGCTGCACGGCCTGAAAGGAGCCGATGGCGGCCCCGTACTGCCGGCGTTGCGCGGCGTAGGTGCAGGCGAGCTCCACCGCGCCCCGCATGGTGCCGACGAGATCGGCGCAGCTCAGGGACAGTCCGAGTGCGGCCCAGCGGGTCAGGTCATCACCCGTCAGGGCCCGGTCGGCACCCTCGACCATCGTGACCGGTGCGCGCGGGTCGAGGACCTCGGAGGGGCGGGTGAGATCGAGCCCGGACGGCGCGGCGTGCAGCTCGACCTGGGCGAGCCGGGAGGCCTCGCCGGCGCCGGTGAGCATCAGCGCCCGCGAGGAGCCCTGGGTGTCGATGGCCACGGCGGCCGGCCACTCGCCGTCGACACCTCGAACGAGCGACGAGAGGCGGGCGTCCAGGGCAACGGTCTCGACCGAGGAGCTCGGCGGCGCGCCCGCCAGCCTGCGCAGCTCGGCGGCCAGTGTCGGACCGAGAAAGGAGACGTCGGCGGCTCCCCTGCCGAGCTCTTCGGCGACGACGGCCGCTTCCACGCCCGATGCCAGCGGGCCACCGCCCTCGGCGGCGACGCGCAGTTCCCGCCACCCGGATTCGGTCACGGCGGCATCGAGCTTGGCGCCGCGCTCGGGTTCGCCGATCTGCGCGACGGCCGTGGGGCCGATGCGGTCGACGACCTGGGCCGCGGCGTCGCGGAGAGCTTGCTGTTCCTGGGACAGCCGGACGTCCATCAGCCGTCCTGCGTCGGTGCGACCGGCTCCTGCGACCACTGGTCACGCAGCGTGCGGCGCAACACCTTGCCGGAGGGAAGGCGTGGGATCTCGTCGACGATAACGACGCGGCGGAGCTGCTTGTACGTGGCCAGTGAGTCCGCGACGAGCCGCTCGAGCTCGCCGTCGGCGAGCGGCTGGTCCGGGTCGAGCTTCACCGCAGCCATGGGCACTTCGCCGGTCCGGGCGTCGGGCACACCGAAGACCGCGCAGTCGAGCACGGCCGGATGACGGTGGAGAACAGCCTCCACCTCTGCGGGTGCCACCTGGAACCCGCTCACCTTGATCATCTCCTTCGAGCGGTCGGTCAGGTGCACCCACCCTTCAGGTTCGACCCACCCGACGTCCCCCGTGCGGTACCAGCCGTCGGCAAACGCCTCGGCGGTGGCTTCGTCGGGGAGGTAGCCCGCCATGACGGAGGGACTCAGCACCTGGATCTCCCCGACCTCGCCGGGACCGAGGACCTTCCCGCTCACGAGATCTGCGATGCGCAATTCGACACCCGACGGCGGCAGGCCGGCGGAGTCCAACCGCCACGACTCGGGCCTGTCGACGGGGTTGGCCGTGATGACGGGCAGCTCGCTCGCCCCGTAGGCCGGCAGCCAGCGCACCCCGGTGCGCTCGGTCACTCTGCGGGCGACGCTCTCGGTGACCGGGGTCGCCCCCCACATGATGTAGCGCAGGGACGACAGGTCGTACTCCTCGAGGCGGGGATGGTTGGCCAGCGCCAACGCGATCGGCGCGACGGCCATCTCCAAGGTCATCCTCTCGCTCGCGATGCGGCGGAGCACCTCGTCGAGGTCGAACCGCCGGTGCAGCCGCACGGTCGCTCCCGCGGCGACCGCGGTGAGCAGGTTGAGGAGCCCGAGGATGTGGGAGGGGGGCGTCGCCACCTGAAAGCGGTCATCGGGTCCGAGGCCGAGGACCTCGCGCCAGTGCTCCGTTGCATGGCCGATCGACGCGTGCGTGTGGCGTACGGCCTTGGGCATCCCGGTCGTGCCCGAACTGAAGACGAGGATCGCCTCGGTGGTCCCGCCGGCGGCATCGGCGGGCGGCCGGGTCCGGCTGCCCCCGAAGGGGTCCTTCGCCGTATCGTCGAGGTCCGTCACGCCCGGCGCGCCCAGTGCCTCGGCGAGCAGCGGTGTGGCATCGGCGTCCCCTACGGCGTGGACCGGGCGGGTGAGCTCCAGCGCGTGACCGACCTCGGTCGACTTCCACGCCGGGCTCAGGAGCACGGCGGCCGCCCCGAGCTTGCTGACGGCGTAGACCGTGGTGATGAACTCAACCCGGTTCGCCATCATGACGGCCACACGATCCCCCGAGCCGACGCCCTCGCCGGAGAGGTGCCCGGCGAACGCGTTGCTGAGCTCGTCGAGGTCGCGGAACGACCAGCTCGCGTCCCCCGCCCGTACGGCGTCTCGGTCGCCGAACCGGTCCGCGGCGAACGCCAGGTTCGCATGCATCGTCGGCCCTACCATCGGAAACATTCTTCTCCAATTTGAGATCGGCCGTCAACATACGGTGGATGTACACTTCTCCAATGCCATCAGAGGTGTCCGTCGATGACCGGGGATGAGCACGACGAAGTTCGGCGGGAGATCATCGAGACCGTCCGACGGTTCGTCGCCCGGGAGGTCGTTCCCGTTGCCCCCGAGCTGGAGCGGGAGGACCGCTACCCGACGGAGATCGTCGAGCAGATGCGCACGCTCGGCCTGTTCGGCGTGACCATCCCCGTGGAATTCGGGGGCCTGGGTCTGGACCTCCTGACCTATGTCGGCGTGATCGAGGAGCTGGCCTACGGATGGATGAGCCTGACCGGTGTGGTCAACACCCACACGATGGCCGCCACGCTGATCCTCCAGCACGGCACCGACGAGCAGAAGCGGCGGTGGTTGCCGTCGATGGCGTCGGGCGAGCGGCGCGGCGCGCTGTCGCTCTCCGAGCCGGACGCGGGCAGTGACACCCGCAACATCTCGTGCCGAGCCCAACGGGACGGCGACGAGTA
>Ga0116216_10002570_pt1 | contig 12007 bp, 14 predicted proteins | sample Sb_taG_11_FD_89696 | JGI IMG/M metagenome (GOLD analysis project Ga0116216, IMG submission 89696) | Peat soil microbial communities from Weissenstadt, Germany - Sb_50d_3_AS metaG | ecosystem: Environmental > Terrestrial > Soil > Wetlands > Peat | place: Germany: Weissenstadt | collected 2010-09-21
GAATACGCCCGGAAGGTTGGTGAAGAACCATTTGTGGTCACCGATCACGGAAACCGGTCGCAGTCCTTCTGCCGCTGGAGAATACGGACTTTGAAACGGCATCATTGAGTTCGAACCCTCAATTTCTCCAACTGATTGAACGTTCCCGCTCGCGACGAAACCGAGAGGGCGGAATCCCAAGCGCGGAGGTTCGCCGCCTCCTAGGCCTAGGTCTTGGCTGACTTAAGGGCGCGTGCTGCCGCCGCAGAAATCGGCGGCCGCGACCCGTGCGATGGCCGTTTCATCCCCTCGGCCTACCTTCCGACGCCGGCCTTTTTGCGTCCAATAGTCAAAACCGGCCTGCCGCGCATAGACGGCGACGAATGCTAAACTGAGGTCAGGAGTTCTTGTGTCGTACCCGGTTTCCCCTTACATCGAAGAAGAGGACGGCGGTCTCCGCATCGCCGGGACTCGTGTTTCGCTCGATTCCCTCGTCATTCACTTCCAGGAAGGCGCATCTCCGGGAAAAATCGTCGAATCGTTTTCGACGCTGAAGCTCTCGCAGGTGTATGGGGCGATTGCTTACTACCTCGAGAACGAAAAGACGATCGACGAGTACATCGCTGAAGGGGAGCGTGAATTTCACCGGTCCGTACCACCGTTAAGCCAGCAGGCTCCCGAGCTGTTCGCCCGCCTTGAGGCAGCCCGCCGGCAGATGGGTTTGAAGCGCACGTGAGCATCCGCTTCCTGGCGGATGAAGATCTCAAAGCCGGCATTGTCCAGGGTCTTCGCTCCCGCGAACCCGCCATCGACATCCTGGATGTGAAGACGGCCGGGTTGCAGAGAACGAAGGACCCAGCGCTTCTCGAACTCGCAGCCCAGCAGGGACGGATTGTGATCACGTACGACCGGCGCACGATGACGCGGCATTTCCGCGATCGCCTCCATGCCGGCAAATCATCGCCAGGCGTATTTGTTTTTCCCCAGCAGACGACTTCATCGGTGACATCATCGAATGGCTGCTTCTCGTATGGGCGGCATCCCAGGCGGAAGAGTGGCGCGACAGGATTGTGTATCTGCCGCTGCGTTGAAATCCTTCGAGGCCCCCCACGGTATATTAGTAGCAATCATATTCATAGCATTCAGGGGGCGAATCCTTGAACACACGACGCATCCACGTAGTCGATTCGCATACCGGCGGCGAGCCCACCAGGGTGGTGGTCGCGGGCGGTCCCGACCTGGGAACCGGCAGCATGTCCCAACGGCTGGCCCGTTTCCGCGAGCGCTTCGACGACTTCCGCTCGGCCGTGGTCAACGAGCCGCGAGGCAATGACGCCATCGTGGGCGCGTTGCTGTGCGAGCCCTCCGACCCATCCTGCGACGTCGGCGCGATCTTCTTCAACAACGTGGGCTACCTGGGCATGTGCGGGCATGGCACCATCGGGCTGATGGTCACGCTGGCGCACCTGGGGCGCCTGAGCAACGGCGTCTGCCGCCTGGAAACTCCTCCCGGCGTGGTGGAGGCGCACCTCAATCCGGATGGCCGCGTGACCATTCGCAACGTCGCCAGCTACCGCAGCGCGGTGCACGTGCCGGTGGAAGCGCCGGGAATCGGCAGGGTGTACGGCGACATCGCCTGGGGCGGCAACTGGTTTTTCCTGTGCAGCGGCCACGGCCAGGAGCTTTCTATCGACCGTCTGGAGGAGCTGACCGATTTCGCCTGGCGCATCCGCCAGGGCATCGAGGCCCAAGGCATCACCGGCGCCAACGGCGGCCTGATCGACCATATCGAGCTTTTCGGCCATCCCACCGTGCCAGGCGCGGACAGCAAGAACTTCGTGCTCTGTCCCGGCAAGGCCTACGACCGCTCGCCGTGCGGCACAGGGACCAGCGCCAAGCTGGCCTGCCTCTACGCCGATGGCAAGCTGCGCCCGGGCCAGGTCTGGCGCCAGGAGAGCATCGTGGGCAGCGTCTTCGAAGGCACGGTGTCCATCGTGGACGACCGCATTTATCCCGAGATCACGGGCTCGGCGTACGTCAACGCGGAGGCCGACCTGATTCTCGACGAGCGCGATCCATTCTGCTACGGAATCCGAGGAGCATGCGCGCCAGTTACGACGTAGCCATCGCCGGCGGCGGCATCGTGGGCGCGGCCTGCGCGGCCGAATGCACAGCCGCCGGCCTCACGGTGGTGGTGGTGGAACCGGGGCCGGTGGGCGGCGGCGCCACCGCGGCGGGCATGGGCCACATCGTGGTGATGGACGATTCGCCCGCGCAGATCGCGCTCACCCTCTACTCGCGCCGGCTCTGGATCGAGCTTTCGCGCGAGCTTCCCGCGGACGTCGAGTACCTGCCCTGCGGCACCATGTGGGTGGCGTCCGACGAGGAGGAGATGGCCGAAGTCCGGCGGAAGAAGCAGGTCTACGACTCGATCGGCGTGAAGGCCGAGGTGCTGGGGCCGCAGGCGCTGGCCGAGGCCGAGCCCAATCTCCGTGCCGGCCTGGCCGGCGGGTTGTTCGTCGCCGACGATTCGGTGATCTATCCGCCCTGCGCGGCCCGCTTTCTGCTGGAGCGCGCGGTATCGCAGGGAGCCGCCGTGCGGGTGGGAGAGCGCGCCGCCGGGCTCGGACGCGATGGCATCTCTCTGCGCGACGGCACCCTGATCCCCGCGGGCGTCACGGTGAACGCGACCGGCGCGTGGGCTCCCGAGCTGACTCCCGGGATCGAGGTCCGCAAACGCAAAGGCCACCTCGTCATCACCGATCGTTATCCCGGCTTCGTGCGCGCGGTGCTCATTGAGCTGGGCTACCTGAAGAGCGCCCACTCGATATCGGCCGATTCGGTGGCGTTCAATGCCCAGCCGCGGCGCACGGGACAGGTGCTGCTCGGCTCGTCGCGGCAATACGGCGCTACGGACACGGCCATCGATCCCCACATGCTCCGCCGCATGCTCGAGCGCGCCCGCGAGTACATGCCAGGCCTGGGTGAGCTGACCGCGATCCGCGCCTGGACCGGCTTCCGCGCGGCCACGCCCGACAAGCTGCCGCTCATCGGTCCGTGCGCGGACAACGACCGGCTGTACCTGGCGACGGGCCACGAAGGCCTGGGAATCACCACGTCGCTGGCCACCGGCCGGCTGCTGGCGGACCGACTGACGGGCCGCACCTCCGCGATTCCGTGCGAGCCGTACCTGCCCGGCCGCAAGCAGGAGCAGCATGGCTGAGGTGGTGAAACTCTCGGTCAACGGCGTGTCCGTGACGGTGGCGCGCGGCGCGATGGTTTCCGCGGCCGTGGCGGCCTCCGGGGTAAGCGCGTTCCGCAAGTCGGTGGCCGGCGAACCGCGCGGCCCGCTATGTGGAATGGGGATCTGCTTCGAGTGCCGCGTGACGGTCAACGGACGAGCGCACGTGCGGAGTTGCCAGGTACCGTGCGAGGAGGCGATGGAGGTGCGCACCGATGGCTGAGGTGCCGTGGAGGCCGCGGCGCGGAGTGTTTGTGTTGTGACACACTAGCCGCTAAGGAGGAGTACCGATGCCGACAAAGCGCGACGATCTCTTACCCCCAATCCATCCTGGAGAGATCCTGAACCAGGAGTTCATGAAGCCACTCGGTTTGACTATGAACCGCGTGGCCAGCGATCTGCGTGTGCCGGTCACGCGCATTGCTGAGATTGTCCATGGCCGCCGCGGCGTCTCCCTTGATACAGCCCAGTGCCTGGCGCAATATTTCGGCACGACACCTGACTTCTGGATGAACCTGCAATCGGCCCACGACCTGGAGGTGGCCCAGCGTGGCTCCTGACCCCACCTACGACGTCGTCATCATCGGAGCCGGACCCGCCGGACTCGCCGCGGCCAAGCGCGCCGCCGAATTCGGCGCCAGCATCGCGCTGGTGGACGACAATCCGCAGCCCGGCGGACAGATCTGGCGCGGCGAGGCCAAGTGGGACAGACCTCCCGGCCTGGCGCTTCTCTGCGGCGCGCGAGTCTTCGCCGCTTCCGAGCCCGGCCGGCTCTCACTCGAAACGTTGGATGGCGATCTCGAGCTTGGCTATCGCAGCCTGATCCTCGCCACCGGCGCTCGCGAGCGCTTCCTGCCGTTCCCCGGATGGACGCTGCCGAACGTGATGGGCGCGGGCGGGCTGCAGGCGCTCGCCAAGTCCGGCCTGCCGGTCGAAGGCAAGAAGGTCGTGATCGCCGGCAGCGGGCCGCTGCTCCTGGCGGTCGCCAGGTACATGCGCAGTCACGGAGCGAATTTGCGGCTGGTCGCCGAACAGGCCAACGACTCCGCGTTGCGTCGTTTCGGCGTGGGCTTAGTGCGGCACCCCGGAAAGCTGGCGCAGGCGATTCAGTTGCGCGCCGGGCTTTTGGGGACACGCTACCTCACGGCGTGCTGGCCGATCGCCGCCGATGGCTCGGACAAACTCGAAAGCGTCACGCTGTACCGCGCCGGCAAAACCTGGCGCGAGCCCTGCGATTACCTGGCCTGCGGCTTCGGCCTAATCCCCAACGTCGAGCTTCCGGCCTTGCTGGGATGCCGCCTGGGCGCGTCGGGCGTCGAGGTGGACGACTACCAGCAGAGTTCGGTCGCGGGCGTTTACTGTGCGGGCGAAGTCACCGGCATCGGCGGCCTCGACCTGTCGCAGGCGGAAGGCGAAATCGCCGGATTCGCAGCGGCGGGCAAACCGGAATCGGCTCGGCCCCTCTTCGCCGCCCGCGAGTCACACCGACGATTCGCCGTGGCGCTGGAGCGTGCCTTCGCCCTGCGCGAGGAGCTCAGGAACCTGCCGCAGGACGACACGCTGGTGTGCCGCTGCGAGGATGTCACGTTCGAGCGCATCCGGCGGCGATCCGGATGGCGCGATGCCAAGCTGCAGACCCGCTGCGGCATGGGACCGTGTCAGGGCCGCGTGTGCGGGGGTGCGCTGGAGTTTCTGTTGGGATGGAAGACGGAGTCTGTGAGGCCGCCCGTTTTCCCGGCGCGGATTGCGAGCCTCACTGGGCCCAAATGTCCCCAATCGTGAAGCCTTCGGGAAACGGGTCCTCGGGGTCTACCACGTACTGCGCGAAGCCCGTGATCCAGGCCTGCCCGGAGAGCGTCGGCACGACCGCCCGATAAGGCCCGACCCGCGTCTCTTCGATCAGCCGGCCGGTGAAGGTAGTTCCGAGGATCCCTTCGTGCACGAAATCCTGGCCGAGCGGCAGCTTTCCTTTGGCGTGCAGCGCGGCCATCTTGGCGCACGTGCCCGTGCCGCAGGGAGAGCGATCCAGCGCGCCGGTCCATGACGAAGGCCGCGACCAGTCGAACGCGCCGGTCGAGACCACCACGGTATTCTTGCGGTGCGCACGGGGCCGCGAGGGCCCGCCCGAGGGCTCTCCCGAGAGCTGGGCGATGCTCACGCCCGCGATACCCGCATTCTCCGGATGAACCACCGGCAACTGCTCGCGGGCCGCCGCTTTGATGGTTTCCGCCACGCGCACGATGTCGCGGGCTTCGTCCGGCGTGAGGCGGAAGCCCAGCGGGGCCGCTTCCGCGATGACGTAGAACATGCCTCCGTACGCCACGTCCACCTTCACGGTGCCCAGGCCGCGCACCTCGATGGGTGTGTCCAGGTGCGTGGCGAACGCCGGGACATTGCGGAAAGTGACCTTCTTGACCTTGCCGTTGCGCACTTCGGCTTCGACGCCGATCAGGCCTGCCGGCGTCTCCAGCTTGAGGCGGGTAATCGGCTCCTCCACCGCGACCATGCCGGTCTCGATCAGCACCGTGACCACACAGATGGTGTTGGTGCCCGACATCCCCGGATACTCCATCTGTTCCATGATGACGAAGCCGGCATCGGCCTCGGGGTGAGTGGAGGGCAGGATCAGATTGCAGTTCGCCGCGGGGTAGCCACGAGGCTCGCGCAGCATGCGGAGGCGCAACTGGTCGGCGTGCGTCTCGAGGTGCCGCATCTTTTCGAACATGGTCTTGCCCGGCACATCCAGAACACCGCCCGTAATGACGCGTCCCGGCTCACCACATGCATGCGCATCCACTGCTGTGATCATGCTGGAGAATCGCATGCCCAATATGATACGACTCGAGCGCTTCCCGCCGCGTGTTGAAGAGGTCGAGCACGTGGTGCATGCGCACCAGTTCCAACAAGGTGCGGATTTGCCTGGATGTCCCGTACAGCTTCAAATTGCCGCCGTTCGCCTGCAAACGCTTCAGACAACCGAGGATGGCCCCTAGCCCCACGCTGTCCAGCCTGGTCACCTGGGTCATGTCGAAAAGGACTTCGGAGTTTTCGTCCAGGATAGGCTCCATGTCTTTCTCGAAGGCCCTCCGGTTGGTGTGGCCGATGCCATCCGGCAATTGCACAATGATTACGCCGTCAACGTATTCCGTTCTGAGCACTGTACTGTTCCCTCTCACATATGGAGATACGACGGGACGGGAGTCCATGTTACCGGGGGACCGCCACCTTTACTCAACTTTACAGGCTGGTACCGATCTTTACGGAACGGATGAGAAACCCCTCCCTTGCTCGCCAAGGGCGAGTCACGGTCGGCTCCGATCAGAGGTCGGTGTGCTATGCCTGTCTGGCCAGGGCCAGGCGCTGCTGTTTGAGCCATTGCAGGCGTCCCTGGTATTCCTGGTATAACGTGCCGAAGCCGGTCCAGTAATACCCGCAGACAAACAACAAGAGGAAGGGGATCGAGAAGAAGTTATAAGTCTCGATGGCAAACGCCACCATGGCGGCGAAATAGGTGCCCACCAGGATCTCCGCGTACGGCAGCCATCCGCTGCGCCGGCGGTATTTTTTGACCTCGAGGTTGACCGGCCGGTCGCCGATCGCGTACTTCGCGGTCCGGGCAAAAGCCGTCTGCACGCCGAACAGAGCTTCGAGCACCGCCCGGGTGTTGATAATGGTGAGCCCTACCCCCACCGCCATGAGCAGCGGCAGCATGAGAATGGTGCGCTTCCAGCTCTTGGGATGAAGCTCGCGCTGTGCCACCACGTAGAAGGCCGAAATCGACCAGAACGAGGCCGCGATCAGCGGCAGATCGAACAGCACCATCTGCCACATGCCCATGTAGAACCGCACGATCATCACCGGGAGCATGAGCGCCGAAACCACGATCATCAGCGGGTAGGAGATGTTGGGCGTCAGGTGCAGAAACGCTTCGGCCTTGACGCGCTTGGGTATATCCGCCTTCAGAATCGCGGGCAGCAGTTTCCTGGCCACCTGCGTGAGCCCCTTGGCCCAGCGCGACTGCTGCACCTGGAAGCTGTGCATCTCGACGGGTAGCTCCGACGGGCACTCCAGCCCCGGCAGGTAGACGAATCGCCAGCCCTTGAGCTGCGCGCGGTAGCTGAGGTCGGAATCTTCGGTGAGCGTGTCGTGCTGCCAGCCGCCCGCATCGTCGATCATCTTGATGCGCAGGATGCCGGCAGTGCCGTTGAAATTGAAAAAGTAGCCCGCGCGGGAACGCGCCCCGTGCTCCAGGATGAAATGGCCGTCGAGAAGAATGGCTTCCACTTCGGTCAGGAAGTTGTACTCGCGGTTCAGGTAGCTCCAGCGGGTTTGCACCACTCCCACGGAAGGATCGGTGAAGAAGTGAACGGTGCGGTGCAGGAAATCCGGGGGCGGGCAGAAATCGGCGTCGAACACGGCCACGAATTCGCCGGTGGCGGATTTGAGCCCTTCCTGGAGAGCGCCGGCCTTGAAACCGTGGCGGTTCGAGCGGTGGTGATACTCGATGGGGTAGCCGATGTTCCGATAGCGCTCTACCAGGGCTTCGGCAAACGGCGCCGTGTCGTCGGTGGAATCGTCGAGCACCTGGATCTGCAGCAGCTCCTTCGGATACTCGATCTTCACGACCTCATTGATCAGCCGCTCCACCACGTAGCGCTCGTTGTAGAGCGGAAGCTGGATGGTGACCTGCGGGAGACGATCGAAGAGCCGGGCCGACGGTTCGGTGGTGGCCTTTTTCCGGTGCTTGAAATAGGTGCGGATGGTCTCGTAGCGATGGAGCCCGTACACGGAGAGGATGACCAGGACCGTGAAGTAAGGAATCAGCATCGCCCAGTCGAACCACACCAGGCGGTGGACACCGGCGAACGGCGTCTCGGCGAACATGCGCTGGACAAGGCGCTGCGTCGCGGTTGGCGCCAACAAGAAGGCCAAAGGTAAACTCGCAGGCATAAAGGGAAGCCCGTGTCGGGGGTTGGGGCTCGGCCTATGGGCACAATCAGTTTAACAGATCTGAAGGGGGGCCGGACAATATGGGCGAAGATAAGAGCATGCGTCTTTTGCCCGTAGCTGTGCTGTTGCTGACTCCGGCGTTCGCCGCGGAGGGCTGGAAGTCACTATTCAACGGGAAGGACCTGGACGGCTGGTTGGTGGCCGGCGGCGGCGGCAAGTCCGCCTGGACGGTGGAAGACGGCGCGATCCACACCCGGCCGGGCGACGGTATGCTCTGGTACACGCGCGAGAAGATCGGGAATGCTACGCTGCGGGTGATTTTCAGGATGAGCACGGTGGAGGGCAATTCCGGCGTCTTCATCCGCATCCCCGCGGAGCCGCCCAACGAAAACTTCGCCATCCACCACGGAATCGAGGTACAGATCGACGACCGCGACGACGATTGGCACTGTACCGGGGTGCTCTATTCCATGACCAAGGCGCTGTCACGGCCAACCAAGCGCGCGGGTGAATGGAACACCATGGACATTACCATGGCAGGGCTGCGCACCATCGTGAAGATCAACAGCGCGCTGGTCACGGATTACGACGGAGTTTCGCCGGTACCCGGCCGTACGTATCCCTGGGAGCCCGAGCGCGGCCCGCGACCCGAATCGGGGTACATCGGACTACAGCACCACGACGACCATGCCATCATCTACTTTCGCGAGATCAGTGTGCGGCGATAAAGCATCTCGCGGCGAACGGGGATATAATCTCCGAAGCCATGCCCAAGATTTACGAATCGAGCGTCGACACCATCCGCGAGACGTTCGCGGTGCTCATCGGGTTTGCCGTCACGGAGTTCATCGGAGACCGCTTCAAGGAGGGAGGGGCGGCCGACTTCACGGCCTGGGTCCTCTCGCTCTCTCTGATTCTGCTGGTGCTCCGCCTTTTCATCGGGACCGCAAACCACCTGGAGACAACCTACGCCGAGGATGAGGGCGGTGAGTTTAACCGTACGACGGGGTGCTTTCTCAAGGATATCGGGTTCCTGATCGCCTTCGGATTGATGTCCGTTCTGATTGCAAGGTCCGATCCGGCGGCGCCGGAGAGTTTTCTGAAGCGCACCATGCTGCTGCTGCTGATCACCTCCCTGTGGTCGGTCGGGGACGCCTTGTGGCACTGGCTCATGAGCTCCGGCAAGCCGCGCTGGTACCGCTGGTGGCTCTTCTGCGACTCCTGCCAGTTCTTGCTTACGGCGGTCTTTTGGAGATGGGCTCCGCGGCTGCCCGGCGACTGCTGGCTGCTGCCGCGCGGCTGGGGGCTGAGGGGCCTGGTTCTGGTGTTGCTCTTTGCGGGCTTTTTCATTGTGGATGTCCGGAACATTCTCAAGATGCGGCAATTCAAAGCGACGGCGGCGCAACCCGAACCGTTTTCGGTTGGCTATGCCCCCCTTGGCGCAGCCGCCCTGCTCGGGGCGGTGGCAGTTTGCTGGTGGAGCGGCGAGCCGGCCTGGCCGCACGGCCCCCTCTAGAGAAGCGAGTGCATGGAGTGGAAACAGAAAATGAACTCCGATTATACTGGAGTCCTCCACTCATGAGCATCTCTTTCCAAATCGTGGTCTGCGGAAGCGTCGTCGCCGACCCTTTGCAGACGCTGGAACCGGTAATCGGACCGACCGGGCCAGCCCTCAAGAATGAAATGATGCTGCCGGCCGTGCTGGATCCCTGGGCCGGCCATGCACTTTACGAGGCGGCCCACCTGGCGCGCCAGCATCCCGGCAGCAAGGTCTGGCTGGTGAGCCTGGGGCCCAAGGCCAAACTCCAGCAGGTGATGATGACGGTGGCGCAGAAGGTTCCCTTCGATCTGGTGGCGCTGGACGGGCCGGCTTCCGGCTTCACGGACTCATTCGAGACGGCGGCGGCACTGGCCGGAGCCATCGGCGGCATCGCGGGACTCGACCGCGCGCGGCTGCTGCTCTATGGCGGATGGGAATCGGCATCGCGAGGCGCTGGCTCGACCCTGCAGATGGTGGGCGAGCGGCTGGGAATTACGGAGCAGTTCCAGGGCGTGGACCAAGTCACGGTGCGGGACGACGGCAGCTTCGAGGTGCTGGAGCGGATCGAAGGCGGGCGCCACCAGGTTTCGGTATGCGATGCGCCGCCGGCCGTGCTGGGGTGGGCCACGGGCCACCTGCCGGAGCCGCGCAACAATCCGCAGGTGGGGATGGTGAATATGCGGACCGTCATGCCGTCGCTGCAACGAGCCAAAGCGGTGGCGATCTCGAACACCGGGCTGCGCTTCGTTTCGGTGAACCTGCCCAAACAGCAGCGGGCCACCAGAATTGTGAAGGGTATGCCGGCAGAAGAGATTGCGCGCGAGATCGTGGCCTGGGTTGGAGAGGAATAACGTGGAATCAATTTTGCTGTTGGCTCATACGGAATCCGACGGGACGCTGGCGAAACCCGCCCTGGAGGCGCTGGCCGCGGCCCTGGCGATGGAGGGCGAGTTGTCTGTCGGAATGGTGGGCGCGGCGGTCGAGCCGGCCGCGAATCAGATTGCAGGCTGCGGAGCCGCGCGCTTCCTGGGGGTGAGCGGCCCGGCTTTCGGGCAGTCCCGGTACTCGACCGATGCGGCCGCCGCGGAAGCGCTGTGCCGGGCCTCGGGCGCGGCGATCGTGATAGCTCCATCCACATCGCGATGGGCGCGGGCGCTCCCCGGGGTGGCGTACCGGCTGGGTGGGCGCATTGATACGCACGTCACCCACGTCACCAATCTCGCGGCGGGTGACGGCACGCCGGCGGTCACGCGGTGGTTCTACCGGCAACGCATGGAAGCCGTGCTGACGCGCTCTGAGCGGCCCTGGATGGTGTTGCTGGACGCAGGTTGCGTGGTTCCCTGGAGCGCGCCCGGGCCATCGGGCGCCGCGGCGGTTGAGTCCGTGGCTGTGGAAGCTCCGGTCACTCGCACCACAGTCACCGGCATACAGGCACCGAAAGCCGACGAGCAGACGATTCGTCCCGACGCCAAGCTGCTATTCGTCGCGGGGGCGGGCTGGACCAAGAAGCAGTCCGATGGAGCGGTGCACGCGGCCGAAGCGGAAGGTCTCATTTTGGGATTTCTGCGCGCCGCCAAGGCTTCGCTGGGCGGCAGCAAGTCGCTGGTGGACCTGAGCGGCGAGGGCGAGGCGGTGCTGCGGTGCATGACGCACCTCAACCAGATCGGCCAGACCGGCGCTACTCCACGGCATCCCAAGGGGCTCTCCACCTGCTGTCACGGCGAGGAGCCGCACGTGGTTGGTTGGCGCTTCGTGAACCAGCGCCGCGCGATCAACCTGGACGCCAACTGCGGCTGGGCGCGCGGCAAGGCCGACGTGCTGTACGTGGCGGACGCGTTCGAGGTCATGCGGCGGGTAAACCGGTTGTTGGAGGCCGGGTAGATTTTTCCAGCGGCATTACTGCTTCGAACGATCCGCGGATGAGCCGCTCTTTTCCCCTTTTTCGAGATCCTTGACCGCCTGCAAGTGCGATTGCAGCGTGGGTAGGGTCTTGGATGCGAACGCCTTAACCGCAGCGTCGTCGCCGCTTTGCGCTTCCTGCTGGAATTCCTTGACATCCTGCTCGTGGTCCTTCAACTGATCCTTGATGTAGGCCTTGTCGAACTCCGCGCCGGACAGTTTCGACAGCTTGTCGACCCGTGCCTTGTGCTTCGCATCGAGCGATTCCGGCACGCTGATGGATTTGCCGACAGCGATTTGCCTGATCTCGTCATTGGCTTTCGTATGATCGTCGATCATCTTCTGCCCGAACTGCTTCACATCCGGGCTGGATGCTTTTTCCTGAGCAAGCTTGCCGA
>Ga0116216_10002575_pt1 | contig 11998 bp, 8 predicted proteins | sample Sb_taG_11_FD_89696 | JGI IMG/M metagenome (GOLD analysis project Ga0116216, IMG submission 89696) | Peat soil microbial communities from Weissenstadt, Germany - Sb_50d_3_AS metaG | ecosystem: Environmental > Terrestrial > Soil > Wetlands > Peat | place: Germany: Weissenstadt | collected 2010-09-21
ACAAAACGGCCGACGGCCAGAATCCAATGCCGGTAGTCAAAGTGAACTGAGTGTATCCGCGAAAGGCAAATTCCTCGGACAATCCAACCATCAGGAACGTGATACTCCAACTCGCCACCGCTCCCGGAATTACCGCCCCATGGATCGCCAGCCCGGTGATGTGAAAACCATGCAAGGCAAAAATCGTAAGCAGCGTGCCGCTGATCGCCAGAAAGCCCCACACCGTTCCTTCCCAGAAATGCTTCCCCATCCCCGATCGAAAAGGAAGGCCGTATTCCCCCAATTTGCGGTGTTCAATCCTGGCCATGATCGCCGTCGCGATGCAGGCGAACAGGAATATAGTTCCTTCCAGGACGAAGAGTTGAAAGGGCTCCAGGGTCGCCGCGTTTGGGGCCCGATTGACATGCAGCAAGCGAAGCGCTAACCCCAAGCAAACGTTAAGCACCGCCACGACAGCCAGGAAAATGAGCAACCGCCAGCCCGCGCGAATGCCGTTAGGCCCGACAAAGATCTTTCTTAATCCCGAACTCCCGCCAGACATTTGTGGAGAAGAGTTCGGCGCAGGTGGAACAGCCAACTCCGGTGGCAGCGCACCCGCATCATTGCTCATAATCTCAAACCTTCCCAATCAGCAGTTAGCAGTTAGTCCTTAGCACTTAGTCAAACCAAAATCCAAGCCAAGCGTTAATGACCAAGTGCTGAATGAGTGCTGACTGCTGAATGCTGCCCTTCTACCAATTCACCTTCATCGCGAACTGAAACTGCCTGGGATCATAAGCCGCCGTAGGCTGCCCGGCATTGGTCCACAGTTGATTGACGGAAGCTACGTTGAATTTGTTAGCAAGATTAAAAACATCCGCGATCAAGTCCAGATTGATCCGTTCGCCAAAGTAAATGCGCCGGGCGAGGCGGACGTCATTGAACACCGTCCAGGGTTGCACCCCGGCGTTGCGGGCGAGATCGCCATCCAGCGAAAGCAGCGTCGTGTTAGAAGTGGGCGTAAAGCAAGGCTCCTGGAAAAGCCCGGTCGGCGAATACTTGGACGCCACCACCGGACCGCAAGCAGGATTGCCCCCGCCCGTCACCACATTCGGACGCGCCGCAGTCGGGGCAAACTGGAAGTTCGTGTTATCCCCGGTAATAATCAGGAACGGACGCCCCGACGCAACCTCAACAATGGGCGCAAACGTCCAGTTGCTGAAAAATTTCTTCGCAAAACTGTCTCCGCCCAGCTTTCCCGACTGGTAAACCCCGCTGAATACCAGCCGATGACGCTGGTCAAATAACGACGTCGAGCGTTCCAGTTGCGGGAAGTAGCTGTCCTGCGGAGCCAGGGGCGACTGCAGGTCCGTCGAGTCGTCAATCGCATGCGAATAACTGTACGACGCCAGGAATTCATAGTGATTGCCAAAGCGCTTGCGCAGGTTGGTGGTGAAGCCGTTGTAAATCGAGCTGCCGTTGGAATAGTTGGCATCCATATCGCCGAAGGGCACGCAGTTTGCCAGCGTCGCGGCATTGCAGGCGGTGCTCAAGCCGTCGGCCTGCAGAATCTGCTGCGCCAGTTGCACACAAGGCGCGGCCGCGGTCGTCAACAAAGCCCCGGCAATCGAGGGATTCAGCCCCGAGGGCCGAAAGAAATTCACCAGCGCCGCCGAAACCCACGGCGCTCCTCTGGGATTGACCCCGCAAGGAGCCTGCCCCGTCCCGACCTCCAGCGGTCCCGCTGCCGCGTTGGATGTTGGATCGCTGAAAGCCGCCTGCCAGTTTTTTACCAGCAAGTCTCCGCGTACGGTGTTGGCATTGATCGGACGGTTCAGGTGTCGGCCGCCATTGAAGTTGTATGCGAGGCTCCAGGCGAAGCCGCCACCCAAATCCTGCTCGAAACTCAGATTCGCCTGTTGCGAATACGCATAAACGAAATTCTTGGCCTGCGGATAGCCGAACGGCTGAAATGCCAGCGGGAAAAATGTCGAAGGATTCAGGTAGCTCTGGTTCACGAACAGAAACGGATTGGCCGGAGAATTTCCAGTGAATGGCGCAGGATTGAATCGCTGTCCGCCTGCCTGATATCCCGGAACCGTCGGCAGGCAATCGGGTGAGTTCAAGATGCCCTGAAAAATGTTGGTTCCGTTCAAGCTGCCGGGTCCGGGCACCACCCCCGGGCTGCACGGGCTTCCCCCCGGAAACAGCAACTGCCCGCTCTTCGATCCGTCTGAAGCATCGCCCAGGAAATAAAGCCCGAGCAAAGGATGATCGTAAAATATGCCGTAAGAGGCGCGCAACACCGACTTTCCGTTACCCTTCGGGTCCCAGGCCAACCCAAGCCGCGGCTGCACATTGTTGGTATCGGTTTGAATTCCCTTCTGCAATCCCAGCGAATTGTAAGCCGCCAGTGCCAACGGATCCGGCTGCGCAAACTGCGGCGGGAACTCCACGTCATAGCGCACTCCCAGATTCAACGTAAGGGTGGGCCATGCCCGCCATGAGTCCTGGAAATAAACCCCCAGCGGCTTGTTGGTGAACGTATCGTGAGGATTCCCGATCCCCTGAATAAAGTCCTGCGGGACCCCCAGGCCATACGATTGCAATCCGGATAGCCCAGGAATAATCTGCTGCAAGCTCGGCGGCAGGGAGCCGAAAATTGCGCTCGGGATTACCTCGCTTGCGGTGAGCGAGCCAAAATCATACACACCGCCGTAATTCACGGTGAACGTCGCCGTCACCGGAATATAGTTGAAGTCCACGCCAAACTTCATGCCATGCTGCCCCTTCGTCCACGAGAAGTTGTCGGTGAACTGGTAGCGCTGCTCTGTGCGCTGTATGAAAGAGTAAGGTTCGCGGCCAAAGTAAGCGTAGCCAGGAATATTTACAGCCACGTCCGACCCGCCGGGGGCGTTCGAGTAAAAGTAAGACAACCCGCGCCGCGCATACTGAAAGCGGAACTCATTGACCCGATCGTTGCCTATCGTCCAGGTGTCTTGAAAAATTCCGGCAGCGTCGCGATATGTCTGCTGCGAAGTTCTCGAATACGAATTCTGCCCGAAGGTCTGATTCTCGCCATTCACTTCGATGCCGGTCACGGTGCTGGGGCTGACATTCCCCCGCAGCGTGATCCGGTTGTTGCTGTTGATGTTGTGATCGATGCGCAGCGAATAAAGACTCGTGCCTTCAAAAATTGGAAAGTTTCCCAGCTGCGCGTTCAGCGTCTGAAACGACGAGGGCAACCCGTTGCATTGCGTATTGCCGGGGTTGCACGAACTCGGAAACTGAGTCAGCGGGCTGGTTCCGTTCGTGGGAGTCGGAATCACACCGAACTTCGCCAGCAACCCAAACGACTGCGGATACGATCCGTTCAAAGCAATGGCCGAAGAACCACCCGCCAGAAATGCGTATTGCTGCAAAAGAGGCGCGGGCAATCCCGGCGTACTCAGAAAGGCAGCCTGTTGCGGCGTGACTTGAATATTGAAAGTCCCCGGAGGCGCAAGTCCGGGAGCGAAGATGTTCGTCGCATCGAAAGGAACCAGTCCAAAATTGTCCTGGCCAATGCTGGCGAACCCTGTCTCATGTCGTCGCGTGACTTCGTATGCGAAATAATAATAAGTTTTATCCTTCTTGATCGGCCCGCCAAACGCTGTCCCAGCCTGCACCCGCGTGTAAGCCGGGTTGGAGACGTTGCTGAACGGATTCACTGCTTGGAAATCACGGTTTCGCAAATACCCATACACGTCGCCATGGAAATCATTCGACCCCGATCGGGTGATGATGTTGATCACGCCACCGGCGGCCTGCCCGTACTCCGCAGCGTAACTGTTTGTCACGATCTGGAATTCCTGCACCGCTTCCTGCGAGACCGTGGAGCGGACGCCATTGGTCGAGTTGTCAATCGCATTTGCACCATCCACATTCACCAGATTCGAGCGCGCCCGCTGCCCACTCATGTTCAGCCCCGACGTGGGAGCCGCTCCGATACTCGGAGCGTTGTCGCGCAGCACCTGCGAATCCGTCAATGCGAAGTTAATGTAGTTGCGGCCGTTGATGGGAAGGTTATCGATCCGCCGCTGCTCGATCGTGTCGGTCGTTGAAGTGCGGGTAGTTTCGATCAGCTCCGCCCCAGCACTCACATTGACCACTTCCTGCGCCCCCGCAAGCCCGAGCACGATTGGCAAATCCGCCGATTGCCCCACCGTGATGGCCACATTATCCACCTTTGCCTTCGCGAACCCCGCCGCCTCGACCGTCACCTGGTAAGTTCCCGGCGGCAGCAACAGGATGCCGTACTCGCCTTGGCCGTTCCCCGTACCGGCACGCTCCAACCCTTTCGCCAGATCGCGCACCGTAACCGTAGCGTCGGTCACCACGCTGCCCTTGGGATCTTTCACCGTGACGTGCAAGTCTCCGGTGGCCGCGCCTTGAGCAAAGCCGAAAGCGCTTAGCGCCAACATCAGGACGATCAGCGAGACGAGCTTCCGCATTGTCATAAAGTTTTTCTCCGGTACAGAGATAAAGAACGGGAAACAGCGGACAAAAGAGACGCGCGGTTTTTGTGGGCAGACGGCCACAGCCAGTCCGAATTCGTCGGCAGGCTTAGAAGCAAACATTTTCGAGAAGGCGCGTTCGGCTGCTTTGTACATCAAGCTGCAACCAGAAGCAAGCTGGATTACTCAAAGAGCATCGGGTTGGTTAGTGCAGTACAGGAATACCCACTTAGGCCGGACGCTTCGTCCGGGCGCGCACCGGTCGGGGATTCGCCCGGTAATCGTAGTTACCGCCCAGGTTACTTTCGTTTTGTGGCGCGGTGTAGGAAGGTGATGATTGTTTTGATAAATTGATCTTATCCGAGTGGCACGCGCTTGCGGGAGCAAGAGAACTCACCCTGATTATGGAGACGTTGATGTCACGGAAACGAAACGGATTTTCACTCATTGAGTTACTTATCGTGGTGGCGATTATTCTGATCATCGCCGCTATCGCCATCCCGAACCTTTTGCGGGCGCGTATTTCAGCTAATGAATCATCGGCAGCCAGCTCGGTTCGCACCGTAAACACAGCGCAAGTCAGCTTCTATTCCACCTACCCGGCACAAGGCTATTCTGCCAACGCGACCGCCATGGCTAACCTCGGACCGGGCGCCATCACAGGTTGTCCGGCTGGCGGACCTCTGGTCACCGCGGCTTGCCTGATTGACTGGAACCTTTCGCAAGCCACCACCATCGCTACCGCGAAGAGCGGCTTCTACTTCGGCGTGACCAGCACCTCGGCTGCCGCCCCTTACTTGCAGTACACCGTCAGCGGCGCAGCTGCTGCTTTCAACCAGACCGGGGTGCGCGGCTTTTGCTCGAACGAAGACGGCGTGATTCACTACAACGCGTCTTATAACGGCGCCCCCACGATCATAAAAACGGTTTGCGCCAGCGCAGTGTGGCCGCAGTTGCAGTAGCTTCGCGGTTCAACTACCTGAACGAGGCCCGCCAGAAATGGCGGGCTTTTCTTTATGGTTTCCGTAGGAATCTTCTGAAGTCCTGTGGGCTCAAGCGCTTCCATAGATGAACACCGGCAATATGTTCCACGTGGAACACTTCTTCACTCGTGCCGGCTTATGCCCGAGCTCTCTTCTTTCATGGTTTTCAATGCCCAAGCCATGCGGGGGGTGTTGTGGGCGATGCCGAAGCGCCCGCGGGCGTCTAGCAGAATCATTCCGCCATGTCCGTTCACGCGCGCATGCAGATAGTTGATCGCCTCTGCGGCCACCCACTCGGGCAAGTTCCCTGAGGCGACGCGGTCGGTGGCCCACTTGGCCAGGACCAGTTTCATGATGGGCTCGCCCCATCCTGTGGTCGAGCCGGCCGCGGTTTTGTTGTCGGCGTAGCATCCGCAGCCAATCAAAGATGAGTCTCCCAGACGACCGGGGGCTTTGTTGAGCGTGCCGCCGGTTGAGGTCGCGGCTGCGATGTTGCCTTTGTGGTCGAGGGCGACGGCGCCGACGGTGTCGTGCGAGAGGGTTGGAGCAAACAGATCGGGTTTCTGTTCCGCGGCATGCGCCTGAAATTCGCGCAGGCGCGCGACCTCGCGGGGAATGATGAGGTCTTCATTCTTGCACAGCTGGATGCCGTGCTCTTTCGCGAAGCGCTCTGCGCCTTCGGCTACGAAATATACATGCGGGCTCTCGCTCAGGATCTTGCGTGCGGCTCGTACTGGGTTGCGCAGGTGCTCGACGCAGCCGACGCCCCCGGCACGCAGCGTGGCGCCTTCCATGATGAGAGCGTCGAGTTGCACTTTGCCTTCGCGATTGAGGAAGCTACCGCGGCCGGCGTCGAAAGTGTCGTCGTCCTCCATGACCACGACGGCTTCCTCGACCGCGTCGAGGGCGGAGCCGCCGCGGTGCAGAGCTTGCCAGCCCGCGGCCATGGCGCTGCGCACTCCGTTGAGATGAGCTTCGACCATGCCGTCGGGAATGGCCCAGGCGCCGCCGTGGACGAGCAGAACGGGATCGATCGACACGGAAATCCTCCTGAAAATGACTGATCAGTCTAACACTGGCGCAGGGATTTTCGTGTAAGCATGGGCCATCCATAAGCGTGGCGGCTGAAGCCTTGGCTGATTCGCATTGCCGTGGCGCTGAAAGTGTGCGAGAGAAGCGGTCTTTCGCCCCGGTGGGGCTTATCAGCTTCTCACTCTTGACCCACGGCTTGCGCCGCAGGCTGCATTCTTACGCCGCTTCGCGGCTCGAGCCATTCCTGGTACGAGGCTGTTTTGTTCGGTGGCCGGCTTTTACGCTTTTTCTGACAGGAGCATTTGCTCGACTATTTCGGCCAGGACTCGGTAGCCGTCGGCGTCGATTGGGCCCTGGGTTGCAGCCTGAAATTTGCTGGTTCGCTCTTTTTGGTTCAGGTAATAGACGATGGCGGGAAGGACACGACGGACTTCGGCGCAGAGGGCGCGGAGGTGCATGAGGCCGTCCACGTCCAAATCGGACGACTGCAGTTGGGAAATCTCTCCGACCAACCGTTTGATCTCAGTCTTCCAGTGATCGAATTCGGTTTCGTATTTCAGGAAGGACTCGGCGTCTCCGACGATCAGCAACTCCAACGCTTGCAAATCAGCCGGGGTCAGGGGCTTTCCTGCCTTCAGTTTTCGCAGCAGGGAGGCGAAGTCGATATGGGACTGAACGGCCTCGCGCGCCTGACCTTCGAGTTCTTCGACCTGGTCGCCCAAAGCGCCGTAGTTGTCACTGGTTTCAGCCTGGGCACAGCGGGAGGCCAGTTCAATTGTCTTCTGCATGGTTGCGCTGAGCTGTTCAGCCATAGTTAGCCTCTTTAATGTCCGAATAGTCTAGCATTTGGACATTGCCTTTAGCAGTTGTTCCGGCGCTGGTCGCGCTACTGTAAACATTTTGCACGGTGATCGGTTCGCAGTCAGTAGAAAGTGCATACGCCGGCACTTTTCTATTGACTCTGACTTTTGGGTGTACTACTCTCGCGCGCACTCCGGCTGGCGCCACTCAGCCGAATTTTTTCCCGCGTCACTCTCGTTGGCTGTGCGCCAGCAAAATTGCGTTGGGTAACCTCTACGTTTTGAAAGTCAAGACGACTTCACTGGAGTGTGCTCCATGACTGGATGCAGCCTCAGGCGCTATCCGTGTGTCTGAAGCTGCCCACCGAAAACCCTTCACCCGCCACGTCTTTGCAGATCGACGTTGTCTGGTCTGCGTGACGGAGATCCCCCGGGGATTTTGTGGAACACAGACAATCAAGGAGGAATCGTGATGAAGACAGCTAAGCTTGCGTCAGTTTTAATTTTGACGTTGTTGTTCCTCGCCGGAATGGCATTGGCTCAAACCGACCCTGGAGTTCAGAGTGGCAACCGCGGCACAGGCGCGACCATCATTTCGAGTGACCCGAACGGCTTCCTGCCCTTCTTCCAGGACGGCCAGAGCCGCTTCGCCGCCGTAGAGTCGGTCTCGAAAAGCCCGACCAACAACAACGGTTTGGGACCGCGGTTCAACTCAAACAGCTGCAGTTCCTGCCACGCGCAACCTGCGTTGGGCGGGACCGGCGCAGCGGTCAATCCCCAATTCGCGTTTGCCGGCAGCTCAGTCGCCCCTAAAGACTCGACCCCCTATTTCATTACTGCCAATGGGCCCACTCGTGAAGCCCGGTTCCCGTTCTTCTTTAACCCGAACGGCACGGTGAACACCAACAATCCCAATGGCGGAGTGGAAGACCTGTTCACAGTTTCGGGGCGCTCCGACGCCGGCAATTGCAATCTGCCGCAGCCCAGCTTTAATGCTGCCGGGCAGGCGAATGACATCATCTTCCGCATTCCCACTCCGACCTTTGGAGTAGGGTTGATCGAGAACCTGGACGATTCCACTCTGCAGCAAAACCGGGCAAACAATCTCAACAACAATTTCGGCATCGCCGGCGATTTCAACCATAACGGCAACGATGGCACGATCAGCCGTTTCGGCTGGAAGGCGCAGAATAAATCGCTGCATATCTTTGCCGGTGAGGCCTACAACGTGGAGATGGGCATCAGCAACGAGCTGTTCCCCCAAGACCGTCCGCTGCCTGGGGAAGACGGCAATGGCGGTAGCGGCCTTACGGGTCTGCCGTCGACCTGCCTGAACCTTACTGGAACGGGGTACCCGGAAGACACTTCCAATCCGACGTTAACGCCGCAGGCAGCGGTTCTGGATGACGTCTCGGCGTTTGCCAACTTTATGCGCTTCCTGGCTCCGCCGCCACCAGGTGGCGTGGTGTCGAATGGACAACAGGTCTCCTCATCGACGATCCAGGCCGGCGGCCAGTTGTTCAGCTCGATTGGGTGCGCGAGTTGCCACAATCCGACGCCCGGGAATACGCAGGTGTCGAACTTTGTTCCGGCGTTGAGCAATGCCCCAGTGCCTGCGTTCTCGGATATTGAGATCCATCACATGGGCAGTGGCTTGGCGGACAACGTTTCGCAGGGCGGCGCTGGGGGAGACCAGTTCCGCACAGCGCCCTTATGGGGCTTGGGGCAGCGGATATTCCTGCTGCACGATGGCCGCACTACGGACCTGAACGCCGCGATCGCGGCTCACGAAAGCAATGGCAGCGAAGCCACCAACGTTGAGGAGAACTTCGACAACCTGAGCAGGACCCAACAGCAGGAGATCCTCGACTTCCTGCGCTCGCTGTAGCGGCTTGCTGGCGAGACGCGAGGTGTCTCGCCAGATGTTGTCATCCGAGCACGGCGAGGGATCCGGGTTTTTCGCGGGGCCGGGAAGACCTGGGTTCCTCGTCGGCTTCGCCGCTCGGAATGACAGGACGTTAGTTGGGGGGCCATGGCTTTGGCGGGCCATGGCGAAGTACAAAACCCAGATTGTTCCCTGAGCCGCACGGGCGGGGACGCCCGCGCCTACATTTGGCTTGGGATCTGAAGGAGAATTATGCTTTCGCGATTTTTGTGCCGTTCTGCCATTGTTGGCTTGTTTCTGTCGCTGCTGTCCTGGGGTCAAAATAGCTCGCCACAGAACGCGCCGAAAAACGGTGGTGATTTTTCGAACGACCTGCAGCCCGCAACCAAGGTTCCCGCGAATGTCATTCTGGTAAAGGGAGCATGGGCGAGTGCCAGTGATTCCGTCACCCCCGTGCCGGAAGGCGGGAACGTGGACAACAGTGTTTTCCGCGACCCGTATTTCGGAATGACCTACCCGCTCCCGAAGGATTGGACGGAAAAATACAAAGGACCGCCGCCATCGGACACCGGCCGTTACGTGCTGGCGCAGATCAGGCCCGACGTGACATTCAAAGGACCGGCCCGAGGCACGATTTTAATCACGGCCGAGGACATGTTCTTCACCGCTCTGCCTGCGACTAATGCCGTGCAGCTGATCAATTACGAAAAAGACAATCTGCAGGCGGATTACAAATTGGAGCTATCGCCTACACAAGCCAAGGTCGCGGGCCGCCCCTTTACCTTCTTTGCTTATTGGTCTCCAATCGCGGAGCTGCACTGGTACGTTCTGGCCACACAAATCCGCTGCCACGCAGTGGAGGTCGTCCTGACCAGTCGGGACACGAAGCTGCTGGAGAGCCTGATGCTCGACCTGAACAGAATGGAATTGCCCGCAGAAGGCCCTCCCCCGGCGGGCACGGGCGGGAATGAGGTTCCGATGTGCATTAAAGACTATGCGAGCGACGAGCACGTGATTACGCGGGTCGCTCCAGTCTTCACCGAGCGTCGGTTCAACTCCGTTCCCGTACGAATCATTATCGACAAAGAGGGCAAGGTAAAACACATTCACTTTCTCAGTGCATTTCCCGATCAGGCAAAAGCTATTACCGACGCCTTTAAGCAGTGGAAGTTCAAGCCGTACCTGCAAGGCGGGAAGCTGGTTGAAGTGGAGACCGGAATTATGTTTGGACGCTCATCGCGGCCGACGACGGCTGCGACAGAAAATGGTTCGACCGATTGAGTTGTGGGAGTCGGCGAATGATGAGGAGGAGTGGTGATCCGCATCTGCGTCAGCAAAATTCGCCCACAGAAGATAATCCTCGGCCTCGCCCTGATCGCGGGTTGCTCGGTCGCGACGCTGGCAGCAGACACGGTCACGGGTGTAGCCCGCAACCGGACCCTCGGCCAGTTCGCGATCGGAGACGAAGTGATTCTGCTTCGTCTGGACCAGGGCATGCAGGAGGAAGCACGCACGAAGACCGACTCGCAAGGGTCCTTTACTCTAAAGGTGCAGTTCACTGACAAAGCGCACCTGCTGCGCGTGCTTCATCAGGGGGTCAACTACGATCAGCAGGTTTCAGCGGGAGATGCTGTCTCCATCGATGTGTTCGATTCGGCGGCGAGGGTGCAGGGCCTAGCCGGCAACATTGAAATCATTCGCACTGGCACCAAGGGAGACCTGCTTCACGTGTCCGATATGATCGAGATCAGGAACGATTCCAGCCCGCCGCTGACGCAGGCGGGCGAGCGCACTTTTGAAGTCTACCTGCCCACGCAGGCGAAGATCGATTCGGTGCTGGCCGCCAGCTCGGGAAAGATGGGAGTGATGATTTCCGCGACTCCCGTGCCCGGTGAGCCTGGACACTTCACCGTGAACTTTCCCTTACGGCCGGGAGCCACCAAGTTCGCGTTCAACTACGATCTGCCGTACGATGGCCGCGCCACTTTCCGTACGCGGAGGCTGTACCCGCTCCAGCAGTTGGCGGTCATGATTCCGCCGACGATGAAATTCAGTTCACGGTCTCCGGCTTTTCAGGTCCTTCCCACGGGCAACAGCAACTATCAAGTTCAGGCGGCCAACCGGGTGAATGCGGGAGAGGGGCCAGAGTTTGAAATCTCGGGAGCGGGCGCGCTCCCCGCGCTGCAGGCTCAGGCGCAGCCTCCGCCGAAGGCTCGGGCTACTGTTGCTACTCCTGCGCCTTCGGCTTCGAGTAGCTCCCCGGCGCCAACTCAAGGCGTGAACGCTTCGGGTGCGGTGGCTGGGTCTGGGCTCTCCGCGCCCGCTGCACGCCGAAAGTGGTGGGTTCTGGGCGTCGGCGGTTTCCTCGTGCTTGGTGCTGGGGGATTCTTGCTGTGGCGCGGAGAACGCTTATCCGTTAATCGGGTCAGGGAGGCGGAGCGAACTAGACAAGGGTCGGCGTCTTCGTCGGAAGTTCTTAAGGAAGAGCTTTTTCGGCTGGAAATTGATCGCTTGCACGGTACCATTTCCGGCGAAGAGTACGATTCGGCGAGGCAAGCTCTCGAAGGAACGATCAAGCGGGCTTTGGCACGGGCCGGAGCGAAACCGTGAATGGCTGTCACGCCGGAGATTAAGGTGTCTTCAGGATACAGACGCGGCAATGGGTGGGGCATCCTTAGGCGAGGCTGTCAGTTCTTCCCGCAGGATATTGACCAGGGCGGCGATCACGGAGATGACCACTGGCCCGATAAAAATCCCGATAAATCCAAATACTTGAAGGCCGCCCAGCAGCGCGAATAACAGAAGCAGGGGATGAAGTTCGAC
>Ga0116216_10002576_pt1 | contig 11997 bp, 11 predicted proteins | sample Sb_taG_11_FD_89696 | JGI IMG/M metagenome (GOLD analysis project Ga0116216, IMG submission 89696) | Peat soil microbial communities from Weissenstadt, Germany - Sb_50d_3_AS metaG | ecosystem: Environmental > Terrestrial > Soil > Wetlands > Peat | place: Germany: Weissenstadt | collected 2010-09-21
GTAGGCGGTATCTATACCATGACCGACCGTCACTCCCAGCTCTTCATAGACGCCGGCCCGCAAGGCGCCGTCACCGCCGGACACGGTCATGCCGACGCCCTTAGCATCCAACTCATCACCAACGGCCGCCCCGTCCTGATCGATCCTGGCACCTTCTGCTACGTCTGCCCCGAGCGCGATCGCTTCCGCGGCACCGCCGCCCACAACACACTTCAAGTGGACGGCCGCGATCAAGCCCAGCCCAATGGTCCCTTCGCCTGGACCGGCATGCCCGAAACCACCGTCGATCGCTGGCACACCAGCGAAGCGTTCGATTTCTTCGCCGGCCATCACAACGGCTACCAACCCGTCGTCCACCATCGCCATGTGTTCGGACTCAAATCCAAATTCTGGCTAGTCCGCGACCTCGTGACTGGCCCCCTTCACCACCGCCTGGACATCCACTGGCACTTCCTGGACGAGCGCGACCTCGCCATCCTGCCACCCACCGCCCACACCTGGTCCCAATCCATCGAGCGCTGGGATTGGTCCCCCGTCTACGGCAAAAAAGAACCCGCCAAAGTCCTGCGATTCAGCACCGAGACCGCCCTCCCCGCCGAATTCGCCGTCCTCCTTGTTCCCGCCGTGCCGGGAACCTTCACGCAAACCGCACCCGGAGCCTACCACTACAAAGAACCCCAGGGGTCGCAACATGAATTCATCTTCGGCGACCGCTTCGTATACCGCGCCACCGGCCCCGCGGGCGTCACGGAATTCTCCCTATGAAACTCCTATGGGTCAAGGCCGGAGGACTGCTCCCCCCCGACATGGGCGGTAAAATCCGCAGCTACAATATCCTCAAACAACTCGCCCGCCGCCACGAGATCACCCTCTTCACCTTTTACCCGGACCATCCGGACGACCAGCATCTCCTCGGCAACGGCATCTTTTCGCGCATCGTGCCCGTTCCCTTGCCGCTCCCGCCTCGCCGCAGCCTCGGCGAGCATCTCCGCTCCGCGCGCATGATGGCCGCCGGCCGGCCCGTCACCATCGATAAGTTCCTCTACCCCGAAGTGCGCCGCCGCTACGCCGAGCTGTTGGCATCCGCCACCTTCGATGTGATCGTTTGCGACTTCCTCGTGCCAGGCTCGCTCATGCATTGGAAAACCCCACCAGCCACCATCCTGTTCACCCACAATGTCGAAGCCCAGGTTTGGGAGCGCCACTACAAGGTCACTTCCAATCCGTTCATGAAAACCGCCTGCTGGCTGGAATCGCGCGCGTTGGCCGGCGCCGAGCGCCGCTACGTGGAACTGGCGGATCATGTTCTAACCGTTTCGGAAAACGATCGCGCCTTCTTTCTCCAATACATCGATCCCAGCCGCATCTCCGTGATTCCCACCGGCGTGGATACCGAGTACTTCCAGCCGTTCCCCGAACCCGGACAGCCGGACACGATGGCGTTCACCGGTACCATGGACTGGATGCCGAACGAGGACGGTGTCGTCTACTTTGTCGACAAGATTCTGCCGCTCATCCGCCGCGAGATTCCGGACGCAGCCTTCTGGGCCGTCGGTCGCCGTCCCCCGCGGCGCATTCAAGCCCTGGCATCTGCCAACGTGGTAGTGACCGGCGCGGTGGATGACATCCGCCCTTATCTCGGCAAAGCCGCCGTGTGCGTCGTGCCGCTGCGCAGCGGTAGCGGAACCCGCATCAAGATCTTCGAAGCCATGGCTATGGGCAAAGCCGTCGTGTCCACCACCATGGGTGCCGAAGGCCTGCCCGTGCGCCACGGCGAGAACATCGTCCTGGCCGACGATCCCGCCGATTTCGCCAGCCAGGTGGTTCAACTCTTGCGCGATCCGCAACGCCGCGCGCAACTGGGCCGGGCCGCGCGCCAGCTTGTCGAAGAAAACTATGGATGGCCTTCGGTAGCAGCCCACTTCGACCAAATCATGCAGGGCGTTCTGAGTCATGCGAGCCATGCGTAAAATTCTCTTCGTATTCGGCACGCGCCCCGAAGCCATCAAGCTCTGCCCCGTGCTATTAAACCTGCGGCAGAGCGAGCACTTCCAAGTGCGCGTCTGCGTCACCGCGCAGCACCGCTCGATGCTCGACCAAGTGTTGGCCGCCTTCAGCGTCACTCCGGATTATGACCTTGATCTGATGCAACCCGGGCAGACGCTCGCGCAGCTCACGGCGCGCATCCTGGCGGCCCTCGAGCCTGTGATCAAAGGCGAGCAACCGGACATGCTGCTTGTGCAAGGCGATACCACCACCACGCTGGCCGGCGCTTTGGCGGCTTTCTACCAACACGTACCGGTGGGCCATGTGGAAGCTGGTCTGCGAACCGGAGATCTCGCGCAGCCATTTCCCGAAGAGATGAACCGCGTGGTCGCCACCCGGCTCGCCACCCTGCATTTCGCGCCCACGGAGACCGCGCAGCGCAACCTCCTGGCCGAAGGCATCGACCCGCGGCGTATCTCCGTCACCGGCAATTCGGGGATCGACGCTGTGCTCTATGTGCGTGACGCATTGGCGGCCGGCCACCTGCCCGCGGGAACATGGCCCCAATTGGATGCGGCCAAGAAGCTGATCGTGGTCACCGCCCACCGCAGGGAAAGCTTCGGCGAGGGCTTCGCCCACATTTGCGACGCCCTCGCCCGTCTTGCCCGCCGCGATGACATTCAACTGATCTACCCGGTGCATCGCAATCCAAACGTCATGGACCCGGTATACCGGCAGTTGGACGGGCTGGCGAATGTCTTTCTGGTCGAACCTCTGGACTACGTCCCCTTCGTCGACCTGATGCGCCGCGCCTACCTGCTGATCACCGATTCAGGCGGCATCCAGGAAGAAGGGCCTTCGCTCGGCAAGCCGATTCTCGTGATGCGGGAAAAAACCGAGCGGCCCGAAGCGGTGGCCGCCGGCACCGTGAAACTGGTTGGCACCGACGCCGACCGGATCGTGTCCGAAGCCGAGCGCTTGCTGGATGACGAAGTGGAATCGAGGCGCATGGCGCGCATCCACAATCCGTACGGCGATGGGCGCGCCAGCCACCGCATCCGCCAAGCCATCGAAGCGCACTTCGCCTAGACCTAGAGACCCAGTTTAGTGGCAGCGTTGTCGCGAAACAACGAACCCTCGCGGATGTATTTCCTCACAGTGGCCAGCGACCGGTGGCCGGTCTGCTTCATAATCGCCAGCTCGCTGGCGCCATTCATGGCTGCCTGGGTGGCCAAGCCCGAACGCAGACTATGGCCGGCGTATTCCGTGGTTTCCAGACCAGCCCGCCCAGCGGCGCGCTTCACCAGATAGGCGACCGAATCCGCGTGCAGCGCCTGGTCACTCACCAAGCCGTGCCGGTCAACGGCGCGAAACAGGGGCCCAGTCGCGATGCCCGCCTGTTCCAGCCAGGCGCGGAGCGCCCGTACTGGACAAGTCCGCGGATCGGAACCGTACGGCAAGGCCACCAGTCTTCCCTGCCCTTCCTGGTCGGTCTTCGATCTGCCAAGCCGCACGATGAGCCCGTCTGGCGTCGTTTCGAGATTCTCGACGCGCAGCGCGGCCAGTTCCGACCTGCGAAAGCCGCCGGCAAACCCGGCTAGCAGCAATGCCCGATCACGCAGCCCCTGGAGATCCTGCGGCAGCTCGGCGATGATGCGCCGGAGATCCGGTGTTAGGAACGGCTTCTTCCCATGTTGGGCCGTTCCTTTCTTGCGTTTGATCCCCTTCCAGACTTCACTCACGACAGCATTCTGCATAGTCGCGGGCGAAGGTTGGCCAGCCGCCTGGTGCGCCCGGTTGATGGTTGTAAGACGCCGTGCAAGGCTGGATGTCTTAAGTGTCGCCGCGCGGTCGGTAAGGTATAGGGCGACCGCTTCCGGCGCCGCTGGCAAAGGCGCGAATTGATGGACCTCGCACCACTCGCGAAAGTCCTGCCAGTCGGCCTGGTAAGCCCGCAGTGTATTGCTTGCTTTGGCGGCCGCCGCGAATTCCCGAGCCTGCCGGCCGAGTGGAGCTAGGCTGCCCGTAGGGGATATCGGTTCGAGCGCTGTCGCCGGTGGCAATGCGTGATTCTATCAGGATTCGAGCACGAGGTTCCGATCGATGAGGAACCCGGGTGCTTAACCGATTTGGGAAAAAACCCAGTTGGAGGGCGGCCAATCTTGGCCGCAGCCGGCTTTTAGCCGGCTCTGGCCGCCTTGAAAGGCGGCTGCGGGCAGAATTGCCGCCCCACAGGGACGACTGAGGAGTCATCCCCATTTCGGTTAAGCACCCGAGGAACCCGGGCAGCCGCATCGCGAGTTCCAGACAAACGTCCTCATAGGACGTGTACGGCATGTACAGCATACCCGCCAAGTCGCTGGCGGTCGTAATAACCTCCTTACGTCGTGCGATAGCGACCTTCCGCTTCTTCTGATAGTTCAGATAGAAGTACGGCTTGCCAGTGCCGATGGCCACGCCGAGTTCGATCAACACGTTCGGCCGCACTTCGGTCTCGCGGTCGTCGAACACGCAGAAGTCGCTTTGGCGGATGCGCTGGACGATGGTCTCGAAAACCGAGCCATTCGGCATATCCGTATCCGAGTACCAGAGGCTGACGCCATACGGGCGGCACAGCAGTTGCAGATTGTGGCGCAGGTTATTGGTCACGCCTGGCGTGAAGCGGTGGCCCACGAAGGCGCGCAGCGGACGAGCGGGCCGGAGCCGGCGATCGATCCCCAGCACAGCTTCGACGCTATTGCCGGAAACCGAGCGAAAACCAACCGCGGAGAACTCGTAACCCGCCAGGCGCAGCCGCTTGCCCTCCTGTACGGTCTGCGCCAGCGCAATCTACGCCCGGCGGCTCTCAAATCGTTTCAGTGAGCGCGGCGGCAGCCGATTATACTGATGCAGAAAATCGACGTAGGCTTGGATTTGGGTGATCGCCTCGGCCAGAGAAAGGGCCATCAGGAGGCGGCTATCTCGACCAGTTCGCGGGCCTCTTCGGGGCTATAACCCTGCGCACGCAGATTGCGCTCCAGGGTGCCCCGCCAGCCGTTTGGCGACCACCGCGCGGGCAAGGTCCGACGATCTGCCCCTGCCGTTTTCTTGGCAGCGGATTTCTTGGCGGCCGGTCCTGGTGCTCTCTTCTTCATGCCGTCCTCTACTTCCTTTGTAAGGGAGCCGAGGCGCCCGTGTCAATCTCTCCTGACCAAAGCCCCACTTTCGTCGCCGCGTTCTCCAAGGACAGCGATTTCCTTGCGGATATACTTGCGCAGCGCCGCCGAGAAATGCGGCTCCTTATGGTACCCGGAAGGGCACGTTACTCGAGAGAGTGCGGCTGGGTGTTACCACCTGGACTGTTCCAGTGGTCGCGCCGGCGGGTACGGTGGTTGTGATTAAGTATCTCGATACCACGGTGAACGCAGGCTGCGGCGTACTGTTAAAGGTGACGCTGGTAGCGCCGGTCAGATCGCTTCCCAGAATATTGACGGCACCTCCCACCGGGCCGGAGGTAGTCTGCGTTTCTACAAACGGGCCGAGACGCACTGAAAGGCTGAAGACCGTGCCCGCGTCGTTGGCCCCGCCGAAATTCGTTGTCCCGTAGAAGGTCCCATTGGTGTCTTGGACAAGCCCCGCCAGGGGCTCCCAGCCATCCGCGCACCCAATTTGGGAGCAGAAGGCGTATATCGTCGTCAGCTTGCCACGCGGTGTGATTTTGAAGATCGTCCCACCGCCGTCGTTCTCGTAATCCTCCGTTGTTCCGTAGAAGTTCCCATCGGTGGCCTGGATCAGCCCCGCGACGAGTCCCGAGCCGTCCGTGCAATCGAGTTGGGAACAGAAGCTGTATAGCGTCGTTAGCGTACCGCTCGGGGTGATTTTGAAGACCGTCCCGCAGCCGTTGGAGGGACAGTTGGCCCCGCCCTCGTATGTTGTCCCATAGAGGTCCCCATTAGTGGCCTGAACCAGCGTTGACTCGGGTCCGTAGCCGTCCGTGCAAGGAAGGCTGCCCTGGGGGCAGAGGCTGTATAGCGTCGTCAGCGAGCCGCTTGGGGTGATTTTGAAGACCGTCCCGCCGATGCCGTACCCGCCGCTCACGGTTGTCCCGTATAGGTACCCGTTGGTAGCCTGGACCAGCCCGCCGTAGGGACCGATACCGTTCGCATAGTCCAAATACGTGAAGCTGTATAGCGTCGTCAGCGCGCCACTCGGGGTGATTTTGAAGACCGTCCCAGCGCATTGGTAGGGGCAGTCGACCCCGCCGAAGATCGTCGTCCCATAGAGGTCCCCATTGGTAGCCTGGACTAGCCCCGCGACAGGCATTGAGCCGTCTGCGCACAAACTTTGGGAGCAGAAGCTGTAAAGCGTCGTCAGCTTGCCAGCCGGGGTGATTTTGAAAACTGTGCCACCGTTGTAGGCCCCGCCAAATTCCGTCGTCCCATAGAGATCCCCGTTGGTGGCCTGGATCAGCCCCGCTTCGGGGAGTTGGCCGTCCGCCCCGTCGAAGCTGTGCAGTGTCGTCAGCGTGCCCCCCGGGCTGATTTTGAAGATCGTGCCACAGCCGTTGGGGGCACAGTTGGCCCCGCCTTGGCTCGTTGTCCCGTAGAGGTCCCCATTGGTGGCCTGGACGAGCCCCGCCAGGGGTGAATCACCGTCCGCGCATGCGCTTTGGGAGCAGAAGCTGTACAGCGTGGTGAAAGTCTGCGCAGGCAGCGCAGCCGCCGTCGTTGCGCACAGCACAAAAACAGCGTACGCCCGCTTCCCGTAGTTCAGTTTGCCCAACGCGTTAACGATTCGTTTCATCGGAGCTCCTCTTCTAGGCTGGCTCTATTCTGCGCCCCCAGCGGTGCAATTGCAACACAAATCGATAGAGATTCCGGGCCGTAGCGCTATCAGCAAACCGGTTCTGCGGCTGCGCTTCCCCTCTCTAATCCAGCGGAAAGGCCCGCTCTGCGATGAGTGCTTCCCGGACGGCAAGGAAGTCCGGGTCATTGATCGCCAGCACCTGAGTCGTGACACGGCCGATTACCGTTCGCGCGACCAACGCTGCCCTTGTCCACGCGAAATGGTCACTCCACTGGTCCTGCCGCGGGTGGAACAGCCGCACGATCTCCCCGGTAACCGGATCTCGTCCGGCGATATTCGGACCTTTGTGCCTATTGCAGTGCAGGCAAGCCAAGGCGAGATTTTCGAGGCCGGTCAGACCCCCATGCTGCTGCGCAATGATGTGATCGACATGAAAGGGCAGAGGATAAACAGAAGCAGGGAGCCGGCAGTATTCGCAACGGCCTTCAGCTCGCTGCCAGACCTGACGGACCAGTTCCGGGTTCACCAACCAAGCCCAGCCGGCGGTTTCCGTCCTAGAGCGACCCTCGCTTTGGATTGTAGGACTGCGAGCAGATTCCCGACGTGCAGATAGCTGTCGAACTCGATTTGCTCTTCGTCCGTCAATGTGCCGGACTCGGACCGCTCGGCCAGTTGCCGCATTTGAGCACGGTCGCTTTCCCCGAACTCTATTGACAGCAGATATTCGGCGACTTCCGGAGACAGCGCATCTCTCTGTGCCTGCATCAGTCGCGCCCAAATGGCCGCTTCGCGGTTCGGACTGAGGAGTTGCGAACTCATAAAATGGCCCTCTTCCAGTTTAACCAATACCAGCCCCTGCCGTGGTTCCAGCTATTCCACGCTTCTGATAACGTTCTCTTATCAGAAGTAATCAATCTCCATGTTTTTCGCACATGCGCACAATCGCAGGCATCGTGTTAGCTTGGTACGGTGCCAGATAAACCCACATGGTATGGGCGGTTAGACCAAGTCATCGCCGAACTTGGCGACCTCCCATGGCCGTGGGTGGATCGTGAAACGCTACAGTCTCTCCTACAGGTGGGTCCGAGACGAGCACAGCAAATACTCCGGCCTTGCGTTACCCGCCAGGTTGGGGCTAACGGTGTAGCGGATCGGGGGGAGCTGATCGCGCATTTGAAACGCTTGGCGGCCGGCGACGAAGCGCACTATGAGCGGCGCCGCCGCCAAAGGCTTGCCCAGGTTTTGGAAGGACTGCGGCAGGCGGCACTGGCGCAGCCGAAGGTGCTGGTGGAAGCCCCGGTCGCAGTGCTCAGTCAGCAATTTGCTAATCTGCCGGAGGGGGTTTCAATATCGCCAGGAGCCATTTCGATAACCTTCTCTACGCCGAACGAAGCGCTGCAGAGACTGCTCGCCCTCGCCATGGCGATTGGCAACGATTTCAATGAATTCGAGCGCCAGTCCGAGCCGCGACCGTGAGGGAGCGGTCTTAGCACCCGTGAAGTCGTTTCAACCACAGGGGTCGCATAAAGGTCTGTGGCCAAAAGGGAAATCGTTCGCCTTCACGATCTTCGACGACCCGGATTCACAGACCCTCGAAGCCGGCCGCGAAGTCTACGCCCTGCTGGCCGGCCTCGGGTTCCGCACTACCAAGGGTGTATGGCCGATCCGCGGTTCGGGAACGCCCTCCGATCATGGCGGCACGTGCGCCGAGCCTCCTTACCGCGCCTGGGTGCAAGACCTTCAGCGGAAGGGTTTTGAAATCGGACTGCATAACGCCACGTTGCACACCTCTCCCCGCCAGCAAACCGAACTCGGCCTTGAGACGTTCGCGGAGTACTTCGGTGGGTATCCTGCGACCATGGCCCAGCATTACTACTGCGATGAAAACATCTACTGGGGAGACCAGCGCGTCAGCGGCGTGTACCGTTTGCTCTACAGCGCCCTGACACGAGGCCAAAACCGCAATCGCTTTCACGGGCACATCCCCGGACACCCGGAGTTTTGGGGCGACCTGTGCCGCCGGCATATCCGCTATATGCGCAATTTCACCTTCGCCGAAACCAACACACTGCGCGCTTGTCCCTACATGCCCTACCACGATCCGGACCGGCCTTATGTGAACTATTGGTATGCTTCCGCGGAAGGCGCCACTGTGGAGCCTTTCGTGGATCGAATCAGTGAAGCCAACCTGGACCGGCTGGAGGCCGACGGCGGAGCGTGCATCATGTACACGCACTTCGGCCTGGGCTTCTGGGATGGCCATCGGCTGCACCCGCGATTCGCCGAGTCGATGACGCGCTTGGCGCGCCGGAACGGCTGGTTTGTGCCGGTTTCAGAACTGCTGGATTACCTGCTGGCACAGCGCGGCGGCCGATCGGTGCTGCAAGCGTCCGAAAGGCGCGAATTGGAGAGACGCTGGCTGCTACACAAGGTGCGCTTCGGCAACGCTTGAATCCGGCCTGCGCCTGCGCCACGCGGCGAACCCAGCCAGGCAGACGAGTCCCGCTCCGGAAACTGCTGCTCCGGCCGCAAACGAAGCCGGCTCGTAAGCGAACCGCACCAAATGCCTGCCCGGCGGGAGCAGCACGCCACGAAACAGATAATTCGCGGTGATCCAATGCGACCGCCGTCCATCGACGTATACCTTCCAGCCGGGATAGTCGCTGTCGTTGAGCACCAATAACGCAGGCCGCTCTATGGCGGCATCGATCGTCACTTCCTGCGAAGCGTAGGACAGGATTTTGGCGGCGCGCACCCGCTCGGGGGGCAAGCTGTTGAGGCTCTGAATCGCTGCCATATCCGCGGCGTCCGGACCGGTTGACGAAACCACTGCAGTCTGAAATATGTCGAGCGCCGGAGAAGCTAATCTAGTCGGCGCCGCCTCGTCATTTGCCGCCAACTCCACTCTCGAATACAGAGCTGCTCGAGGAAGGTGGTCCGGGTATTCGTAGATCTTGATCTCGTGGTCGTACACCTGCTGGAACGCTGGTCGCGCGGGGGCGTCGCCGTTGAAATGCGGATCGCCCCAACCCGCCCAAGCCGCACAAGTGTCCCCTCTTGGCCCGGCTGTCGTTGTGAACAGCAGATCCAGCGTCTGCCCCATGTACGCGCTCAGATCGACCGAACCCGGAATCCACCGGCGCTCTGCCAGATTGTGCTTGGGATCGATATAACGGTCGTACAGCGGTCGAATCCGTCCGGCGCTGTCCCGGATTTCCAGCCGGAATTCCACGCCATCTCCACAGATCGGCAGCATGGATCCGTCATAAACCGCCGGTTGCATGGCCACGTCGAAAAAGAACTCACGGCGGGCAGGCGTGATGGTGGTTCGGAACGGCAGCCGCTCGTAGATCGGATGCTCATAGAGAACCGGCTTGGTCTCGCCCGAAATTGTGAATGCCCGGGTTTCGACCAGGTTCTCCCGGCCCGGAGCCAACCGTCCGGTATTTTGTTCGAGGATGTCCTGCACAAGCGGCGAGTCAATCGCGAAGGGCCGCATGGATAGAATGTATTTCACCGATGAAAGCTGCAAGAGCCGTCTCTTCAGCGCTGTATCGAAAGTATGCTCATTCCACCCCGTGAAGCGTTCTACGAGATCTCCGCCCGCGGTATGCGGCACCTCGTCGCGCAGGAAAGACCGCACAAAATGCAGATATTTCCAGTAATACATTGCGTCCAGGCCGCGAATATCGGCGAGTTGGAAAGTGCCTGCCCAGGCCGGATGCAAGATCCCGTCCCTTCCGAAAACGCGTTCGTTTGCCGCGATATTCGACTTGAGAAAGCCAATGTAGGGAGCGCCGCGATACGGGTTCGTGGCATCGGTTGCGGAGCGGGTCGTCAAATAATAGACCGGGTAGATATAGTTGCCGGCCAGTTCGCATGTCAACAGCACCAGTAGCGATCCAGCCACCCAGCGTTCCTTCCGCGCGTCCCGTTCCTGTGTATCGGAGCCAAGCAACAGCACGGTAGCGACGAACAAAACGGCAGCCGCTCCTCCCAGGCTCAGATAGAATTCATGAGGCTCTGCCTTGGCTCCCAGCACGGCAGGCAGCGAAACGGCGGCGATCCCCGCTAACGCTAAGAAGACAAGCGATAACGACGCCACGAGACGGCGGCGGCTTACCTGTTTCGCCAACACCCGGCCTACGCCGCATGCGCAAAGCACCGCAAGTGCGAAGGCCAGAATGGGCTCCTCGTATTTCGGAAAGTTGACAAGCTGGAAGAACGGTAGGTAACCGATCCAACCGACTAGCGGTGAACCGTATCTTTTTAGAAGAACAAGCGCTGCGGAACCGAGGAAAAAGGCGATGAGGCGGCGCTCACCTGAGAAGCGGCGCTGGAAGTTGCCGGGCAAACTGCCCACCGCAATCAAGGCAAACAGTCCCGCAAAAGTGCCGAAGAAGTCACGCAGGGCCGTGTAGCCGCCGAGGCCGGGCGCAATCGTTTTCCAGGCGGTCCCGAACAGCATGGGGACTACATAAGTGAAGACAGAAAGCCCGAAGCGGTCGTGCTCGAGGCCGGCAATGCGCCCTGTGTTCTTAACCTGGTGCATATTGAATGAAATGCGCACGAATTCCAGGAAAGGCGCCAGGAAAAAGGCCGCCAGGGCGAAGCCGAGCGCATTCACGGAAACAAAGTAAGCGATATGCCTGCGCGCCGCGGATCGGATCGTGCGATCGCTGAGGAGACGGAAAAGGAAGTAGGCGTAGCCGAACGACAGGAGCAGCAGGGTGCTCTCCGGCATGCCGCCGGCGATAGACAGGAAGATCACAACGACTGCCAGAATCACATTGCGGGCACTCTGCCGTCGCAGCAGGCGTTCGATGCTGAGGAAAAGTGCGGGAATGAGAACGTCGACGCTGAGGTGGGGCATATTGAAGAAAAGGATGTGGTAGCCCGACAGCATGCAGACAAGACCGCCCGCGAGCGAGGGCGCGAAAGGCAAAAACAGACGCAGGTAAAGATAGGCGCACAGTCCCGCCATCAAGAAGCGGCAGAGGACGAAGAGATTGTACGTTCTGGGCCCGGGGTGGAGCGCGAACAACATGTAGAGGGGATTGAACGGCTGCGACTGCATGTTCGCGGCCAGAGGCGCGCCGTACGATTGGTAAGGATTCCAGAGGGGCGGGTTTTTTTCGGCAAGGTACTGGTGGCGCACCAGAGGGGCATCTGCCTCCGTCACCCCGGTAGATGCCCCCATATCGTTGCCTCTATAGATAGCAGGAC
>Ga0116216_10002578_pt1 | contig 11993 bp, 6 predicted proteins | sample Sb_taG_11_FD_89696 | JGI IMG/M metagenome (GOLD analysis project Ga0116216, IMG submission 89696) | Peat soil microbial communities from Weissenstadt, Germany - Sb_50d_3_AS metaG | ecosystem: Environmental > Terrestrial > Soil > Wetlands > Peat | place: Germany: Weissenstadt | collected 2010-09-21
ATGGGTTCTGCGACAGTGCCAGTACGTGCTGCACGCCTTGGGTTTGCAACAGGATTTTGCTGCACCGCTCCAGAATCCTGCCCGCCCGTTCCGGCGTTAGGCCAGCAGGCAGCACGGGGTCAACACGCAGGAAACCGAGCGTCGGCTGGCCGGCGCCGGGCTCCTGGGCGAGGTCGAAGATCAGGGAATTGTCGATACCCGCCGGAAAGGCTTCCTTGAGCTTCTCCATCCGCTTGCGAACCCGGGCGCTGATGTCTCGGGGGTGGGCCTTCGGCAAGGCGGAAAGGCCCAGGGCCACCACGGGTTTGCCGTCCAGGTACACAAAACCACGGGGACTCCCCCCGCCCACTTCCAACCGGGCCACGTCCTTCAAGCGGATAGCCGTGTTTTCGCTCGCCTTGACGACGACGTCCTCGAATTGTTCCGCTCGCAGGCCGTTTTGCTCGCGCAGGGCCTTGAGCACGTCACCGGCCGTCAAGCCGCGGGCGGCCAGCCGATCCGGATCGAGCTGGATGCGCAGGTTGAGATCCGATGCGCCGAACAAGGTGACCGCGCTGACGCCGGCCAGCCGACCCAGCTCGTCCCGGAGCTGAATCCGGGCGTAGTTGCCGAGGTAACGCGCGTCATAACGGTCGTCCGGCGAGTACAGGACCGCGAAAAGGAACACACCGGGGACGATCTTTTTGACGTTGATGCCGGCCTGCTGAACCGCATCGGGGACGGCGGGCAGGGCCAGACTGACGCGGTTTTGTACCAAGACCTGGGCGATGTTCATGTCGGTGCCGGGCCTGAAAGTCAGGTGCAGCATGTAGGAACCGTCATTGCCGCTGCGTGAGATCATTTGCAGCATGCCCTCGATACCGTTGACTTGCTGCTCGATTGGGGCGGCCACAGTGTCGGCGACAACCCGGGCATTGGCACCGGGGTAGCTCGCCTCGACAGCGATGACCCCGGGCTGTGGCCCGGCTCGCGGGGGGTCAGCCGCAAATTGGGGGACTCCGACGGGCAGGAAAAGAGCCAGGACGGCGCAGGGCAAAACGCGATGCGTGAGCCTCATGGTGCTGACCTCCTGAGTTGTGATCGGAGGGCGACGTCAACCATGAGCGTATCACCCCGCCGCGAAAAAGAGAACGCGGATGATTGCTTCCGGGTGCCCTCGGCACGCTTGCCTCATTTTGCGAGGGGCAGGAACCGCTTCAAAACCGAGCGCGCAAGGTCCGCAGGCCGGCTTCGCCCGTTGAGGCGCGCGCGAAGCGTGCCTTGATCGTCCACATCTGGGCACTATGTTTCATGGCCAGAGAGGAATAACGATGAAAAGAGCGATCGTTCTCCTTGCCGTGATCGCCTTAGGCACGGCGGCTTCTGTGTTTGCGGACTATTCGGTGAGGGATGAAGGAATGTGGCCCAAAAGCTGGCCCAAGGAGCTGGAGCCGCTGCGAAAGCAAGCGCGCACTTTGGTGGGACCGGAGGAACTCAACCGGCACTACGCAATCCCCTTCAGCAAACGCGCGGAGTTTGAGTCCGCCTGGCCGCATATCGTGAAGGTGAACAGCAAACGAGCGTCCATCTACCTACGGCGTGCGTCGAATTCTTTCCTTGGCGGGGGCAACAAAGCGGGCGTTGTCGTCCACTGTCCTCCCGCCGGGCAAGCAGAAGAGCCGATGCACATCGACCTGATTGTTGATGGCGATGTTGTTGACTTGATCCACAGGAGATTTGGCCGAAGCTGATGAAGATACGCAGGGAGCACGAGGCTCGAATCGAAGCCTTGCTGACTGACGCCCAGAAAAGGCAATGGAAGGCAATGCTCGGCAAGCCGTTTCAATACTGATTTACTGTGGTGTCCCCCGAATGCGGGAAATAGAGCGATGATCGATGCTGCCCAGGAACTGGCTCGGCGGATGCTGGCGGATTACGATGCCGGGACGCCAGGCCGGCACTCCGGCGAACCCCTCGACCTGACGACGGCTCGGGCCTACACTCTTCAGGCGGAGATCGCCCGACTGCGCGAACAGCGCGGGGAAAAAATCATCGGTTACAAGGTGGGTTGCACGAGCAGACCTATCCAGGTGCAGTTGGGCGTCAAGGAGCCGATCTTCGGCAGGCTCTTCGACACGGAATGTCATCCTTCCGGCGTGCATCTCTCTTCCGCGCGCTATGCCAACCTGGCAGTGGAAGGAGAGATGGCAGTGCGACTATCCAAAGACTTGCCCATTGAGCCCTCTTCGGCAGAGGAGTGTCGGAAGGCCATCGCCGAGGCGTTTCCGGTGATCGAGTTGCACCACTATGTTCTTCCCGGCGCCTGGCCTCCTGGTAAGTGGTTGATCGCGAGCAACGGCTTGCACGGGGGATTCGTGAGTGCGGACGCCCAGACACGTTGCTCTGGCTTGGCGACCTTCGCGCACAGCCTCAGCATCCGAATCAACGAAGTCGTGGTCGGGGCCGTAGAGGACGCCGCGTCGCTCACTTTCCCCGTCGAATCGCTGCGTTGGTTGGCTGGCCGACTTGCGCGGTTCGGACTACAGCTTTACAAGGGCCAGGTGATCCTGACCGGTTCGCCCATGAAGTTGTATCCAGTCTCCCCTGGCCGCCGCATCGTTGTCGAAGCGCCGCCCTTGGGAGCCAGTTGCGTCGAGATTGATCCCTAGTTCCATAAAGTACAGGAGTCCACCAATGGGGTACGATGGCACAATGGTGTTAGAATTTCTGGCGCGGACGCACCAGACCTCGTTGCTCACCGACCGGGAGAAGCATCTGATCGGTCTCGCCGTGACCATGACGCGGGGCTGCCAGGTCTGTACGCGAGGCCGCATCGAGAAAGCACGAGCGGCCGGCATCAAGGATGAACTGCTAAACGCCTTGGTCGGAATCGTGTCTGCCGTCAACGCCGGTGTCGCCGCGGCCACGGCGCGGGAAGGCTTTCGCCTGGCCGACGCAGCCTCGGCCGAAGAGTGCGGAGCGCTCTGTTCCGCGGAGGTTTCCGCCGCTCGCTGAGAAGGGCGGGCGCGGTTTGTTTAGGGGGCCGCCCGCGCGGCGGGAGAACGCATGAAAGGCAACCCAAAAGTCGGCACGATCGGGGAGCTGAGGTTCGTAGTCGAAACCCGCCATGCGATTGATTTCGCGGAAGAGGGAATGCCGGCCGTCCTCTCTACCCCTTGGCTGATCTGGTTCCTGGAGCACGCCGCCCGCGCGGCGATCTTGCCCTTACTGGAGCCGGGCGAGAGTACCGTGGGAATGGAGATCCAGGTCCGCCACCTGGCGCCGACGCCGGTGGGTCAGACGGTGATTTGCCGGGCCCGCGTCCTTTTCGCCGACCGGAGTGAGGTTTCTTTTCAACTGGAAGCGTATGATGAACGCGAACAGATCGGCCGTGGCTCGCACCGCCTGCGCGTGATCCGCGTGGACCGCTTTGCAACGCGCGTCGCGCAAAAGACAAAGGGATGACCGGCAAGCTCCCGCATGCTGTTGAATCATGAAGCGAACGGCGTTCGCGCTTCTCTCGGTCGCCGTTTCTCACAGGACGTGCGCGTCGGTCACGTCGACGTCACATCGACGGACGCCTCCAGCAGTGAAATCCGGCCGGGCAATCAGGGCCCGGCCAAGAGTATGAATGCGCGCGTAACCGACAGTTCATCCAGAAGTTACGTCGAATGAGCGCGGAACGGTCTTTTCGAGCCTCATTTCGCAAAAGAGAGGAAATACGAAGTCAGCAGAGGTGTTGAAAGAGCGGCGCCATCGTCGGATCTCGTAGGGAGACAGAGGCGGATTTGTGTGTCCACTACCAGACAGTCTTGGCGGCGCTGGGGTACAGACTTTATCCGCCGTAGGGACAGGTCGAGCGATACCTGAAGCCTGGGAGTCAGACAGCTTCCTTGAACTGGAATGGCCGGGAACACAAGGGCGGTCCGGCCGATCAGTATTGCTCCGAGTCGTGTGGACCGAACCAGGCGTTCCCGCCAGTCGGTCCTTTCCCAACGCTACTTTTTCGGCACCACCGTGTCCCCCTCGATCAGCGTCTGAGCCTCGCGGTGGAGGCATTCGGCGATTAACCGATTATCCCATGCATCGCTCTGTCTTTCCTCCTTTCCATGCTCCTCAAGCCACTGGACCGCCTGTTTCAGCCATTTTCGGGCGGTTTCCGTCTGGCCCAAACGCTGGTGAGCCATTGCCAGCACCAGCCAGCTCAATACACGGTCATCCCCGTCCAGGCGAGTTGTGCCTTTGAGCGCTTCCTGGCTTCGTTGGATGGCTTTGTCGAACTGCCGGGCCCGGTAGTGCGCCGCCGCCAGCGCGAAGAGAATCCCGGAGTGACCGGGACGGCGGGCGAGAGCCTTGTGGGCCGCCGCCACAAGCTGGCCGGGGTCGGCGACAGCGCCCGCGTCGAGGATACAGGTACGAACTGTCCAGTTGAGCTCATGGGCATCGTTTCCCTGGCGATATCTTTGCAGCATGTTGCGGCAGGCCTGGCGATAGCCGGCCCGGTCGTTGCCGCGCAACAGAACATAGCCGTGCCTGAAGAGGAGCCGCGGGTCGGCCGCAGGCTGCAAGCGAACTACTTGCGTGTAATCGTGCATTGCCTTGTCCCATTGCTCCCGACCAAAGTGTAGCCGGCCGATTTCTTCCCAAAGCGCTGGGTCGTCGAGATGTTTTTGGCCGGCCTGAGCGAAATCGGCGTCGGCCTTCTGGTAGTCTTCCCATTCGGCGAACCAGAGGCCGCGTTCGACCCACGGAAGCGGACTCACGGGATCGCACAGGATCGCCTTGGCAAAATCGGCCTCGGCCTCTTGAGGATGGCAGTGGCGGCTAAAGAGACGAGCGCGTTCCAGGTATAGCGACGCATCGTTGGGATAGTTCGCCAGTTGCCGGTTGAGATCGGCCAACCACAAGTCGAACGCTCTTTCTTCGGCCGGTTTCAGACGAGCAACTCGTGCGGCAGCAGTCAAGTCCTCGGCCGTCCAGACGGAAAGCGTGCCGTCCCAGTTGGTGGCGGCGAGGCAGCGGCCGTCCGGACTGAAAGCCACACGCGGCCGAAAACCGTAGTCTCCCGGCGGCGGGCCGCTGAGCGGCCGAAGAACGAGAACGTCCTGCCCGGTGTCCGCATCCCAGAGATAAGTTTGCCCGCGCCGGTCAGCCGCGGCCAACCGCCGCCCATCGGGACTGAACGCGGCCGCTTGGATGCTGGATGATTTCGGCGCAGTAAACAGCAGTTTGCCGGTCGCCGCGTCGAGGACCTGCACTTCGCGGCCGGCGACGACGACGGCTAGTTTCCCGCCATCTGGGCTGAAGGTCAGGCAGGGAGAGGAGGTTATCTTTGGCTGAAAAACCGCCAGACGTTGACCCGTCCCGACGTCCCAGACCCAGATGCCGGGCGGCGATGCGGCTCCCGCAGGGCTGGCGGCCAGACGCTTGCCGTCGGGACTGAAGGCCAACGAATAGGCACGAAAACTGCCGCCTTCGTTCGGTTGCCAGAGGCGGACAACTTCCTTGCCGGTGGCGGTGTCCCAGAGCTTCACGTCGCCGGAATAGGGGCTGGCCGTGGCGATGCGGCGTCCGTCGGGGCTAAAGGCGGACGTGAGTATCGTCCCGGCGTGCCCGCGCAAGGCAAATAATTCCCGGCCTGTGACCCCGTCGCAGACACTCAGCACGTTGGTCTCCCCGCGTCGAGGTCCGGCCACGCGATCGCCGGATGGGCTGAGGACAAAGGCGGTGCTAAAGGAGATCAGGCTAGGATGATCAGGGGCCTTTGGGGTGGTGGCGTTCAGAAAACTCAGGTCTCGCTCATCGAGAAGCCGGCCCGCGGTCGTATCCAACGTTCGCAGAGACGAGACGTAGGAGAAGCAACTAAGCGTATGGATTCTCTGGCTATCGCCGCTGAAGGCGAAGGCGGCCAGCCATTCGCTTCCCAAACCGGTCGTTGTCGCTTGCAAACGCGCGCCACGCGGATCGCGGTCCAGATTCCATATCTTGACCGTTCCGTCCACGCTGGCCGACGCCAAACGCGAACCATCGGGACTGAATGCTACCGAATCGACCGCATTGACGTGTCCCCGGAAGATGACCAACGGCCTTCCGCGTTGGACGTCCCAAACGCGGACGGTCTGATCGATTCCGGCCGAAGCGATGCGCTGGCCCCCGCGGTCGACATCGATCGCATTGGCCCTTCCCTCGTGGCCTACCAGCAGCGTCTCCCGCTTTTCTCCGGAAGCATTGGCCAGCCGGATAACGTCTTTGTCAATCCAGATGCGTAACGGCGTTTGCCGGCGGAAGGCGACGTCCTTGACCGCCATGGGGGCGACTTCTGCCCATGAGTGTGTGTCCCACACCTTGTACAGTTTGTCGACATGGAGCGCAAGATAGCTGCCATCGACTTGACGCGGCGCGTCCACCGGCGGCGTGACTTGTCGTTTGTCGACAACGACGGCGAGGTACTTGCCGTCTGGACTGTAGATCACGGCCAGGGGCCAAACGGTGGCGCTGCTGTCCAGGGTGCGGAGACGCCGGCCGGTTCGAGCATCCCAGATAATGATGTCGCTGGGGTGGGGTTGACCGGCGCGGCCCGCTACGTACCAGCGGGACGCCGAGACGAGGAAGTTGCCGTCTGGGCTGAAGGCGACGCTGTAGGGCAGGGAACCAGGGCGATGACCGGTCAGAGTGAGCAAATCGGAATGACACAAGCTCTTGAGATAGCGCCACTCCCAGCCGCGGCGGCCTTCCGGGCTCTGCCCCTGTACAGCTCGATCCAGCAGTTGCTCGGCAGTTTGAACGTCGTTTGCCTGCCAGGCCCGCTCCGCCAGAGCGATGTAGCTGTAGTACAGAGCGTTTTCCGCCCGCCGGCGCTGGGTCGCTTCTCTTTTGTTGGCTTCCTCGGCTGCGCTCTTTGCTTCGTCCGCTGCATTTTTGGCTTCCTCCGCTGCTCTGCGGGCCTCACGTTCGCTGGCCGCCGTCGCTTTTTCCTGATCGGCCAATTGCATCTGCTGCTGGGCCAGCCGATCAAAACGCGCCGCGGCGAACAGCGATGCGACGGTAACACCGACCAGGATCAGCGCCAGCACCCCCATTAGAATTGCCACGCCCGGATGTCGCCGGCCCCAGCGCAGCAAACGCTCACCGTTGGAGATGGGCCGCGCCCGGATCGGTTCATCGTCGAGAAAACGCTGCAAATCCGCCTGGAAATCGCCGGCACTGGCGTAGCGCCGGCCAGGCTCCCTGTCGATGGCTTTGTGCACGATGGTGACGAGGTCGCGGGGAATGTCCCGTCGGCACCGATCTAGCGCCGGCGGTTCACCCGTCGTCACTTGCTTGATCAGCTTGTTTCGATCCTTTTCCTGGAAAGCCGGCTGCAAGAGGAGCAGCTCGTACAGCGTCAGTCCCAGGGAATAAATGTCGCCGCGCGGATCGCTCTTGCCCTCGAAGGACTCCGGCGGCATGTAGCGCAAGGTGCCCAGAAGGTCGCCGGTGTGTGTGAGGTTTTGCTGGTCGTCCGTCTTGGCGAGGCCGAAGTCGGTGACCCACACCGTGCCGCGCGTGTCCAGCAGCAGGTTGGAGGGCTTGATGTCGCGGTGCACAATGCCCTGCCGGTGGGCGTATTCCAGGGCGTCGGCTACCTGCGCGCCGATGTGAGCCACGCTTTGCCAGTAGCTCGGTTTGCTGTCCCGCGATCCGCGTGAGTGGCGGCTGGATCGCGGCAGCCTCAGCGACGATGAAGAAATGGTGAACGAGTCGGAAAGCCGGCCACTGGCCGTGGCAGTGGCGGCTGCCATACTTTCACGGTGGCAGGCCGGCGCCGGCTCAGCTTGGGGCTCCGGATTCGACTCTGGTCCGGCCGGGCTTGCCGGATCTTCAGTAGGTGCCGCGAGCCGAGCCGCACTGGAGGATACCGGTGCCGGTGCCTGGAAATCGCCCGAAATCATGGATCGCGCCAGCACCGCCGCCGACAACTCCTTGCGCGACACACGCAAGACACCCGGAGGCGGCGACGTGATCGTCGAGCCGTCTGGGGGGCGCATGTGATTCAGCTCGTCCAGCACGTCGTCCAGGCCCAGGCCGTTGATGAACTGCATCACGTAATAAGGCAGCCCGGCTTGCTCGCCAACGCCGAAGACAGGAACGATATTGGTGTGGTGCAGCTTGGCCGCCGCCCTGGCTTCGCGCTCGAAGCGTGCCTTGGCGTTGGCATCGAGCAACATCTTCCGGGGCAGCAGCTTAAGAGCCACGCGCCGTCCCAGGGACACTTGCTCCGCCTCATAGACGATGCCCATGCCCCCCTTGCCCACCTCGCGCAGGATGCGAAAATCGCCGAGCTGTTGCAGCATAGGCACCGGCTCGACCACGCCTGCCGCCGGCGCCTGGAAGTCTACCTTGACCTGCTCGACTTCGGCCAGAGCCGGCAACAGCTCGCGGATGTCGTCGGCCAGATCCGGGTAGCGGTCGATGTATTCTTGCAGCGCGGGATGCTCGCCCCGGCGATAGCGGGCCGCGAATTCTTCCGCAAGCTGGTCGATCAAATCGTAGCGTTTGGATTCCTGGTCGATCATTGGCGGAACCTCCGTAAAACTCCGGCAATCTTTTGGAACCGCTTCCGGATTCACAAACCCTCCGTTCCTCCCAGCATCTCACGCAGAACACCCCTGAGCCGCTTGAGCGCCCGCACATAGCGTTTGGCGGCGGTGGCCTCCTCGATGCCCAGCACCTGCGCCGCTTCGCTGCGCGTCAGCTCCTCGAAGTGGCGCAAGGAGAGAATCTCGCGGTCGATGGGTTCAAGGCTGTTCAGCGCTTCCTGGAGCCGGAGCATGCGTTCGGCCCGCACGGCTGCTTGCGTGGGGGAGGTATGCTTGCCCAGCAGCTGGGCCGCCAGCGCAGCTGACGACGCCGCCGGCAAGGCGTCGCGGTACAGCGATACCTCTCGGCCGACATCGCGCATCTGCGTGCCCAAATGTTCCCGGTGCAGCTTCAGCAGCCGATCGCCGACAACCAGACGTAACCACAAGAACAGAGGTATCTTTGGATTCTGAAGATACTCTTGCAGCCGCATCATCACGTCCACATAGGCGTCCTGGACGACGTCGGAGGCGTCAATGCGCGCTTGTAGGCGCCGATCCAGACGAATCTTGACCATACGCAGCAGCCGCTCCCGGTGCCGCTGGAAGATGGCGTCCAGCGCGCCAGTATCTCCGGCCTGGGCCTGCTTCAGCATCTCCACAGTCTCGGGCGAACTATCTGACATACCAGCCCCCGTACACGCCGGATGTGGAATTCCTCTATTCTCTTACTACCGGAAACACGTCGGCGGGGGACAAAAAAACGATTTGGCTACTCTCGTTCGTGAACCGGAGGCCGGCCAGGGACTGGTCCTGCCCGCCGAAACGAGGGATTACACGATGGCAGGTAAGAACGCGAGTCGCTGGATCGCCCTCGGAACTGGTCCGCACCTGGGGCCGTGTGCACCGCGGCGTGGCCGGAGAGGCATTGCGGCAACGGCCACCGGTGCGGAAGTGAGATCTTATTACGGTGAGCACTCGATCAGAGTGATCAGGATCTGCTTTTTACAAAAAAGGCGGCCGGCGCAATCCGGTGGCGTAACTCACAATGACGTAAGAGCTTCGGTGGATTTGGCCAGTTATTCGCCATTTCGCTTTTTGGCTCTTTTGCGAAATGCGGCGCGCCTAACCCGGACCGGAGCCGCCGCCGAGGAACCCTTCCGTAACAGCTGCGCAGGTCCATCTGCTTCGGATAGGCCAACCGCGTTCATGCCGCGACTCACCCATGATTTTGCCGCGACCCTATTCGACGGTGGCAATTTCACCCGTGGTGTAGTGTCGCCAGGCTTGAGCCAAGACCAATCCTTTCCCAATCCCGTGGTGCCGGCGAGATGACAGACGGCTGACGCCGGCAACAGGTTTGCAGGTGTGAGCAGGTTGCCGAAGAGACCTTGGACCGCCTGTTCGTAACTCGTGGCCGGCTCCATTCGGCCATCAGACTCAGGAGCGCGTATTGGCGTCATAGATCGATCCGTGTGATTTCAAGCACCGTTCCGGTGTTCCGGTGCTCAGTCACTCAGCGTTGGCGCGTTATTCACCAGGCACGACGCGGTGAGCGTAGTCGTGCTGAAGGCGCTGCCCTTCGCAGACGCCGTGCTGCCGTCGTTGCCGGTGCTGCCGTCCCAGGCATGCGCCGTCACCGTCGCCGTGCCCAGGCCCTTGCCGTTGGGGAGGAAGCGGATGAGGTCGTCGGCCGACAGCAACAATGCTTTGCTGGCCGAGACGCTGGGCAGGTCCTGCCAGGGCGCGCCGCCCGCTTGCATGTACTGCCAGTGGCCGAGCGTCGTCCCCGTCACGCCGGTGATGGCGATGCCGGCCGTCTTGCCCTGGTCCTCGAAGTAACTGCCGAAGATGCCGGAGACCGTATTGCCCGGCGGGTTGCCATTGGTAGGTTGAACGGGCGTCAGCGCCGCGCCCTTGCCGCTCCAGGTTGGCGGATGTTGGCTGGGGTTGACTGTCAGCGTCGCGCTGGCGCTGGTGCTGCTGAATGCCGATGCCCCGCCGCCGCTGCTGAGGGCGAAGCGATGGCCGGCTTTCCGCTGGGTCCCGTCCCAGGCGAGCCAGCTGAGCATGGCCTGGCCGGCATAGTCCGGCGTTGGATCAAAACGCAGCAAGGCCGTGCTCGGCAGGAGCAGCGCCAATGTGTCGGAGACGGTGGCGGGAACCGTTTCCCAGACGCCATGGGGCAACTCGTATTGCCAGACGCCATTGCCGTTGACGGCGGTGATCGCCAAGCCCAGCGGGTCCTTGTCCGGATCGGCGGCGTGGGCAGCCTTGAGCAACGTGGCGGCACTGAGGGAGTTGCTCGGGGCATTCTCAGCAATGGCGGAAGACACGAAGGCGATGGGATTGCCCGGCGGGGTCTGCGTTGGGGCATCGTTGAAGTGGAGGTTGCCGATAAGGGTCGTGCCGCTGAAGGGCGTCTTGCCGCCGGTGCTGCCTTTCTTGCTGAGGTTGGCGGTGCCGCCGTCGCTAACCGTGCCGCTGCCGTCCCAAGCGTTGACCGTCAGCGTGACCAGGCCGGTGAAGGTGGTGCTATTCTTCGGCACAAAGCGGACCAGGTCGTCGGGTCCCAAAAGCAGCCCTGACTTGGTGGACACGCTCGGGAATGCCTGGAACGAGCCATAAGCCTGGGTGCTGCTGTTGTAGAGCGCATACTGCCAGGCGCCGCTCTTGGTGCCGCTCTCGCCCACGATGGCAACGCCGGCGGACTGATTGTTGTCGCCGTTGAAGACGCTGCCGAAGGCATCAGCGACAGTTTCGCCGTTGTTGGCCCCGCCGGGCAGGACCGGCGTCAGGGTGATGTCCGAAGCAAGCCAAACAGGCGCCTGGCTGACCGCGCTCAGGGTGACCTCAAGCTCGCCGGCGTTGGCGCTGAACGACGAGCCGCCGCCGGTCGTAGCGACGTTGGTGTGGCGCCCGGCTGTGCCCGTGGTGCCGTCCCAGGCGACATAGAGCAATTCGGCCGAGCCCGCTGCCGGCCCGGCGGGCAGGAAACGCAGGCGATCGGTTTCCGGCAGGAGCAGGGCGTTGCCCAAAGAAACAGTCGGGACGTTCACCCACGTCTTGCCGTTCGTTGAGTACTGCCAGATCCCCGAGCCGGTTGTGCCGATGACGGCGATGCCCGGTTTGCTGCCTTTGCCTGAATCACTGTAGCGGTGGACCAAGAGCGTGCTGACCTTCTCGGTGGCCGGCGTGGTGGTGCCGGCCGGCTCGGTGAGGTTCGCCTGGGTCACGACGGTGGCGACCGCATTGCTGACGATGTTGGTAGGCAAGGACGCGTTGGTGTCGAACACCACGCTGGCCTGGCCGTTCACGATGGTCCCGGTGGCCTCGCCGCTTTTGGCCTGCACGGTGTACTGCACGAAGCCCTGGCCGGCGCCGCTGCCGTTCTCCGGATAGAGGAAGCCATCAAACACCCCGGCCGGCGCCTCGCCGGAGAGCGGGTCGAGCGAC
>Ga0116216_10002581_pt1 | contig 11985 bp, 12 predicted proteins | sample Sb_taG_11_FD_89696 | JGI IMG/M metagenome (GOLD analysis project Ga0116216, IMG submission 89696) | Peat soil microbial communities from Weissenstadt, Germany - Sb_50d_3_AS metaG | ecosystem: Environmental > Terrestrial > Soil > Wetlands > Peat | place: Germany: Weissenstadt | collected 2010-09-21
GCACGACGCGATCCAGCGCGCTCGCCAGGACGGCGATCGGGTCGACGACGAGCACGCCCGATTCGTCACTTGCTTCACGGCCGTCCGGCGACAACCACACACCCGCAAGACCGCCCGCTGGCTCGATCGTCGCTTCGCCGGGCAGCCTGGACAGCGCGTGCGGGCTTCCGACGGCGAGAGCCCGATCGCTGTGGAGCGCGCCCTGCGCGACGACACGATTGCGCACGCGAATCGTGAACGCACCAGGCGCCAGAGCGAGATCATCTCGCACGCGCACGCCGGGCACCACCACGCCGAGATCGAGGGCGACGGCGCGACGGACAAGTGCGATACGCCCCAGCAGCGCAGCCGCAGCCGGTTGCTCGAGCAGCGGCAGCAAGCGTTCGCCGAGCTCGATCGACAACGGCTCAACGCCGAGCAACGCGATGGCATATTCAGGCCTCTGCTCGTGTGCGCGCTGGCGGTTCGCCTCTTGCGCGAAACGGGCGATCTCCTGCTCTCGCTGCGCGCGCAGCGAGAACGCTGCCGTGGCAAGCGTGCCCAGTCCGAGCGTGCCAAACACGACGTGGGGAAGACCAGGGACAAAGGCGAGCGCTACCATCGCTACCCCGACCGTGCGCAGCGCAGCTGGATGCGCGAGAAGCTGACGGACGAGCTCGACGCCGAGCGTCGCGTCCGAGGCTGCGCGCGTCACCATGATGCCCATGGCCGTGGACAGCAAGAACGCCGGCAAGGTCGTGGCCAGCGCATTGCCGATGGAGAGCAGGGGATAGGTCTGCAGGGCGTCCGCGACATCGAGATGCTTGCCGAAGATACCGATGGCCATCCCCGCGACCACGTTGACGAACACGATGACGATCGCCGCGATGGCGTCGCCACGGACGAACTTCCCTGCACCATCCATGGCGCCGTAGAAATCCGCCTCGGCCTGGACCGCTCTGCGTCGAATGCGGGCTTGCGCGGCGTCGATGAGGCCTGTGTGCAGATCCGCGTCGATAGCCATCTGCTTGCCCGGCATCGCATCCAGCGTGAATCGCGCCGCCACTTCGGCGACGCGTTGTGCGCCGTTCGTCACCACGACGAGCTGCACGACGATGAGGATGATGAACAACAGGAGGCCAACGGCGACGTTCCCCCGCATGACAAAATCGCCAAAGGCGGGGATGACCGCACCGACCCCGCCGGCCTGGTCGCCTTGCGTCAAGATCAGGCGTGTCGCCGACACGTCCAGGCTGAGCCGGAAGAGCGTCGTGACCAGGAGGAGTGATGGAAAGGCAGCGAGCTCGAGCGGGTTCTGGATCGATAACGCGACCACGAGCACCGCCGTCGCGAACATGATGTCGAACGCAAGCAGCACGTCGAGCAGCGGCGGCGGCAGCGGAACGACGAGCATGGCGATGCTCGCCAAGACGGCCACGGCGAGGATGTTCCCAAGCGGCGCCCGCTCGCTCCTCAAGCTTCGTCGTCATCGCCGCGGCGGAGCGCACCGCGAGTCCGGATGATCCACGTGAACACGGCCGCGACGGCTGCGTAGCACTCCTCGGGGATCGCTTCGTCAACGTCTGCTGTCGAGTACAGCATCCACGCCAGCTCGGGCGATTCCACGACGGGGACACCGAAGGCGTGGGCGGCGGCTCGGACGATCGGCGCCATAAGGTCTGCTCCGCGTGCGACCACCACGGGCACGTCGATCGCCGGCGGCGCGTAGCGCAGCGCGATCGCCAGGTGTGTCGGGTTTGTGACGACGGCAGTCGCGCGCCGGATCGCCGCGATCCTCACGTTACGTGCCTGCCGTGCGCCCAGCACGCGACGTCGCTGCTTGGCCTCCGGCCGGCCCTCGGCCTGGGCGCGCTCGTCGCGCAGCTCGCGCGGCGTCATCTTCAGCCGCAGCCCGTGCCTGCGCCGCTGCACGATGATGTCGATGGCTCCCGCCATTGCCAGAACCGCTGCCGCGTGTGCCCACAACCTCACGCAGCTCTGTAGAGCGGCACCAGCTTGCGCGAACGGATCGAGACCGACCGAAAGCGAGGCCGCGGCGCGCTCGAGTATCGGGAGGCACGAGACCACGATGGCGACCAGTGCGACGAGGGCAACCGCGGCCTGCGTGATGCTCTCTGCACTCGCGATCCGAGCCATGCCTCCCCGCTGCCATATGCGGGCCACGTTTAGTGCGACGGACGCGGGTGCAAACCTCAGCGAACCGCAGGCCACGGCGGCGAGCGCCGCTGCAGCGACTGTGGTGAGCCAGGCCGTCAACGACAGCGCCCAAGTTCCGCGGTCGACGATCGCTTCGCGAAGGACCGATAACAGCCGGCCGGGGTATTCGATGTGCGCGAGCGAGCCGGCGGAACCGGCAGCCACGCGAAATGCGTTCGGCCAGCCGGCGAGATAGTGGATCAACAGGCAAGCCGGAACGGCAGCGACCGCGATGACGATCGCCGACTCTGCGAGCGCGCTGTGAGCGCTCATGCCGGCTGCGAGCGCCGCGCTCCGCCGACGCGGCGTCGCCTCCTCAGTCCGTTCCCCGCTCGAGCTCATCGGGGCGTGGTGGTGAAGAGCTTGACGGTCTCCCGCACAAGGCCGGTGAGCTCCGGCCACAGGGCAGCCGCTCCAGTGACGACTGCGAGCAGCACGAACGCCGAGTTGAACGAAGCTCCGAAGAGCACGCCCCCCAGCCCAGGCGCCGCTCGCGCGAACAGCCCTGCTGCGAGCGTGGCAAGCGATTGTGCGAAGAGTGATGGACCTGCCAGCGTCAAGCTCGCGCTGATGGACGCACTCCCCAAAGCTGCGAGTCCACGCACGCTGAGCAACGGGTGCGGCAGGTGCGCGCCGGCGCGCGCAAGGCCCCCGAGCATGATTGTCAGGCCTCCGCTCTCGAGCAAGATGAGCGCGTAGGCGAGTTGGTAGAGATGAGCGACGGGCCCCGCGCTAGCGCCTCGCTCCGCAAACGGTGGCGAGCCAAGCGCAACATCGATGATATCGCCCGCGGCCTTGACAGCGCCGGCGAGCACGCTTGCCGTCATGCCGAACGCTGCGCCACTGATCCCGCCTTCAAGGATGGCTGCGATCGGTCGCTCGCTTCCAGGCGTTGCCCCGACATGCATGAGCACCGGAATCAATACCATGACGAGCGCCGCACGCGCGACGGGCGGCGCCGCGTTTTCGGGAAAGATTGGGGCGGTTGCGCTAAAGGCTGAGGCTTGCGCCGTGGCAGCGGCGAGTGCCGGCAGCGACGGCGAGAACACGAGCTAGCCTACCAGATGAGGCAAGGACGCCGCCGCCAGCTCGAGCAGGTGCTCGAGCAGCCCCAAAGCGGCGGGTCCACCAGCGATCACCGTGAGGGCGGCCACGGCGAGTTTCGGCCCAAATGATATGTTCTGATCCTGGATACCGACCACGGTCTGGGCGAGAGACACGACGACGCCGACACCCGCCACCGCGGCGGTCACCGGAAGCGCAAGCACGAGCGCCGTCTGCATCGCGAGACCGTACAGCTGCATCGCCATGTCCATCAATGTCTCACCTATACGATGCGACGAGAGCTCCGGTGACCAGCGTCCAACCGTCCGCAACCACGAAGAGCAACAATTTGATGGGCAAAGAGATGGCGTTCGGAGATACCATGAACATTCCGAGCGACATCAGTACGATCGCCACCACGATATCGATGACCGCAAAAGGGAGCGCGAGCGCAAAGCCCATCGCGAAGGACGTGCGTAGTTCACTGATGAGGAATGCCGGAGCGAGGACGAAGAATGGGACATCCTCCGCTCTCGATGCGGACGCTCGGGTGATACGCGCGAAGGCTCGCACGTCTTTCGCCCTGGTCTGCCTGGTCATGAACGTGCGCAGCGGCTTTTCCGCGCGCGCGAGCGCTTGGGAGGCAGAGATGCGGTGAGCTTGATATGGCGCGACCGCGTCGCGCTCGATCGCCGTTAGCGTCGGCGTCATGATCGCCGCGCTCAACATGATGGCCAGCGCGACGATGACCGCGTTCGGGGGGAGCGCTGCCGTTCCGAGCGACGCGCGCAGCAGTCCCAGCACGACGATGATCCGAGTGAACGACGTCACCGAGATCGCGAGCACGGGTATCACGGCGAGCACGAAGAGGAGAGCGAGCAGGTCGACCGGCGACCCGAGTGTTGCGCGCGTAGCCCAGCTCGTGACAGGATCGGTCATGCCGACGGCTGCTTGGCGTCCGGCAGCACGATCTGCTTGATCTCGACCGCGAGGCCCCCATCATCCATCGCGACGAGATCTCCACAAGCGATCGTGATGCCATTGACCAGCAATGGCACCGGTGCGTCCGTCCTGGCGTCCAACGGTACGATGGTGCCCGGCGCGTAGTTCAAGACTTCACCTACGGACGCCGTCGTCCGACCGACGAGCGCCGTCACCACAACTCGCACGTCACCCAACGCGTCCAGACTGATACCCCTCACTGGCCGGCGCTCGCCGCGATGCTGACGACTCTCAACGCGCGAGACCCGCGGATCGACCCGAGCTGTGCGAAGGCCAGGCGCCGCCCGCCCGCATCGAGTGTCACGGAGACATCGCGCTCTGCACAATCCAATCGCAGCAGCGAACCGGGGCGCCAGGCGGACACCTCGGCCAGACACGCGACGCCGGGCAGGGTGGCACGTAGCTGCACGGTCACATCGCACAGATCGGGACTCCCCATCGCCATGTCGGGCTGCCGATGCGGCGTGCAAGCCGCGAACAAGCGCAGCACCGCCCGCTGACGGCTGCGGCCGCACATCCGGATGTCACAGCGCCAGGACTGCGCGAGCGGACGCACGCGCCGCTCCTCGCGGACGTTCACAATGTCATCGGGTGCGGCGATGAGCAATCGTCTGATCGCTTCGTCGACAATGCTTCGCTCGATCGAAGAGACGGCAAGCGCCGGCGCCCCACCCACGATCCAGCTGAGCAGCATGCGTTCCGAGGCGTCGTCGATCACGCAGAATATCTCGTTCTCATCGTGCATGTAGCGCCAAGCTCGATCGATCACCCTAGGGTCGTCGAGATATCCGAGCAGCTCGATCTGACCGTGCGATGCGGTCATGCACTCACCGATGATGTGCGGCACCCTCATCAGCACGCCGCGAGCGGCGCGTGCGAGCGCGCGGCTAGCGTCGTCGACCGGGCTGTCTTTGCGTCGCGCGGCGATCGGCGGAACGTTCCAGCGGCGCGGCCTGTCTGCGCTGATCGTCTCGGCGATCATCGCACAAGATCGAGCGCTGTGCGCTCGAGTGCGTCTCGGCTCCTCGTCAGCGCAACCTCGATCTCAGCTCTTCCGCTCGCGTTCCACAGCGCACGCAGGTCGGCGCTCATGGCCTGTGGCGATGGCTCCTGCGGATTCTGGCGCAGTGGTCCGACGTGTGAAGCGTCTGCGGGGACATATCGAGGCACGCCCGCTGACGAGGTCGCACGAGAGACGTTCCCGACGTCTTGCAGATGGTCGGCAGCCGGAAATACCGCGACCGCGAGGCGTCCGAGCAATGCCTGCTGTTCCGACGCGGACGCGTGCCCGACCGCGCCTTTGATCACGCCCCAAAGGCGTCCGCGATCGTCGATCTGGTAGCTGGCGTAGCGCCCTGCGCTGATATCGCGCGTAGGGACGCGCAGCTCGGTGATGCGGCGGCTCCCAGTTGCGAGGTTATAGCCGAGCGCAGCCCGACCTTGATCGTCGAGCAGCCTTCCGTCAGCTGCGACGTGGAGGGTAGCCACTCGGGCGAATTCGCGCACCCCGTTGTCGTCGAGCACGAGGAGGCCGGCGCCTTCGATTCCGATCGGAGGGAGGGCACCCGGGCGCTGCGCTTCGGGCGACCGAGCTCCCTCAACGCCTTGCTCCAGCGTGGCGAGCCATGCTTGGTTTCTCTGCACGGCGGCGAGAAGCGCTACAGCTGAGGTTGACTCGAGGACGCGGTCCGGCGCGGCGCTGAGCGGATCGATCATGAAAAGGCTGGTCGTGGTGGAGTTGCGGCGATGAAGGTCCGTCCCCGGCCAACAATACACGTCGCGGTCGCGTTCCCAGCCGTCACCCGCAACCGGTACCAGCGAGTCATGCCGAGGAATCGTGCGCGCCTCGGCGCCGTGTGAAGGTTCGTCGCGAGGCGCACGAGAGACGAGGCGACCTGCCGCACGCGCAGACGGGGTCTTCGACGTCTCGAGCCATCACACGCCGGCACGGCAGGGGGCACTGGCATCATTGGCTTGGCCTGGGTGTGCGCGATCGGTCGCGTCCGCAGGTCGCACCCTGGGAGACCGGTCTGATGCGCGGTCCGTGCTGGGCTATTCGGTTTCGGGGACGAGGAAGAACCCAGGCCCCAGGCAGCGCGCTCGGCGAACGTGAGCCCGCCGCGGGGTCGAGAGTATCCATCGTACAAGAACGAACCGCGCGTCTTGGGCGCGACTGAGAAGACGGACATGGGCACCTCAAGTGGAGGGCCATCGTACGGAGGTGCGATGAGCGGGATGTGACCGAACAAAGAACGGATCCACGCCGCTCGGCCGGGCCGTGGATACTCGCCGCGACCATCATGGCCTCGAGCATGGTGTTCATCGACAGCACGGCGGTGAACGTCGCGCTGCCGGTACTGCAGCGAGATCTGCATGCCACGATCGTCGACGCTCAGTGGTTCGTCGAGGCGTACGCGCTGTTCTTGTCGGCGCTCATCCTCGTCGGGGGATCGCTCGGCGACCACTTCGGCCGCAAACGCATCTTTCTCATCGGCACCATCGGGTTTGCAGCGGCGTCGGCGCTGTGCGGCGCGGCGCACACCGCGACCCAGCTCATCGCCGCGCGCTCGGCGCAAGGCGTGGCAAGCGCGCTGCTCACGCCGATCAGCCTTTCCATCCTGGGCGCCTGCTTTACCCAGCAAGCTCGAGGCCGGGCCATAGGGGTCTGGTCGAGCGTCACGGCCATCACCGCAGCCGCCGGTCCGCTGCTCGGCGGGTTCATCGTCGAACATGCCTCGTGGCGCTGGATCTTCTTCATCAACGTCCCGCTCGCGGTGGCGACCGTGATCGTCACAGCGCGCTTCATCTGGGAAAGCCGCGACGACGAAACCGTGCACCATGTGGATTGGGCGGGCGCCCTGCTCGCGACGATCGGGCTCGGATCCATCGTCTACACGCTTATCTCGGCGTCAGGCACCGGCTGGTCGCAGTTCTACCTTGCTCTGCTCGCGGCTGGACTCGGACTCCTCGTCCTCTTCCTCTTCGTCGAGAAGCGCGTGCCGTCGCCCATGATGCCGTTGCGGCTCTTCGCCAACCCCAACTTCGGCGCCATCAATCTCATGACGTTTCTGCTGTATGCGGCGCTCGGCGGAGCGCTCTTCTTCATGCCCTTCAACCTCATCTTGGTGCAACACTACAGCCCGACGGCGTCAGGCGCCGCATTCTTACCCTTGATCGGGCTCATCTTCGCCTTGTCTCCTTGGGCGGGCCATCTGGCAAGCTCCATCGGCCCGAGAAAACCGCTTGTCGCCGGCTCGTTCATCGCCGCGATCGGGTTTGCAGCCCTTGCGCTTCCTGGGATCGGCGGCTCGTACTGGACGACGTTCTTTCCGGCCACGCTCGCACTCGGCTTCGGCATGGCCTTGGTCGTCGCTCCGCTGACCACAACAGTGATGGGTTCGGTCGACCCTGACCACTTCGGCATCGCATCGGGCATCAACAATGCCGTGGCAAGGACCGCAGGACTCATCGCCATCGCTGCGCTCAGCCTCGCAGTCGTCGCCACCTTCAATCGAGGGCTCGATGCCCGGCTCCCGCGGATCGGGGCCGCTCCCTCGGTCATCGCCGCGGTGAACGCGCAGCGTCCACGGCTGGCCGGCGCGCAGGCTCCAGCATTTGCTCCCCCGGACGAGCGCAACGCGATCGCACTCGCGATCGCGCGCTCGTACGTCGATGGCTTCCGGCTGGCCATGCTGCTCGCCGCCGGCCTTGCGCTTGCCAGTGCGCTGTGCGCGCTGACGCGCATCCGCGACATGGGCGCAACTGTTAGTGGACCCGGACCTCGCTCGCCTTGAAGGTGGCGTGGACGAGCGCACCACCCGCCAAGCCCAATTCATCAGCCGATCGCCGGGTGATGCGCGCCACGATGGGCGGAGAGCTCGCCACGCTGACCCGCAGCGCCGGCCCATCGGGCACGATGCCTGTCACAGGACCGTACAGCGAGTTGCGCGCCGACGAATCCGGGCGCGCGTGCGAGAGCACGACCGAATCCGGATCGACGACGAGCGCGACCCGTCCGGAGACCGTGCCGGGGATGACGAGCGTCGCGCCGTCGACGTCGACGGCGCTCAGGCCGCCATCAAGCGGCCGGGCGCTGCCGCGGAACAAGTTGACGCCTGCGAATGCCGCGACGTAACTGGTCAGCGGCTGTGACCGCAGCTCCTCAGGCGTGCCGCGCTGCGCCACTGCACCCGCTTCCATGACGATGAGCATATCCGAAAAGAGCATCGCCTCCACCGGGTCGTGGGTGACGAGCACGGTCGCCATGCCTCCCTGAGCGATGGTTCGCTGCAGCGCGTCGCGCACCGGAGGCCGGCGCTCGACGTCGATCGCCGAGAGCGGTTCATCCAACAATAGCACCTGCGGCGCGACGGCAAGCGCGCGCGCAATCGCGACGCGCTGCGCCTCACCACTCGATAGCGAGGAAGCCTTGTGTGCTCCGAGCGCTGCCGCGCCTGCCACCTCGAGCGCTTGGCGTGCGCTCGTGAGCGCAGCGCTGTTCGAGTGGCCGGTCGCGCGCAAGCCAAACGCCGCGTTCTCAAGCGCGCTCATGTGCCCGAAGAGCGCATACTCGGCGAACACCATCGCGCAATCCCTGCGCTGTGGAGGCGCGAAGATCTGCCGCTCGTCGTCGAACCATATCCGCGCGTCAAGGGTGATGCGGCCTCGATCGGGGCGCAGCAGGCCGGCGATCGTCCGCAGCACCGTCGTCTTGCCCGCACCGCTCGATCCGACGAGCGCGATCGACCGGCCCGCGGAGACCTCGAACCGGCATGAGACGGGAAACGTTCCGGCGTGCGCTTCGAAATCGACCTGCAACGTCATGGCGCAAGCCCGGTGCCGCCCGCTGCCCGGCGCACGACGAGCAACGCACCGTACGACAGCACCATGAGGACGACCGCCACGGTGATCGCCGGCTGCAGGTCCGTCTGCGCCGACATGTACACGGCGATCGGCATCGTCTGCGTCACCCCGGGCAGGTTTCCCGCGAAGGTGATGGTCGCGCCGAACTCGCCCAGCGCCCGTGCCCAGGCAAGTGCCAATCCGCCAGCCAGCGCGGGCAGCGCCGGCGGGATGATGACCCGCACGAACGTATACGTCCGCGACGCTCGCAACGTCGCCGCTGCATCGACGAGGTTGGGATCGACACGCGCGAAAGCGCTCTTGGCCACCGCGATGTAGAGCGGCGCGGCGACGAAGGTCTGCGCGAGGACCACCGCGGCGGTCGTGAAGGGGAGGTGGATCCCGAACATGTCGAGCTGTCGGCCGAGCAGTCCCATGCGGCCGAATGCCAGAAGCAACGCCAGGCCGCCGACGACCGGCGGAAGCACGACCGGCAGGGTGACAAGCGTCTCGAGCGCGTGGCTACCGCGAAACGGGCGTGTGAGCAGCGCGGCCAGCGGAGTGCCGCACACGGCGATGATGAGCGCGCACAGCGCGCTGGTCTTGAGCGAGAGCCAGAGAGCTTGGAGGACGATCTGGCTGCGCAGCGCTGCCCCGAACGCCTGGGGCGAGACCCGCAGCACGAGTGCTGCCAATGCGACGACGATGAACAGGACGAAGATCACAGCCAGAGCGATCCCGACCGCGCTCACGGTTGAATCACGGAGCGCGGCGGACGGATGTCTCATCTGCGCAATCAGTGACCGGCGCTTACGGCGCGGGGCCGAAACCGAATTTTTGCAGTATGGCCTGGCCTCGGGGTGAGCGCACGAAGGCGATGAATGCGGTGGCGAGGTCTGGAGACGAGCTCTTCTTCAGGCTCGCCATCGGGTAGACGACCGCCGGTTGATCCTGAGAAGGCAGATCGATGACCTTCACTGATGTATGCCCTATGGTATCCGAACGATAGACGATGCCGGCATCCGCTTCGCCGAGATTGACCTTCGCGAGGACATCTTCGACGTTTTGCTCCTGCGAGACGACGTTGTGGGTGACGGCCGCCGCGTAGCCCGTGCCGAAGGCCGGTTCGGAGTCCATCTTCTCTAGCGTCTGGTGCGCGTAGCGGCCGCAGGGCACCGCATCCGCGCACAGCACGAGCTTGAGTCCGGGCTTGGTGAGGTCTTGCGGCGTGGCAACGCCTGAACTCGAGCCGGCGACGATGACCAACGCGTTCGTCGCGAACTGCGTCGACGGCCCCACAAGCCCATCGCTCGTGGCCTTGTCCATCCAACGTTTGTCCGCGCTAGCGAAGACGTCCGCTTGTGCTCCCTGGGCCAGTTGCGCTTCCAGTATCTGACTGCCGTCGAAGTCGAAGCGCACGCTCACGCCGGGATGCGCCGCTTCGAACTGTTTGCCGAGCTCGGGAAATGCGGCGTGCAGCGACGCTGCGGCGAACACGGTCAGCACGGTCTGCGCCGCGCTTGCGAGCACGATCGTAATAGACATGGGGAGGGCTACGCCGCAGCGGCGGGCTTACCGCTGTGCACGGCGCACAACAAGCGAGAACGGACCTAAAGGTCTGTTGCCACGAATTCCCTGGTTCTTAATGAGGTGTTATTCGCTGCGGGTCAGCGAACCGGGACTGTCCGAGGGGGTCTTGACCGCGACCGCATCTTGCAACATCTGCTCGCAGCGTGCGAGGCCGTCGCCAAAAGACGCCTCCTCGCGGTCGACCTTGTACAGCGTGCTGAGACCGTGGATCTGGGCGGCAAGGGCACGGGCGATCGAACGGGCTTGCGCCTCCACCCCGCGCTCGAGCGCGTACTCGGTGACCAGCGCCTCGAGGCGGTCGAGCAACGCGTTCACAGCCCGGCGCAGTGGTTTGGCGAATGGCTCCACGTCGCCGAGCTCTGCGGCGAGATTGCCGAGCGGATCGCCGCGGTTGTCGCGCCGGCGCTGTTGGGCGACGTGTGCCAGGTAATCGGTGAGCCGCGCACGCGGGGACTTGCTGGGCGAGAACATCTCATCACCGGCCGGGCCATTATACCATTTCTCGATTTCGCCGATGATCGCGACGCCGAGCTCGTCCTTGCTGCGGAAATAATGATAGAAGTTGCCTTTGCCGACACCAGCAATCTCGAGGACGTTCTCCACGCTCGTCCCCTTGAAGCCCTGGCGATAGACGACCTCAGCCGCTAGTTCGATGATGTGCTGTCTTCGATTGCCCATGCCAAAGCCTCAGGAGCAGCATCGGATGGAGGATGCTACGCGGCTCATGGCCGTTCGCCTTCGCAGATGCGGGGCGCGCGGCCTTCAAAGCCGGCGGAGAATAGTCCCTTCGCCTTACTGCGCGCCATAGCCGATTTCCACTGTGCGCAGTTTTTGTTCGACATCGTCGGTCTGCGGTGTCACCGGCACGCAACGGTACACTCGCTTGGCTTCATCGGGAGGGCCGATGCCCGGCGGACGCGGCGGATCCGGCTGATCGGAGATGTTGTCCACCACCGCCATACCTTTGACAACGCGGCCGAAAACCGTGAACGCCCGGTCGAGGTGCAGTTGCGGCGACTGCGTGATGTAGTACTGGCTGCCGGCCGTGTTGAGGAGCGGTGTGTTGGCCCTCGTATCGTAGTCGAGGCCGTACGAGATGATTCCCGTCAACTGCTCCACTGGATTGAGCTCGGCGGGAATGGAATAGCCAGGGCCGCCATTGCCGCTATTGGTCGGATCACCTCCCTGGACAACGAAGTCGGAGATCACGCGGAAGTAGCTGAGCCCGTTGTAGAATCCGCGATCGACAAGATACAGGAAGTTGTCGACGCTGTATGGGGCTTCATCGGGAAAGAGCTCGAGCACGATCAC
>Ga0116216_10002582_pt1 | contig 11982 bp, 12 predicted proteins | sample Sb_taG_11_FD_89696 | JGI IMG/M metagenome (GOLD analysis project Ga0116216, IMG submission 89696) | Peat soil microbial communities from Weissenstadt, Germany - Sb_50d_3_AS metaG | ecosystem: Environmental > Terrestrial > Soil > Wetlands > Peat | place: Germany: Weissenstadt | collected 2010-09-21
AGGAACGTGTCGTCGATCAGGAAGCGGCCGGTGAATTCGCGCGCGGGCTTGCAGAAAATGAGATGCGCTGCGTCAGCGAGAATTTCGGGCGTGCGCGAGGCGCGCATCAGCGTGTCGCCGCCGAGCAGATTCTTCACTGCCGCGGTCGCGATCGTCGTGCGCGGCCACAAGGCGTTGACGGCGACGCCCTTGCTGCGAAATTCGCCGGCGAGGCCGAGCACGACCAGGCTCATTCCAAATTTCGCCATCGTATAGGCGGTGTGGCGGGCGAACCATTTCTCCTTCATGTCGAGCGGCGGCGACAGCATGAGGATATGCGGATTGTCGGCCTTGAACAGATAGGGCGTCCCAAATTTGGATACCATGAACGTGCCGCGCGTATTGATCTGATGCATGAGGTCAAAGCGCTTCATCTCGGTCGACTGGCTGTCGGTCAACGAGATCGCGCTCGCATTGTTGACGATAATGTCGATGCCGCCGAAACGCCGCGCGGTCTCGTCGAGCGCGCTGCGCACGCCCGCTTCGTCGCGCACATCGACGACGAGGGGCAGCGCCTGGCCGCCGGCCGCCTCGATCTCCTTGGCGGCGGTATAGATCGTGCCGGGCAGCTTGGGGTTCTCTTCTGCGGTCTTGGCGGCGATCGCCACATTGGCCCCGTCCCGCGCCGCGCGCAGTCCGATCGCCAGACCGATCCCCCGCGACGCGCCTGTGATGAACAGAGTTTTTCCCTTGAGCGTCGGGGTCGGCATGCGGTCCTCCCGTTTGTGATTCAGGCTTTGAACGCCTCAGGCCTTGAACGCCGCGGCCGCCGCTGCGCGCGTCGCCTGCCGCGACCGGATCGCTCCTTCGAGCCGCTCGATTTCCGCTTCCAGAAGCCCGATGCGCTCGGCGAGCTCGGGTTCGGAGAGGTCGTCGAGGTTCTGGCCCATCTCATGAGCGGCCGGCTTCTTCGGCTTCGGGCCGAAAACGGCTTCCTCGTCGAATGCAGCCATGGCCCGTCTCCGCCCAACCTCAAGACGCAGCGATGAAGCCGCCGCCCAGCACTCGCGCGCGCGGGCCGACGGATTCGTAGAAGACGCAAGCCTGCCCCGGCGACACGCCGCTCTCGGGCTCGACGAACTCAACCTCGCCGTTCGGCAGCAAGAGCGCCGGCGCAGGCGGTCGGGTCGAGCGCACCCGCGCGGCGATCGGGAGTCCCGAAGCCGGCGTGTCGGCGAGCTCGCCGTCGCCAATCCAGTTCACCTCCCGCAACATGAGACGCGTCCTGGCGAGCGCGGAGCGCGGACCCACAATCACCCGCGCGCCGGCCGCGTCGAGCGCGACCACATAGAGCGGCTCGGTCGCGACGACGCCGAGGCCGCGCCGTTGACCGATCGTGTAATGAACGATGCCGGCGTGACGCCCCAGCAGGCGTCCGTCGATATGGACGATGTCGCCGGGAATTGCGGCCCCGGGGATGAGGCGCTCGATCATGTCGCTGTAGTGGCCGGCCGGAACGAAGCAGATGTCCTGACTGTCGGCCTTGTCGGCGTTGATGAGGCCGTACTTGCGCGCGAGCTCCCGCACCTCGGGCTTCGGCATCCCGCCGAGCGGAAAGCGCAGGCGCATGAGCTGGTTGCGGGTGGTGGCGAACAGGAAATAGCTCTGGTCGCGGTCCGCGTCGGCGGCGCGGTAGAGCGCCCGCCCGCCGCGACCGTCGTCGCGCGCGACGACATAATGGCCGGTCGCCAGGAGGTCGGCGCCAAGGTCCCTCGCCGCGGCAAACAGGTCGGCGAATTTCATCTGCTGGTTGCAGGCCACGCAGGGGACGGGCGTCTCGCCGCCGATATAGGCGCGCGCGAACGGCTCGATCACCTTCTCGCGAAAGCGCTGCTCGTAGTCGAGCACGTAATGGGGAATGCCGAGGCGCGCCGCGACGTCGCGGGCGTCATGGATGTCCTGGCCGGCGCAGCAGGCGCCCTTGCGGTGCGTCGCCTCGCCGTGATCGTAGAGCTGCATCGTGACGCCGACGACGTCGTAGCCTTCCTCGGCCAGCATCGCCGCGACGACCGACGAGTCGACCCCGCCCGACATCGCCACGACCACGCGCGTGTCTTCGGGGGCCTTGTCGAGGCCGAGGCTGTTGGTCGCTGGGCGCGCGGCCGTCGCGAGCGATGGCGCAAGCATTCCGATCTCGTCCCGGCGGGACTCGCCGGGTCATTGGCTTAGATTGGGCTTTTGACCCGCAAGGACAAGCCCATAGACCAATTCCGCCTCCGCCGCCAGTTTTGCCGCGCGGGGACATTGGACAGCCGGGAGCATGGGCGCCGAGTTCAGCGGCGCTAACCTTTAGGTAAGACATCGCGCAATTTGAAGCAGTCAGGGCGTTTTTTTGGGCCGTTGCCGTTTAGGCAAATCTTAAACCGCGTCGACTATCGTCCCGATGCTTCAGTACCGCGTGCAAGTGAGCGTTCGATGAGTGACACGATGCGGCCGAGGGTGAAATACGTGATCGGCCCCGACGGCAGTCCGCTGACGGTTGCCGATTTGCCGCCTCCAGCCACCCGCCGCTGGGTCATTCGCCGCAAAGCGGAAGTGGTCGCGGCGGTTCGCGGCGGGCTCATTTCCCTCGAGGACGCCTGCTCGCGCTATACGCTGACCGTCGACGAGTTCCTGAGCTGGCAGATGTCGATCGACCAGTACGGCCTCGCCGGACTACGCACGACGCGCATCCAGCAGTACAGGCAGTAGAACCCGATCCGGAGCACAGAGGTCGCGCGGGGTCACGGCATCAGCTGGCCGCCGTTGACCTCGATGATCTGCCCGACAACGTACCCGCTGAGCGCCTCCGAGGCGAGAAACAGATAAGCGCCGACACAGTCCTCCGGCGTTCCCACGCGGCCGAGCGGAATGGTCCGGCGCATCGCTTCCATCATTTCAGCGTCCGAGTAGCGTTCGTGGAAAGGGGTCGCGATGACGCCGGGCGCAACGGCGTTCACCCGTATCTTTTTCGCAATCAGTTCCTTCGCATTGCCGCGCGTGAGCGTCGAAACGAAGCCCTTGGCGGCGGCGTAAAGAACCGCCCCGCCGCCGCCGCCGTGGCGGGCCGCGATCGACGTCGTGTTGATGATGAAGCCGCCCTGGCGCTCGAGCCAGGGGACGGCGGCTCGGGTCATCGAGACGACCGAACGCGCGTTGAGATCGATCACCGCGCGCACGCGCTCGTCGTCCGCCTCGAACGTGGGAATTCGGCCGAGCATCAGACCGGCATTGTTGACAAGCCCGTCGAGACGGCCAAATCCAGCCGCCGTCTCGGCGACGATGCGGTCGCATGCGCCCGGGTCTGCGACGTCGCCCTTGACCGCCAGCGCTTCCCCGCCGCGGGCCTCGATCTCGCGTTTGATCGCGAGCGCGGGCGCCTCGCTCGCATGATAGCCGATCGCGACCCTTGCGCCCTGCTCGCCGAAGGCCAGCGCCACCGCTGCCCCAATGCCAGTCGAGCCACCGGTGACGAGAACCGCCTTTCCGGCGAGATCGGGGATGACGATTCGGGCTGAAGGCACAGCGAATTTCCGTTCGGATTGGCGCGCAGACCATGGCTGCGACGACGCAGCGCGTCAAATGCGTTTCCGCCGATTCTGGAATGTTTCGGACGCAGCCCTATATTCTGCCCGGGACGCGGAGCCACGCCATGATCGTAACCCGAAAGCTGGCGGCAATTCTGGTCGCCGACATCGTCGGCTTCTCGCGGCTCGCCGGCGCCGACGAGGATCGCATCCTGGCGCGGCTGCGCGCGCTCAGAAGCGACCTGATCGACCCGGTCATTTCTGTTCATCACGGCCGGGTGGTTAAGCGCACGGGCGACGGCGTTCTGGTCGAATTTCGCAGCGTCGTCGATGCGGTGCGGTGCGCCATCGAGATGCAGAACGGACTGGTGGAGCGCAACGCCGGGCTGCCGACGGATCGCCGAATCGAGTTTCGCGTCGGCGTCCATCTAGGTGACGTCGTCGAGGAGGCCGACGGTGACCTGATGGGCGACGGCGTCAACATCGCTGCCCGCCTCGAGGGAATCGCCAAGCCCGGCGCGATCGCCCTTTCTGAAGACGCTTATCGCCAGGTCAAGGGGCGGCTCGACATCTCGGTCAGCGATCTCGGCCACAAGGAATTGAAGAATATCGCCGATCCGATGCGGGTGTATTCGCTGGATGTCGGCGTGCCCGCCGAGGCGAAGCCCGCCCCCCTCGAGGCGCCGCCGGAGCGAGCCGGCCCTGCGCGTCTTTCGATCGTGGTGCTGCCCTTCGCCAATATGGGCGGCGGCGCCGAGCTGGAGACTTTCGCCGACGGCGTCACCGAGAGCCTCACGACCGACCTTTCGCGCATCACCGGCGCCCTTGTCGTCGCGCGCAACACCGCCTTCACCTATAAGGGCAAGACGGTCGACGCCAAGCAGATCGGGCGTGAGCTCAACGTCCGCTACATCGTCGAAGGCAGCATCCAGAGCGGCGCGAGCAGGATGCGCGTCAACGTGCAGCTGATCGACGGCGTGACCGGCAATCACCTTTGGGCCGACCGATTCGACAAGCCGCTCGCCGATCTGTTCGATATGCAAGACGAGATCGTTTCCCACCTCGCCAATCAGGTGCGCCCGGAATTGATCGCAGTCGAGGCGCAGCGAGCGGAACGCGAGACCAATCCCGATTCGATGGACTACTACTTCAGGGGCGTCGCCGCCTTCAACAAAGGTCGGCGCGACAACCTCACGCGAGCGCGCGGGCTCTTCGAAAAGGCCGTCGAACTCGACCCGTCGAATATCGACGCTCTCGTCGGCGCGGCGCGGGTCGATGTCCTCTTTGGCGCAATCTATGCCAGCGACGACCGCCGTGAGCGGCTTTCGGCGGCCGAGGCGCTCCTCCTCAAGGGACTCGCGATCCAGCCGCGCAACTATTGGGCCCATCTCTGGCTGGGATACGTCCAGATCCTGACCAACCGCGCCTCCCGCGGAATCGGAGAACTCGAGCGCTCTCTGGCGCTGAACCGAAACCTCGGCGCGGCGCACGCATGGATCGGCTTGGCCAAGATCACCCTGGGTCGGGCGGAAGACACGGAGGCCCATGTCGCCGAGGCGTTCCGCATCTCGCCGAGCGACGGCGCGGCGTTTCTGTGGACCCATATCGAAGGTCTCGCCAAGCTCCATCTCAGCCGGGACGAAGAAGCGGCGGATCTCTTCCGCCGCTCGATCGACGCAAGCCGGAACTATCCCCTGAACCATTTTTACAACGCGGCGGCGCTGTCCCTTATTGGCCGGCAAGGCGAGGCCGAGGCGGAGATCAAGTTCGGCCTCGAAATGGCGCCGGGCTTCACCATCCGCCGCTTCCGGGACGGCGCAGAAAGCGACAATCCCGTCTATGTCGCCCAGCGCGAGCGCATAACGGAAGGGATGCGAAAGGCCGGAGCGCCGGAGACATAGCCCGTGCGCGCCGAGCTGTGACAGAAATGTGACGGAGTTTCTTGCCCGCACTGTGGCCGTATAGGCGCTACGCCTGGGGAGACTTCGTGCCGTACGTCAAGGGCGGCTGGGCTTGGACCGACTCGACCGTCACCCATTACCAGGAACTCGGCACGATCGGCGGCCTGAACCCCAATCCGCTTCCGGTTACTGAACAGGCGGGACTTTACCGCGGCGGCTGGACGATCGGTGGCGGTCTCTCCTACCATTTCTGGTCGAATTGGGAAGTTTTCGGCCAGTATATGTACGCTAATTATGGAACCGCGAGCCTTAACTACATCTCGTTGCAGCGCGACACGAGTAGCTCGCTCACCTCGAATGCGATCACCGGCGGCGTGAACCTCAAGTTCTGATCGCCGGATCCCTCCGGGGGGATTGCGCTTTTCGAGGCCGGCCCTCCGATAAAGGCGGACCGACGCTCCGGCAATATGACGGCGTGACGCGAGGGGGTCTCGCGGACCACAGCCGCTTGAGCCCTGGCCGAGCTTCGCCATCGTCTGCGCTTGCGGAGCCGGCGCCCAAGGTCCAAAATCCCGGCTGACGCGGCGAGAGCCGCGCGTGGTCGGGAGCAACGCCATGGCGAGCGGCAAGACCTTCCCCTTGAACGCCTGGTATCCTGCGGCTTGGAGCCACGAAATCCAGCCCGCGCTCGCCGCTCGAACGATTTGCGGCAAAGACATCATGCTTTATCGCCGCTCCGACGGCGGGGTCGCCGCGCTCGAGGACGCCTGCTGGCATCGGCTGCTGCCGCTATCGATGGGCCGTCTTGCCGGCGATCAGGTGGTCTGCGGCTACCATGGGCTAGTGTACAATTCCTCGGGCCGGTGCACTCACATGCCCGCCCAGAAAACAATCAACCCTTCCGCCTGCGTGCGCGCATATCCGGTGACGGAGCGCCACCGCCTCATCTGGGTCTGGCCGGGCGATCCGGCTCTGGCCGACCCCGCCGCCCTGCCCGACTTCCACTGGAACGACGGGGCCGAATGGAAAGGCGAGGGCGGCACTTTCTATGGCCTCAAATGCGACTACCGCCTTGTCATCGATAATTTGATGGACTTGACGCACGAGACCTACGTTCACTCCGACAGCATCGGCCATGACGCGATCCTGGATACGCCTTTCGAAGTCACCCACACCGATCGCTCGGCCACGATGACGCGCTGGATGGTCGACATCGAGCCCCCGCCGTTTTGGGGCAGGCAACTGGGGAAACCCGGCCGCGTCGACCGATGGCAGATCGTCACCTTCCAGGCGCCGGCGGTCGTGGTCGGGGATGTCGGGGTCGCTCCGACAGGAACCGGCGCGCCTGAGGGCGATCGGTCGAAGGGCGTCAACGGCGCTTTTCTCGCGGCCATCGCGCCCGAGAGCGAGACGAGCTGTCACTATTACTGGAATTTCGTTCGCACCTTTCGGACCGAAGACGCCGAGCGCACGCGCGACCTTCAGCGCGCCCACGTCAACAACGGCAGAGGCGTCTACGATCAGGATCACGCCGTCCTCGAGGCGCAGCAGCGCGCGATCGACAGGAATCCGCGATCGCCGTTCTATAATCTCAATATCGACGCAGGCGCCTTATGGGCGCGGCGCATGATCGATCGAATGCTGGCGCGGGAAGAGGAAAAGAGCGCGCCCGACCGGGCGGCGGAATAGGCGTGGGCCGATGGCCGAGGCGATCGATTGGCGCGAAGGCGTCATCCGCGCGACGCGGGACCTGACGCCCCGCGTCCGCCTAATCGAGATCGAGCCCAAGGGCGACTTCGTCCAGCCTTCTCCCGGCAGCCACATCAACGTCTCTGTCATGATCCGGGGTCGCGCGGACGTCCGCTCGTACTCGATCGTCGGCCCGTGTTCGGACGGGATCTATAGGATCGCCGTCAAGTTGCTCGCCGACACTCGCGGCGGATCGGCCTATATGTGGAGCCTTGTCCCTGGATCGAGGCTGACGCATTCGGCGCCGGCCAACCATTTCGGATTGGCCCTCGGCAGGCCCGACTACCTGCTGCTCGCCGGGGGCATCGGCGTGACGCCGATCTTCTCCCACGCCCTTGCGCTCGCCGAAGCGGGCGCGCGTTTTCGCGTGGTCTACGGCTGCAGGAGCCGCGGCGACCTCGCGCTCGCGCACGAACTCGAGGCGAGCGTCGGCGAACGCCTCGACATCGTTCTGACCGAAGAAGGCCGGCGGGTCGACATCGCAGCAGCCATCGCTCGCCTCGATCCGCAAGGCGAATTCTACGTCTGCGGCCCGATCGGCATGCTGGAGGCGGCCAAGCGGTGCTGGGGAGCGAGCGGGCGGCCGGCGGACCGGCTGCGCTTCGAAACCTTTGGCAGCAGCGGACAATTTCCTTCCGTTCCGTTCACCGTGAGGATTCCGAGGCTTGGCAAGGAGATCGTCGTTCCCGCGAACCAAAGCATGCTCGAGGCGCTCGAGGCGTCGGGGGTCGAGATGATTTTCGACTGCCTTCGGGGCGAATGCGGTCTTTGCGCCTTGCCGATCCTTAAGGCGGATGGACCGGTCGATCATCGCGACGTGTTTCTGAGCGAGGCCGAGAAAGCTCAGAACGCGAAGCTCTGCACCTGCGTCTCGCGCGTCTGCGGCGGCGCGATCAGCGTTGACACCGCCGACCGGTGACACGGCATACCTCGGTGCGCGAACGCAAAGGAGCCTAGCCGCAAGCGAGGCCGCCATCGGCCAAAAGTTGCGCCCTGACGAGCGCCAAATTGGCGTAGATAGGCACGCCGAGCGCGACCGTCGTCAACCGAGCAGGAAATGCACGAACTGGGCCCCATTAAAATAGGTCTGGTAATCCGTGCCGGTGACCATGAGCAACGCGCGCTTTGCTTGACTTTCAAGGTCTCGGCGCGTTGATTTGACTATGACCTGGCCAATTTGGTGAGGCAAACTTGCTGACGCCGGTGGGCTTCTGGAGCTACGCGCGACAGGACGACAATCACAGCGACGGCCAGCTGAGCGAGCTGCGTGCGATCGTGGGCAAGGCGATCAATTTGCGCCGCGGCGAGGAGGTCAGGCTCTTTCAGGACACCGAAGCGATTCCGATCGGCGCCGATTGGGAAGCGACGATCGAGAGCACCATCGCGCAGACGACTTTCTTTATTCCCTTGGTCACGCCCAGATTCTTGAAGAGCGAGCACTGCCGCGATGAATTCAAGGCGTTCCGGCGACGCATGGCGGCGATGGGCCGACACGACCTGATCTTTCCGGTTCACTACGTCGACGTTGACCGGATCGCCCCAACAGAAACCGCCTTTGGCGACGAGCTCCTCGCACTGCGCCGCCAGCAATGGCTCGACTTTCGACCTTTGCAGTATGAGGACATAAAGTCGCCGAAAGTCAGGCGGTGGGCGGACACCCTCGCGGCCAGCGTCTTGAGCGCAATGACCGGCGCGCCTTCGCCCCAGCCTGCGCCAGCACGAACGCCGCCGCCCGCGTCTTCGCCGCGACAGGAACCAGCTAAGACGTACGCCGCCGCGAGCAACGAGAGGGTCATTGGGAGCACTGCTGCTTCCCTTCCCGCCGCCGCCGTCCGGGCTATAAGACGTTTCTCCCTGCTCGGTCTTGAGTTTGAGCTAAATTTGAACGATATTGTGGTCAAAACACTGTTGACAAGCAGCGCCTGGTTCTTGTTGGTGCTAGCCCCTAACAACTTTGATTTAAATCGAGTCAATTTTAACTATGACTTTGTCTATCAGTACCTTGGCATCCTACTGTTATCGTCTTTTGTTAGGATTACAACTTTTCTTAGCTACATTTTGTTTTTGTTTTTGTTTTATGTTTTGTTTAGAATTTTCTCGATGCAGTTCTTATTGCCCGACAGTGGGAGTATGAACCAGCTTTTGCATGGAAATACAGCGATGTTCTAGCCTATTCTATGCTGCATAAATATTTTTATTTATTTGTTATTCCGACCTTCGTTTCGAGGGCGCTCTACGCGATATTTCGCTAGAGTAGGTTCTCCGACCAGCTTGACCCACCTCGATCCGTCATCGCAGGGCTTGACTGGCATGACCCGGCGATCGCGGGGACCCCGTCGCAGAGCACGCTCACGTCCCCGCGATGATCGCCTTTAGGAAAGCGACATGGCGGGCGAAGGCGGCTCTGCCTTGCGGGCTCGCCTTGACGGTCGTGCGCGGACGCCTTGCGACGAAGGCCTTGGTCACCTCCACATAGCCGGCGCGGGCGAGATGATCGAGATGGGCGCCGAGATTGCCGTCTGTGGCGCCGGTGAGGCTTTTCAGGCGCGCAAAGTCGAGACCCTCCTCGTCCGGAGCGAGCGCGGTCAGCGCGGCCATCACCCGGAGCCGAACGGGCTGGTGGATGACATCGTCGGGTCCCTCCATCGCTTAGGCCCGCCGCATCCAAAGCCCGCAGAGCATGAAGCCGAAGCCGGTGACGAAAGCCTGCCAGAGAATGAAAGCCTCACCCGACCAGAAGTAGCCGATGAGGATGAGCGCAGTGAGGCCGAGGCCGATGACGGAGAAGGCCGCGCCGAACCATAAGCCCGCGAGAGCGTAGCCGAACAGGAAGAGCGTCGGCCAGAACGCCATCTCTTCGCGCGGCCCGAACTGCCCGAGAAGGTCCGACCAGATCCAGCCGAAGGCGTAGAAGAGCGCGAAGGCCGCGAGAATCCTGAATGGGAAACGGGAAACAGGCGAAGCGCCGTTGCGCAGCAGCGCGAGTCTGCCGGCGACGCCGATGAGGTCGATGAGAAACCACCGCGGGCCGAACCATCGAGGCCCGACCGCGATGAGAATGTCCCGCACGAGATCGACGACGCCCCACAGGATGATGCAGAGCGCGGCGCTGCGGTAGATGCGCGACTGCTTCACCCTGGCGACGACGGTCTCGACGTCGGCGAGCATCGCGGCGGCTTCGTCGGAGCGAATGGTCATGCCGTCCCCGCCGGCGAAGCGCCAGCGCCCGGTCCGGGCGCGTCCGGCTTCGGCAACAGGCCGAGGCGGCGGCAAAGGAAGAAGAGCCGACGTCCCTGCGTGAGGCTGAGCGCGATCATGAGGCCGAGCGTCACGCTGCCGATGACGGAGCGCAGCGCCATCGCCTCGAGCATCGGCAGCGTCCAGACCATCCAGACGTAGAAGGCGGCTTTGAGAAAGAAATAGCCGGCCCAGACCAGCGTGAAGAGGCGAAAGAAGGCGCGAACTTCGCGCGTTGCGGGAAAGGTCCACCCGCGCTGCTCGGCGACCTCCTGGATGATCGGCTTTTCTCCCAGCGCTCCGGCAATGAAGGCCATGCCCGTCGCGACGTTGGTCACCGCCGCCTCGTATTTGAGCATGAACGGCGAGGTTGTGGCGAGATCGATCAGGCCAAAGACCAGGGTGAGCCCGCTCGTCAGGAGATAGAGCCGGGTGAACTTGAGGCTCTTCCATCGGCGCCAGGCCGCGTCGGCGATGATGGCGAGGAGCGAGCCGAGAATCGCGGGCTTAACGCCGAGCGTCAGTGCGAGGGACCAGAAGACGATCAGCGGACCGAATTCGGTGAGGACGAAGCGGGCCGTGGCGGCAAGCTTCGGCATGGAACGCTCCTTCGGCTCAGTCGGCGGGCTCGGCCAGCGCCGCGACGATCGCCTTGATCGCCTCTGGCCGGTACACGATTCCCATATGATCGACGCCCGGAACGATCGTCACGGGGATCCCGAGCGGCGACAGTTCGCGGCGATAGGCTTCGGCGTTCATCAATTCGTCGTCGGCGCCCGCAATGACGGCGATGCGGCCTTTGGCGCGCTCGAAGGCGCCCTTCCAGTCGGGCGGGGCGGTATAGTTCTGCAGCAGGCGGAAAGAGTACTGGGAGGTCACAAACATTTTCGCTTCCGGCGCATTGGCGAAGGCGATGACCGGCAGCGACTGCGGCCAGTCGATCCCAAGCCGGCCCAGCATAAGGGTCGCGATGATGCGCGGCAGGTCGGGCGACGCCCAGAAGCCCGGTCCCTCCGCCGGCCGGTTGGTCGGCGCGGCATAGCCGAGATAGGGAGAGAGCAGCACAAAGCGATCGAACTCAGCGCCGAGCGAGCCGGCTGCAACGCGGAGCGCGAACCCGCCGCCCGACGAATGGCCGATCAAGGCGAATCGGGCGGCGGGGTCAGCCTTGCGCAGCTCCGCGATCAGATCCGCGAGATCGTCGTCGAGCTGGCCGAGATAGGCGACGTCGCCACGGGTACCCGAGGCGCCGTGGCCGCGAAAATCGACTGCGACCGCCGTCACGCCCTCGGCCGCGAGCGCCGCCGCGATCGGGTGCATCTCGACCGAACTGGCGGACGAGCCATGCGCCAGGATCGCGATCCGGTCTCGCGCTCCGTTCGCCGCGGCATAGAGCCGGTAGGCGAGCCACGTCCCGTCGCGCGCCTGATAGCGGCTGAGATCGGGCGCGCCCTCGGCGTCGATCCGCATCGCCCCCTCATGGATCGAGGCGAGCGGCGGCGGCGGCTTGAGCGGCCAGGCCAGCATCAGCGCAAGCGCGATCGCCGCGG
>Ga0116216_10002583_pt1 | contig 11981 bp, 17 predicted proteins | sample Sb_taG_11_FD_89696 | JGI IMG/M metagenome (GOLD analysis project Ga0116216, IMG submission 89696) | Peat soil microbial communities from Weissenstadt, Germany - Sb_50d_3_AS metaG | ecosystem: Environmental > Terrestrial > Soil > Wetlands > Peat | place: Germany: Weissenstadt | collected 2010-09-21
CGCTGATTCCGTGCCGGCTATCCGACCCCGGATGCACGGCTACCAAGCAGCTGCTCAGCCCCGGCGGGCTCACCGATGCGATCGTCGCTGGCCTCGCTTTCTTTGTCCTGGCCTTTACCCCCGCCTCGCTCGGCCGCCGACTCGGAGCCCTGCCGTCGTGGCGACGGGTCAGACCAGTGATGCTGGCCGCGCGCGTTGCCTGCCCCGTGTCCTACGTGTTGCTGGCGGTTTCTTCGAGCGCCGCTTCCATGCCTGCGGTCGGGCTGATCGAGCGCATCTTGGCAACGACGTGTTCACTCTGGATCGGTGCCCTCGCCTTTAACCTGATCATCGAGTCACGCCGACACTTCACAAAGAAGCATCCAATCACAGTCCGCCCCTGAAGAACGAGTTACGGTCATTGCCGTATCGCGACCACTTAAGGAGAGATTCACATGGGGATAGAGGAAAACAAGGCCGTTGTTCGCCAATTCCTCACCGGGATGCATGCCGCGCCACCCGACCTCAGCGTGTTCGATGAACTGCTCGCACCGAGTTACTCAGGCGATCGCGCTGGCCAAAAAGCCCTTGCTTCTGCAGTCCACGCTGCCGTAGGAGAGCAGGTCTTCGAGATTGTGGAGTTGGTAGCCGAAGGGGACAGTGTGGTGGCGCGTTTCAACCATCGCGCTACCCTCTTGGATGGGAGTGTGGTGAAGGCCCGCGGCTATGGCCACTGCCGCCTCGCCGACGGGAAGATAGTCGCGCTGCACGTGATGACCAACCCAGACATGGCGTCGGTGCTCGCCGTGCTTCTGGCGCCGCCAAGGCGGCGCTGAGCCGCCGCCGCCTTATCAGCACTGCCATCCCGGGGTGGGAAACTACTTCTGGTGTGTCTTAAGGCACGCTCGGGTGTGCGGACCCATTCGGATCTGCCTGCCTCGACAAGGGCTACGACTATCCGTTCGATCGATGATGCTGTTGCGGATTGCGGATATGTCGGCCACATCAGCCGCCGCGGAACGACACCCGTCAAGAAGAGGCGTGGAGAAAGAGCGGGCCGTTAGGTTGTCGAGCGCACTCACAGTTGGATCAACCGTTCCAGAGACTACTCCTTCGGTGGGAAGAGAAGGTTGAGAACTGCGAAGCTTTTCTCGCGCCCGCGTGCGCAATTCATCTTTTCGAAGCTCGATCGCGTTTCAGGATAAGTTCTTAGTCACCCGTGCACCGTTGCCGACGCTGGAGACTGCGTTCCTGCCTTCAAACGCTTACTCGGGATGGAGCGCGCTCATCACGCGCTCGCGAGTGGGCAGATCGAGGCGACACGACGCCCCCTCCATCGCAGGCGCCCCCATCACATCGATCCCGTTGACGATGATCGATGGCGAGGGGAAATTGCCCTCCCGGTCGGCGACCACGACGTTCGCCAGGTCTACCTCGCTGAGGCAGGCGCGCAGCAGTTGCCGCGCCAGTTCCACGTGCGGACAGTCAGGCAGGTGGCGCAACTCGATCGTCAGCGCTTGCGTCAACTCCGCCCTCGGTCGACACTCAGGGGGCGTCGTCGCCAACGCCCGCGGAGCCGCCTCCGAGAGCTTCAATCAGGGGGCACTCCCTGCGGCGCTGCGGACGATCGCAGGTTTCGACCAGTCGCTCCAGCGAAGCGCGCATTGCCTGGAGGCTCTCGATTCGTCGGTCGAGGTCAAGGACCTTCCGTTCGGCAAGTTCCTTCACCGCCTCGCAGTCGGCGGGGCCACCTTGAGCGAGGTGGAGCAGCATCTCGACCTCGCTTAGTGTGAATCCGACCTCTTGGGCGCGCTTGATGAATCGCACAACCGCGACACTGTTCGCTTCATATGCGCGGTACCCCGAGTCTCGGCGCGGAGGCTCCGGCAGGAGGCCGCGGCGCTCGTTGTAGCGGAGGGTCTGGACGTTGACCCCGGCTTCTATTGCGAGCTGTCCTGTCCTCACCCCCGAAGCCTAAACCCTGTACCTAAGTATCGTGTCAAGCCTCAAACGTGCACTGGAGCCATGCCAGCATTGACTTTGAACCCTGGTACAGGGTCTATGGTGTCTTCCATGCCCGATGTGGTAACTGACCGGCAAATCGGGGCGCAGCAAGATCTGGCGCGCACGCCCTCGATCATTTGGCTCTGGGGAGCGCCCTCTGCCATGGTGATCACAGCGTCCGTCCTCAATGGCATCAACATTCTCTCGCTTACCGGCGCCGGCGTTCTATGGACGATTGCGACAGCATGGATGGGCGTTGGTTGTGCCATCAATGCGCGGCACTGTGGTCGCGTGCACTGCAGGATCGACGGCGTCCTGTTCCCACTCCTATCCTTGACTGGGCTGATCAACATCCTGGGCATCGTGAGCTTCAACTGGAACCTCTACTGGGCCATCTTCGTGGTGATTCTCGGCGCGAGCTTCGTTACCGAAGTGTTCTGGAAGAAGTACGCTTAAGCAGTCCGCAGCGCGGCCCTGAAAGCCGCCCAGTCAAGCCGCGGATCACCGGCAGAGTGAGAACAGGGTGCGGCGTCAACGCGCGAGCCTCGAGGCGGATCCGCGGATCTGGAATCGTGGTGAGCTCCCGTTTCCGTCGTCGCTGACGTTGGACGTGTTCCGTACTCGGTTGCGACGTTCACGGCTCGAACGGATAGGAACCCAGCTTTCGGCTCTTTCTGTGTGGTGGTGTGATCACGATTGCTCAAGGAACAAACATGTACACTCGGGTGCGCGAAGATCTCCTTACCGGGCGGGCCGACGACTTATCCAAGTTGGCCAGTGGTCTAGGAGTCGAGGCGCGGCCCTGTCGGTCGCGACAACACTCCGTGTACGCACATCTCAGCGCCTGGGTGAGATATGAGCACGACGGTGCCGGCGAGCCCAGCGACACGGTCGCCGATGTTTAACGTCGATGCGCGTACAGTAGCGTCGACAAGGAGAACGTCATGAGCGCTTACATCTGCGTCACATGCGGCGTTCAGCACGCCAACAGGACCGAACCGCCAGAGCGCTGCGCAGTCTGTGAGGACGAGCGTCAATACGTCGGCCTCGGTGGTCAGCGCTGGACCACCCTGGAGGACATGCGCGGACACTTCGCCAACGTGCTCACGAACATGGAACCTAGCCTCGTACGGATCGCCACTGTTCCAGAATTCGCCATCGGCCAGTACGCGTTCCTCGTTCGCACTCCGTCGGGTAACCTGCTGTGGGACTGTGTGAGTTATCTCGATGACGAGACCGTCGCAGCCGTGCGTGATCTCGGTGGCATCGACGCTATTGCCATCTCCCACCCGCACTTCTACGCGACGTGTGTGGACTGGAGTGCGCGCTTCGACAACGCCCCTATCTTCCTTTCTGCTGCCGACCGTGACTTTGTCATGCGCCCTGCGCCGGCGATCGTGTCCTTCGCGGGCGACGACGTTCAGCCGCTGCCGGAACTGCGAGTGCTCCGGCTCGGCGGACACTTCCACGGCGCGACAGTGCTGCTCTGGCCCGCCGGGGCCGACGGCCGCGGAGTACTGCTGACTGGGGACACCATCGCTCTGGTCGCCGACCCAGGCTCAGTGACGTTCATGTATAGCTATCCGAATCGCATCCCACTCCCCGCGAGCACGATTCGAGAGCTCACGAATCGGCTGCTCTCGTACGACTTTGACCGGATCTATCCATCGGCTCCGGTCAGGCCCGACAACGTCATGCTGGGCGGCGCGAAGGAGGCGGTCCGCCGCTCGGCTGAGCGGTACATCGGCATGGTCGAGGGGACGTGGCCCCGGAAGTAGGTCGGCGGATGGGCTTTTCTTAGTGGTTCTCACCGTGTCCGTCGTTACCGGAATCCTCGCTTGTCCCGCGTCCGCCGGCACGGCCATGGCCATGGCCATTAGCCCCCAGTCGAATATGCCACTTCGAACAATGCTCAGATCTGGTTTGACTTCAATGCGTAACGTACGACAATGGGTCTAGACTATTACTTCGAAAGCGAGCACAAGCGTCGGTCGGTTGTCAAAACCGCCCGGAAAGACAACGACACAGACAGGAGAGGTGGCGTTCTTGAAATGCACGTTTGTTGAAGGGAAAGGGCGTAACGGTGCGAGCTGACCAAGGAGTGCTGGGATGGAACACTCAACTCTGGCTCACGATTGTCGTGACGGCGTTCACGTGCGCAGCGTGCGCACCCAATCCGGGCGCCAGCCCCACACCGTCCTTGCCGTCGATTGAGCCATCGTCCACTCCGAGTCCGAGCTCCCAGACGAGCAATGGCCCGCTCTTGACCGGCACAATCACGATCAGCGGGACGTATGCCGTCGCTGGGACCTTCACTTCGCACCCGCAGCTTGCAGCCGGCAGCTCGCTCACAACACCTGCTGCGAACGCAACGTGCGCGGGCTATGCCGATGGATTCGCACAGCACCCTGCCAGCTTCGCGGTCCCCATGGTGCAGACCACCGGAGAAAGAACGGTCTATCTGGAGGCGTCGATCGCGAGCGGCTACCACGGGCCAGGGACGTACACGAACCGGTCGATACCATCGCTGAGTGGGACGGTGCAAGTCGGCATCGGCGGCCTCGAACAGGGCGGCTTCGTTGATGTCTTCAACTCGGACGCCCAGTCAACGTCGACTCTCACGGTCAGGCCTGACGGTTCGGGCACACTCGATTTCTCCGGCTGGAGCGCTGGGGATACTACCGTGGACGGGACGGTGAGTTGGATGTGCCACTGATGACAAGTCTGAGTCGCCCTGGGTTTGATGGAGACTCGCGGGGTTGGTTTTCACGCCGCGGGTGCGGCTGACGATCGACTGTAAAACATCGCTTCATACTCGGCGGGCGGCACGTCGTTGCAGGCACCGTGGAGGCGGCGCTGGTTGTACCAGTCGATCCACTCGAGCGTGGCCAGTTCCACATCCTCCACGGTGCGCCAGGGCCCGCGCCGGCGGATCAGTTCGGTCTTGTACAGGCCGTTGACGGTTTCGGCGAGCGCGTTGTCGTAGGAGTCGCCGCGCGATCCCACTGAGGCGACCGCGCCTTCGTCGGCGAGGCGCTCGGTGTACCTCAGCGACAGGTATTGACCGGGTTCAAGTGGTCGTCGCAACAACGGCGGTTGTTGACTGGATGGACAGTAACTCATTGAGCGCTTCGGCAGGAGTCTTCCAACCAAGGATCTTGCGGGGTCTGCTGTTCAGCGTGTCGGCGACCGCGAAGATCTCGTCGGCATTCCATCGGGACAGATCGGTGCCTTTCGGGAAGTACTGGCGTAGCAGTCCGTTGGTGTTTTCGTTGCTGGCGCGCTGCCATGGGCTTTGCGGGTCGGCAAAGAACACCGGGATGCCAGTCTCGACCTTGAAAGCCGCGTGTGCTGAGAGTTCCTTGCCTCGATCCCAGGTCAGCGAGCGGCGCAGCTGCTCAGGCAACGCGGACATCGCTGTCGCCAGAGCGTCTTTCATCGTGAGCGCTCCGTATCCAGCAAGCGCCGGCCCGTTCTTGGTGCGAGCGATGATTCCGTAGCCTTTCTCGCGGGGCAGATGGATAAGCATGGTGAAGCGGCTCGTGCGCTCGACCAACGTGCCGATGGCGGAGCGCTCCAAGCCAATCAGCAAGTCGCCCTCCCAATGTCCGGGCACCGCTCGATCGTCGGCCTCGGCTGGGCGCTCGCTGATCATCACCTCAGGCGTGACATGGGCCCAGGCCTTCTGCCGGGCTCGTGGCCGCGGAACGCGCAGGGCACGCCCGGTGCGGAGGCATGCCACCAGCTCACGGCGTAGCGCTCCACGACTTTGCACGTAGAGGGCCTGATAGATCGCCTCGGGGCTGATTCGCATCGAAGCATCATCGGGAAAGTCGACCCTGAGCCTGTTCGATATTTGCTCCGGGCTCCATGCTCGAACCCAGCGGCGATCGCCACGGTGTGGCTTGTTCCGCCCCTTCCACTTCGGTCCGGGCGGACCGGCGAGCCTGCCGTCGAGCACGCGGACGACTCCAGAGAGCCGGTCCTGGACGTACTCGCGGAGCCGCTCGTTGTCGATCAGCTTGGCAACCTTCGGTCGCCGAGCCCGTCGCTCCGCATGCCACTGCGCAACCGAGGCCTTGTATGCAAGTCGCCACGTCCGCGTCGAAGCATTGCGGCGCAGCTCCCGCGAGATCGTCGAAGGGCTTCGGTTCAGCCGCCGAGCAATCTCGCGCACGCCGATCTGCTGGGCACGCCAGATGGCCACGTCCTCTCGTTCGGCGAATGACAGGAAGCGGCCCGTGACAGTTGGAGCAAGATGCGGATTCACCCCGCCAGCGTGACGAAACCACCTGAACCCAACCGGCGATGAAACGCCCGCTTCCCTGGCTGCGTCCTCGGTCTTCAGGCCTCGAGTGATCGCCGACCAGAACCGGACCCGGTCCTCACGCCACGCGACCGTCGGTCGTCCCGGCGACGGGATCTGTCCGCGATACAGCTGAACCTCGCGCTGACGCTCCCGCATTGTTGCCATCGAACACCTCACGAGTGAGCTGTTGCGACAACCACTTGAGTTCACCTTGCCCTCCCATATCCGAGTGGTGCACGAGGCCGCTGAGATCGGCACCGCTGCGCGCCCAGATGGCCATTTCGAGGGCGTCGAGGGCGAGCTCCGTGCGCAAGGTCGCCGCCACGCGCCAGCCGACGATGCGCCGGCTGAAGGCGTCGATGATGAAGGCTGCATAGACGAATCCCGACCAGGTCGCGATGTACGTCAGATCCGCCACCCAAAGACGGTTGGGCGCCGGCGCGCTGAACCGACGTTCCACCAGATCCGCAGGCCGTGCCGCGACCACCGCCGGCCAGGTCGTGCGCTTGACCTTGCCGCGGACCACGCCGGCGATCCCGAGCTCGCGCATGAGGCGCTGCACGCGATCCCGGCCGACCACGTGACCCTCGCGCAGCAGCTGCCGCCAGAGCTTGCGGATGCCGTACACGCCGTAGTTGGCGGCGTGCACGCGCGACAGGTCGGTCTTGAGCGCGGCGTCGCTCACCGCCCGCGCCGAGGGTGGTCGCTGCTTGGCGGCGTAGTACGTCGACGGGGCAACCTGCAGGGCACTGCAGATCGGCTCGACCCCGAAACGTTGGCGGTGGGCGTCGATGAATCGCGTCATCGTGGTCGTCGACCGTCGAGCTCGGTCGCAAAGAAAAGCGAAGCGCTCTTGAGGATCTCGTTGGCTCGCCGCACTTCACGCAGCTCCCGTTCCAGCTGCGCGATGCGCAACTTGTCCTCGGTCGTCGTGCCCGATCGTGAGCCGCGATCGATCTCCGCTTGCTTCACCCAGCTGCGCAGCGATTCGGTGCCGATGCCGAGCTGCGCGGCGATCCGGGTGATCACACCGTGGCGTTCACCGGTGTGCTCATATGCTTCGAAGACCATCCGGATTGCCCGCTCCCTGAGCTCAGGCGGGTACCGGCGCGTAGCGGGGTGCTTGGCTGCTTCCATGGCTCCAGATTCTCCAAGAACTGGAGTCTCCAGCCTCCCCAGGACGGCTCAGTAACAGGGTCGCGGGTCCGCTGCATGGGTCCCGACAAGCGGCCCCCAGGACGATGAAGTTCACTAACGTTTCACGGCGTGTCGATCCACGCGACGATGAGCGGTCGGCCCTCGCTCATTGGCGAAGCGCGTGAGTGGATCGCTCGAGGCGGAGAACGTTCATGCTTGTCGATCTCCAACCGATCGGCCGCCAGATGCTCGCGGTAGCCGATCGCTTCGCCAGCACAGCTTCCCACGCATAGGGCAACTCATTCGAGGGCGGGGCATCGTCGTCATGGCCTGGTCGGGGAGGAAGGCGCTCTAGCCACGCCGCCCGATTCACAACTGGTTTGCGCGCTGCCAGTTGCGACGCTCCGAAGAGCCGGCGAGCCGGCGGGTCCGCAGGCACACGCGGTTGGACGTTTTGGCGCGGTGCCGAGGCTGGTGCGGTGACGCCGGACGCCTCGGAGGGTGCCACATATTCTGGGATCGCACCAGCGTCGTGATCGATTTCGCGTCTGGTCATAGAAGAGCCACGAGCAGTCAGGATTCGTGCACACCCGGATGCGATCGAGGCCGTCGGCGGCGAGGAGCTGGGCGTACGACGCAACCGTGGCGGCCATGACCGCGTGCCACTCGTGACGCCGCCAACTCAGTCTGAGCTCAACCCGTCGCTTGGTGCGGGCGAGGTACCACAGATGACCGGGGGTCGCCAGCAGTCGATTCAGGGTGTGATGGCGTGGTGATCGGGCGCCTGCCCTGACTCCAACAGGTCGCGCAGCAGTGCGCGCAGATCGAGCAACTCGCGGCGGATAGTGGGGCCCGGTGGTCGCTTAGGAACCACACCACAGCGTTGAGCGAACCATCTCCGCCACTCGGCCAGCTGAAGGCGTTCATAGACAACGCCGCCGCCTCTGTGGTCGATGAAGCGACTGTTGACGAAGTCAACGCAGAGATGATCGGAAATGGAGTGCGGAATTGGGCCGGGCGCTACGAGCCGGCCGGGAGTCGAGGTGGGCATAGGTACCGTCTAGTGGACAACGCACTCACACCCGCCCAAGAGCACGCGCTGTGGAACCAGGCGCAGCCTTTGCTGACTCAGGGTAGGCTGCCGGTGTATTCGCAGTGGTTCTATAGCGAGGATGGCGGTCCTCGTGGATCGTCTCAGTAATGGGCATACAACTGCGCAGTTTCGCAAGGATGCTGTCGACTGACGCAGTCCAGACAAAGGGTTTCGGGTCGCGGTTGCGCTGCTCGAGATATTCGATGATGGCCTTGATGAGGTGATCGAGGCTGGGGAAGGTACCGCGGCGCAGACGCCGCTTGGTGAGGTCGGCGAAGACACTCTCCACGAGGTTCAACCACGACGAGCTGGTGGGGACGAACTGCAGCTGGAAACGTGGATGCGCATCCAGCCAGGCGCGCACGCTGGCTTCGGAGTGGGTCGAGGAGTTGTCGAGCACCACGTGCAGGTCGAGGGATTGCGGAAATTCGCGGTCGAGCTTGCGCAGGAAGCGCAGGAACTCCTGGTGGCGGTGCCGCGCGCTGCACTGGCCGACCACTTCACCATCGAGGACGTTGAGCGCTGCGCAGAGATCGATGGTCCCGTGGCGCTTGTAGTCGTGGGTCATGGTGCCGGCCTTGCCACGCTTGATCGGCAAGCCGGGCTGGGTTCGATCCAGCGCCTGGATCATGGTCTTCTCGTCGATGCAGAGCACGGCGGCATTGTCGGGCGGGTTCATGTACAGGCCCACCACGTCGGTGAGTTTCTCGAGAAACTGCGGATCCTTGGACACCTTGAAGGTGCTCACCCGGTGCGGATAGAGACGGTGTTCGTGCCAGACGCGCTGCACGCTGGCCGGGCTCACTCCCACCTGCGCGGCCATGCTCCGGCAACTCCAGTGGGTCGCCCCCTTGGGCACCGTGTTGACGGTCAGCTGCACGATCTTCGCGACCGTCGCCGCGCTGATGCTCCGTGGCCGCCCGCGGCCGGGACGCACCTTGCCGAGGGCGTCGATGCCCTCAGCGGCAAACCGCCGGCGCCACTCGATGACCGAGGTCCGGGTCACGCCCAATTCGTTGGCGATCGCGTTGTTGGACCACCCGTCGGCGGCGTGCAACACGATGCGCGCTCGCGTGTTCACGATGGTCGGCGTGTTGTGCGCTCGAGTCCAGGCTTCGAGGCTGCGGCGTTGCTCAGGAGAAACCGGTAAGGGTGCTGCTGGAGACCACATGCGAGCAGCCTTGCACAGCCCGCGACTGTTGTCTAGCTATTACTGAGACGTTCCACTAGCCATGCACCTCGAAGATCATGACCTCCCACAGCGTCGTCGGCGGAGCATTGATGGCGAGATGCACCGGTCCGCTGAACGTCGGCGTTGGAAACGTTTGCTGTCCGGACCAACCGTTCCGGCAGGTCTCACGTGTCGAGGGTACTGAGCCGTCCGGTGAAGAGAACTCGATCGTTCCAGTGCCCGTACACGCATACGCGACTTCGAAGGGTGCAGTCGGAGTAAAGGTCTCCAACTCGGACGTGCCGAAACCGTATGTCGGGGCGACCAGGAGGGGCCACCAGAGCCCGGATTTGACCACAGAACCCAACCACGGAAGTGGCACCCCGGGCCCACTTTCAGCGACAGCGATCTCCCAGTTCACCGAGGGGTCTGCCGTGATCCTCAAGCTCAACTGCTTCCCGTCGATGGCCGACTTGCCGTCGATGGGCGAGACCTGGGACACGAAGTCGCCTTGCGTGCCGGAGCCCACACATTGGTTACCACTCGCCCCGACCGAAGGGGTTGTCGACGATAACGCGAAGGAGCCACTCCCAGCGCAGTCCCACGTGATGAAAAGCATGCCGGTTGGCGTGAAAGTGGGCAGAGAGGCTGAACCGCTGCCCCGCAGCACGGGAATCACGATATGGCTGACTGCGGGAAGTCCCGCTGTCAACTCCGCTGCGCTCACGAGGCCCGGCGGGGCCGCGGACGGTGACCCGGCCGGAGCGGGCGGCTTCACAGTGCGAGAGTGGAGTTCGGTCGCGAACACCGTGACTCCGGCCGCCACGACGGCGACACTCGCTACAGCTGCTATAAGGCTGAGTATTCGCCTGCGGGGGGTGGTGCCTGGCACCTCGAAGCCCGGCAGCGCGTGCGACGAGCTCTCCGCCTCGATGTGCTCGTACAGGCCCCGCAGCTCGCTGTCGAGGCGTGGGTCGATGTCAATCATCGCTGAGCTCCTTTCGCAGGGTGGCGAGGCCGCGCGTCAGATGAGTGCGCACGGTCCGCGGTCGACATTCCATGAATCCGGCGCACTCTTCGACCGAGTAGCCGTACCGGTAGCTGAGGGTGATCGCCGCTCGCTGCTTGGGCGAGAGGCGGCGGTACACGCGGTCTATGTCGAGAACCTCGGCGCGGCCGCTCTCGTCGTCTGATGCGCCGGCTCGCTCGAACAACTCGAGCTGTGGCCAGCCTCGCAGTCGGAGAAACCGCCGCCTGCTGATGCAGTGGTTGACGCAGACACGGGTGAGCCATCGCGAGACGTAGTTGGCGTGCGACAGTGTGGACCACGAGCGCCACGCCTTGAGCAGCGTTTCCTGAACAGCATCCTCAGCCTCGCCCTCATCTCTGAGGATCGACAGCGCGAGCGTGTACAGCCGCCGTCTGTCGGTCGCAACCATGCCCTCGAAGGTCGGCGTGGGAACGGCTGCACTCGTCGTCGTGCTGGCCGATATGTTCACACCCATCCAAACGCGTGGAGACGATTTTTTCGCGACATCGCCCGCCTCTACCGACCGACCAGCCCTTAGCGAATGCTCATCTGGTGGTGTGATGAGGCCCGTCCACCGACGCCCCGAGGAGCGCGGAACGGCATCGCCGAACGACGGGCGGCACGGGAGTTCGACGACGCGCGGTCCAACGGTGCCAGTAGCGGATGTCCAAAGCACCCCTGAGCTGATCGCGGCTTCGTGGGCGTGGCCGGTTTGATCGGACGGGCGCCGAAGGTGGCAGGATGATGTGCGGTGAAGCTCCTTGTCACTCGGCCGATTGAAGGAGGCTGGCCTCACTTGAGGCGTCCTGCCGAAACGATTCGGGCGTTTGATGGGACGATCTTTGGGGTCATCGGGATGATAGTCGGTTGAGTGACGGGTCATGGTTTGGCGGATTCCGCTTACCGTGATCGGCGCTGTGGCGATTTTCGTGTCGTACGTCTCTGCGTTCGTGACGGGGTCTACGCGCGCAGACAACGGGCAGGGGATCGCGGGTCTGCCTCCGACGGGTCCGTTATGTCAGGGCTCCGCTCGGCACCCAATCACCCGACCCATACGTCGGCGTCCTGCCTTCCCCGTCGGCTGAGGCGGAGCCCGTCGCGGTGGCGGTGCTGGCAGAGCGCAATGGGGGCCTCAAGTCAAGGCATCAGGTAACGAACAGCTGTTCGCGGTGCAGGGCGTCCTGGGAGGGGAGAGAGACGGGTGTGCAGTGGCGCACAACCGGACGGTGCGCCTCCGGGCGCGATGAGATCGGAGATC
>Ga0116216_10002590_pt1 | contig 11958 bp, 7 predicted proteins | sample Sb_taG_11_FD_89696 | JGI IMG/M metagenome (GOLD analysis project Ga0116216, IMG submission 89696) | Peat soil microbial communities from Weissenstadt, Germany - Sb_50d_3_AS metaG | ecosystem: Environmental > Terrestrial > Soil > Wetlands > Peat | place: Germany: Weissenstadt | collected 2010-09-21
ACGGCAGCACATCCTTCACAAGCATCATCAGTGTCCGACGTTCCTCATCATCGGAGAGGATCTTGTCCAGTACGATTGCGAGATTGCCCGCATTCGGCTCAAGCTCGCTCGGGCGGCCAAAAACGCCATTCCTAGGAGCGTTAGAGTCGATGTCATAACTCGCGATGGATTTCAGATCGTTGAACCACGGCAAGTATTCGATGAGAAGCCTCGGACGGCTGACATCCACGGTTTCCATGGCGGCCAGAAAGCCCTGGAGGGGACCAAGGTCGCCCTCGGTCTGATACTGATTCTCCACCCGCTTGATGGTGAAGGCTTGCCCGTCCCGGCTTTCACTCCGTAGCTCATCTTCTCCGATCGAGACTTGCCTGCCAGTGAATGCAAGGGAGAAGCGGTATTCGGACCGGACCAGCGGTTCGCCAGGGCCGTGTTCGATCGACAACTCCATGGTGAGAGGTTCGTCGTCCCGGCAGTTCACGTTCCGCAGATACGCGCCGCCCTGAATCGAGACGGCGTTTTCCAAGCCCTCTTTTACGATGTCCCGAATGAACGTGAACAACTGGACAAAGTTCGACTTACCCGAAGCATTCGCCCCGATCAGCACATTCAGATTATCGAGACGAATGTCGAGATCCTTGAAGCTTTTGAAATTCTTCGCACGGACCGATGTTATTCGCATAACTCACTCTCAGTTTACTGCGCCGGCCGCACCGGCGCCGCTACGGGCTGCACCTCGGGGAAATGGACCGCGCCGCCCACGGCTGCGTATACCGACGGCATATCCTGCCGAATCACCTGGTTCAACGCCGACACGCCCGCCAGCGCGTCCTCCCAGGCCCAATCCAACTGGCGCAATTGGGCGGCGGTGGGCAATCCACCGTAGCCGTCCATGGCGCCCTGCGCCTGCCCCGCACCCGTCAACGCCCGCGCCACCTGCCCCTGCGCCTGGCCAACCAGCGCCACCACCTTCTCCGCCGCCGCCAACGCCCCGCTGGCGCCCGCGCCTGCCGCGACTAGATACTGGCGGATCGCTGCCGCCTGCTCCGCTACCCTCTGCGCAGCGTCACGCGCCGGAATCAACTGCTGCTCGAGCGTGTACGCGCTCATCACCGCGCGATGCCGCGCATTGCGGTCCGCATCCGAAAGCGTCCACCGCGGATCGGGCACCACCGTCACCTCCGTCTTCAACGAAGGCCCTCCCGCCGGGGTGACCGACACCGTGTACTTACCCGGCAGCACCAAGGGCCCCACTCCCCCGCCGCCGCGGCCTCCGCCTCCGAAACCGCCGCCGCCTCCGCCAGTGCAATTTCCCATCGCCGCGGGCCCAGTCTCGGGCATCGCCGGAGCCTGCCGCAGGTCCCAGCAGGTGCGATTCAACCCCGCCAGGGCGGGGCCGCGGAGCGTGCGAATGGTCTTCCCCGCGGCGTCCGCAATCGCGATTTGCACTCCACCGCCCGCGACCTTGGGCAGATAGTAAGTCAGCACCGCGCCGAACGGCGGATTGGGCGCGAAGAACTCACCCGCGCCGAACCAGAATTGCCCAGGGTAGATCACCTGGTGATACGCCGGGGGAACCGGAAACGCGTGGCCAGTGCCGCTCAGCACCTCGGGCGTCAACTGCGACAGCGGTTCGGCGTGATCGAGCACCCAGATGCCGCGTCCGTGCGTCCCCAACACCAGCGCCTTTCCCGATTCCTGAAAGACCAGGTCGTACACCGGCACCGGCGGCAGATTGCCTTCGAGCGCCGTCCAATGCGCGCCGCGGTCGAACGATGCGTAAGCTCCCGCCTCCAGTCCCGCGACCAGAAAATTCGGATTCTCGGGATGCTCGCGGATGCGGTGCACGGAGGCCTGCGGCAGGCCGCTCGTGACGGCGCGCCACGTCTTGCCGTAGTCCTCGCTGGCGAAAACGTAGGGACGGAAGTCGTCGTTGAAATGACCGTCGACGGTGAGATACACCCGCCCCGCCACGTGCTTCGAGGGTGCGATGCCGCTGATGTTCAGCCGCGGCGGCAGACCGCGCACGTTCTCGGTCAGGTTGGTCCAGTGCTGGCCGCCATCGCGTGTGATCTGAATGGTGCCGTCGTCCGCGCCGGTGTAGAGCAGGTTGCGGTCGAGCGGCGATTCGGCAATTACGGTCAACGCACTGAAATTCGTCTGCCCGTCATGCCTCGAAAGTGCGTTCGGAGGCACGGGACCGCCCATCATTTCCAGCTTCTCGCGATCCACGTTGGCGGTGACATCGGGGCTGATGGCCTTCCAACTCACGCCGCGATCGTCCGACCGGAAGACCACGTTCGCGCCGGTGTAGATGGTGTTCGGCGAGAAATTCGAAACGATCAGCGGGGTGGTCCAGTACCAGCGGTAGCCTGGCGCGCCCGGCTTTGGCCGTTCCTCCGGCTGCACCGGGCCGATGGACTGCCGCTCCATGGTCTCGAGGTCGAGGCGCTGCGTCGAGCCGTTCTGCGAACTGACCAGCAAGGTGCGATCGTCGCCATCGAAGACCGCGTGCATGCCATCGCCGCCGCCGACGTTGAACGCCTCCTTGAACGACACGCCGTAGCCGATGTTGGTGGCGGTGGGGGTGCACCAACTGCCGTTGTCCTGCAGCCCGCCGCACACCAGGAACGGATCGTGATTGTTGGTCGAGATATTGTAAAACTGACCGATGGGTAAGTTAATGCGGAACAGCCAGGAGAGCCCGCGGTCGTAGGAGATGGACACGCCGCCATCGCCGCCGATCACCAGGCGGTTGGTGTTGTCCGGGTCGACCCACAACACATGATCCTCGCCGTGGACCCCGCTGAAGACGTCGCGGAAGTTGCGGCCGGCATCGTCGGAGACATAGAAGCCGCGGTTCGAGCCCATGATGTAGACGCGGTTCGCGTCCTTCGGGTCGACGTAAATCCGGCTGTAGTACATGGGCCGCGGATTGAGCCCCGTCATGTGCTCCCACGTCTCGCCCTGGTCGAGACTGCGAAACACTCCGCCCGAGCCGGAGGTCGCCGCTGCCGGCGCACCGCCCCTGCCGCCACGCCCTCCGCGCCCCGCCGGCGCTGCCGGTGCTTCACCCGGGGGCGCTTCGCCTTCGCCTCTTCCGCCGCCGCGCCCCGCCGGATCGGCCTCCACGATGGCGTACACGATGCGGTTGTCGCCGGGAAAAATCGCCAGGCCGATGCGGCCCTTGTCACCGCGCGGCAGTCCGGTCCGCAGCTCGGTCCACGTGGCGCCGCCATCGCTGGTGCGAAAGATGCCGCTGCCCGCGCCGCCGCCGTTGAATCCCCACCCCTTGCGCTGCCGCTGATACATGGCGGCGAAGACCACCTCGGGATCCCTGGGGTCCATCGCCAGGTCGATGGCGCCGGTGTTTTCGTCGCGATACAGCACCTTCTTCCACGTCTTGCCGCCATCAATGGTCTTGAAGACGCCGCGCTCGGGGTTGGAGCCCCAGAGATGGCCCGCGGCCGCCACCCAGACGATCTTGGGATCGGTGGGATGGATGACGATCTTGCCCACGTGCCGCGTCTCTTCGAGCCCCGTCTTCTGCCACGTGTGCCCGCCATCGAGCGAGCGGTACACGCCGTCGCCCCACGAAGAGCTTTGGCGGTTGTCGGCCTCACCGGTACCCACCCACACCACCGACGGATTGGAAGGCGCCACGGCGATCGCGCCGATGGACATCATGCCGCCGGCCTTGTCGAACACCGGCGTCCACGAGACGCCTTCGTTAGCGCTCTTGAAGACGCCGCCCGAGGTGGTCGCGACGTAGAGCTCGACCGGCTCGCCCGGCACTTTGGAGACGGCAATATCCGCGATGCGCCCGCCGGTAGCCGCGGGCCCGATGCCGCGCCATTCGAGCCCGCCGAGCAGGCCCGGAGACACCGCCTGGGCGAAGGCCGAAGCAGAGAAAATCAGAGTCGAAATCCACTTGACCGACATGCATAGAAAGTAGCACAGGCGCCGCGGTCCCGAGTGGATCGCGATCCGCGGCGCCGCCTTGACGGGTCCCGGCTGAAAGACCGGTGGGTGTGCTCTTCCGCACAGTCTGCACAAGTCGCGTGTTACAATCCAATATTCGTTGTGTTGGAGAGAATGATTTGAAGCGGAGTTTATTATTGATCGGTGTGCTTTCGCTAGCGGGCGCCGCCCGGTGCCGCGCGCAGGACCAGGCAGCGGAGCCGAAGCCGGCCGACACGCCAGTGGAAGCCGTGCCCGCACCTCCGCCCCCTCCGTCCTTGCTGAAGCGGCTCTTCAGCGTGCAGGCTTTGACGGCGACGGTTCCGGGCGCCATCCTGCAACAGGTCCACGATTGGCCCGACGAGTGGGGCAAGAAGCGCCTGGGATTTGAAAAGCGTATCGGTTCGCTCTACGGCCAGTTCGTAATCGGGGTATTGATCGAGGACGGCGTCAAGGCGATTCACCACGAGGACACGCGGTATCGCCGCCTGGGGCAGGGCAATTTCTTTCGGCGCACGGGCCACGTGATCACGGACACGGTGACTGCGCGAAGACCCGACGGCAGCCGCACGGTGGCGCTATCGATGCCGGCCAACGCCTACGGGAGCTGGGCGATCGCCACGCTGTGGAGCCCGCACGAGTACCGCAACGCGGGGTCGATCCTGGAATGGGGCACCGCGGGTATGGGGGTCAGTGCCGGGACCAACCTGGTGAGAGAGTTCTGGCCTGATGTGAAGAGTATCTTTCACAAGAAGAAGTAAGCCCCGCGGCCTGCCACAAGATTCTATCGATGCTCGAAATTATCCGCCCGGCGTCCGCCGCGCAAGCCAAAGTCGTCCTGTTCGATTTCGACGGCACCCTCTCGCTGGTCCGCACCGGATGGATGCAGGTGATGGTCCCGATGATGATCGAGGTGCTGGCCGAGTTGAACACCGGCGAGACCGAGGACCAGCTTCGCCAGGCGATCGAAACTTTCGTGTGGCGCCTTACCGGCATGGAGACCATCTACCAGATGATCGCGCTGGCCGACGAAGTCAAGCGCCGCGGCGGCACGCCCCTCGACCCGCTGCTCTACAAGAAGCGCTATCTCGACCGCCTGTGGCACGTGATTCACGGCCGCGTGGAAGCGTTGCGCCTGGGCACCAGCCCGCCCGACCGCTACCTGGTGCCCGGCGCGCGTGCGCTGCTGGAACGGCTGAAGGAGCGCGGCCTCTCGCTGTACCTGGCCAGCGGCACCGACGAAATCTTCATGCAGGAAGAGGCGCACCTGCTGGATGTCGCGCGCTATTTCGACGGCGGCGTTTATGGGGCGCTCGAAGACTACAAGAGCTTCTCGAAGCGCATTCTGGTGCAGCGCATTCTGCGGCTTCCCGAAGTGCGCGGCGCCCACTTAGTCGGTTTCGGCGATGGGTATGTGGAGATCGAAGAAGTGAAGCAGGTGGGCGGAGTGACCGTGGGGGTGGCTACCGACGAACCCGAGTGCCTGGCGATCGACCCGTGGAAGCGACAGCGCCTGATCGGCGTGGGCGCCGATTATATCATCCCCAATTACCTCGACCTGGACGCGCTGACGGCGACGCTCTTCGGCTCCTGATCATTGCACACTCCAAGTACCCACTGACTGCCAGTCGGTGTTGTTAAGTCCGGCGCCATCCCGGCCGGCCACCCATAAGACGCTGTTGCCCGCCAGTGGCGATTTGAACGTCACATTCAGGGCCAGCGTCAACGTGTTGCCGCTCATGGCCGCCGAGGATCCCGTCCCGTTCACCGAACACTGGCTGTTCTGGATGATAGCCGAGGACCCGTTCAGCACCATGCCCCCGGCAAACGGCCCTCCCGCGTCACCCGTGTCGTCCACCAGGTACAGGGTGCTGCTCGCCGCCGCGTAGGCCATGTAACACGCCACCCGCCCGTCGATGAATTTGTTCACCAGCACGTCCACGACTCCGAAGTCACTCGCCCCTTTGCTGTCGGACAAGGTGAACGTGAAGGTCGCTGGCGTTCCCGCTGCCGCCGCTCCGTATGCAGGGCTCGCACTGACTACAAAGATCGTCCCGGAGGGCGTAAACGGCGGCTGCCACACGCCTGCCCGCTGCCAGTCCGTGTTGTTTCCGGCCGCATCGCCCGCGGCCAGGTACTGGATCCGGTTCCCACCGAACGCCGCTTTGAAGGCGATACTCAATACCAAAGTCAGTGTGTTGCCGCTGCTGGTTGCCGACGTCAGGCTTACGGCGCATTGACTGTTCTGAATCACCGTGCCGGGATTCCCCAAAGTCACCGACCCCGCGTAGGGGCCGCCCGCATCTCCCCGAGCGAAACGGTGCGTCAGGAGTGCGGCAGGGTAAGCGGCCTGCAGGCGACCTCCTCCCGATGCGGACAGGGAAGCAGCCTGCCCACGGACTAACCTACGCTCAGTCAAACACGTTTCACAGGGAAAGTCCAGGGAGTTTCAGGTCTGGTTGGGTGGCTGGGAGAGATGTTGACGCAGCGTCGCGGAGCCGCGGAGTTTTGAAGGCGGATAAGGCAGAGGGAAAAGAAGAGAAAGGCGGATTCGGGGAGATGGGGGCGACTTCGCGGCCGGATTCGAGATCATGTTTGCGCCGGCGGAGTGCCCGGCCCAGGGCGTACCAGGTTTTGTCGCCCGGCATCCTATTGCCCCGGAACCTCCTCCGCCCCCAGCGCCTGCCAGAGGCTGGTCTGCTCCGTGCCCATCGTCTGCGCGGCCAGCCACACCCCTTTGCATCCCGCGAAGCTCGCCTTGAACGTGATGGGCAGCGTGAGAGTCAAGGTGTTGCCGCTGGTCTGCGCGCTAGCGCCCTGAGCTGAGATCGTGCACTGGCTGTTGCCGGTGGTGTTGCTGCCCGTGAGCACCATGCTGGTGGCCTGCGTCCCGTCGCCGTTATCGGGATACAGGTACAACTGGTTGCCGGGGCGGTAATACGCTACGTAGCACGCCGCCCGTCCATCGATAGCCGTATTGATCAGCGCCCACACCGTCTGCAGGTTGGCCGCGCTCGACTGGTCCTGGTAGGTGAACGCGATCGTCTGGGTCAAACTGTTCCCCCACGCCGGGCTCATGCTTACCGCGTTCGGGAACGTTGCGGGCAGCGGTGTCACCGCATGCATCCCCATCGTCTGCCACCCCGAATTGTTCCCCGCCAGATCCCGCGCCGCCGTGTAGACCACCTTGTTTCCCACAAACGACGCCGCGAAGCTCAAATTCAACACCAGCGTCAGCGTACTGCCGCTGCCCGTGGCCGAAGAACCGCCCAGCGCCACCGTGCACTGGCTGTTGCCCACCGACCCCGTGCCGTCCATGACCTTGCCCGAAATCTGGGTGGAGTCGCCGTTGTCGCCCACGATGTAGAGCGCGTTCGAAGCACGCGAATAGGCCAGGTAGCAAGCGTGGCGGCCGTCCAGAGCCGTATTGATCAGAACATTCACCACATCCAGCGCCTGGTATCCGCCGGGAGCGTTGAACGCTGCGGTCAGTATCTGGCTGCTGCCGCTGCTCACCGCGGGAGTCAGCCCCTCGGGTGACGGAGGAGACACTATGCTCACCACGATCGCGGTAGCTGTCCCCGTCATCGCCGTGTTCAACGAATCGTTTACCGTGATGGTCTGGCTGCCGGCCGTCCTCAGCGTCGCGGAAAACGTCGTGGTTGGGTTGGTCAGTTTGGCGTCCGCCGGCAGCGTTGCCGATGGGTCGGTGCTGGTGAAATGCACGGTTCCGGCATAGCCGGTCACCGCGCTGTTGGACGCATCCTGCGCCGTCACCGTGAAGTTGAACGGGGCACCGGCTACCGCCGTTGCCGGCACGGAAACCGCGAAGTGCGTCGGCTGAACGAACACCCAGGCGGCTCCCACGTCGCCATGGTCACCGCTCCCGCCCACAATCATCGTACTTCCGTCCGCCGACAACGCCACGGCAGAGCCCTGACTTGGCTGCAACGTACCACCGGCACCCGCCAGTTTGCCGCCCTGCTGCGTCCACACACTCCCAGACCGGGTGTACACCCAGACTGCGCCGTCATAGGTGTTGTCAACCTCGGCGCCAACCACCAGGGTGTTCCCCTGCACCGCTACCGAGTAGCCCTGGGCTGCGGCCCCCACCGCGCCGCTGCCCACCAGTTTGGGGCCTTGCTGTGTCCATACACCTCCCGTTCGCGTGTACACCCACACTGCACCCATGCCGTTGTTGTCGTTGTACCCGCCAACCACAGCCGTATTTCCATCCGCGGATAGGGCAACGGAGTAGCCCTGATAAGCGGTCCCGTTCACGTCCGTGCCGACCAGTTTGCCGCCTTGCTGGCTCCAGACTCCCCCCGAGCGCGCGAATACCCACGCCGCTCCGGTTTGGGCATTGTCAAAGTACCCGCCAACGAGGGCCGTATTCCCGTCCGCGGACAAGGCGACGGAGCACCCCTGGAAGCCGCCCCCGTCAACGCTCGTGCCCACGACTTTCGGACCCTGCTGGCTCCACACCTTTCCCGAGCGCGTGAACACCCACGCTGCCCCCCATCCGCCGTTGTCTTCAATGCCGCCCACGAGGGCTGTATTGCCGTCCGAGGACAACGCCACGGAGTAACCCTGTTGCGGGGTCCCAGCGGCGTCCGCGCCGAAGAGTTTGGGGCCTTGCTGGCTCCAGACGCCTGCCGAACGCGTGAACACCCACGCTGCCCCAATGGAAGAGTTGTCCCATGGGTTATCAAACGGGCCGCCCACCATGGCTGTATTCCCGTCCGCGGAAATCGCCACGGAAAAGCCCTGCCATGCGTTGCCGGCTGCTCCGCTGCCGACCAGTTTGGCGCCCTGCTGGCTCCAGGTACCGCCAAAGCGCGTGAACACCCACGCTGCTCCGGCCGAGCCGTTGTCCCATGGACTACCCACGATGGCAGTATTCCCGTCCGCGGAAATCGCCACCGAGTAGCCTTGGTTGGTTGGCGCCACGCCACCCGTGCCGACCAGTTTCGCTTGCTGGGCATACTGCGCATGCGCGTCAGGAACCAGCCATACAGCCAGCGCCACCAGAAGAATTCGTTCCCGTAGCGACATTTGGTTCACCTCATCGCCGCCCGTGCCAGCCCGTTACTGCCCCGGCCGGCGGACCCTTTTCACCCCAGCGGGGTGAGCAAAACTTGGAACGGCAGTTTCATACGAACTCCTCGAGCGAAACGGGCGTCGGGTGTGCGGCAGGGTGAGCGACCTGCAGACGATCTCCTGCTGAGGCGGACAGGAAAGCAGCCTGCCCGCGGAGTAACCTACTGCTAGTCAAACACGTTTCACGGCGGCAGTCCAGGGAGTTTCGGGTCTGGTTAGTCAGTTGGAGAGATTTTGACGCAGAGACGCGGCCGGGTCGAGAACGCGGCTGTGCCGGCACGGGCACCCGACCGAGGAAATCCGGCCAGACCTTCTCTAAGGCCGTTTCACCCTGCATGCAGATGTCCCCACTGTCGACAAGACTGCTGGGTGGCCGAATCAGTCGAATCGACGCGGGGGGTTGATGCCGTGCGTCGAAGCTCGCTAAAGTAAAAGCACGTAGCGCTTCACGAAAGGGACGCCATGAAGATTTTTCGCGAGTTGAGGATCCGGGGGCCACATGAGCAACTCGAACGCCTCATCGACGACATCACCGCGGCAATGGGCCAAGCGTGGAAACGGGACACCGGCCAGGAGCACGACCTTCGGCCGCAAATCGCGAGGCAGGAAATGTTTTGTTTTGTGTGCATGGCTTCTCCGCAAAAGCGCGCTAGCGAGTTATGGCTGAGGCTGACGTACGCTCAGCCGAATGAACTCTATGTTAGCAATATCGTTCCTCGAGAGGTCAGCAGCTTGTCGCATGACGAGTACAACTCCGTGTTACTTGAGTTCTACGACCGATTCGTCTCCCAGGCCGCGGCTGCCCGAGGGCTTACGGTGGAATTAGGTGAGGCCGAAGTGGACCTCGAACATTGGTTATCCCCTAGCGCCGCCAGCCAACTGCGATCCTTTTCCGGTGCAGCAAACAAGTCGACGGGCTCGTCGCACCCCAACGACCGGGAACGGTGGCACCGATTCATTGTCTCTGCTCATAACGAGAATGCGCCACTCGACGCTTCGACTCTGGCGAGATGGCTTCACGAAGATGGCGGCTGGTCTGAGAGTCTGGCTAGCGATCTGGCGATCGAATACGAACAAGGGCGAGAGTTGCTGGATTCCAGCGAGAAGTTCGCACATGCCGGAGACCATTGACGCTCTGGCCACACGGATCATGGCTGCACCGGCTTCCGTTGTATTCCCCGATACCTGTTCAATTCTTGACGTGATCCGTTCCGTATTCCGTTTGGGTATGCAGGGCGATGTGGTTTCCGCGGCAAGGCGGCTTACGAATCGGGCACAGCAAGTCCCGAGTTCCGTTTGGATCGCCATACCTCAACAGATCGAGCGGGATGGAACGATAATTCTCAGAGGGTCAAGGGTGAACTTACCGGCGTCATCAGCCAAACCGACCAGCAATCCGCCCGCCTGGCAGCGACTGCGGCACTCCTGCTCCCGACGGAACGCATTTCGAGACTGCTCTTGCCCCTGAAACTGGACGATCACATTTTCACCGTGGCCCAAGAATTTATGAACTCGGCAAATGTCATCGCGGATGACAGCGATTGTATCGCAAGAGCACACGGCCGCCTGGTCCAGAGGATCGCCCCATCCGGTGGCCTGAAACAGCAGTATAAGGACTGCGTGGTTATTGAACACTGTTTGGCACTATGTGCTGCGCTGCGGACGCGAGGATTTGGACGGCGATTCGTATTTGTATCGTCGAATTCGGATGACTACGGCAAGCCTCAAAGCGCGCATCCCCCACTGGACAGTGAGTTTCAGGCGGTCGGATTGGAGTATGTAGCTAATCTCGCTTGGGCTGACTCTCTGCTCTAATTTTACGGACAAACGCCGCTGCCATCAGTTGCGCGGCCCACCGGTCGCGATGCCGGCGCGCGCCCTGACAGGCTGCCGCGACGGGCGCGCCGCGATCTGAAACCTTGGGCGCGGGCACAACGTACAATGGGACGTGCGCTTAGTGATGCTGGCAGTGTGGATTCCCGCGATTCTGGCCGCCCAGGACGCTCGCGAGATCGTGCGGCGGGCCTGCGCGTTGGACCAGAAGAACACCGAAGTCGCCCGCAATTACACCTACCTGGAACGCGACGTGGAAAGCGACCTGGACGGCTCCGGCCGGCCCAAGAACCAGCAGATTCGCACGTGGGATGTGACCCTGCAGGAGGGATCCAGCTACCGCCGCCTGGTGGCGCGGAACGACCAGCCGCTTTCCCCCGGCGAGCAGAAACTGGAAGAAGAAAAGCTGCAAAGGAGCATCGAGCAGCGGCGCCAGGAGACCGAGGAGCAGCGCACCCGCCGGATCGGCGATTGGGAACGCCGGCGGCAAAGGCAGCGCGAGCCGCTGAAGGAACTGCCGGACGCCTTCGACTTCCACCTGGTGGGAGAGGAATCGCTCAATGGCGGCACGGTTTACGCGATCGATGCCACACCCAAGCCCGGGTACAAACCGAAATCCACCGCGACGTCTTTCTTTCCGAAGGTGAAGGCGCGGCTGTGGATCGACAAGAACGATTACCAGTGGGTGAAGGTGGAGATGGAAAGCACGGACACCATCTCCTTCGCCGGGTTCCTGCTGCGCCTGTCCAAGGGAGCGCACCTGGTGCTCGAGCAGACGCGAGTCAATCAAGAAGTGTGGCTCCCGAAGAAGGTAAATTTGCAAGCCACGGCGCGGCTGGTTCTGCTGAAGGGCTACCACAAGTCACTCGACATGACGTTCAGCGACTACAAGAAATTTCAAGCGGATTCGCGCGTGGTGTCCACGGAGGACAAGCAGTAGGACACGGCCGGGGTGCCCTTTGGGCCCGCCCGTCCCTGGAGTTTGTTCATTTTGTCGAGCCAGAGGTAGGCATGCCTCAGTCTGCTCCGTGGCGCACGCTCTCAGCGTGCCGCGTCGACACTCATGGC
>Ga0116216_10002591_pt1 | contig 11955 bp, 7 predicted proteins | sample Sb_taG_11_FD_89696 | JGI IMG/M metagenome (GOLD analysis project Ga0116216, IMG submission 89696) | Peat soil microbial communities from Weissenstadt, Germany - Sb_50d_3_AS metaG | ecosystem: Environmental > Terrestrial > Soil > Wetlands > Peat | place: Germany: Weissenstadt | collected 2010-09-21
GACCCCGGCATGATGTGGATCCTCTCCCGATCGCGCTCCCACTCCGCGTGGGTCCGCGTGATGTAGAGAAGCTGTTCGGAGTTGGTCCGCGCGCGCTTTCCGAGCTCGCTCGACAGGCCGCGAAGGCGACCCTTGTGCTGCATGTGATGGAGGAGCTTGGCCGACCCGTAGGCGTGGGCGGCCACGATCACCTGCTCGGCGGTGTACGTGTTGTGGTGGAGGTGCCCTGCGCGTTGCGCCCAGCCGGGGTGACGCGCGTGCACCTCGAACCCGCCTGCATCGAGCGGCACCAGGTCGAACACCTCATGCATGTCGTGAACCTGCGCGCCGAGCTTCTCGGCGAGGTAGAGGTAGTTCGTCGTCAGCTTGTTCTTCGCGTTGTGGCCGCAGCCGTTGTTGCAGTTGCCGCAGGAGATGCAGCCGGTGCGCCGCGGCCCGACCCCGCCGAAATACGGATCCTCAGCCTCGACCCCCGGCGTGCCGAAATACACGGCGAGCGGGGCCTTGTTATGGGTCTCGCCTCGGCCGATGTCGTTCGCGACCTGCTTGATCGCCCGGTCGACGTCCGTGGGCATGTACGGGTAGCGGACGACGCCGAACATCCGCGCGGCCTGGTCGAAGTACGGCGCCAGCTCGTCGGCCCAATCGGTGATGCCGGCCCACTCTTTCGCGTCGAAGAACTGCTTCGGTGGGACGTACATCGTGCTCGCATACACATGCGAGCCGCCGCCGACGCCTGCGCCCGACAGGACGAGCACGTCGTCGAGGTACTCGATCCTCTGGACTCCGTAGAGCTCCGCGGCGGGGAACCAGACGAAGTGCGCCAGGTCCCACTGGGTCTTCGGGATGTCCTCGTCCGCCCAGCGCCGGCCGGACTCCATAACGCTGACCCGGTATCCCTTCTCCGCGGCACGAAGCGCCGCGACGCTTCCACCAAACCCCGACCCGATGATCACCACGTCATAGTCAAAGCCCGCCATCAGCCGTCTCCTTACTTGTCGTTGCAGCTGCGAGGCAAGTTCGTGGTTTAGGCGACGTGTCGCGCCAGTGAGGGCCCTAGTGCGTTCGCGGGTCGCTGGTGCCACCGAGGGTCGCCTGGCATCCTCGGTCGCGGCCCACCCGCGTGCTGACTGGGGCCTGCACGGGGGCGATCGGCGAGCCGGGGTGTCACCGTGGCGTGTGTCCCACCCCGGCGAGGCAGAAGGAGTCGAGATCATGAGAACGAGTCACCCACGGCGCGCCGTGCTCGGCGGCCTCTGCGCGGTACTCACAGTGCTTACGCTCACGGCAGCCGGTGCCCAGGCCGTCGACACTGGTCGCGCCACCGCGGCTTGGAGCCCGCATGCCGCCCCGATCTTGCGTATCGAGGGCGGCGCCGTTCGCGGCGCAGCCGTTTCCGGGGTCTACCAGTTCCTGGGGCTGCCGTACGCTGTGCCCCCGACGGGAGAACTGCGCTGGCGTCCCCCGCAGCCGCCGGCTGAGTGGAACGGCGTTCGCGACGCCACGCAGTTCGCGCCGAGCTGTCCGCAGCCGGCGAGTCTCTTCGCGCCGCCTGCGCCCTTCTCGGAGGACTGCCTGTATCTCAACATCTACACGTCGACACTGCGCCGCGACGGTGACCGGCCGGTGCTCGTGTGGATCCACGGGGGTGGTTTCACCGAGGATGGCGCCCGCAACTACGACGGCTCCAAGCTCGCCGCCGACGGCATTGTCGTGGTCACGATCAACTACAGGCTCGGCGCGCTCGGTTTCCTTGCCCACCCCGCACTCGCCTCGCGACCCGGTGGCCCGGCCGGCAACTATGGCCTGATGGACCAGCAGGCGGCCTTGCGGTGGGTCAAGCACAACATTCGCCAGTTCGGCGGCAACCCGAACGATGTGACGATCGCGGGCCAGTCCGCCGGTGGCGTGTCGGTGCTCGCCCAAATGGTCTCGCGCGGGTCGCGCGGCCTGTTTGAACGGGCAATCGTGGAGAGCGGCGCGTTCGCGCTCACGCAGCAGCCGCTCGCGCAGGCCGAGGCCTTCGGCGAGACCTTCGCCGCCAAGGTGGGCTGCGCGAACCAGACGGCCGACTGCCTGCGCCATGTTCCCGTAGCCGACCTCGTCAACCCCAACAACTTCCCGTCCGCTGCCATCCCGGGCGTGATCGACGGCAAGGTCCTCACGGAGTCGATCGGGACGGCCTTGGCCGACGGACGGTTCGCGCGCGTGCCGATCCTCAACGGCATCAACCACAACGAGGAGTGGATCTTCACCGCCGGCCTGGGCCTGGCCGTGAGCGGCGGAAGGTTCGTGCCGGTGCCCGAGCCAGTCACCGACGAAAATAGCTACCAGGCCGACATCGCCGCAGTCCTCGGAATCTCGCCCGAGCGCGCTGCGGCGGTCGCGGCCGAGTACCCGCTCAGCACGTACCCGGCGCCGATCCTGGCCTTCAGCACGCTCATGTCGGACGCGAACTTCGCGTGCCCGGCGCTGCAGGTCGACCGCTGGACCTCGGAGCGCGTGCCCACCTTCGCCTATCAATTCAACGACGACAACGCGCCGTCGCGATTCGCAGGCCCCGCGCTGCCCCCGATCGCCACGCACTCCTCCGAGTACCAGTACCTGTTCGACCTGCCCAACACGCCGTTCCCCGGCACCCTCACTCGCGACCAGCAGGCGCTCGCCGCCAGCATGCGCACGGCGTGGGCGAGCTTCGCAGCCAGCGGTGAACCATCCACACGATCATTGGCCTGGCCCTCGTTCAATCCAGGTCAGCAGGTGATGTCCCTCGTACCCCCCCGCCCGCAGGTCTGGACGGGGTTCTCCGAGGCACACCACTGTTCTTTTTGGGCGGCCGGCTAAGAGTTTCTCGAGGACGCCGTTTCCGCCACGGCAGTGCGCTTTCCGGTGAAGAGCGGTCGAGAAATGATTGGCAGCGTCAACGATGGTCGAAACGCGCAAAGTTCCCGCACTGATGTGGTGGCGATCGTCACGGGCGGCTCATCTGGAACCGGCCGCGAGGTCGCGCGTGCGCTGACAGGCTGGGGTTGGGCGGTCGTCATCGTCTACCTCGAGCATCAGCGAAGAGCCGAAGCGACGGTCGAGGAGATCTTGGCGACAGGCGGCAACGTCGTCGCCGTGCGCGCCGACCCCGCTGACGATCTCGACGTCCAGCGTCTGTTCGCCGAGTCGATCGCGGCATTTGCGGGCGTCGACGTTGTGGTCCACACCACTACGTGCAGCGCCTCGCTCCTCTACCGGAACGCGGCGCGGCGCGTCCGTCCGCGCGGCGCAATCGTCAGTATCCCCACGGCTGACCGCGTAACGCCCGGGGTCGCTAGCCAGCTGCGCGAGCGCGGGATCGCCGTCGGCAGGACGCCCCCCAAAGACGTCCTCCCGTTCCTCGACAGGTGGCGAAAGCAAACGATTGCGTGAGGCCTCAGCGGCGTCACCTTTAGAGTTGTCAGCAAGATGCCTACCACCCGGGGGGTTGGTTTCTTCGGCCGGACACGCGAGCGCGAACGCCTCGACGCCGTGCTCGCTCAGGCCCGCGCTGGCCAGAGCACCGTCCTGGTAATTCGCGGCGAGGCGGGCATCGGAAAGACCGCGCTGCTCCGGTACGCCGCGCGGCAGGCGTCCGGGATGCGCACCGCCGAGGTCGAAGGGATACAGGCCGAAATGGAGCTGTCATTCGCGGGAATCCATCGGTTGTGCGCGCCGATGCTCGGCGGGCTCGAGGTACTCGCAGAGCCACAGGAGAACGCGCTTCGAGTCGCGTTCGGCGCGGCGTCGGGCGACGCCCCAGACAGGTTCCTCGTTGCCGTCGCCGTTCTGAACCTGCTTTCCTCAACTGCCGAGAAGCGCCCGCTGCTGTGCCTGGTTGATGACGCCCAGTGGCTCGACGCCGCCTCGGTGCAGGCGCTCGGATTCGTCGCGCGGCGCCTGGTCGCGGAGCCGATCGCGATGATCTTCTCGCTGCGCGAGCCAATCACCACCCAGGCGCTCGACGCGCTGCCGCAGTTGGCAGTCCGAGGTCTAGATGAGCCCGATGCGCGCGCTCTGCTGTCCCGAGCCGCGCCGGGCCCACTCGACGACCGCGTCCGGGACCGGATCATCGCCGAAACAGAGGGCAATCCGCTCGCGCTGATCGAGCTGTCGCAGAGGATGAGCCGCTCCGAGCGAGCCGGGGGCTTCGCTCCACCCGCGGGGAGCGACCTCCCGAGTCAGCTGGAGGAGCGCTACCGGGGGAGCATCAGCGCATTACCCGCAGCGACGCGGCGACTCATGCTGGTGGCGGCTGCGGAGCCGCTCGGGGACGCGGGGCTGCTGTGGCGGGCGGCGGACCGACTCTCCATCGACCCTGGCGCGCTGGTTCCGGCGACGGAAGCCGGGTTGCTAGATATCGACGACCGCGTGCGGTTCCATCACCCCCTGGTGCGCTCGGCGGTGTATCGAGCCGCGTCGCTCGACGAACGACGGCGCGCTCACAAAGCGCTCGCCGAGGCGAGCGATCCCGATCTCGCCGCCGAGCGCCGCGCCTGGCACCATGCCCTCGCGGCTGCCGAACCTGACGAGTCCGTGGCTGCCGACCTGGAACGTTCTGCGGGACGAGCGCAGAGCCGGGGTGGCCTTCCGGCAGCTGCGGCGCTGCTGGAACGGGCGACAGGTCTGACCCCGGACCCAGCCGTCCAGGCAGGGCGCGCGTTGGCGGCGGCGGAGCTGACCTTCGAGGCCGGAGAGTTCGAAGCTACGAAGCGGCTTTTGGCCACGGCAGAAAGCGGCTCACTCGATGGCTTCCAGCGAGCTCGGACCGCACTCCTGCGAGGCCACGTCGCCCTCGTGTACGCGTATGGCGGCGACGCGCCGAGCTTGCTGCTTCACGCAGCGCGGGAACTCGAGGCCTTTGACGTCACCCTTGCTCGCCGGGCGTACCTCACCGCGTGGGGGGCAGCGGTCAGTGCAAACCACCTTGGGGGGGCAGGCGTCCTAGCCCAGATCTGCGGCGCTGTTCGCGCGCTTCCGCCGCTGCCACCAGACCCGCATCCGCTCGACTTGCTGATTGAAGGGTTTGCGCTACTCGCCACCGACGGGCGCGCTGCGGCCACCCCGATCCTCCAGCTCGCAGCGGGAGCGGCCATGGAGCTATCGGTCGACGACATGCGCCGCTGGGGCTGGTTGGCGCCCGGTGCTAGCTCGGCCACGTGGGACCTCGAGGGTTCGCTAGCACTTAACGAGCGCAAGGCGCAGATGGTGCGTCAAGCCGGTGCGCTCGGCGAGCTGCCAATGCACCTCCAATCGCTGGCACTGGACCGGACGTGGAGTGGTGACTTGTCCGGCGCGGACGCGCTGGTCGCGGAGAGCGAAAGCGTGGCTGCGGCGACGGGAACCATCCCCCCGCCGATCACGCTGGTGATGCTTCGCGCGATGCAAGGTCGGGATGACGATGCGGCGCGCCTGATCGAGGGGGTCGTCCGGGGCGCAGCGGACGCAGGTCAGGGGATGGCGGTGATGGTGGCGCACTGGGCTGACAGTCGTCTCAACAACGGTCTCGGACGCTACGAGGCGGCAGCATCGGCGGCGCGAGAAGTGACGGAGCACGCCATCGATCCTTGGACTCCAGTGGGGGCTTTACCCGAGCTCGTCGAGGCGGCGACACGCCTCGGCGAGACAGACCTTGCACGCGATGCGCTCGACCGACTCGCAGCCGCGACTCAACCCGCGGGCACTGACTTTGCGCTCGGCGTGGAGGCTCGCTCGCGCGCGCTCGTGAGCGCCGGCACGGCCGAGCCGCTCTTTCACGAGTCGATCGAACGGCTGGGCCGAACGTCGCTCCGTCCGGAGCTCGCGCGCGCACGGCTGCTCTACGGCGAGTGGCTGCGCCGGGAGGGTCGCGGCGGCGAGTCGCGGGAGCACCTTCGGATCGCCGAGGAGATGTTCACCGAGATGGGTATGAAGGCGTTCGCTGACCGCACCGGGTCTGAGCTGGTAGCAACTGGCGCGAAGCCGCGCACGCGTCATTTTGAGGTGCGCGAGGAGCTCACGGCCCAGGAGGAGCAGATCGCCCGGCTCGCCCGCGACGGGCTCACCAACACGCAGATCGGTACGCAGCTGTTCCTCAGCCCCCGCACCGTCGAGTACCACCTGCACAAGGTGTTCGGCAAGCTGGGAATCGACTCGCGTAGCGACCTCGAAGCTGCCCTGCCGCGACAGGAACCGGACGCCGCACGCTTGTAAAGGTGTACCCGTGCTCGGCGGTCCTCGCCACGTCTCGTGGATCCCGTCGCGCCAGTAATCCCACGGGACCTCGCCGGACGGCTACCGTGCTCCAATGGGAGTCATTCGTGGGCCGGGCTTCGTGGGCCGGACCAGCGAGCGCGAACTCCTTGACGGGTTGCTGGCGAGGGTTCGCGAAGGCGAGAGCGAGGTCCTGGTGATCCGCGGTGGGGCCGGTGTCGGCAAGACAGCGCTGCTGCGCTACGCCGCCCGGCAGGCGTCCGGCTACCGAGTCGCGGAGCTCGCGGGCGTAGAGGCGGAGATGGAGCTGGCGTTTGCCGGGATCCATCAACTCTGCGGGCCGATGCTCGACCGGCTCGACGAACTCCCGGTCCCGCAACGCGTCGCTCTGAGCGTCGCTCTGGGCCTTGCAGCCGGCGAAGTGCCAGACCGGTTCCTGGTTGGACTGGCCGTGCTGGGCCTCCTCGCGGCGGTGGCTGAGGACCGGCCGCTCCTCTGTCTCGTCGAGGACGCGCAGTGGCTGGACGGCGCCTCGAGCCAGATCGTCGGGTTCGTCGCGCGACGGGTGCGGGCGGAGTCGGTGGCCATTGTGGTCGCCGTGCGCGAGCCCGGCGCCGCACCAGACTTCGACGGTCTGTCTGAGCTGCGGCTCGAAGGACTGCCGGAGCAGGACGCTCGCTCGTTGCTGCGCGGCGTCGTAACCGGCCGACTCGACAGCAACGTCGTCGAGCGGATTATCGCTGAGACCGCGGGGAACCCGCTCGCCCTGCTGGAGCTGCCGGCGCGCATGACCGCTGCCGAGCTGGCCGGCGGATTCGAGCTTCCCGCAGCCGGCGAGCTCCCGGAGCAGATCGAGCACTACTACATTCGGCGGATCAGGCAGTTGCCCGAAGCGACGCAGCGCCTGATGCTCCTCGCGGCCGCCGAGCCCGTCGGTGATGCGCCGCTGGTCTTGCGCGCGGGCCGCAGGCTCGGCATCAAGACGGACGCGCTCGCGCCCGCCGAGGCTGCGCAGCTCTTACATATCGGGACGAGCGTCCGCTTCCGCCATCCCCTGGTGCGCTCGGCGGTCTACCGCGCGGCGCCACCCGGCAGCCGACATCGGGCGCATGAAGCACTGGCGGAGGTGAGCGATCCGGATTCCGACGCGGATCGCCGCGCGTGGCACCGAGCGCTGGCGACAGAAGGACCGGACGAGGACGTCGCTGCCGAGCTCGAGCGCTCGGCAGCCCGAGCGCAGGCTCGTGGCGGCGCCGCCGCCACGGCGGCATTCCTGGACCGCGCCGTCGCGCTGACCCCGGACCCGGCGCGCCGCCGGGACCGTGCGCTCGCCGCCGCTCAGGCAAGTGTCCAAGCCGGCGCATTCGCGCCGGCTCGCCGCCTGCTGGCGATGGCGGACGCCGGGCCGCTCAAAGACTTCCAACGGGCGCACGTCGACCTGCTGCAGGCCCAGCTCGCATTCGTCTCTAGCCGCGGCACCGACGCGACACCGCTTCTACTGGCTGCGGCCCGACGCCTCGAACCACTCGACATAGGGGTCGCTCGCGAAACCTACGTGGACGCCTTCTCTGCGGCGCTGTTCGGGGCCAGACTCAACGGCAGCGTCGGCATTCCCGAGATCGCGGAGGCCGCGCGGGCCGCCCCGCGCCCACCGGATGCCCAGCGCGCCGTCGCCGACCTGCTGCTTGACGCGCTGGTCGCCCTCGCCGAAGACTACGACACGGCGGTCCCGCGCTGCCGCGAGGCGGTGCTGCGGCTCTCCGGGGAGAAGACCTCAGCCCAGGAACGACTGCGATGGCTATGGCAGGGTTGTGTCGTCGCCCTCGAGATCTGGGACGACGAACACGCGCTCTCGCTCTCGCGCTCTAGCGTCCAGATCGCCCGCGAGACGGGAACGCTCGCCGAGCTCGCGCTCGCCCTGAGCGCGCACACACCGATCCTAGTGTTCTGCGGCCACCTCGCCGCCGCCGCCGCGACCGTCTCCGAGACAGAATCGGTCGAGGAGGCGACGGGCATCCGGTCCGCTCCATACGGCGCGTTGATCCTCTCATCGTGGCAGGGCAGAGAGATCGAGACGACGAACCTGATCGAGGCGACCGAGCGGGAGGCGAACGCCCGCGGCGAGGGCATCGGGCTGGCCATCAGTGCATACGCACGCGCTGTCCTCTGTAACGGGCTCGGCCGGTATGAGGAAGCCCTGGTCGTGGCTGTCACGGCGAGCGAGCACCGAGAGGTGGTCGCGGAGAACTGGGGCCTCAGCGAGCTGATCGAACCAGCCACGCGAACTGGACGGACCGATCTGGCTGCGGAAGCCGTGAAACGACTGGCCAGAAAGGCACACGCGACCGGAACCGACTGGGCACTCGGGATCGACGCACGCTCACGCGCCCTACTGAGCGAAGACGACCGTGCCGAGGGCTCCTTCCAGAAGGCGATCGACCATCTGAGCCGAACCGGCGTGCGAGCTGAGCTGACCCGCACTCACCTGCTCTACGGCGAGTGGCTCCGACGCATGAACCGCCGCGTCGATGCGCGGGCCCAGCTCCGCATCGCCTACGACGGCTTCGCCTCGATGGGAATGGAAGCGTTCGCCGAACGGGCGGGGCGCGAGCTCTCGGCGACCGGCGACACGGCCCGCAAGCGGACCGTCGAGACACGCGACGATCTGACCCCGCAGGAGCGCCAGATCGCCGAGCTGGCCCGCGATGGTCTCTCGAACCCCGGGATCGGAGCGCGGCTCTTCCTCAGCCGGCGCACCGTGGAGTGGCACCTGCGTCATGTGTTCGCCAAGCTCGGGATCCAGTCTCGTCGGGAGTTGTCGAGCGCGCTGGCGAATTCCGGGTCGGGCCGCTCGTCCGAATAACGCCGTCGCCAGCCCTTCAGTCGCTGCTGAGATCGTGGCGCAAACACCGGCCGGGACTCGCGGGCTGGTCGCGAATCGTTGGCGTCGACGTGGTCGGTCCCACCGGCACGTCGCCCCGCGTGCCGACTGGGGTCGACACGGGGGCGACCAGCGAGGGGGGATGTCAACGTGATGCCCGACCACCGAACCTGGAGGATCCCGTACATGCCAACGACAACGGTCCCTCAAGTCCGCTTCCGTACCGTCGATGGACTGCGGATCCGGTACGCCGACAGCGGTCCCTCGCGCGAGCCGACGCTGCTGCTCACGAGTCCCTGGCCGGAGAGCGTGTACGCGTTCGCGCGGATGTGGGACACGCTCTCACAGCACGCCGGGTTGTTCGCCATCGACCTGCCGGGTTTCGGCGCATCCGAAAGCCGCGACGACCTCATGTCGCCGCGGGCGATGGGCGGGTTCCTCGCCGAGGTCATCGTCGAGGCTGGCCTCGGCCGGCCGCACATCGTCGCGCCCGATGTCGGAACGTCGGCCGCCCTGTTCGCGGCGTCGGCGCATCCGGAGCGGATCGCGACCGTGATCGTCGGCACCGGCGGTGCGGCGGTCCCAATCCAGCTCGGCGAGCCGCTGAAGTCCTGGGTGCTCGACCCCGACCTCGACAAGTACCGCAGGATGGACCCGCACGCGATCGTCAACGTGGCGGCCGACACGATCGCGGGCGGGATACCCGACGACGTCCGCGCGGACTACCTCGCCTGTTACGAGGGCGACCGCTTCGTCGAGTCGATGCGCTACGTGCGCAGGTATCCCCAGGAGCTGCCGGAGCTCGCCGAGTTGCTCCCGGAGATCGCCACTCCGGTCACGATCATCAACGGCCGCCACGACCGCGTCGTTCCGGCTGCCAACGCCGAGTTCCTGGGCGAACGGTTGCCGAACAGCCGCGTCGTGCTGATCGACGCCGGCCACTTCGTCTGGGAAGAGGCGCCGGTCGAGTATGCCGCGATCATCCTCGACGCGGTCACGGGGGCCCGCTCATGACGCTGCAACCCGCCACCCCGACTATCACGCATAAGACGGCTGAAACCGAGTTCGTCGACGTGGAGCTTGCCTACCGCCGGTTCGGGCGCCCGGCTGAGCTGCCGCTGGTGATGCTGCAGCACTTCCGCGGCAACCTGGACAACTGGGATCCGGCGCTCACCGATGCGCTCGCTGCCGAGCGCGAGGTGATCTTGATCGACTACCCGGGCGTCGGGTCCTCGAGCGGTGAGTTCGGTCCCAGCATCGCGCACGCCGCGCGCCACATGATTTCCGGCATTGCCGATCTCGGCTTGGACGAGATCGATCTCCTCGGTTTCTCGATCGGCGGGTTCATTGCCCAGGAGATCGCGCTGCGCCGGCCGACGCTCATCCGGCGGCTGGTCCTGGCGGCAACGGGTCCGAAAGGCGCGCCCGGCATGCACGGCTGGCGAGACGACATAGCCGCCGCCGCACGCGGCGAGAGCAAGCCCGAGAACCTCCTCTACATCATGTTCGCGCACACCGAGACCAGCCAGGCCAAGGGCATGGAATTCCTGGGTCGCTTCTCGGAGCGAAAGCATGGACGCGACGCGCCGACGAGCGACGCCGCCCGCGACGCGCAGTACGACGCGATCGTCGAGTGGGGCATCCCCGACCACGCCGCCCTGCAGCGGCTGACCGGGATCAAGAACCCAACGCTGATCATCCAGGGCGACAACGACCTGATGATCCCGACCAAGCTCAGCCACTTAATGGCCGGGCTCATCCCGGACGCGCAGATCCGGATCTACCCGGACGCGGCGCACGGCTTCCTGTTCCAGTACCCGGCTGAGGTTGCGGCCGACGTTAACGCCTTCCTCGCGGAGCAACAGCCCTAGGCAATGTTCCGTCACAACTCTCCGGGCCGGTCGCTGCTCGAGCGCGGAATGATCGACGACGTGCTTCTGGCAACGACCGAGCGACATCCGCGACTCGTGGCGCGAGGGGCAGCGTGTCACCGATTAGGACCACAAAGTGCGTGAGCAGCGAGGAGGCGATGGATCATGATTGATCTCAGGTCACCCCGTCGAAGGCATGCAGGCGCGAACGGCGCGGCGCGTGGGTTGTGGAACGCCAGCGCCAGGCAGGTCCAGTCGCGGACCCCGACGGCGACCCCCGTGGGTGCGGTGGCGCGCGGACTGGTGGCCGGTGCAGTAGGAACGGCAGCGATGGACACGTTCCTGTTCGCTCGCTACCGCCGCAACGGCGGCAACAGCAGCGCTGAGCAGTGGGAGTCCTCGGCGGGGGTGACCAGTTGGGAGCAGGCCCCCGCGCCGGCGCACGTTGGTAAGCGCCTGGTGGAGGGCCTCTTCGGGATCGAGCTTGCACCCACACGTGCGCGCCTGGTCAACAACGTCATGCACTGGGGCTACGGGATTCTCAACGGCGCGACGTACGGCATCGTGGCGGAGTCGCTGCCCTCACCCCGAATCCGCTACGGGCTCCCGTTCGGTGCGACGGTCTGGGCGAGCGACTACGTAATCCTGCCCGCGGCCAAGCTGTACGAGCCGATTTGGAAGTACGACGCCAAGACGCTGGCCAATGATCTCAGCGCGCATCTCGTCTACGGGGTTACTACGGCCGCCGCGCTGCGGCTGCTATCGCCCCGGCACAAGTAAGGAGCACCATGTCTGACGCGACCACTCCACCGAGCGTCTCTGTGACGAGCCTAGCGTTTCCAATCACCTTTGAGACGCTGACCGTCCACCGGGAAGAGGGTGTTCTGTTCGTGGAGATCGCGTCGCCCCCAATGAACCTCCTCGGACCAGAACTCGTCCGCGATTTGGTCTCGCTGATACAGCACGCCGAGGCAGACGACGGCGTCC
>Ga0116216_10002592_pt1 | contig 11955 bp, 10 predicted proteins | sample Sb_taG_11_FD_89696 | JGI IMG/M metagenome (GOLD analysis project Ga0116216, IMG submission 89696) | Peat soil microbial communities from Weissenstadt, Germany - Sb_50d_3_AS metaG | ecosystem: Environmental > Terrestrial > Soil > Wetlands > Peat | place: Germany: Weissenstadt | collected 2010-09-21
CATCGACCGGATTCTCGGGGAATGCCTGCGGCATCTTCGAGTACACGTCCTCGAGGTGCTCGAAGAACGGCAGAACCCAGTTGGCTCCGTTCTCGATGAACGCGATCCGGAGCGTCGGAAAGCGCGACAACAGCCCATGACAGGTCATCGCTGCCGCGGTGTCCTCGGCGGCGCGTTTCCCCATCGTGACCGATCGGAAGGAGTCCAGGCGGAATGGCAGCATCTCCGTCGGACCTGTCCAGTCACCCAGGTAACGGGAGTAGCCGCTGTCCGAAGCGTGCATGGACACGAGGATGTCGGCATCGACCACCCGTTGCCAGAACGGGTCGAACTCCTCGAAGGCGAACGAGCGAGACCCTCCGTACCCCGGCACCGGGGCGGGACGGATGAGCACCGTCTTGGCCCCGCGCTCGAGCACCCACTCGAGCTCCTCGATCGCTTTCTCGACGATGGGAAGGGTGATCACCGGCGTCGAGAAGATGCGGTCCTCGTAGTTGAAGGTCCATTGGTCGTAGAGCCACTCGTTGAGAGAATGGATGGCCGCATGGGTGAGCTCGGGATCGTCCCGCATGCGCTCCTCGAGGAGGCTGGCCAGAGTCGGAAACATGAGGGTCCGATCGACGCCGAGCTCGTCCATCAGCTCGAGCCGCGGCCCCGGCTCACGGAAGGCCGGAATGCAGCGCATTGGCTCGCCCACCAACTCGCGGTAGGACTTCCCCTCGGGGTTCCCGTTCCGGAAGTACTCCTCCTGGGCGCCGGGTCGGGCCACCACGTCGAAGGTGGGGTTGGGGATGTAGTCGCTGATGAGTCCTCGGATCGTGATCTTGGTCCGCCCGTCGACCTCGACGTACTTGATGGCGTTCTTGTACTTCTCGGGCAGGTGACGCGTGAACGCATCCCGCGTCTCGTACAGATGGTTGTCGGCGTCGAAGACGGGGAAGTCGCAGATTCGGGACATGTGCTCCAACCTATTCATCGACCGTGTGCCGGTCAGAATCGAATTCTGTGCAGTCCAGGCTACTGTATTATTGACTTTGACGTCAAAATTTGAGAATTGGCCGGTCGAACCGCCGGTCGGGCGTCGCCGTCACGAGAGGAAGGGGTCGGAAATTGCCATTGGCCAGCGACAACGAGGTGTATTACGACCCCTACGACTTCGAGATCGACGCAGATCCCTACCCGGTCTGGAAGCATCTGCGTGACGAGGCGCCGCTCTATTACAACGAGAAGTTCGACTTCTTCGCGCTGAGCCGGTACGAGGACGTCGACCGGTGCCTGCTCGACTGGGACAGCTACCGTTCAGGCCGCGGGTCGATCCTCGAGCTCATCCGAGCCGACATCGACATCCCTTCCGGTGTGATCCTCTTCGAGGATCCTCCCATCCATCACATCCATCGCTCCTTGATGTCCCGCGTGTTCACTCCGAGGCGCGTCACCCAACTCGAGCCGAAGGTCAGGGAGTTCTGCAAGCGATCTCTCGATCCGCTCGTCGGATCCGGGCATTTCGACTTCATCGGAGATCTCGGCGCCCAGATGCCCATGCGGACGATCGGTTACCTCCTGGGCATCCCCGAGGCGGACCAAGAGGCCATCCGCGACCAGCTCGACGAGGGTCTCCGGATTGAGGAGTGTCAGGAGATCCCCCTTGCCGGTGACCTCAGAGACCAGACAGAGCTCTTCGCCGAGTACATCGACTGGCGTGCCGAGCATCCGTCGGACGACCTCATGACCCAACTCCTGAACGCTGAGTTCGAGGACGAAACGGGCACCACCCGCCAACTCCGTCGCGACGAGGTCCTCAACATCGTCGCCCTGTTGGCCGGCGCCGGGAACGAGACCACGACGCGGCTCATCGGATGGACCGGAAAGATCCTCGGCGAACATCCCGATCAGCGCCGGGAGATCGAGCACGACCGATCTCTCGTCCCCAATGCGATTGAGGAGGTCCTGCGCTTCGAGGCGCCGTCACCCGTGCAAGCGCGGTACGTTGCGCACGATACCGAGCACCACGGGACGGTCGTCCCGGAGGGCAGCGTGATGGTGCTGCTGAACGGATCGGGCAACCGGGACGAACGGCACTTCCCCGATGCAGACCGGTTCGACATCCATCGCGAGATAGGCCGGCACTTGAGCTTCGGCTTCGGCATTCACCTCTGTCTGGGTGCTGCCCTCGCTCGGCTCGAGGGCCGTGTGGCCCTGGACGAGGTGCTCAATCGGTTTCCGGACTGGGAGATCGACTACGACCACGCGACCCAGGCGCGGACCTCGACTGTTCGGGGATGGGAGCAGCTCCCCGTTTTCACCTCCTGAGGTTCGAGCGGCAGTGGATCGGACCGCCGCCCGGCTATCGCGTGGAGGGAAACCCCAGGTCGATCGCGCTGTCCGTGGGCTCTGGCCAGCGCGACGTGACCACCTTCGGCCGCGTGTAGAACCTGATGCCCTCCGGGCCATAGATCGGCGAGTCACCGAACAACGACGCTTTCCAACCACCGAAGGAGTGGAACGCCACCGGCACCGGGATCGGCACATTGATGCCCACCATGCCGACCGTCACCTCACGCTCGAACTGACGGGCCGTGGCGCCGTCGCGGGTGAACAGTGCCACCCCGTTGCCATAGGGATTGGCATTGATCAATGCGACGGCTTCGTCGAAGTGCGGCACCCGGACCACGCCGAGCACCGGTCCGAAGATCTCGTCGTCGTAGAGCCTCATCCCGGGCTTGACCTCGTCGATAAGGGAGCACCCGGTGAAGAACCCCCCGTCCCGGTCGTCCGACGAGCCGTCGACGACGACCCGAGCCCCCTCGTCTGCGGCGCCCTGCACGTACGACGTCACCCGATCCCGGTGCTCGGCCGTCACGAGCGGCCCCATCATCGACCGGGGATCGTCCCCGGGGCCGACAACGACCTCCGGGATCCTCGCTGCGATCGCGTCGACGAGCGGGTCCGCCACGGCACCAACGGCCACGATGACCGAGATCGCCATGCATCGCTCTCCGGCCGAGCCATAGGCCGCCGACACCGCGGCGTCGGCGGCGGCACCAACGTCGGCATCCGGCATGACAACCATGTGGTTCTTGGCACCACCCAGCGCCTGAACGCGCTTGGCATTGCGTGTACCGGTCTCGTAGATGTGACGCGCCACGGGTGTGCTGCCCACGAAGGACACTGCGTCGACACCCGGGTGATTCAGGAGCGCGTCGACCGCGACCGCGTCACCCTGCAGAACGTTGAAGACACCGTCGGGGAACCCTGCCTCCTGCACCAACTCGGCGATCAGCAGAGACGGAGACGGGTCTTTCTCGGACGGCTTCAGGATGAAGGTGTTGCCACAGGCGAGAGCGTTCGCCATCATCCACAGCGGCACCATGATCGGGAAGTTGAACGGCGTGATACCGGCGACCACCCCAACCGCGTGGAGCACGGTGTGAACGTCGACCCCTTTGGATACTTCCGAACTGTGGGATCCCTTGAGCATCTGCGGAATTCCACAAGCGAACTCGACACACTCGAGCCCGCGCGCCACCTCGCCAGCGGCATCGGTCACGACCTTGCCGTGCTCCTGGCTGACGAGCAGCGCAAGATCCTGGCGGTGAGCCACGATGAGCTCTCGCAGCCGGAACATCTTGTCGGTGCGTTGCCCCAACGGCGACTCCCGCCAGTGAGCGGCGGCCTCGACCGCGCACCGAACAGCCTCATCGACCTCCGCGGTCGAAGCCAGGCTGACCGTCTTGGTCTGTACTCCGATGGCAGGGTCGAAGACGGGAGCAGAGCGCCCCGACGTACCCGGGATGGCGCGGCCAGCTACCCAGTGCTCAACGGATTGCATGTCGATGTCTCCGACTCGACGCGGCAGCGCTTTGAGGCACTCTCACGATGACCTGGGCTCGGTTCTCCCTCCGCCGTGAATCAGCGTCGAAGACGGGTCGGCCCTCTCCTGTCGCCATCTCTCCTCCATGCAGTGCTCACCCACCGTGCAGGTGTTCCCCAACGGCCGCACAGTACTGTCGGACCATGGCAATCGCAACGGTGGGCGGGTCGTCCATCGCGCGTGAGATCTTCGCTGAACGTGGTCCATGGACCGATCGCGGAGCCCGTTGCCGCCGCACGGCCGGAGGGCCGGTAGCGTCATTCGGGATGTCCGCTCCCGCCACACCATCTGCTGCGCACCCAGGCCAGTACCTCCCTTGACCGACACATCGCGCACCGGATCGGGCCGCGCCACGCCGGTGCCATCGTCGGCCGACGGAGTCCGACTTCTCCCCTGCCCTTTCACGGTGCGGGCGTGGTGGGGCGACGAGCTGGTCGCCGAGTCCGCTACCGCCGTGCGCGTGGAGCAGGCGGGTCTGCCTCCATGGATCCTCCTTCCCATCGAGGACCTGCGCCTGGAGGCCTTCCATCTCGAGGGTGGGCCCCGCTCCTCCGGAGCCTTCCCGGTCGAGGGAGGAGAGCCCTGGAGTATCGAGCCGAGCGGCCACCACCGCGCCGCCGCCGCTGCCGACTGGCACGGCCGGGATCACGCCGATCTGGACGGTCGGGATGTCCTGCGCACCTTTGCCGACGCGCCGGCGGCGGAGTGGCTGTCCGGTCTCGCCATCCTCGATCATCGCAGGGTCCGCCTCGAGCTCGTGGACCCGATGGGGCTGGACGACCCACGCAGTGTGACTGCCAAGCGCTTCCCGACCTGGGGGGATACCTCGGAGCTCGTGGATGTCCTCGATCTCCGGCCCGACGGCGAGAATCGGTTCCGCAGCGTTGCTCGAGCCAGCCATGTCCGCTCTGTCGTGGAGGGCAGCCAGATGCTCGGGCAGGCGATCGTGGCCGCCGGTCGCCACTCCCCAGGCCGCCGTGCGGTCTCCGCGCACATGATCTTCCAACGCCCGGCCGATGCGGCGCAGCCCTTGCGCTTCGACCTCCGCGAGCTCAGCTCGGGGCGGACCTTCACGGCTCTGGCGGTCGATGTGACCCAGTCGGACCGCCGCTGCGCCAACGCAACCCTGCTGCTCGACGTCACCACCGCCGAACTCATCCGCCACTCCGTGGATCCGCCCGACGTCCCAGGCCCCTACACCTGCCAGTCCTACGACATGTCGGTGACGGGACGCGACGTCCGGGTGGTCGACGGGACGTATACAGACGATCCCGACGCGCCTGTCGGCCCGCCGGTGGTCGATGCGTGGGTGCGGTTCCGCGACCTCCCCGACGACCCGTGCCTTCACGCAGGGTTGCTGGCCCAGTTCACCGGGCACATGTCGATCGCCGCTGCCCTGCGCCCACACCCGGGAGTTGGTCAACGCCAGGCCCACCGCACCATCTCCACCGCGATCAACGCCATCGGGCTGTCACTGCACGCCGACGTGCGAGCCGATCGTTGGATGCTGTACCACCACGTGTCGACGTTTGCCGGAGACGGCATGACTCATTCGGAGTGCCGCGTGCACGACGAGCAGGGGCGGCTCCTGGCCTCCTTCTCCGTGGACGCCATGGTCAGGGGTTTCGAGGGGATGACGGCTCCATCGGATGACAGGAGAGCCTTGTGAGCTTGTCCACCGGGCGAGGACCGCTGAGTGCCAAACCGGCCGGATATTTCAACAAGTCGGTGCCCGACGGGCTGGTCTATGTGGAGCCCTACCCCCGTCGCGTTCGGGGCGTCTCCGGGGGAAAGGTCGTCGTGGATAGCGAAGGTGTGCTGCTCGTCCACCGTCCGGGACATCCCCCGACCTACGCGTTCCCGGGGGCGGATGTGAGCCAGGTCCCGAGCGAGCACGTGCCCGACGCGGCGGGCTACGTCCGAGTTGCGTGGGATGTGGTGGACGCGTGGTACGAGGAGGAGGAGCAGGTCTTCATGCACCCCCGAAACCCATACCACCGGGTCGACTGCGTCCCCACGTCCCGCCGGCTGCGCGTGGTGGCGGAGGGCGTGGTTCTCGTGGACAGCGCGACGACCATCGGTGTGTACGAAACGTCCCTCCCACCCCGTCTGTACGTCAGCCGCGAGCAGTTGCCGGCGGATGTCCTCACACCCAGCCCGACGACCACGTACTGCCCCTACAAGGGGACTGCGACGTACTGGTCGGCCGACGTCGCTGGCGAAAGGGTGGCCGACGTCGCCTGGTCCTACGACGCGCCCAACTCGGAATGTTGGGCCATCCGGAGCCATGTCTGCTTCGACGAGACCAAGGTCAGCGTGCAGACCGACCTGCCGGCGTGGCCCGGCCGGCCCCAGGCGGTCGACGAGTGAGTGACAGTTCGCAGCACGTTCTGAGCGAGCTCGGCTTTGCCGTCTCGCAGACCGACGCAGACCTGGTGGGCGAGGCGAGCATCATCCCGGAGATGCTTGTGCCAGGCTCGCCTCGGCTCCGGACGTCCATCCTCGCTTCGTGGGCTGACCACCTCTCCGGACTCCTCGCTGTCACGGTCACGGCGCCGCTGGTTCCGGTCACCGTCGAGCTCGACGTCCATCTCTTTGCTCCGGCCCCCGGGTCGGGGACGATGCGGTGCGTTGCGAAGGCGCTCAAGGCCGGACGGTCGGTGTTCATTGCGAGCGTCGCCTTCACCTCCGGTGACGGGAACCCCATCGCGGTGGGAGGGGGTTCGTTCATGGTGGCGCCGGACCCGAGTCTTCGTCTCCCGCCCACGCTGAGCCTCAACGGTCCTCCACCCGTGCAGAGCTTGCGGGTGCCGTTGGCCCAACGGGCGGGTTGCGAACGCCGTGAGCCCGGTGTGGCCGTGCTGCCGCGGTCGGACGACGGGCTCAACTCCTCCAACACGGTCAATGGAGGCCTCATCGCGCTCGCCGTCGAGGAGGCGGCTCTCTCGTTGGCACCCGGGGCCACGCTGTCTTCGTTGAGCCTCCGGTACCTGCGTCCGGTACGCGTGGGTCCAGCCGTCGCCACGGCGGAAGTCAGGTCCGGGCTCGGGCAGATCGAGGTGCGTGATGCCGGCAACGAGAGCCGCCTCTCTGTGCTCGCGACCGCCCGATTCTTCGAGGGCCGATGAGGGAAGGGGCCCGGGAGGGGGACCAACCCGAGATCAGGGTGAGCGACGAGGGCAGGGTCCGTGTCGTGACCCTCGACCGTCCCGACCGGATCAACGCCTTCACGGCGTCGTCCTACCGCAGCCTGGCCCGTGCGCTCGATGACGCGGACACCAACGCAGACGTGTCGGTGGTCCTCATGGAGGGAGCCGGCCGGGGATTCTCGAGCGGCGTGGACCTGGCATCGGTCGGCCAGGACGACGTGGGCCTGTCCGAATGTTTCGACGACCTGCTCGATTCGTTGATCCACTTCTCGAAGCCCCTGCTTGCAGCGGTACACGGCGTGGCCGTCGGCTTCGGCGCAACGGTCCTGCTTCATTGCGACATCGTCATGGTGGCCGACACGGCGAGACTGCGACTTCCCTTCACGGCTCTGGGAACCGCCCCGGAGGCGGCAAGCAGTGCCCTTCTGCCGCTCCTCGTCGGCTCTCAACGAGCGGCCGACCTGCTACTCACCTCACGCTGGATCACCGGAACGGAGGCGGCACGGATAGGGCTGGCCGCACGCTCCTATCCGCAGGAGTCGCTGCACTCCGAGGCACACGCGCTGGCCCGTGAGCTGACCGGGCTGCCGGACGCGGCGCTGGTCACCGTCAAGCGACTGGTGAGGGAAGGCACGGCCGACGTCACCCGACAGGCTCTCGACCGGGAGCGAGCAGCCGCGAGCTCCCTCCACGACGAACTCGGACCCATGGGCAACAAGGCCTGAGACTCGGGCCCGAGGTCAGGGGATGAGCGGCTCGAGCCGCTCGATGACGCTCTGCACGAACGAGATCGTCGCGTCGTGACCGGCGGTGACGCCGAGCACCTCTTCCAGTGCGAGCACCTGGGAGAGGCCCGTCATCATGAGCAGTGCGACGATCGGGGGCAGCTGGTCCGCGGTGATGCCGTCGGCCACCAGCGCGGCGGTGAGGGCCTCGAGCTGGGCGGTACGGAAGCGTTCGGCGTACCGTGCGATCTCGGCGCGTATCACCTTGCGGTGGTTCGCCAGTGCGACGAACTCGACCGAGAAGGCGGCGCCACGCAGATCGGCGTTGAGCCGCCAGAGGGTGCGCAGCGACGGGTCCGCCGCCATGGCCCTTTCGAAGCGGGCGAAGTTCGCCTCGGCGCGTCGCCGGAAGACCTCGACGAAGAGGTCGTCCATCGTGCGGAAGTAATAGTGGACGAGTTGTGGCTTGAGTCCCGCCCGGGCCCCGACGCGCCGGGACGTGACGGCGGCATAGCCCTCCTCCAGCAGCAGCGCCTCGGCGGCCTCGACCAGCCGGGCCCGGCTCTTGGAGTCGGTCGCGCCGATTCGCCGGGGCTGGGACTCGGACGGGGTTGGCATCCGGACAAGTTGCCACATCCGGAGGGGGGTGCTAAGCACTTGCCAAAATATGCTGAGCATTTGCTCAGCATGAGTTCATTTTCGTCTGCCTCGTCGGGCGAGAGAGGAGACCGGGTGAGCGATTGGCGGACCATCGACTTCTTCAGTGACGAGTCACTGCTCGAGGATCCCTACCCCTACTTCGAACAGCTCCGCGCCGAGTGCCCCGTGCTCCCGCTCCCTCACTACGGCGTCGTGGCAGTGACCGGTTACGAGGAAGCCGGTGAGATCTACCGCGACACCGACACGTTCTCCTCGTGCAACTCCGTCGTCGGCCCGTTCGCGACGTTCCCCGTCCCCCTCGAAGGCGACGACGTGGGCGCCATCATCGACCAGCACCGGGACCAGCTGCCGATGAACGAGCACATGGTCACCATGGATCCGCCCGACCACACCCGGGAGCGGGCGCTGATCATGCGACTGATCACGTCGAAGCGCCTCAAGGAGAACGAGGCGTTCATGTCCCGACTGGCCGACCAGTTGCTGGACGAATTCATCGCCGACGGCCACTGTGAGTTCATCAGCGCCTATTCGCAACCCTTCGCCATGCTCGTCGTCGCCGACCTGCTCGGGGTACCCGAAGAGGACCATCAACGGTTCCGTGAGGGCTTCGGCCTGAGTCAGAACCCCGGGGGGCTCGGCGGCAGCGAGGAGAACCAGATGGACCTCAATGCGCTGGCCTGGCTCGACGCGTGGTTCGCCGAGTACATCGAGGACCGGCGGCGCCAGCCCCGCCAAGACGTGCTGACCGACCTGGCGCTTGCGACCTACCCGGACGGCACCATGCCCGAGGTGACATCCGTCGTGCGCACGGCGACCTTCTTGTTCGCCGCCGGCCAGGAGACAACCGCGCGCCTGCTCGCGGTCGCGTTGAAGTACCTCGCCGAGAACCCCGGGCTCCAGGACGAGCTCCGAGCGCACAATGAGCTGATCCCAGGCTTCATCGAAGAGGCCCTTCGCATCGAGAGCCCGGTGAAGGCCGACTTCCGTCTGGCGCGCCGTTCCACGACCATCGGCGGGGTGGACATCGCCGCAGGCACTCCTGTCATGCTGCTGAACGGCGCCGCCAACCGCGACCCCCGACGCTTCGATGATCCGGCGGAGTTCCATGTCGAGCGCCCGAACGCCCGGGCGCACATGGCTTTCGGCCGCGGCGTTCACACCTGTCCGGGTGGTCCCTTGGCCCGGGCCGAGGGGCGCGTCAGCCTCGACCGCGTCCTGGACCGGATGCGGGACATCCGCCTGTCGGAGGAGCATCATGGGCCTCCGTCAGCCCGTCACTACAGGTACGAGCCCACGTGGGTGCTGCGCGGTCTGAGCGACTTGCACCTTGAGTTCGCGCCGGCCGGAGAGAACGGGTGAGCCCCGTCGCGGTCGTCACCGGGGGAGCCTCGGGTATCGGGCTCGGGGTGGCCCGCCGGTTCGTGGCGGACGGTCATGACGTTGCCATCATGGATCGGAACGGCGCAGGTGCCGACGCGGCAGCCACCGAACTACGGGGAGGGGGTGCTCGGGTTCTGGGCGTCGAAGTCGACGTCGCTGACCGGGAGTCGGTCGAGGCCGCCTTCGCGCTGGTCCGCTCCGAGCTGGGCCCGATCGGCATGCTCGTGACGAGCGCAGGTGTCGAGTCCTTTGACCCTCTGCTGGAGATCACCGCCGAGAAGTGGGACAGGATCATTGCGGTCAACCTCACCGGCACGTTCACGTGCGTCCAGGCTGCGGTGCCCGACATGCTCGCCGCCGGCTGGGGCCGCATTGTCACCATTTCGTCGTCCAGTGCCCAATCAGGCGCGCCCAACATGGCCCACTACGCCGCGTCGAAGGGCGGCGTCATCGCACTGACCAAGGCGCTCGCGGTCGACCTTGCACGTAGCGGCATCACCGTCAACACGATCCCGCCCAGCCTGGTGGACACCCCCATGGCGCGAGCTGCGGAAGCAGCGGGCGACTTCCCCGGGGTTGACGTGGTCGGTCCGATGGTCCCGCTCGGCCGGGCGGGGACCCCCGCTGACATCGCGGCGGCGTGCTCCTTCCTCTGTTCCGAAGGGGGCAGCTACATCACCGGCCAGATCATCGGTGTGAACGGCGGCATGTACATCTGAGGGGTCCTGCTCACGTCCGGCTGAGCCGAGATGTTCGCGATGAGCTCATGCAGTGGGCGACTCCGACTCGATAGGGTGCCACTCCGTGGAGCTTCGATGGTTGTTGGACATCGACGTCGCGGTTCAGCCCATCGTTGATCTGGGTCAATCCTCGCTGGGGGGTCGCCGGCTCGTACCGGGGCCTGGGACCAGAGATACCGATGCAACTGGTGCACGAGCGAGCGCCGGAGGGCTTCGAGGACATCGATCTGGTCATCACTCGCTCCGAGATCGACGAAGCAACGGAGGCCTATCGGCGCACCGCAGGCGCTGCACTGTCCGCACTCCGGTCCGATCCGCGATCGCTGACCGACCAGTGGGCAACGGTGACCGATGCCCCTGAAGCGGTAGCCGGACAGGCGTGAACGACAGCCTGCGGGACCGCTGCTCCGCGCTCTTCCGCGACCACCGGGTCGAAGCCTTCGGTGGGACCTTCCACGTGCCCGACCGGGACACCTACCCGGCCCTGTTCGCCTGGGACAGCGGGTTCCACGCCCTGTCGCTCCTCCACCTCGATCCCGGGATCGCGCTGGAGGAGCTGCGCACCCTGTACAGCGCCAACCGGTTGCCGGACGGGCAGCTCTCCCACCAGCGCTTCGTCCCCGGGGCGGTCGAGCAGCAACGATTCATCGAGGACCTCTTCGGGCCGATGTTCGACGGCGACCGCACACCCTTCGTGGATCCCCCGACGGCCGCCTACGCGGCGGCCCGTGTCTCGCTGGCCCTCGGAGCACCCGCCGACCAGCTGTTGGACGAGGCCGTCTCCCATCTGGACGCGCTGGCCCGCTGCCGGACCGTGGGGGGCTGCTCACTGCCGGCGGTGCTGCACCCGTTCGAGACGGGGACCGAGGGAAGCGCACTGATGCGGGGGCTGTTGCCAGGTGGTCTGGGTGCCTCGCTGGCCCGGCTCAAGGAGCTCACCACGTCGTGTCGCGCCGCCGGGATGGCGCCGCAGGCGGCCCTGGAAGCGGGCCACGGCTTCGTGGTGTACGACCCCACCATGTGCGGCTGGTACCTGTTGGCACTCGAGGAGGTGGCCGCCGCCTGCCGGGCCAGGGGCCGGGAGGCGGAAGCGGAGGTCGGCGAAGCCAGGGCCAGCGTCGTGGCCCGGGATTGCGGCGCGCTGCTCTGGTGGGAAGAAGGGCACATCTTCGCCGCCCACGACGTTGCCCGGTCCGCGCCGCTGCACGGCATCGGGGCGATGGGCCTCGTCCCGGCGGCCAGCCGCGCCGTGACCGAATCGGGCCTGTCCCGGAAGGTCGCCGACCACCACCTCCGTCCGGACGGGCCCATGTGGGGCCCTCGTGGATTCGCGGCCGGCACGATCGTCCCCGACGGCGGGGTCGGTGCCTACGTCCAATGGGACGGGAACGCCGTGTGGGGCGCGACGGCCTACTGGGCCTACCTGCTGG
>Ga0116216_10002594_pt1 | contig 11949 bp, 10 predicted proteins | sample Sb_taG_11_FD_89696 | JGI IMG/M metagenome (GOLD analysis project Ga0116216, IMG submission 89696) | Peat soil microbial communities from Weissenstadt, Germany - Sb_50d_3_AS metaG | ecosystem: Environmental > Terrestrial > Soil > Wetlands > Peat | place: Germany: Weissenstadt | collected 2010-09-21
ACAGGTCGCGCACGAGCGCAACCTCACACAGAAAGGAGACCAGCGGGCTCTCGCCGGCCTGAGCCGCCACCCACTCCTCACCGACGAGCTCAAGCCGTTACACCACTACATCCGACTTGACTGTGGCATGCGCCAGATCCGCTGAAGTTCATGCTACGGGCGGCTAGGGAACCGGACCGTCCGTACCTAATGATTCTCGACGAGATGAACCTCGCGCACGTCGAGCGATATTTCTCGGATTACCTTTCGGCCGCAGAGTCACGAGAACGTGTGCTTCCGAACTTGGCCGAGGAGTCGAGCGGCACAGCACAGTTGTGGCGGATTAGGCCGGACGGCCCGGACCGATTGGCCATACCACGGAACCTGTGGGTGATCGGCACCGTGAACATCGACGAGACCACCTACATGTTCTCGCCCAAGGTACTCGACCGAGCCTTCGTGTTCGAGTTCCGTGTGACCACTGAGGAGCTCACCGCCGAGCTCGCACGACCTTCTTTACTGCCGGCGGCCGACCCAGCGATACTGCGGTCGCTCCTTGACATCAGCCGTGATGATCGTTGGCACGATTCCGAACCTCATATCTATCGTGATCGGCTTGTTGACGAGCTTCGGCACGTGCATGCCCTTCTCGCTGCGTCGGGGCATGAGTTTGGTCATCGAGTCATGGCGGAGTCGCTGCGATTTGCGGCGATCTATTCGGGGGGCGGGCGCCAAGATCTCGACGAGGTGCTCGACCTAATCGCTATGCAGAAGCTTCTCCCGCGGCTCCACGGCTCCCGCAGGCAACTCGAGCCTGTTCTCCGAGGCCTGATGAGCTGGGCTGGTGTTGAAGACGGCTCCGGGGACGACGCTGCGGTCGAGGTTGACACGAATTCCCGCCTCCCACGCACAGCCACGAAGCTACGCCGCATGCTGGCCACGCTCCGAGCCAATCAGTTCGTCAGTTTTACCGAGTAGGACAAGGTGACCTCGGTGGTCAATCTGCCCTTGCGCGACGTCGACGGCTCGAGCGTCGGCACGCTATCGATCTCACCTCTCCCGGGGCGCGAGGGCCCTCAAGACCGCGAGGGTGATCCCGCACGGCCATACCGCGAACCCGAAATCCAATTGCGCGAGGCAACGACCTACCACTACAAGCTTGATTTGCCCTGTGTCACAGCCGCGCGACTCGAACCAAGCGAACTCTTTGATCCAGACGAATCCTCGGGCAAAGCCGGTCGATTGAACACTCGCCAGTACGTGGGCGACATCCGGCTGACTGCCTTCGATGCTGCCGGCGAGGAACTTGGGTCTGGCTTGGTGCTTGTGAAGGCGGCGAAGCTGGAGCATGAGCGCGAGTACCAGCGCATGCTCAGAGAAATCGCCGACCTCGCTGCCGAAGCCGTACTTCAAGGCTTCGCTCCGTCGACGACAACAACGACGATCATGTCTTCGAGAGCCCCCCGCCTGCTGTACCAACAGTTCGCGATCCTCCAGGCGCGCCTTGCGGACGACGAGCTTCAGGACGCGATTGCTCAGGTGATCCACAGACCGCAACGTGGATGGGTCCGCGAGACGGAATGGCGGCGGCCTGGACAGCCGCTGCGCGCAGGCAGCGATGTCGCTAGGGCCCTGACGCCGCCAGGTGAACGAGTGCGCAGTGCGGTCCAAGTTGGCTCGCTCAACACCCTTCCGAACAGGATTCAGAGTCACCGAAGCGAGGAGACACTCGATACCATCGCGAACCGCTTCGTCAAGTTTGCTCTCTCACACTGGCGCGACCTCGCCGCCCGCCTCGGAGAGATTCTGTCGTCGCGGGCGACCGCGGCGTACGGGACGAGGGGAACGACCGCGGTCGCACGCGTCGTCGAAACCCTCGACGATGTGCTGTCGGAGCCATTCTTTAGGCAGGTCGGCCGGCTCCAAGAGCTCCCGACGTCGAACCAGGTGCTACTCAAGCGGGAGGGTTACCGTCAGATCTTCTCAACATTCGCGCTGATCGAGTCGAGCCTGGATCTCAGCGTCGAACTCGATGACGCCGTTCATCCCTCGCAGCGGAACATTGCTGCTCTCTACGAGTACTGGACGTTTCTCAAGCTGTTCGAGGTACTTGGGGACGCCTGCGGTGACTCCCATGCAGCTCTCAAGCTTTTCGAGCAAGACGGCGATGGCCTGTCGCTCGGCTTGAAACGTGGAAGGCAATCCAAGCTTCACTGGCGCGTACCAATCGCCGGACGCCGCTTGGCCGTTAGCGTCTACTTCAATCGCACATTCCGCGCCACCGATGCCGTCGACACGGACGGCTCGTGGTCGACTGCGATGGTTCCGGACGCCTCGGTACTGATTCGTCCCGAGGATGGCAGGACTCGCGTTGAAGCCGATCGTGACCTTGATGTGTGGCTGCACTTCGACGCCAAGTACAAGCTCGACTGGTCGAGCTCTCAATTCGAACGCTCGAGATCCGAGCTCGAAGAGCACACCGCACTGGAAGACGAGGAGCAGGAGAGACAGGGATCCAGTAGGCGCGATGACTTGCTCAAGATGCACGCATACAGAGACGCGATCCGACGCAGCGCCGGCGCATACGTCCTGTTCCCAGGCACGTCGGGACCCCGCCAGTTCAGAGAATACGTCGAGCTGATCCCGGGTCTAGGGGCATTCCCGCTAAGGCCCGGAAGCGACGCCGGCGTGTCCGCGCTACGCCGGTTCACAGGCGACGTACTACTCCACGCGGCCGACCAAGCAACCGCAGAGGAACGCGGCCGCTTCTGGGTGTCCCGGGTCTTCCACGGCTCATCCGGATCTGAGATGGGACGCGCGGTTGGCTTCCTCGATCGACCCCCTGCCGACACCGCCGTGCTAGTCGATCACGTCTCCGACGAACGGCTTTGGCGCTGGACGAAGGAGACCCTGCAGTACGTGGTAAGGCTCAGCGGCGAGAGTGGAAGTATCACCTTCCGTGCGGAGGAGCTCGCCGCTCCTCTGATCTTGCTGTTCGGCCTTGGCCGTGCCGTGATCTTTCAGCGCCGCGGTGCATGGACGCTGGTTGACGAGGACGACCTTCAAGTCCTGAATCATCCAATGCCGTCCGACCGGCCAGGCTTGGTCTGCCAGCTCGTTCCGATCCCGGAGCAACCTCCATGGCTGACGGAGCTTCCTCTAACGGATGTGCTGGCGAGATCTGATCGGCCGGGGAAGCCGGTCCTTGTGGAATGGTTGCGGCTAGTGGAACCTCGCATCGGACGGCCGGCGCCAACGCCGGCGGGGCGGCCAATTTGGCCGCCGGCGCGCCAGGTCGACCCGAACGAACGTCGATCGCCATCATCGGCTGAGGGTGGTGTGATGGCGGAGGCGGACGAGTCGTCCTCCGGCGCGGAATCGAACTAGCACGACGTGGCTGGCTCGTCTGCGGCCGCCGACGACTCGCGTGCGTGGTCGTCGGCGGCCGGAACTAGCGACGCAGCTTTGGAGGTCGGATTCGGCCTGGGCCTTGACGAGCTCTGCAACCGCGGCCGCTGCGGCCGCCTGCATGCCACGGATGACATGCGCGTACTGCTTCACGGTGAACGCCGGCGACTCATGTCCTAGCCGCTCGCTTGTCAACGATCACGAGAATTCCCCAGGTTCGATCATGGGAATTCCCCATCCCTGGTGACCGAGAACCGCCTCTGAATCGGGGGATTCGGACCCGGGCCGGCTCGCTGTTGGTTTCCGCCGCTGCTTGGGTCATCGTTCGCGCGCGTGCACGACGAGGAGCTGATACGGCTGAGCAATCGTCATGCGTCGGTGGCTGCGGTGATCGAGGAGCGTCCAGGGCGGTATCTGGCGTACTTCGAGAACAAGTTCGGCGAGCAGCTGGTGTTCGTGCACGACGACGGCGAGTCCGACGCCGCGGTGTTGCTCGGCGATGTCGGCTGGGAGTCGTGGCGCGTCAGCGACGCAGGCGGTCTCGCGGATGTGGGGGACCTGATCCTCAACGATGAAGAGCGTGCGTTCGTCAATGCGTGCTGGATCGCGACGGCGTGGCGACGTGAAGATGGGGGCTGATGGAGGCCGCGATCGCCGCTGCTCGCCCGGCCGCTCGGTGGTATGGCCGCGACGGTCTGCCGGACGCACCGGCGGGGAGCTGAGGCGCTTCGCGCTTCGGGGGTTGGGCGTGTCTTGGCTCAGTCGGCGGCGGGTCGCCGCGGACGGGGGAGGCGTCGAGGATCGTGGTGAGCTGCGCGAGCGTGTCGCTGAGGAACGAGCGGTCGATGTCGATCATCTCGAAGCTGAGCCGTGTGGTCGTGTTGTCGGCGAGGAATCCTTCGAGCGTGCCTTGTCCGTCGTTCAGCGTGATGGAGGCCGGCGCGGCTGGGCCGGGCTTTCAGGGTGCTGGTTCGGCGAGCTGGTGCACGTCGGCCTGTCGGGCTTGTTGTGCGCTCCAGCCGGCGGCGCACAGCGTGTCGATGAGTTGTTGGGAGTGCTCGCCGACCTCGACGGCGAGCTGGCGGCGCTGCTCGCAGGCGTGTTGGTAGGCGCAGAACGCGCGATGGATCTGCCAGTGGACGTGGTGCAGGTCGGGCGCTCGCCCTGGGTAGAGCTGCGCGTTGGCGTGCGCGAGGCGATCGTGGGCGTTGTTGAGCTGCTTGACGATTTCGACGTCGCGCTGGAACAGCGCGGACAGCCGCGCGGCGAGCTCGCGCACGGGCACGGGCACGGCACGGTCATCGGTGAGAGCGCTCATGGCGTGGTCTGCGGGTCGGACGCGACGGTGCTGCGTAGCTGCTTGAGGCGGGCGCGGTGGCCGCGCATGCGGTAGCTGTCGCCGTCGATCGCCAGCACGGTCGCGTGATGCAACAGGCGGTCGAGGATCGCGACGGCGACGGTCGCGTCCTCGAAGATCGTGCCCCATTCGGCAATCCCGCGGTTGGTGGTCAGGATCACGGTGCCGTGCAGGTAGCGGCGCGAGATCACCTGGAAGAGATGGGATCCGGCTTCGCCGACCATCGGGAGATACCCCAGCTCGTCAACGATCAGGACCTGTGGTCCGGCCCAGAACCGCATCGTGTTCTCCCACCGTCCTTGGCTGGCGGCGCGGCTGGTCCGGGCCACGAGATCGGCGGCGGTGGTGTAGTGCACGCGATAGCCCGCCTGCACCGCCTTGAGGCCGAGCGCGATCGCGAGCATCGTCTTGCCCACACCGGGCGGCCCGATCAACAGGGGGTTGGCCTTCTCCTGCACGAACCGCAGCGTCGCGAGCTCGTTCACCAAGGCGCGGTCGATGCCGGGTTGGGCGGTGAAGTCGAACTCCTGGAGCGTCTTGGTCGACGGGAACCCAGCGAACCGCATCCGGCCGGCGAGGCGGCGCTGCTCGGTCGCGTGCACCTTGACGTCGAGGAGGTCGTGCAGGAACTGCGTATACCCCGGCTTGTCCTTCTCCGCCTGCTCGAGCGCTGCGGGGAGATGCTCAGCCGCCGCGGCCAACTTCAGATAGGCGAGGTGCGCGCGGAGGTCTTGATAGGTCGCGTGCTTGTTCATCGTTGGCCTGCGACCTTCGCGATCCGCGCGTACTGATCAAGATCCACAACCACCCCTCCGGGGGCCTGGCCGCGCAGGCGGGCAGCCTCGGCCAAGGCGCGCTCGCCGGGCGGCCGGTTCGGCTTGCGCGGGCACGCCTGGCGGCTGGTGAACGCGTCCAGGACGGCGCGTTCGAGCAGACGCGCATGCTCGGGTGAGCGCACCACTTGCCTGGCGCCGGTCGGGGCGCGACGGTGGCGGGCGATCCGGCGCCCGGCCAGCGAGTAGATCTCCACGTGCATGTCCCCGAGCCGCGCCCGGACGGTCACGGTCTGCGCCGCATAGCTGGCCGGGACGCTGTAGCGGTTGCTCTCGAACGCAACCAGCGCATCGTCGGCGACGACCCGCTCAGCCTGGTGCTCGGCGGGGAACGGCAGCTCCGGCAAGGCGAGCAACGACTCCGTGCTCGCGAGCTCTGAGACCGTGCTGCGCCCACGCCGACGACGGTCCGAGACAGCGACAGTCCAGCGGTCCAGGTCGGCCTGCGCCTCCGCCAGGGTCGAGACCGGCGCGGAGCGCCACCACGACTGCGTGACGTAGTCGATCGCCTTCTCCACAACGCCCTTGCGCTGCGGCCGATTCGCCGGACACACCGCGACGGTGACGCCGTAGTGCTTCGCCGCGGCCGCGGCCTCGGGCCGCAGCCGGTCCGTGCCCGGGTAGACGACCGTCGCCATCCGGTCGGTCCGCCACGACTTCGCGGTGCCACCGAGCCGGCGCAGCACACCGTCCAACGCTTCGATCAGGTGCGCGAACGTCTGCCCGTCGGCGAACACGCCCCGCACCCGGCCCGAATGCGACAGCGCGCCGACCAACACGTAGGCCTTCTCACCCCAAGGCGTCTCTGAGAGCTCGAGCCAGTCCAGCTGCAACTCCTCGCCCGGCTCGTGCTCGAGCCCGACCGTGACCTTCACGCCCCCGGCCTTGCAGCAGTCGCACACCGGACGTAGCCCGAGCTCCCGGATCTCGCGCACCAGGGTCGGATAGGACCGATCGAACCCGAGCGGCACAAGCTCCTCGAACAGCACAGAGGCGCGCACGTGCGCGTCATCGACGAACCGGGCCTCGAGGTACGCGCGATACGGCTCAAGGCAGCTCGGCGCCCGCTCCCTCGTCGGCCCGCTGCCGGCCAGGTACTTCGCGATCGTCTTGCGATCCCGGCCCGTATGCCGCGCGATCGCGGACTTCGACCAACCCCTGCGCGCAAGCGCGTGTATCTCCACACCGTCCTCCTGGGTCAACATCCCCCACGGGCCTCCTCATCATCGCCGGCGTGAACAACCGCGACGATCGAGGGGGCCCCCGACAGAACCGCGCACGCGCGCGGGGATCGACTACAGCTCGGCCCTCGGGCCTCGCCTCCGTCGGACCCCGCGCGCGTCAGTCCTGCGCGCTACCGCCCTGGGGAATTCTCGTGATCAACCCTGGGGAGAAAACCGTGATCGCGGGCATCGCTCACCACTTTCACCGGCACTCCAGCCTGCAAGGCGAGCTTGGAGTGAGTATGCCGGAGATCGTGAAGACGGATCCTCCGAATGCCGGCTCGCTTGACGATCCTCTCGAACGTCTGGCTCATAACAACTACCACTCGTCCGGGTCCAGGTCGCTCGGTGCGGCGCTCCGCATTGCCCGGAGGCGGGCCCCACCGTCAGCGGCCTTCAACCGCTATGCCGATCTTGCGTCCGTCTTTGACGTGCGGTAGACCTCGCTTCGGCTGCCCGACCCTTGCCGGCGGGGCGCACACACGAGCCCATGAGTGGACACAAGAACCAGCGCGATGAACTGCTCCGACGCTTCGAGGCGGTCATCGGCGGCGCCGAGCTTGATGATCTACGGCAGTTGGTCGGCGACCTCTCACTCCTCGGCGCGGCAGCGGTGCAGCAGCCGTCGCAGTCTCACCGCCGGGAACTGAGGCGACCGCCGCTGGCGGTCGTCATGACTTTTCGTGTCCGGGTTGACCTCAGACGCTCCAAGCCTCGGATCTGGCGTCGCCTGGATTTGCGCTCGGACCTGACGCTAGATGTCGTGCACAGGGTTCTCCAGACGGCTTTCAGCTGGACGGACACGCATTTGTGGAAGTTCTCGCTCGGTGGCGACCCGTTCAGCCGAACGGGTCAGTCGTTTCTGTGTCCGTGGGACGTTGAGGAGGGAGATTCGTGGGACGACGGCGGTCTGCCGGCGTCCGGAGTTCGTCTCGACGAGACGATGCAGGACGTCGGCGACACCCTGCACTACGTGTACGACTACGGCGACAACTGGGAGCTGACGCTCAGGCTCGAAGACGTGTCCGCAGCGGCGGCGGACGCGACATCTGCGGTGGTCCTAGCCGGCCGGCGAGCGGCGCCGCCGGAGGACTGTGGCGGGGTCACCGACGGTGCCGAGCTCGCCGAGCTCCTAGGGGATCCGGAGGTGTTCGACATCGACGCGATCAACGCCAGCCTCCGAAGCCCGTACCTCGCGCTGAGCGAGCACAACCTCGACAGGCGACTCATCGACCTCATCAATCGGCTGACCTACAGCCCGGTCGGCGAGGATCTTGAACGGCGGGCGGTGGCGTTGATGTCGAATCCCGGGCCACCAGAGGCCCGGGAGCTTGACGAGGCCTTTCGTGCGTTCACCTGGTTTCTCGACAGGGCGGCGGAGAGGGAGATCTCGCTCACGGCCGCGGGCTTTCTCAGACCGGTCGACGTAGCGGCGGCTGCGCGCGTGGTGCCGACGATGGGCGGCTGGATTGGGAAGGCGAACCGTGAGAGCGAGACCACACCGGTTTTGCATTTCCGTCAGGTGCTGCAGTCGCTCGGGCTGCTGCGCAAATACAAGGGCGCGCTGCGTCTCACGCGTGCCGGCGCCACAGCTCAGCAGGCCCCTGAGGAGCTGTGGAACCGATTGGCGGACCGGCTCGTTCCGGCTGGGAGCGGCTTTGATGCCGACGCGGCGCGGCTTCTGTTGGCCTACGCGTCGACGTCAGCAGGATCGGAGATTCCCCTCGACAATGTCGCCGCCGCGCTCACGGCCGCCGGGTGGCAGACAGATGACGGACGACCCATCGAGCGCCGGGATCTCTATTGGATCCCTGCGCTCGAGGTCCTGCGCAACGTGACGAGCGAACCCACCGGCTGGCTGGACCGCTGGCGGATCAGCCCGGCGGCAGCGAGGCTGGCGCGAGCGGCGCTGCAGCAGAGATGAAGATTGGTTGACGGACGATTGCGACACGTGAGGTCGTAGGGCCAGGACGCATCCGAGACCGAGATGTATAACATCCCGCATCGGGATGACTGACATCGCGAGGTCTGGCCGGGTTCGGGAGCTCCTTGTCGCTCTGTCGGAGCAACTCGCTGCTCGCGGCCAGCAATATGAGCTTGTCGTAGTCGGCGGCTCGGCGCTGCTTGCGCTGGAGCTGGTTGAAAGGACGACGAAGGACGTTGATGTAGTCGCGCTGCGTCAGGCCGGGTCGCTGAGCAAGGCCGATCCGCTCCCGCCAGACCTCATCGATGCCCGCAATCGAGTCGCGAGCGACTTTGGTCTTTCGGAGGACTGGCTCAATCCCGGGCCGGCCAGCTTGATGGATCTTGGCTTGCCCGAGGGATTCCTGCGGCGCGTCAGCACGTGGGACTTGGGTGCCGGTCTGACGGTCCACTTCGCGTCGCGTCTCGACCAGATCCATCTCAAGCTCTACGCGCTCGTGGACCAGGGGCTCGGCAAGCACGAGGGGGATCTCCGCGCGCTCAAGCCCTCCCGGGAGGAGCTCATCCAGGCTGCACGGTGGACACGGACTCATGATCCGTCTCCCGGATTCCTCGAGATGCTCGAACGAGCCCTTCACTATCTCGGAGTTGACGATGCAGATCTCGGACCTTAGGCGCACAGCACGAGATCGCCTGGTCGACTTCGCGTGGGATGAGTGGGCCCAGATGGGCGTGTCGGCCGCGGCTCGCCGAGTGGACCGCTCGGCACAAGACCCCGAGGCGCTCCTGCTCTTCACTTTCGAGGTCGCCCGGGAGGACCCACGGCTATTCGGCGAGGTGCTCGACTGGCTGGCGCTGAACGAGCGCCTGGTGAGTGTGCAGCGGCTCCGCAATCTGTGCCGCGACGACGCGGATCGGACGCTGGCGGAGGCCGCGCTCTCATGGGTAGTGCACTCGAAGGACGGAAGTCAACGCCGCCGGCGCCCCGCCAAGAGCGAGCCGTCACCTGCGGGCCAGCTGTTTCGAGACGTGAAGGCCGATCCGAGGCGAGCGGACGCCGCGTTCCGCACTCACGGATGGTTGATGCCGCTCGCTGTCCGCAGCGGCAAGTCCCAGGTGCCCAATCTCCAGGCGCCAATCAATTTCGCGTTTCGGCTCCGTCAGTTCCTTGGCGTTGGCGCGCGGGCCGAGGCGACGCGGTTTCTTCTGACCGTACACGCGCCGAGCGTCACCGCCCAAGTCGTCACCGAATCCGCCGGCTACGCCAAGCGCAACGTCCACGAGGCGCTAGCGGCACTCCACTGGGCCGGCGTGATTGACGCAGTGACCGTCGGCAACGAACAGCGGTACAGGATCGATCGTGAGCGGTGGGGAACGCTCCTCGGGTTGCCAGTAGACGGCCTGCCTACGGAGCGGGCGTGGCCCCAGCTTCTCCATGCGCTGCGGGTGCTGGTGCGCTGGCTCGAGGACGAAAAAAAAGACCGGCTTTCGCCCTACATGCTCGCCAGCGAGGCGCGCACGCTCGCGGAGGAGATCGGCCCGGAGCTTCGCTATGCCGGCGTGCGAATCCCCCAGGGTGGGCGTCTCGGCGCGGAGTACTGGCAGGACTTCGTCGACCTCGTCGAGGCCGCTGTGACCAGCGCGGGCTAGCGCCGTCGTGTCAAACATTTGTCAAACGAATGGAGCCGGATGGCCCGGTTCCGGGGCACCACGAGGCGACACCAGAATGCCTCAAACCCCTATATCTACGTGCATTTGCCAGCATCTACCCGGACGACCCGAACCGGCCGGAACGGGCTCATAACCCGAAGGTCGCGGGTTCGAATCCAGCCCCCGCTACTCCAAGATCTCCATCACTTCACTTCCTCCGGTTTCTTCATGCGCCCTGCCCCGAGCCGCGTCGCGATGCGATGACGCGAGCCCGGGTATCGGGCGCTCAGGACAGAGCCGGTGGGAAACTCGTGGCCGCCAGTGGGGAGAAATAACGGCCGCGCGCGGGGAGTTCTGGTGGCCGCCTATCGGGAGAATCCCATGGCCGCCGTCAGGCACGCTAAATGCACGTCGACCCAAGTGGTGCGAGCGCTGCCCCGTGCTGCTCGTCTCCCGGCGTCAGTCGAACCTCACGTGAGCACGCTGACCAGAAAACGAGCTACTCGACCGTCGCTACACCGCTAACGACCGAAAAATTCGCATCTTGCGACAATTGAGGTCGGGGAACGGACGCCCTTCGCCGCGGCGTAGCCCCCAGAAACGCCGCGGCAGCAACCGGCGCCCCGCCTCAGCCAAACCTCAAGGCGGGGCGCCGCCTTCCCCAACGCTGCCCTTCTTTCGCTGGGCCCCCAACCACCTCACATGGCCAAACGAGCGGCGAGCCAAGAAAGTTGTTGTCATAACATCGCCGAATAACATACCGGAATGTAGAAAAAAGCCGCAAGCACCAGGCTGGAGTCCTCTGCTGCCCACTCGAGAAGTTCGGGACACGGCCTATGACGGCGGCCCCTCAAAACTAAGACGCTCGCGACCACGAAAAGGTTGGGCGAACTGGGAGCGGTCAGCCGCCCCAGCCGCTGCTACGGCCGTCACCCCAACCAGAGCCAGTCGTCGCGGGAAGTAGATAGCTGCCACCCCCACATTGGCGTGTAGGAACCGACTATCGCCCGTAAGCACCGGCGATTCGTGCCGACGAGAAGCGCTGTGGACACGGATACGGACACACTCCTCGCACTCCGTGCACACGCTGGGTGCTCTGAGTCCGCTGTTCTGTGTAGTTGCGGGTACGACACCGAGCCCGAGGCCAGGTACTGGGAACGCTGGGTCGTGCCGGGCCCTACGCGGGCAACGGCGACACTTAGGCGGACGCGGTAGCCACAGTCACCGACGTCGTCCTCTCTGATGCGGGCCTCCGTGCCTGGGCACAGGCTGGATATCGGCTCGCCGGCCGGCGCTTCCCAACCTCGTCCAACCTAGGAGCCAGCTCGAGGCCACCTTCAGACCGCTTGGTTCCGTCGGATCCGCTAACGCGGCCACCGCGCGTGTCAGCGCCCGCTGGCTCAGGAACGCACAAGTCTCCGACGCGCGTCCGCCAGCTCGTCGTCGGCTAGCACTGGCCTGACCCCCTGAGTTCGGTCCGACCCGTGTGAGAGTTTTCCCGGCCCTCGATAATGGGCCAAGGAGGACTCGCCATGAAGCGGCGCCGCCACACGCCGGAGCAGATCATTCGCAAGCT
>Ga0116216_10002595_pt1 | contig 11949 bp, 8 predicted proteins | sample Sb_taG_11_FD_89696 | JGI IMG/M metagenome (GOLD analysis project Ga0116216, IMG submission 89696) | Peat soil microbial communities from Weissenstadt, Germany - Sb_50d_3_AS metaG | ecosystem: Environmental > Terrestrial > Soil > Wetlands > Peat | place: Germany: Weissenstadt | collected 2010-09-21
ACCTGGGCGACGTCGTGGATGGTCGCGCCCAGCATCACCCCGGTCATCCGGTCGTCGAAGCCGAGCAGCACGCAGAGCGGCGGATAGGCCAGCATCGCAACCGTCGCCAGCGCATTGACCGCCACCACCACGAAAGCCACGTCGGCGCCCTTGTCACGATAGTCCGGAAGAACGGTGGCGGTGACGATCGCTGCCGATGCCCCGCAGACCGCGGTCGCCGCGCCGGCCAGCGCGCCGTAGATCTGATTGCCGCCGAGCAGGCGCGCGAACAGGACGCCGGACGCCAGCGTGAGCGCCATCGAGACAACGACGATCAGCGCCGTCGCCGGCCCGAGCGCCACGATGTCGGACAGCGAGATGCGGATGCCGAGAAGCGCCACCGCGATGCGCAGGACCCTGCGCACCGAGAACGCCATGCCGGCCGTGAACATCGGGTGGGCGGCGGCGCGGTTGAGCGCGATCCCGATCAGCAGCGCGATCACCATGGCGGGCAGGGCCAGCGGGCGGGAGAACAGCGCGCCGAGCAGCGAGCGCAGCGGCGCCTCGCATGCCACCCCGAGTCCGCCGACCAGCGCCGAGAGCAGGAGCCCCGGGGCAAGCTGTCGGAGCATGGCGTCGTTCACCATGAGGATTTCTCGGCAGGGGATGTCATCGGACCGTGCGAGTTTCGGCGGCGCGTCGGCGAGGGCGGCGGGCGCGGCGTCCCCTGGATCAATCGAACCCGCGCGTCGGAGTGGCGAATCGCGCATCGCGCCAGGCGATGGCGGCGCGCAGGCCCTCACGCCGGGCCACATCCATGAATGCGATCTTGTCGGGCGAGCCGACGCCCTCGATCTCGAGGTCGATGTCGAGGGCCGCAGACAGCGCCGCGGCCATGCTGCGGGCCTCGCAGGCCTGGTTGATCGCCCGCTTGGTCTGCCGCATCAGCCCGGGGTCGACCACTGCGATGTGCCGCGCCAGTGCGAGGCCTTCGGCGTCGAGGTGGGCCGCGGGAACCACCCGGTTGACCATGCCGATGTCGCACGCCGTGGACGCCGTGATCCGGTCCTCACCGGTGAAGATGATCTCCTTGGCGCGCTTGGGTCCGACCATCCAGGGCAGGATCATGGCGACGATGCCGGCGCCGAACTTGAGCTCGGGCTCGCCGAAAAAGGCGTCCTCGGCGGCGATCGTGATGTCGCACGCCATCGCGAGCTCGCAGGCGCCCGCGAGGCAGGCGCCGCGCACCGTCGCGATCGTCGGCTTGGGGAAGCGCCAGAACCGCATGATGGTGTCGAAGTCGCGCCGCAGGATACCGCGCCACTGCGCCGTGCCGGTTGGCCGGTTGGCCATCTGCTCCTTGAGATCGAATCCCGACGAGAACGCCGCGCCGGCGCCGGTCACCAGCACCACCCGGACGCCGTCGTCGCGCTCGGCGGCATCGAGCGCACGGTCGATGTCGTCGAGCATCGCCTGGTTCATCGCGTTGAGGCGCTCGGGCCGATTGAGCGTGATCCGCGCGATCCGGTCCGACGTGCCGTAGAGAATGGTGGTGAAGGTCGTCATCCTGTCATGCCTTGACCGGCGCATCGGGCTCACGCCAGCACCGGACGACGCCAACGTCGATATCGAACTGGTCGAGCGCGCGCCCGACCCTGGCGCAACACGCTGAGCAGCCGCACCCCGTAGGCGATGCCCGAGGCCCCGAGATGCCAATCACCAATCGCGGCTGATGCGTCACGCGCCTGCCTTCCCACCAAGCTCCGAGCGATCGTTCTATCATGTTCCGTTTTCAAGAGGAGTGTCGACGCGACTGTCAGCTCCCTTTGAAATTGGCCTTGCGCTTCTCGCTGAACGCCAGGATCCCTTCCTGGTAGTCGTCGCTGTCGCGCAGCTTTTCGTAGGCGTGGCCCTCGAGCTCGAGGCCGACGGACAGGCTCGTGTCATAGGTCGTGTTGAGCACCCGCTTGATGGTCTTCAACGCCAGCGGCGACTGCGAGGTGAGCTTGTCCACCGCCTCGTCGATCGCCTTGTCGAGTGCAGCCGCATCGTCGACCACACGGGTAATGAGGCCCCACTCCTGGGCCTCCGGCGCCGGCACGCGACGGCCAAGCATCATCATGTCGACCGCGCGCGTCAGCCCGGCGATGCGGGCGATGCGCTGGCTGCCGCCGCTGCCGGGAATCTGGCCGAGCGTGACCTCGGGCAGCGCGATCACGCTGTCCCTCGTGGCGAGGCGGATGTCGCACGCCATGGCGAGCTCGAGGCCGACGCCAAAGGCGTATTTCTCGATCGCGCAGATCACCGGCTTCGGGCAGCGCTCCGGCGCCGCGATGTTCCACGCGAGGTCCGACATGCCGTCGCGCTCGATCAGCGGGAACGCCTTGACGTCGCCGCCCGACGTGTAGATGCCGTTCTTGCCGCGGATGACCACCACGCGGACATCCGGATCCTGGCCAAACGCCTCGATGATCGCCGCGATCTGGAAGCGCCCGCGGTAGGACACGACGTTGAGCGGTGGCCGATCGAGGCGCAGCCACCCGATCTGCCGCTGCTCGTCGACCTGGTATTCGAGACCATCGAGATCGCGCAGCACCGACGCGCGCATTTCGGCGTAGTCCTTGCTCATTGTCCTCAGATCCTTTCACAGCTTTTCGTAGTCCCCGACGCGCAGCCGGCGACGCAGGATCTTTCCCGACGCGGAGCGCGGAATCGATTTGACAAACACGTAGTCGCGAGGCCGCTTGTAGCGGGCAAGTCCTCCGCTCAGGCAGGCATCGTCGAGCGCTTGCGGGCTCGGTAGGACGTCGGCGGGCTCGACGAAGGCGACGACACGGGTGCCGAGCCGTTCGTCCGGCAGGCCGACCACCGCCACGCCGGCCACCAGGCGCGAGCGCGCCAGCGCATCCTCGACCTCCTCCGGATAGATGTTCTCACCCCCGCTGATGATCATGTCGTCGACGCGGCCGAGGACGTAGAGCTCGCCATCCTGGTCGAACCGTCCGAGATCGCCCGTGCGGTACCAGCTGCCCTGGATGGATCTGGCATCGGCGTCGGGGCGCTTCCAGTAGCCGGAGAACGCCTCCGGGCTGCGCAGGCTGGCGATGATCTCGCCGGGCTCGCCCGGCGGCAGGTCGGTCTCGATATCGTCGCGGCGGTCCGGATCGGCGCTCACCACGCGGATGCGCTGATTGAGCCCGGCACGGCCGGCGCAGCCCGGCTTGCGCCGATGATCGCAGATCGTGAAGGTGTAGATCTCGCTGGAGCCGTAGTGATTGACGAACACGTCTGGCCGCAGCATCGCGAGGCACTTTTCGACCAGCGCCGGCGTCATCGCCATTCCGGCATAGCTCACGCGCGAGACCCGGCTCAGGTCGAACGACTCGATCCCAGGCTCGCGCAGGATGTCGTGGAACATGGTGGGGACGAGAAACAGCGCTGAGATCCTCTCCTCCGCGGTCAATCGCAGCACCGCCTCGGGCGCATAGTCCGGCATGCAGACCAGCTTGCCGTTGACCAGCGCCGACGAGAGCAGCGTGCGCACCCCCATGGTGTGAAACATCGGCATCACACCGAGCGCGGATTCGCCCGCCCGATAGTGGTGATGCGCGATCTGCGATACCGCCGCCATGAGCTCGGCGCGATGCGAGCGCGGCACCCCTTTCGGCCGCCCGGTGGTACCCGACGTATAGAGCATCAGGCAGATCTTGTGCTCGTCGACGGTGGCCGGGCCGTCGACCGGCCGGGCCGCGAGCAGTTGCTCGAACGACGACCCCTCGCCGACGCCATCGGCCGCGACGATCAGGCGCCGCGGATCGATGCCGAGTCTTGCCGCGGCCGCGGGCGCCGCCTCCCGCGCCGCGCCGTCATAGGCGACGGCGCTCGCTTCGGCGTCCTCCAGGCAATAGGCGATCTCCGCAGACGAGGCGCGAAAATTCACCGGCGTGAAGATCACCCCGAGCAGATGGCAGGCCCAGTACAGCGTCGCCATCTCGTAGTGGTTGCGCATCACCACGACCAGGTGATTGCCGGCGATCAGCCCGAGCTGGCGCAGGCCCCCGGCGACCGCACGGATCTCGCTGAGCCAAGCCCCATAGGTGCATCGTCGCCCGCCCTCGACGAACGCCTCGGCGTCCGGCCGCCGGGCGCAGGCGAACGCGAAGGCGGTGCCGAGATCCATGTCAGCCCGACCCCCGGCTGATCGCCACGGCGGCATCGAGGATCGCTTCGACGATTGACTGATAGCCGGTGCACCGGCAGATGTGGCCCGACAGCATGTCGCGGACCTGAGCTTCACTCGGCTGCGGCAGACGGCGCAGGAAATCGGTGGCCGACATCAGGATGCCCGGGGTGCAGAAGCCGCACTGCAGCGCATGGCGATCCATGAAGGCGCGTTGCAGGACGTCGAGCCTATCTGGTTGGCCGAGGCCTTCAACCGTCGTGATGTCGGCGCCATCGGCCTGCACTGCATATTGCGTGCAGCTGCGCATGGCGCGTCCGTCGACCAGGATCGTGCAAGCGCCGCAGACGCCGTGCTCGCACCCCACATGCACGCCGAACAGCTGCAGCTCGTGGCGCAGGAAATCGCTGAGCAGCAGGCGCGGCTCCGCCTCACCGGTCCGGCGCTCGCCGTTGACGGTGAGCGCGACCTCGTGACGCCGGTCGGCGGCCAGGCGGCGGATCGTCATGGCGTTCGCGTCCGCGCATCCGCGATCGCCCGCGGCACCACGCGCCCGATCAGAACCCGCATCAGCGCCAGCCGATAGCCGGCGTCGGCTACCTGGTCGTCCATCGGCACCACCGCTCGCATCGCACCCTCGGCAAGCTCGGTCACCGTCGCGTCGTCGCCCGGACGACCCAGCAACGCCGACGTATCGAGCGCCACCGGGCGGCTGTCGACCCCGCCGAGCCCGACCGCCAGGTCGGCGATGCGGCCCGCGCCGTCGAGCCGGACCTGGCACGCCGCGGCCGCGATGGCAAAGTCGCCGTGGCGCTGGGCGATCTCGTCGAACGCGTGCCCGGCATCGGCGGGGGCACGCGGCCATTCCAGCGCCACCAGAAGCTCGTCGGGCCGCCGCTCCGTGGCCAGTGCGCCGAGAAAGAACTTGCGCGCCGGGACGCGGCGCTCGCGGCGCCGCGTCCGCAGCACCACGGTGCCGCCGGTCACCACCAGGCACAGCGGAATTTCGGCGCTGGGATCCGCGTGGGCGACCGAGCCGCCCAGGGTGCCGCGGTTGCGGGTCTGGAAATGGCCGACGAAAGGCAGCGCCAGCGCCAGGAGCGGAACGTCGCGGCGCACGATGGCAGACTCGAGCGCATCGGCCTGGACCAGCGTCGCCCCGGTAGTCAACGTGGTCTTGCCGGGCGTGAGCGCGCGGAGCTCCGCGATACGGCCGATGTCGATCACGGTGCGCGGCCTTGCGATGCGCAGGTTGAGCATCGGCCCGAGCGTCATCCCGCCGGCGAGCACGGCCGCGTCCTCGCGCAGCTCGGCGAGCAGCCCGACCGCGTCGGCCACCGTCTCGGCCCGGCAGTAGTCGAAGCGGACCGGCTTCATGAGGCGCTCCGGCCAAACAGCGACCAGAGCCACCGCCGCCAGCTAGCCGGCTTGTGCGGCGAGATGCGCCGTTCCAGTGCGCGAAAGAATTCGCCAATGAGCAACCGCGTCACCGTGCCGAGCATGCGCTGGCCGACCGCCGCGACTTTTCCGCCGACACTCGCCTCGTAGCGATAGCTGAGCCGGGTGCGGCCGTCCTCGGGGCTGAGCGTGACGAAACCCTGGCCCGACCCGAAGCCGAGCGCGCCGGTGGCCCTGCCGACGAGGCGCAGCGATTCGCCCTCGCGCTTGTCGGCAAGCTCGATCTCGGCCGCATAGATGCCGCGGATGCCGGCGATGCCGATCAGCACGTCGGCGACGTAATGGTCGGGCCGGTCGTGCACGAGGTGCCGGCAGCCCGGGATGACGGCGGCGAGCTCCTGCGGATCGGTCAGGCGCCGCCACACCTCGGCGACCGCCGCGTCGAGCACGACCTCGCCGTCGCCCGTGAGATTGCCGGGCGGTGGCCCGGGCGTCGCGTCGCGTTCTTTCGCCGCCGCCGGCCTGCGGCACGGCTCCTCGCGGTTTGCCAGCGCCCAGATGCGCCGCAACGTGAGCGGCAGTTCGATGTCGTCGCGGCCCAGCGCATCGGCGACCGCGTTGCCGATCGCGGCCGGTGTCAGCATGGAGCTGCCGTCGCCCATACCCTTGGCACCGAACGGATTCATGGGCGTTAAGGTCTCCACGTGGCCGACGGTCAGCGGCGGCACGTCGGCGGCGGTCGGACACAAATAGTCGGCGAACGTGGCGCAGAGGAAATTTCCCCCCTCGTCGTAGGCGAACTCCTCCATCAAGGCAGCGCCGAGGCCGTGCGCGAAGCCGCCGCGGATCTGGCCCTCGACGATGCGCGGATTGAGCTGCCGGCCGACATCATGCACCGACACGTACTTGTCGATGCGGATCGCTCCGGTTGCGGCATCGACCTCCAGCGCCACGAGGTCGATCACGAAGCCGTAGGTTGCCGCCGAGGCGATGCGATCGGCGGCGTCGAGCGAGCCGAGCGCGGGCGGCGACAGCACGGCGGTCTCCACGATGCCGGGGGCCATTCCGTGCGGCAGGCCGGCCGGGTTCCAGTGGGCGCGCGCCGCCACCCGGCGCAGCGGCAGCCCCCTGTTCGACATGCCGACCACGCGGGCGTAACCGTCGACGAGCTCGATCTCGTCGGGCATCACCTCCAGGGCGTCGGCAGCGATCTGCCTGATCTTGCGCGCGGCGCCGCCGGCGGCCTGCGCGATCGCGCCGACCACGATGGCAGCGAACCGGTTCGAGTAGTTGCCCGACGCGATCGACCAGGCGCTGGTCAGCGTATCCATCTCGGTGACGACCTCGATGTCGTCGGGGGTCAGCCCGAGCGCATCGGCGACGATCTGGGCGGCGACGGTCGCGTGTCCTTGGCCGTTCGGTGTGCTGCACAACCGCAGGGTCACACTGCCGCTCGGATCGATCGAGAGTGCGGCGCTGGCGCTGGCGCCGGATTTCGCGTCCGAGCGCGCACGCTCCTGCGGGGTCTGCGCGAGCCCCACATAGGCCATGTTGGAGCCGGACGGCTCGATGCCGGCTGCCAGCCCGATGCCGTAGCGCCGGCCAGCGCGCCGCGCCTCGTCGCGCCGCCGCAACAGGTCGTGGTAGCCGGCGAGCCGCAGCAGCTCGTCCAGCCCCGCCTGGTAGTCGCCGGCATCCAGGACGGCACCGGCCGGGCTCCTGTAGGGAAATGCAGTGCGCGGAATGAAATTGCGCCGGCGCAATTCGGCCGGATCGATGCCGAGCTCGCGCGCCCCGATCTCCATCACACGTTCCAGCGCGAAATAGAACTGCGGGCCGCCGTAGCCGCGATTGAGCCCGACCGGCGTCTGGTTGGTGACGACCAGCGCATTGTCGACCGCGATGTCGCGCACCCGATAGCAGCTGCTCGAGACCGCATGCATGCGGTAGAGCGAGGCCGGCTCCGGCGGCCGGATATAGGCGCCCATGTTGGCGACGTTGTCGAAGCGCAGCCCCGTCAGCTCGCCGTCGCGCCGGAAGGCGGCCGCGACCTTGCCGGTCCGGTCGCTGGACGCGGATGCCGCCGTCAGATGCTCGGCGCGGTCCTCGATCCATTTGATCGGCCGATTGACCTCGCGGCTGACCGCGGCGAGCAGCACGATGGAGGACAGCACCGCCTGCTTGGTGCCAAAACTGCCGCCGCTGTGCGGCGGCGTGATCAGGCGCAGACGATTGCCCGGCACCTTCAGCGCCCCCGCCATCAGCGGCTGCAGCACGAAGGGCCCCTGAAAGTTGGACCAGACCGTGAAGCGGTCGGGCGCCGGCTCGAAATGCGCGATGACGCCGAAGGTTTCCATCGGCGTCGAGCCGTAGCGCGGATACGCATAGGAGAGCTCGACGATCTTGTCGGCTTGCGCGAAGGCGCGCTCCGGGTCCCCGTAGCGGAAGCTCCGCCTGCTCACCACGTTGGAGCCGGCCTTGTCGTGCAGCAGCGGCGCCCCGGCCGCCTGGGCGGCCTCGAGGTCGGCGACAGCGGGCAGCGGTCCGTAGTCGACGTCGATCAGCTCACAGGCGTCCTCCGCGAGGTAGCGGCTGTCCGCCACGACGACGGCGACCGCCTCGCCGACATGGCGGACCCGGTCGATGGCGAACGGATAGTAGGCCACCGGCGTGCGCACCACGCTCGGAATCGGCCCGACCCGCTCGGCAAGCTGCGCGCCGGTGACCACGCCGACGACGCCGCGCAAGGCCCGGGCGCGCGCCGGGTCGATCCGGCGGATCCGCGCATGGGGATGGGGCGAGCGCAGAATCGCCGCGTGCGTCAGGCCGGGCAGCGGCGACAGATCGTCGATGAACCGCGCATGCCCGGTGAGCAACGCCTGGTCTTCCCGGCGGGGAACCGGCGAGCCGACCCAGGGCGGACGACGTGAAGAGAGCGTTTCCAACGTTTCTCCGGACCAACCGGCAGATATCGTGCGGCGATCTTATCTGAACCCGTCGCTTTTTCTGCCGGTTCCGTGTGCCGACGGTCCGCGGGCTCGCCCGCTCCGGCCTCTCCTGTAAATCTATGCGTTTTTCAGGTTTCTACAGGGAAAATACAGGAGGCTGGCGGTCGACTATCTCCTCACAAAATCTGGCCCAGACAAGTTGATAAAGCTCGCGCATGCTCGTTGCAGAGGCGCAGCCGTCTCCTCGAGGCGATGCCGACCTAAACATTTAATCGGGTCATGATCAACCCGGTCACCGGCTTCCGCCGGCCGAAAAGCTGGGGGCTGGCAAGCCCGCGCCTTGCGCGGCCGGATTCGCGTCAGCCTCGTTGAACCGGCAGTCGCTGCCGGCCGACCAAATGCCGGGATCTGGCACCACACCCCGGCCGAGGGAGGACATCATGGCGCAGCCGCACATGGCCTTGCAGGTGCGTGGGCTCAGCAAACGCTACGCGATACCCGCCGTCAACGACCTCGACCTGGCGATCGGCGCCGGAGAATTCTATGGCCTGCTGGGGCCGAACGGCGCCGGCAAGACCACGACCCTGAGGATGATCGTCGGGTTGCTGACGCCGGACGCCGGCAGCATCGAGATCTTCGGCGTCGACGCGCGCGCCAATCCGATGGCCGCGAAGCAGATGATCGCCTGGCTCCCGGACGAGCCGATGCTCTACGACAAGCTCACCCCGCTCGAATACCTGGAGTTCGTCGCCGGTCTCTGGCGCATGGATGCGGCGACCGCGCAACGCCGCGCTCACGAGCTGCTGGAACAGCTGGAGCTGTGGCCGCATCGGGACGAACGCTGCGAGGGCTTCTCCCGCGGCATGAAGCAGAAGGCGGCGCTGGCCGGCGCGCTGATCCACGATCCCAGGCTGCTCGTCCTCGATGAGCCCCTGAGCGGCCTCGATGCCGCCATCGCGCGCGAGGTCAAGGATTTGCTTCTCGAGCGCGCCAGGGGCGGCTGCACCATCATCCTCACCACCCACGTGCTGGACGTGGCGGAGCGGCTGGTCGACCGCATCGGCATCATCCGATCGGGCGAATTGCTGGCCGAAGGCAGCCTCGACGATCTGCGCCGACGGTCCGGCCGGCGCGAGTCGACCCTGGAGGACATCTTCCTGCAGCTGGTCGGCACCGGGCGTGGTGGGGGCGAACCTGCGGCGTGGGAGCTCGCGGCATGAAAACCGGCGCCGGATCGGCACTCTGGCTGTTGCGCCACGAGCTCAGGCTGCAATGGCGCAGCTCCGGCATAACGGCGACCGTGGCCATCGTCGCCGGGTTCGTCCTCGTGCTCCTCCATCTGGTCGCGCTGCCGCTCGCCTTTGCGGTGCGCACCATGCGGCCGCTGCCGACCGGCTTGACCTGCGAGCTGGTGACGGGCGGAGCGCTGTTTGCGTTCCTGATGATGATGTCGACCGCGCTGGTCGCCACCGTGCAGGCGATCTTTGCACGCGGCGACATCGATCTCATGCTGTCCTCGCCGCTGCGGCCGCGATCGATCATCCTGGTACGCGCCGGAGCGGTCGCGCTCACCGTCGGCGGCGGAATGGCGGCCCTGGCGCTGCCCTTTGCCAATGTGCTGGGGCTGGTGGTCACGCCACGATGGTTGGTCGCCTATCCGGCGCTGGCCGCCCTCGCCTTGCTGGCGACCGCCGCGAGCCTGGTGGTGGCGCTCGGCCTGTGCCGGCTCATCGGGCCGCGCCGCACCCGGGTCTTCGCCCAGGTACTGGCCGGGCTACTCGGCACCGCCGGCTTCCTGGTGACACAGCTGCCAAATCTTCTCCAAGCGACAGGCTCGGACGCCGCGACGCGGCGGATGGGCGACCTGCTCACAGGCATCGTGATGCCCGGCCCGGACAGCCTCACGTGGCTGCCGGCGCGCGCATTGATGGGCGAGCCCTTGCCGCTTGCGGCGGGACTGGTGCTCAGCGCCGGACTTTTCGCGCTGGTGGCCCACGGTCTCGCCGGGCGCTTCATCGCCAGCATGGCGGCTGCTGGCGGGACCGGGAGCGGGCGGCCCAGGCGCCGGACCACAACACGCCGCTTCCGCACCGGAGCCGTATCGGTGATGCGCCGCAAGGAGCTGCGGCTGATCGCGCGCGACCCCTGGCTGCTGACCAGGATCATGCAGCAGGCGATCTTCCTGGCGCCACTCGCCGCCACGGCGTGGAAGCATGGCATCGGCAACGTTCCCCTCAGCTGGCTGGTCCTGGTGCTGATTGCCGGCAACCTCGCCGGCGCGTTTGCCTGGCTGGCGGTGTCCGGAGAAGACGCGCCGGACCTGTTGTCGGCCTCGCCCCTACGGGCGGCCGACGTGCTGCGGGCGAAGCTCGAGGCGGCGCTGCTGCCGGTCGGCTTGGCATTGCTGGCGCCGATCGCTGCGGCCGGCTGCGTCGACCCCTGGCTGGGTGTGACGCTGGCGGCCTGCTGCAGCGGAGCCGCGCTGTCGTGCGCGACGTTGGAGCTCCTGCATCCGGCCCCGCGCAAGCGGAGCGAGTTCAACCAGCGCGCCAAGGGCCGCTGGGCGATCGGACTGGCCGAGGCTCTCCTCGGCGCCGGCTGGGCCGTAACCGCCGCCGGGATGCTGGCGTTCACCCCTTGGGCGCTGATCGGCCCGCCGCTGCTGCTGGCGGTTCCGGCGCTCCACCGGCTGCCCGAATGGCTCAACGGCGAGCCGCTGGCGACCGCCGGATAAGGCATCTCCACCAATTCCGTGGGTGCGGCCGGAACCATCATCCCGCAAATTGCATGATCTGCCGATTGAGGCGAGCGATGTCGAGACCCGCCGCGGGCACCTGCGCTCAACCCGCGGCCGTCGGCCGCGCAAAGCTCAGGGCGAAGGCCGCGGTGCCACCGAAATCGCGCCGCGATCCATCGCCATGATCCGTCAGTCGCACCGAGCATTCGGTCGTCGTGCGCCCGATCTCGTCGGTTCCGTCTTCCAGCCGGCTCGTTGCTGGTCCGCAGTCACTCCGAATGACCGTTTTCAGGATGCCATAGCTCGAATTGTCGTAGCAATTCGTGCGGCCTCAAGTCCGATTTCGCGCAATTGGCCGGTTGGGACCGCGATTTGGCCGCAGAAGAACAGGCCGGCATGACATGTGGTGCGCCCGCAGACGATAGGAGCGCCGGAACTGTCGAGCGCATCCTGGTGATCAGGAAGAAGAGATCGGAGGTTTGGGCGGTAGCCGGTCGCTTGGATGATGACGTCGAATTGCTCGTGCGTTCCGTCGGTGAAATGCACATCTGCTCCCGATATCCGCGTGATACCGGGACGGACAGCGATTATTCCGCGGCGGATACGATCGACTGTCCCGATATCCAGGAGTGGGATTTTCCTGTCCTCGGCGGCCTGCGTCATTGGTCCCTTTGCCGGCCGACGTAGCCCAAATTTTTCCAGATTGC
>Ga0116216_10002596_pt1 | contig 11947 bp, 9 predicted proteins | sample Sb_taG_11_FD_89696 | JGI IMG/M metagenome (GOLD analysis project Ga0116216, IMG submission 89696) | Peat soil microbial communities from Weissenstadt, Germany - Sb_50d_3_AS metaG | ecosystem: Environmental > Terrestrial > Soil > Wetlands > Peat | place: Germany: Weissenstadt | collected 2010-09-21
CGACTGCGTCTTCTGGAACATGTGCCTGTGGAACCCGCTGCTGCACACCTACAACTACGACTACGAACCGGTGACGATCAACGGGGCCCAGGTGGAGTACGAGGTGGACGGGTCCTGGACGATCGTCGTGAGCGCGGTGCGCCCGAAACACCCGAACTGGGTTTCCACCGCCGGGCACCGGAGCGGACGCATCTGGTTCCGCTGGTTCCTCCCGGCCCACACGCCCGAGCATCCCGACGTCGAGGTGGTGCCGGTGGCCGCCGTATGAGCACGCGGCCGGCGCCGGTCCGGATCGACGACCTGGCCGAGCCGCGCTTCACCGACGAGGTCCGCGCCATCCTCGACTTCATGGACGAGGCGGGCTCCCAGCTGGCCCTCGAACCCGCCGCCCTGATGGGGGCGGCCGCCGCCGAGACCGGGCTGGACGACTTCGGTGCCGCCGAGTTCGGCGAGCGGCTCGACGTGCTGTGCCGGGCCATGCGGGAGGAGGGGGGCTTCAACGGTGCCGGCGTGATGCAACAGCACGCCTTCCTGACCGGCCTGCTGAAGAACCGGCTCCTCATCGAGGACCTGGTGCGGCGCCATCCGGAGATCCTCGAGGAGCGGATCATCGCCCCGATCATCATCTGCGGGCTGCCCCGGACGGGGACCACCCATCTGCACAACCTGATGTCCGCCGACCCGGCGCTGCGGTCGCTGCCCTACTGGGAGAGCCTCGAACCGGTGCTGGCCGAGCGTGCGCAGCCCGCGCCGGGCGCGCCCGACCCCCGCAAGGAGCGGACGGAGATGGCGCTGTCGTTCCTCGACGCCGCGATGCCGTACTTCAAGCGCATGCACGAGATGACGGTGGAGCACACCCACGAGGAGATCCAGCTCCTGGCGATCGACTTCTCGACGATGCTGTTCGAGACGACGGCGCCGATGCCGACGTGGCGCGACCACTACCTGGCGCGTGATCAGCGGCCCAGCTACGCCTACCTGCTCCGCGTGCTCAAGGTGCTGCAGTGGCTGCGAGGTGGGATGCGCTGGGTCCTCAAGTCGCCTCAGCACCTCGAGCAGTTCCCGGCGCTGCTCGACACGTTTCCCGACGCCACGTTCGTCGTGACCCACCGCGACCCCGTGTCGGTGACGGCGTCCATGGTGACCATGATCGCCTACAGCGCACGCCTCACCCGCGACCGGGTCGACGTCGAGGGGATCGGCCACTACTGGGCGGACCGGCTCGAACGCATGCTGGGCCGCTGCGCCACCGAGCGCGACGTCCTGCCGGCGGATCAGACCATTGACGTGCGCTTCGACGAGTTCATGGCGGACGACCTGGCCATGGTGGGCCGCGTCTACGACCTGGCGGGGCAGCCCCTCGACGAGCGAGCGAGGTCTTCCATGGCTACCTTCATGGCCGAGCACCCACGGGGCAAGTTCGGCACCGTCGAGTACGCCCTGGCCCAGTTCGGCCTCGATTCGGAAGAGCGACGGGACGCGCTGCGCCTCTATACCGACCGCTTCGCGGTGACGCTCGAGTCCTAGCGGATGGCGGAGTGCCGGATGCGTCCCCAGCGACGCGCCACGTGCACGCTCAGGTAACCAAGCAGCACGATCGCCGAGAGCGAGTGCCAGCCGATGTCGGACAGCGGGATGCCGACGTCGCGCAGGCGTACCATCGCCTTGTTCCCCGACAGCCAGTCGTAGGTGCCCGAAGCGAACAGGTTGAGGGTCAAGAGCGCCAGCACCAGGTCGGACCAGGCCAGCCGGCCGCGCCGGGTGAGCCACGTGCGCACCCGACCCAGGCTCCCCAGCAGCCGCGCCGCCGTATGCCGCCGCTGGAGGACGTGGACACCGACGAGCGCCACGAAAGCCAGCCCCACCACGATGTGCGGCGTCAGGCCACGCATGAGCACGAGTGCGGCAAGCGAGCCGGCGAACATCACCATCAGCCACAGGTGGACCGGCCACCGCTTGCGCGATCGTCGCCCCTGGCCGACTGCGCCGGCGCCTGCGGGCACCTCCGTCGAGACCGCAGCCCCGGAGCTCGCTGGGGCCACCGGGCGCCCCTACTCCATTGGGCGGGTGGCGATGCCGGTGGGCTCGCGTCCCGCGAGCAGCCACCCCACGGCCCCGGCGACGAGCGGCATGGCGATCACGATCAGGAGCAGGTTGTTCCAGGGGATGTGATCGATGATGTCCGACAGGCCACCTTCCAGCGCGTTCGAGTGGAACCATCCGGCCAGCCCGACGTAGGCGGCCACCGTCCCGAGCAGCGCGCCGAGGAAGGCGAGGCCGCCGGCGGTGACCGCCGTCAGGGTGCGCCGGGTGCGGGAGCTGGCGCCGGTGGCCGTCAGCGTCCGCAGCTCGCTCGCCGTCTCGCTCCGGATGAGGCCGATGCTCATGGCAAGGATGCCGAGGGCGAGCGCGATGGCGAACACGGTGGCCCAGTTCACGATCTCGGCCGAGCTCGGCGCGTCGTTCTTCGACTCGATGCTCAGGCTGTTGGTGGCCGCCACCGCTTGGGCGTTCGTGATCTGGGCGGAGGTGATCGGGCTGTTCGCTTGGAGGATCCAGCCGTCGAGGCTGCTCTCGCTCGAGAGGTGCAGCCGGCGCAACGCACTCTCGGTGATCACCGTGTTCGGTGCCGACGTGCCCGTGGGCAGCTGGCTCTCTTCTTGGACGGCCGGGTGGGCGAGACACGAGCCGGGTTGACAGGAATTCGTGTTTGCCGGACCAGGACCCCCGCCGCCACCCGCTCCGGGGCCGACCAGCAAGCCGCTGCCCTTCCCGCCGCCTCCGTAGGTCAGCTGCACACCCGAGCCCGAGAGCCCAGGTCGCGAGGTGAGAACATCGACGTTGGAGGGAATGGATGAGGGGTTGATGCCGTAGGCCCGCAGAAGCGCCGGCGTCGCCACGTAGATGGCGCCGTTCCACTGACGGCCAGAGGCGCTCGGGCTCTGCAAGTTTGCCGAGGGATTGTCGAGTTCGATGACGTCCGCAGCGCCGACAGAGGAGACGATGGCGTGGACGCTGGCCTCCTGCGACTGGATGCTCGGCGTCGCCGTAGTCGATGCACCAGTGGGCCCGGAGCTGTTGCCGTTCTGGCCGCTCGGGCTCCACACCGCCAGCTCGTTCGACGCCAGGTTCGGGCCGACGTAGTCGAAGACGTTGCTGTAGCGGGCGACGGCGACGGCGCAGATGACCACCGCGATCAACACGCCGACGCTGATGGCCGAGAGGGCCGAGCCGGACCGGGCCCGGTACCGCGACAGGTCGCGCAGGGACAGTCGGATTGCGATGGGCGACTTTCGTCCGACCCGGGCCAGCAGGGCCAGGAAGAACGGCGCCACGAGGATGATCCCCGCGATCAGCGCGACGAACCCCGGTATCAGCCAGATCACACCGCCGCCGTTCCCGGCCGCGCCCGAGGCGGAGAACATGAAGAACCCGATGACGAGCGCGATCACGCCGGGAACGAACGAGCGGTGGATCTGGCGCGGCGGCGCCGGGCGTCCGGCCAGGGCGCTGACCACCGGGACGCGGGTGATGGCGCGGGCGGGATGGCCGGCGGCGATGAAGGTCGCGACGACGGCGAGCACCATCGCCACCACGATCACGGTCCATGGCAGGGCGAACATCGGGATGAGGTGGTGCGCGCTCTGCTCGTTGTGCGGGCGGTAGGCCAACCACGCCACCAAGCCCAGCACGAAGCCCACCAGGGCGCCCACGGCGCCAACGATGACGCCGTTGGCCCGCAGCACGAGCCGGACGTTGCGGTCCGTCGCGCCCATGGACTCGAGCATCCCGAGGGCGCGCAGTCGCCGCTGCGCCAACACCGTGAAGCCGCCGACCGACACCAGCGCGATGAGCAGCATGCCGACCGTCGCCAGCGCCAGCACGATGGTCTCGGGGTTGATCGGGTTGTTGTTGAGCGAGCCCGGCGTCGAGACGTTGGACCCGATGCGGCCCGGGTCCACGCCCGGTGCGTCGAAGAGGACGTTCACCTGGGTCGGGTGCGACACCTGCCCCGGCGGAACCAGCGCGAACTCATCGAGCAGGCTCTGGGGGTTCTGGACGATCCCGACGACCGTCTTGCCGCCTTGGGGCCAGGTGTCGCCCACCCTGAGGTTCAGCTCGGACGCCAACCCAGGGGTGAGGGCGATCTGGTTCGGCCCGGTCGGGTAGTGCCCGGAGAGCAGCTGGAGCATCGGCCCGCCGTAGGGGCCGTGCGGGTCCTGGGACCGGAGTTGGTACGTCTGGTTGCTGCCGGGGACGGTGAACGTCTCGTTCTCAATGACCTGGACCGTGCCGAAGCGGTGCTCCAGCGCGGCGATCTGGGAGCCCACCAAGTGCAGATCGGGGGGCTGCTTCCCGGAGCTCGCGAAGGTGGCCAGGTCGTCGGCCGTGCCGTATCCGGCGTTGGCCGGCGGCGGGGTGTTGGTGGCGACGGCCGCGCCGACCACGACGGCGGCCACGGCGACAATGACGAGGAGCAGGATGAGCAGCTGTTGCCGCCACTCGCGCTTGAAGAGGCGCCAAGCCCAGCGGATCATGGCCCGGCGGGCCGGGACGCCGCCGGTGGTCGGTTCGGGGCCCGACTGGGTGCCGGGTCGCTCGAGGACGCCGACGCTCATTGGTTCGGGAGCTCGGCGAGGAGCGCTTCCGGGCCCTCGACCGGGAGCGTCTGGTCGACGACTCTGCCGTCGCGCAGGAAGACCACGCGGTCGGCCCACGAGGCGAGCTGGGCGTCGTGGGTCACCACGACGGCGGCCAGGCCGCGGTGGCAGGCCGCGAGGATCAGGCGCATGACGGCCTCGGCGTTGGTGGAGTCGAGCGCGCCGGAGGGTTCGTCGGCCAGGAGCAGCTGGCGGTTGCCCACGACGGCGCGGGCGATGGCGACGCGCTGGCGCTCACCACCCGACAGCTGGTCGGGGTAGGCCGACGCCCGGTCCTTCAGCCCGAAATTCTCGAGCGACTCGAGCGCCGCCGCCTGGGCCTTGCGGGCCGCGACGCCGTCGAGCTCGAGGGGCAGGGACACGTTCTCCACCGCGCTGAGTCCGGCGAGCAGGTTGTAGTCCTGGAAGACATAGCCGATGGACTGGCGGCGCAGCCGCGCCTTGCCGTTGCGTGACAGCGACGACAGGGACCGGCCGCCGACGTAGACCTCACCGCTGGTGGGATCTTCGAGACTGCCGGCGATGGTCAACAGCGTGCTCTTGCCCGAGCCGCTGGCGCCCATGACGGCCACCAGGGACCCGGCGTCGACCGAGAGATCGATGCGTCGGAGGGCGTGCACCTCGGTGGCCCCTTCTCCGTAGGCCTTGGAGATCTCGCGTAGTTCGAGGTAGCTCATTGCTTCACTCCCACCTTGCGCCGGGCCTTGGGGAGGGGGAACGGCTGCGGGGCCGGCGCGTCGCCTTCCACCGCCGCTCTCTTCAGACGGCCGTCGGCCGTGTCCAACCACCGAATCAGCGAGTCGAGCCGGAACAGCTCGGCGTCGACCACCAGGGCGAAGTTCAAGTCGAAACGTGCCTCGTCCTCCTTGAGGCGCGTCCACTGCTGCATCAGCTCGACGAGATAGCGCCGGTGAACCTGCACCACCTCGTGCACGTCCACGCCCGGGAGACCGAGGGCCACCAGGACCTTGATCACCAGCTCGTCCCGCGGGGGCGACGAGAAGTCGGGTGGCGTGCGCAGCCAGCCGTCCAGCTCGGCCTGGCCCTCGGCGGTGATGTGGAACCCCTTCTGGGGGCCCTCCTCGGCCGAGTCATCGGACTCGATCAGCCCGTCACGCTCGAGCCGCTGCAGCGTCGTGTACACCTGCCCCACGTTCAGCGGCCAGACGTCGCCGGTCCGGGTCTCGAACTCCTGGCGCAGCTGGAGGCCGTACTTGGGACCCTCGCTGAGGAGGGCCAGCAGGGCGTGGCGGATGCTCATCAACCCTCGTTTCGAAGTAGAATACTGAGTATCCTACGCCGGAGGGAGCCGGTATGGCAAGGGGGGGCCAGGCCCCGGATTCGTCCGGGGGACAGGCACATCGGTGTTCTTCCCCCTCTGGTGGTGCAGCAGCGGCTGCTACCCTTCACTTCTGGGGAACCGGCGCGCACCATTCCAGGGTAATTAGGACTAGGCGGGCGGCTTTTCGGCGCAACGAAGGCACAAACGCCCCGAAGGCCGAGCTGTGCCCCACCTCGTGCGCTCGTTGCGTGCGCGGCGAGGAGGCGTCCCTGCTCAGAGGGCGGCGAGCACCTCTTCGGCCGAACTGGCCTTCAAGCCGGGGCCGGGCTCGACCGCGAGCCAGCTCACGACGCCGTCGTCGATGATGGCCGCATAGCGCTGCGAACGTGATCCGAGGCCGAACCCGCGGCCGTCCATGGTCAGCCCCATCGCCTCGGTCAGCTCCCCGTTGCCGTCGGCGAGCATCACCACCGAGTCGCCGACGTTTTGGTCCTGGCCCCAGGCCCCCATCACGAAGGGGTCGTTGACCGAGACGCACACCACCTTGTCGACGCCCTTGGCCTCGAGATCCCTGGCGCGCTGTACGAAGCCGGGCAGGTGGTGGTCCGAGCAGGTGGGCGTGAAGGCGCCGGGCACTCCGAAGAGGACGACCTTGCCGTGGCCCAGGACCTCGGCCGAGGTGGTCGCCTCGGGCCCCCTGTCGCCGAAGGTGAACACCTTCACGTCGGGCACACGGTCGCCGACTGCGATCGCCATTCGATGCCTCCTCTCGTCGCCGGGTGGTCGGGGCCCAGGTTGCCATACGGCCCGCTGCAACCGGCAATCGGCCGCCACCCCCGAAGAGTCACGAAGTTGTAACCTGCCGCAGCTACCGCGACAGGGCGGTACCACGTGGGATCGAGACCTTGGGGGGTTGCGATGACGCAGTCTTTTGATCGCCGGTCGTTCCTGGCCGGAGGGCTTGCACTGGGCGCCGGCGCCGCCATGCTCGGAGGCCTGGAGGGTGAGGCAGGCGCGGCCCTGACCAACGGTCCCGGGCGGAACGGGATCTCGAGCGCCAAGCCCAAGCGGGGCGGCTCAGTGACCATGGGCATCGACACCGAGGAGAGCGGCTTCGACCCCTCGACGGCCCGCTGGGACGAGGGGGGCTTCCTCTACGGCCGCACGGTCTTCGACCCGCTCGCCATCGTGAACGCCGCCGGACAGGTGGAGCCCTACCTGGCCCAGTCCATCACGTCGAACGCGGACTTCACCGCCTTCACCATCACTCTGCGCCCGGGCATCGTCTTCCACGACGGCACGCCGCTCGACGCCAACGCCCTGCACCTCAACATCGAGAAGGCAGCCACCTCGGTCCTGACCGGACCCGCCTTCGCCGACGAGATCGCCGGGGCCTCGGTGACCGGACCGCTCTCGGTCACCGTCACCATGAAGACGTCGTGGGCCCCGTTCCCCTACTACCTGGCCCAGGCCCAGACCGGCTACATGGCCGCGCCCTCGATGCTGAACAACCCCAACGGGACGTCGCACCCCATCGGCACTGGGCCCTTCGTGTTCTCGGAGTGGGTCCCCAACAGCCACATGACCGCGACCGCCAACCCGCACTACTGGCGCAAGGGCTACCCCTACCTGAACTCCATCACCTACAAGCCGATCATCGACCCCAACGCCCGCGTCAACGCGCTCCAGACCGGCGAGGTGGACATCATCCACACCAACTCCCCGACCTCCCTCCAGCAGTTCCGGGGCGACAAGAAGTGGGCCTACTACGACAACAGCGGACAAGTGGTGGGCCAGCCGACGGTGCAGTGCATCATGCTGAACACCAACGCCGCGCCCTTCAACAACCACACGCTGCGGGTGGCCATGGCCAAGTCCGTCAACCGGGCCCAGTACACCAAGATCATCAACAAGGGCATCGACGCCCCCATGAACGGCCTCTTCCTCCCCGGCAGCCCGTACTACACCTCGACCGCCTACCCCAACTACGACCCGGCGGGCGCGGCCAAGCTGGTCAAGCAGGTCCAGCAGCAGACGGGCAAGCCGGTGTCGTTCACCCTCAACTCCACCAGCAACTCGGACGTCCTGCGCGCCGCCCAGTTCCTGCAGCAGGCCTTCCAGCAGGCGGGCATGCAGGTGAACATCAACATCATCGCCCAGGCGACCATCATCAACGACGCGCTGGCCGGTACCTACCAGGCCACGCTCTGGCGCCAGTTCGGCGCGGTCGACCCCGACCTCAACTACGTGTGGTGGAGCACCCAGACGGTTGCGCCGCCGCTGGCGCTGAACATGGCGCGCAACAGCGACCCCCGGATTCAGACGGCGCTGCTGGCCGGCCGGACCACGAACAACAAGACAGCCCGCGTCAAGGCCTACCAGCAGGTCAACCAGTACCTGGCTCAGGACATCCCCTACATCTGGTTCGCCCGGGACACGTGGGCCGCCATCGCCAACCCAAAGGTCCAGAACTTCGCCAACCCGACGACGCTGACGGGCTCCAAGGCGGTCGCCTTCGACGAGGGCGTGCTGTGGCCGACCCAGATGTGGGTCTGAGAGGGGCTTGCTGTAGCTAGCGCATCTCCACGTCGTCGAGGTACTCCTCGCGCCAGTGCGTGAAGCGCTCCTCGGGCAGCCGGAGGCAGTAGGTCGGGCGGAGGGCCTCCACGAAGCCGCGCTCGTGGCTGACGGCCACGATGGTCCCCGGCCACGCGCCGAGCATGCTGCCAACGGCGGTGATCGACGAGGGGTCGAGGTTGTTGGTGGGCTCGTCCAACAACAGCAGGTTGACCTCGCCGGCCGCCAGCATGGCCAGACCCAGCTTGGCCCGCTCGCCCCCCGACAGCGTGGACGGCAGCTGGTCGGCCGCCTTCGACGGCAGGCCGAATGACCCCATGAGCGCGCGCCGGTCCCGCTCGGCTTTCAGCACGGCGTCGCTGACGTTGGCCAGGGCGCTGCGGGTGGGGTCGATCTGCTCGTGTTCCTGCGCGAAGTAGCCCACCTCGACGTTCGCACCGAGCTCGATCACGCCGTTGGAAGGCTCCTGCACCCCGGCCAGGCAGCGCAGCAGCGAAGACTTCCCCGCGCCGTTGCGGCCGATGATCACGATGTGGTCGCCCCGGCCCGCGTGGAAGGTCACGTCCGAGAGCACCTCGTTGCTGCCGTAGCGGATGCCCAGCTTCGCCACCTCGAGCGGCGTGGCGCCCGATCGCGGCGGCGTCGGAAGCTTGAAGACGCTGGAGCGCTCCCGCTTGTCGACCTGCGTGCGCTCCGACTGGAGCCGCTCGACCCGCTTGTCGATCGCCTTGGCCTTGCGCGCGCGCTTCTCGGTGCTCGCCCGCATGGAGTCGGCCAGGGTCGACAGGCGGGTGATCTCGCGCCGTTCCAGCTCGGAGGCGCGCTCGCGCTGGGCCTGATCGGCCTCGTGCTGGGTCTGGAAGCGTGAGTAGTTGCCCTTCCATTCGGTCATGCGCTGGTTCGAGATGTGCAGCACCTTGGTGATGGACTGGTCGAGCAGCTTGAGGTCGTGGCTCACCACGAGCAGCGCACCGGGGAAGCGGGCCAGCTCGTCGAGGAGCCAGCGCCTGGCCGAGCGGTCGAGGTGGTTGGTCGGCTCGTCGAGGATCATCAGCTCGGGCTCCTGGAAGAGCACCCGCATGAGGTCGACCCGGCGCCGCTGGCCGCCCGAGAGCTCGTCGATGTCCTCAAGGAGCAGCTCCTGGCGGAGGCCCAGTCCTTCGGCCAAGCGGGCCATGACGGCCTCGGCCTCATAGCCGCCGTTGGACTGGAACTGCTCCTGCAGGTCTGTGAAGAGCTCGATGTTCTCCTCGGAGGGATCGTCGGCCATGGCGTGGCGCGCCGAGCCGAGAGCGTCATCGAGCACGTCGAGACCCCGTGCCGAGAGGACGTGGGAGAACCCGGTGGGCTCGAGCCCGAGGCCGCCACGGATCGGGGCCTGGGGCAGGTACCCGAACGACCCCAGGAGCCGTACGTTGCCCCGGTGGCGCAGCTGGGGGGCGGTCTCCCCCACCAGCACCGAGATGAAGGAGGACTTGCCGGTGCCGTTGCGGCCCACCAGCCCCACCTTCTCGCCGGCGCCGACCACGAAGGAGGCGTCGGCGAGCAGGGTGCGGTCACCGATTTCTATGGTGAGGGCTGATCCGACGATCACGGCACATTGTACGAGCGGGAAGACCCGCTCGATACACTCCGCGAATGCCCGCGCTCGACCGCAAGTGGTGGACCCTCATCGCCGTCTGCACCGGGACCTTCATGTTGCTGCTCGACATCACGGTCGTGAACGTCGCGCTGCCCGACATCCAGCGGGCGCTGAACTCGAACTTCACCGATCTCCAGTGGGTCGTCGACGCGTACTCCCTGACTCTCGCCGCGTTCCTGCTGACCGCCGGCGTCCTGGGTGACATCTACGGCCGCCGCGAGGTGTTCGCCGTGGGGCTCGGCATCTTCTCGCTCGCCTCGCTCCTCTGCGGGCTGTCGACGACGCCGTTGATGCTCAACCTCGCCCGGGCCGTGCAGGGCGTCGGCGGCGCCATCATGTTCGCCACGTCGCTCGCGCTGATCGCCAACGCGTTCGTGGGCCGCGACCGCGGCACGGCCTTCGGGATCTACGGCGCGGTCATCGGCGGCGCCGTCGCCGTCGGCCCACTGATCGGCGGCGCCATCACGAGCGCATGGGGGTGGCGCTGGATCTTCTTCGTCAACGTGCCCATCGGGGTGCTCGCCGTCTTCATCACGTTCGCCAAGATCGCCGAGTCGAAGGACCAGCGGACACGCCGCATCGACTGGGTCGGCTTCGTGACGTTCTCGGCGAGCCTCTTCTGCCTGGTATTCGCCCTCGTGCGGGGCAACGACCTCGGCTGGAGCAGTGCCACCATCGTCAGCCTGTTCGTGGCGTCGGCGCTCTTGATGGTCGCCTTCTTCGTCAACGAGCTGCGGGCAGCCGATCCGATGCTCGACCTCGGCCTGTTCAGGATCCCGGCCTTCGTCGGCATCTCGGTGGTGGCCTTCACGCTGGCGGCGTCCATCTTCGCCATGTTCTTATACCTGACGCTGTACATCCAGGACGACCTGGGCTTCGGTCCCCTGCCCGCCGGCATCCGCTTCCTACCCATCACGTTGCTGTCCTTCGTCGTGGCGCCGTTCGCCGGGCGCCTGACCGTGCGGGTGCAGTCTCGCTACCTGCTCGGCGTGGGCATGCTGCTCGTCACGGGCGGGCTGCTGCTGATGGGGACCACCCACCCCGACTCCGCCTGGACCGTGCTGCTGCCGGGGTTCATCGCCTGCGGGGTGGGCATCGGCACGGTGAACCCGGTGCTGGCCTCGGGCGCCATCTCCGTCGTGCAGCCACAGCGCAGCGGCATGGCGTCGGGCGCCAACAACACGTTCCGGCAGGTGGGTATCGCCACGGGCATCGCCGTGCTGGGGGCCGTCTTCCAGAGCCAGATCGTGACCCACACGTCCGCCGCTCTGGGCAAGACCGCCTACGGGCTCGAGGTGCTGCGCCGAGGCGGCGCGCAACTCCAGGCCGCCATGTCGGCGGGCGAGGTGCACCAGGTGGCCCGCTCCATCCCGATCCCCGCGGCGAGGGGCGCGCTGGTCAACGCCTATCACGTGGGGTTCTCCGCCACGCTGAACCATCTGATGGACATCGGGGCCGTGGTGGCGTTCGTCGGCGCTCTGTGCGCGTTCAGCCTTGTGCGCCAGCGCGACTTCGTGGTCCCCACCGGGGCGGGAGCGCCCCCGGGTGCCGCGGCGCACGCTGACGGCGCTGACACCGGGGCCCCGGCAGACGCCGGCATGCCAGCCTCGCATGCCTGAGCCGTTCACGCTCGAGGGGACCTACGTGCGGTTGGAGCCGCTCAGCGAGTCGCACATCGGCCCCCTCGTGGAGGCTGCCGCCGAGGACCGCAGCAATTACCAGTGGACCTACACGCCGGACGGTCCGGAGGAGATGAGGGCCTACGTCCGTGACGCGCTGGACAAG
>Ga0116216_10002603_pt1 | contig 11919 bp, 13 predicted proteins | sample Sb_taG_11_FD_89696 | JGI IMG/M metagenome (GOLD analysis project Ga0116216, IMG submission 89696) | Peat soil microbial communities from Weissenstadt, Germany - Sb_50d_3_AS metaG | ecosystem: Environmental > Terrestrial > Soil > Wetlands > Peat | place: Germany: Weissenstadt | collected 2010-09-21
CGGCGGCGAGCGCCTGCGCCCGCTCGAGGGCGTCGGGCCCCACGCCGACGGCCGCGCCGACGCGGAGCCGGCCGCGGTCGTCCTTCGTCGCGTGCGGGAACTGCACCTTCTTCTGGATGTCCTTGACGGTGATGAGCCCGCGCAGCCGTCCGTCCGCGTCGACGACCGGGAGCTTCTCGATCTTGTGGCGGTGCAGGATCTCCTCCGCCTCGGCCAGCGTCGTGCCGACGGGAGCGGTGACGAGGTTGCGCGCCGTCATCAGCGCCGACACCGGCTGCGCGAGGTCGTCCTCGAAGCGCAGGTCGCGGTTCGTGAGGATGCCCACGAGCACGCCGTCCTCGTCGGTTATCGGCACGCCGGAGACCTTGTAGTGCGCCATCAGCTCGACCGCCTCGCGCACGAGCGCGGCGGGCGGCAGCGTCACCGGCTCGACGATCATCCCCGCCTCCGAGCGCTTCACCTTGTCGACCTCCGCCACCTGCTCCTCGATCGAGAGGTTGCGGTGGACGATGCCGATGCCGCCCTCGCGGGCGAGCGCGATGGCGAGGCGCGCCTCGGTGACCGTGTCCATCGCCGCGGAGACGACCGGGATGCTGAGCTCGATGGAGGCCGTCAGCCGCGTGCGGGTGGAGACGTCGTTCGGGAGCACGGCCGACTCGGCCGGCACGAGCAGCACGTCGTCGAAGGTGAGCCCTTCCTTGGCGAACTTGCGGTCCAGGTCGAGCAGCCGCTGCAGCTCGTCCGGACGGAGTTCGACGCTCAAGGGAGGCCTAGGGTACCAACGCCCGCGGACGCGCCCCGATCCGGCCCGCTAACGCCTCCCTAACACCGGAGGGATACCGTGACCGCGATGCGCATGTTGCTCGGCGCGCTGGCGTTTGCGGCCACCATCGTGCACGGATCCGTTCACGCGGGCCAGGTGCAGACGCTCTATACGAGCCCCGCACACCAGCGGATCCAGGCCTTCGCGCAGGACGGCGAGCTCCTCGCCTGGTTCGAGCCGAACGCGACGAAGTGCAACGCCGTCTGGGTCTGGCAGCTCGGGAGCGAGAAGGTGCAGCTGCCCTCGCAGGAGCCCTCGGATCACAACGTGACGTGCAAGTGGCAGGTGTACGCGAGCTCGCCCGTCGGGCTCGCGCTCGCGAGCAACGCCGGCTCGGCCGCCGTGCTCTGGACGCTCCGCGAGTCCGCGTCGCCCGCGCTTCGCTTCGACTACGTGCTCGGGACGACCGTCGCCGATCCGAAGGAGCGGCGCTTCCAGCAGGTGGCGCACGCGCGGCAGGGCGCCGGCCTGTGGCTCGGCGGCGTCGCGGGCGGCGACGGCTCTCTCGTCTACGCCGTCGTCCAGGTGGAGTACCACGACCAGGTCGCGTGCCTGTCGACGCCGAAGGCGCCGCACGCGTGCGACCTCGAGGTGACCGGCGGCGGCGGCGTCTACCGCGTCGTCGGCCGCCAGCCGCCGCTGCCGATCAAGGGCGCAGGGCCGGCGGTCGCGGTCGCCACCTCCGGAGACGACGTCGCCTACGTCCCGGCCACCTCCACCTCGGTCCCCGACGGCGAGCCGCTCGCGTCGGCCTCCGTCCCCGTCGAGATCCGCGACGTGCACTCCGGGTCGCTCGTCGCGAGCGTGGCCCCGGAGGGAACGCCGCTCGCCGTCGGACTCTCGAACAGCGTCCTCGCGCTCCTGACGCGGACGCCGGCCGGGCTCGTGCTCTCGTGGTATGCGAAGAGCTCGGGCAAGATCGTCCACGCGGTCTCCGTCGCGCCGACGACGTCGGCCGAGCTCGCGGTGGGGACGTCGGCGATCGTCTACCGCGTCGGCAGGGCCATCCGCGCGGTCGACCTGCGCACCGGCAAGATCCGCGCGCTCGCCAAGGCGGCGGCGACGCCGATCGGGCTGTCGATCGCAGGCGACCGGGTCGCCTGGGCGGAGAACATCGCCGGTCGCGGACGGATCCGCGCCGTCACCATCGCCCCGTGAAGCTCCTCGCGGCTGCCGGAGCAGCAGCCATCCTCGGCGGCGCCGCGCCCGCGCCGACGAGCCCCGTGATCGTCTTCGCCGCCGACCGCACGCCGGCGGTCTCGGGCGACGTGTACCGCGCCGACGCGAACGGCCACGTCGTGAACCTCACGCACAGTCCGTGGCAGGACACGCAGCCGCTCGTCTCGCCGGACGGCAAGCTCGTCGCGTTCCTCAGCGACCGCGGCGGCGCCGGGCTATGGGTGATGGGGATCGACGGCCGCGGGCTGCGCCGGCTCGTGACGAAGGGTCTTTCGTCACAGCAGTACGTCGAGATGGCCTGGGCGCCGAACGGCAAGGAGCTCGCGCTCGTCGAGGGAGACGTGAACCACGCGCTGCTCTCGATCGCGGGCGTCGGCACGCGGCCGCGCGCGATCGCGCAGGCCGGCGCATTCGGGACGCCGGCATGGTCGCCGGACGGGAAGCTCGTCACCGTCGCCGCGCTCGGCGAGACGGCTGCGTACACGGCCGCCGGCCGGCGAGCGTGGAGCGTGACGAGTGGAAGAACCGGCAGCTGGTCGGCGCGCGGGCTGTTCGCCGCGGGCGTCTACGACGGCCGGGCGCACGTGTACGACGAGCACGGCCGGCCGGTGTTCACGGTCGCCGCCGAGTCGACGGTGTGGTCGCCGAACGGCGCCGAGCTCGCGAGCGTCAACGGAAGGCGCGTCGAGGTGCACACGAGCACGGGACGCCTCGTCCTCCAGGCGACGCTGACCGTGCCGAACGCCGATGTCCTCTGGGTGTCCGCCGACGCGCTCGCCTTCACGGACGAGAACGGCGCCGGCCACCGTCTCGACCTCGCCACGGGACGCACGACGCCGTTCGACATAGGCTCATTCGGCCTGAACACCTCCGGCGCCGGCCTGCATTGGGCCGTCCGCGACGGCGCGCACGTGTACGCGCACGTCACGGGCTGCAACGACGACAGCGGCCCCGGTGCGGCAATCGCGTCCTTGCAACGCGTCCCGCACAGCACGTCCATCGTCTACCAGAGCTACTGCGCGGAGCCGTTCGACAACCTCTACTCGATGTCGGCCGACGGAACGGGCCTGCGCCGCATCACGAACGACCAGGCCGAGGAGACGTCACCGCAGCTCTCGCCCGACCGGACGGAGATCGCGTACGCGTGGGCGGACGCCACCGGCCTGAGCTGCAAGGGCTGCGCGACCTCCGTGCGAACGGTGCACGTCGACGGGGCCGCCGGCCTCACGCTCACGAATCCTCCCGACTGCACGTTCGACGCCTCGCCGAGCTGGTCGCCGGACGGCACGCAGATCGCCTTCTCCCACTCCGGCTGCGACACGGCGCCGGACCTGATGGTCGTGCCGGCGACGGGCGGGGCGCCGAAGGACCTCCATCTTCCGGGCTGGCAGGTCGCGTGGGGACCGGCAAGCATCGCGTACGTCGACGGCGCGACCGACCCGAGCTCGGTGTGGACGGCACTTCCGGACGGCACCGGCAAGTGGAAGGTCGGGTCCGGGAACGTGTCGTCGCCCGCGTGGTCGAGCGACGGACGCCTCGCGTATCTCGTCGGGACCGCGGTCGCCGTCGACGGGAAGAGGATTGCACTGCCGTTCCGGCAGGTGCGGAGCCTTGCATGGGCTCCCGATGGGACGCGGTTCGTCGTCGCGGCGCGCGGGGCGACGGACGCGACGTTCGACGTCTACGTCGTGAAGACCGACGGCACCGGCGCGGTGAAGCTCACCCAGAACTTCGACGTGTCGAGCGTCTTCGAGCGCTAGGCGCCGACCGGCGCCAGCTCTTCGAGGGCCACGCCTGCGGCGAGGCGGCTCGCCTCGCGCGGGTCGAACCGTCCGGCGCCGACCTCCAGCACCGACGCCGCCGCGCAGCCCACCGCGCTGCGCAGCGCGTCGTCGAGCGGCTGCGCGTTGAAGAGCGCGGCGAGGAATCCCGCGAGCAGCACGTCGCCGGCGCCGACCGAGGCGATCGGCTCGATCCGCTCGATCGACGCGTGGAACCTCCGCACGTTCTTCTCCTCGCGCACGAGCGCGAAGCACGACGTCTCCTGGGTGATGAGCACGTTGCGCGCGCCCAGGTCGGCGATCGTGTCGAGCGCCATGAGGAAGTCTGCGTCGTCGGAGAACTCCTGCCCCACGAGGCCCTCCGCCTCGCGCTGGTTCGGTGAGACGAGGAACGGCTCGGCCTCGACGCCGACGCGCAGCGGCTCGCCCTCGGAATCGAGCACGCAGTTGACGCCGCGCCGGTTGAGCTCGCGGATCGCCTCGGCGTAGAAATCGTCCTCGACGTCGCGCGGCAGCGAGCCGGAGAAGACGACGAACGTCGCGACGCGCGAGAGATAGCGAAGCTTGTCGAGGAGCATCTCGAGCTCCTCCGCGCGAACGGCCGGGCCCCACTCGTAGATCTCGGTGAGCGTCCCGCCCGTCGGGTCGACGACCGCGGTCGACGTGCGCGACTCGTCGGCGATGCGGACGAAGTCGTTCAGCAGCGCTTCGATGCCGAGCTCCTCGACGATGCGCTCGCCGGTGCGACCACCCGCGAGACCGGTGGCGATCACCGGCGTCTCTAGCCGCTTGAGCGCGCGCGCGACGTTGATGCCCTTGCCGCCGGCCGACGTGAAGCTCGCGCTTGCGCGATGACGATGGCCGAGCTGGGCGTTCGGCACGGTGAGCGTGCGGTCGATGGCCGCGTTCAGAGTGACGGTGACGATCAAGAGATGAGCCCCCAGAGGTCGTGCACTGTTCGGGTCGCGTACCAGCGTAGACGCCCGGCGACACCGGGGCGCGACACGGAGCGGGCGGCGTAGAGGCTGCGGGAGCCGAGGAGCTCCTCCCCCGACCAGACCTCGATCCGGCCGAGAGCCTGGCCGCGGCGCACGGGCAGGGCGATCGCAGCCGGGGCGATGACCCGCTCGACGATGGGACGGCCCACCGGGACGACGCGGACGAGTGGCGCCCTCGCGACGAGAGCGAGCGCGGGCCGGCCGTACGGAAGCGCCACGTGCGCGTAGACGACGCGCCCGACGAGCGCCAGCGTTCGATACCGGGAGACACCCCACGCGAGGAGCCGGTCGAGGTCCGCGTTGCGCTGCGCGCGCGTCGGGCTGCCAAGGATCACGACGTAGATCGTGTAGCCCTGCCTTCGCGCCGCGGCGACCTCGCACCAGCCGGCCTTCGACGTGTGTCCCGTCTTGACGCCGATGAGACCCGGGAACACACCGAGCAGGTCGTTCCACGTGTGCAGCACGATCGCGCCGTCGGCGATCGTGTCCTCGCGCTTGCGCACGATCGCGCGCACGACCGGCGAGTGCATCGCGACCTGTGCGAGAACGGCGACGTCGTGCGCGCTCGACAGGTGGCCGGGCGCATCGAGCCCGTCGGGCCGGACGAAGTGCGAGTCGCGCAGCCCGAGCTTCTGCGCCTCCTCGTTCATCCAGTCGACGAACAGGGGGACGTCGTCGTCGGAGGCCGCCGCAGCGAGCGCGTCGGCGGCGTCGTTCGCGCTCTGGATGAGCGCTCCCTCGAGCAGGTCGTGCACGCTCAGCGTCTCGCCGGCGTGAAGCGGGATGTGCGACCCGCCCACGCGCACGGCCTGCGCGCTCACCTCCACCTCGTCGTCCGGCTTCAGATGCTGGAGCGCGACGACGACCGTCATGAGCTTGGTGATGCTCGCGATCGGAAGCTCCTCGTCGGCGTTCTCGGACGCGAGCACGACGCCGTTCGTCGCGTCCACGACCGTGAATGCACGCGCGTCCGGGTGCGGAGGCGCAGCGCGCGCGCTTCCGGCGAGGCCCAGCGCGAGGGCGAGAACCAGCAACCCTGGCGCATCTCGCGGGAAGGTTAGTGAATCCGGATCTTCTCGCCGACGCGGAGCGCGGTCGTGCTGACGGCGGGGTTCAGCCGCTCGAGCGTGGCGACGCTCGTGTGCGTCCGCACCGCGATCGACGAGAAGCTGTCGCCGTGCTGCACCCGCGTGTACCGAACCGTCGATACGGGCTTCTTCGGGTGCCGGTGGTGCTGCGTCGCCGTGAGGGTCGAGACGGTCGACACCTTGCTCGGGTGACTCTGCAGGCCGTAGTGGATCGCGAGGACGGCAGCGGTGACCGCGAGCAGGAAGGCCCCCGGTGCCGCGTACCGCCTCACCAGCCCGCTGCGGCCCAGACCTCGTGCGCGAGATGCGCCGCGGCACCGCCGGCGGCGGCCCGCCAATCGTCCTCGCCCGCGCCGCGGTACGCGTAGATGATCGACCGCGAGGCGGAGACGAGCGCGCTCGCCGGACCGCTCGTGAAGGCCGCGGCGACGTCGGCCGGCCGGCCGCCCTGCGCGCCGATCCCGGGCAGCAGGAGCACCGCCTGCGGCAGCAGTCGCCGCGCCTCGGCGACCTCGCGCGGGAACGTCGCGCCGACGACCGCGCCCGCGGCCGACAGGCCGTGCTCGCCGATGAGGTCCTCGCCCCATTCGCGCACGAGCCCGGCCACGTGCTGCCAGAGCACGGTGCCGTCGGAGAGCCGCACGTCCTGCACGTCCGCCCCGCCGGCGTTCGATGTCTTGACGAGGCAGAAGATGCCGGCGCCGTCACGGCGGCAGGCGGCGAGGAACGGCTCCACCGCGTCGCGGCCGAGATACGGGTTGACGGTGATCGCATCGGCGACCGGCGGCGCATCCTGGCGCGGCTCGACGTACGCGGCCGCGTACGCGCGCGCAGTCGAGCCGATGTCGCCGCGCTTCGCGTCGGCGATGACGAGCATCTCCGCGGCCCGCGCGTATTCGCAGACGTCCTCGAACGCGCGGATCCCGTCGGCGCCGAGCGCCTCGAAGAACGCCAGCTGCGGCTTCACCGCGACCGCGTACGGCGCGACCGCGTCGATGATCCCGCAGCAGAACCTCGCGCACGCGGCGGCGGCGTGCTCGCGCCCGAGGACGGCCTCGCCGCGCAGCTCCACCGGCAGCTGGTCCGGGACGGGGTCGAGGCCTACGACGATCTGGCTCCGCTTGCGCTCGACCGCCTCGGCCACTCTGTCGGCGAAGTGCGTGACGGCTACGCGGGCCACGTTCCCAGACTACTTCGGCCTCCGGAATGCGCGAGGGGCCGCAAATGCGGCCCCTCGACAATCCTCGAGGAGACGGCGCCGCGCTGACTAGCTGCCGCTGCCGCCCTTGACGGCGGCCTTGAGCGCACTGCCGGCCGAGAACTTCGGAACCTGCGCGGCCGGGATGTGCACCTTCTCGGTCGGGTTACGGGGATTGACACCGGTGCGAGCCGCACGATGCTGGCTCGAGAACTTGCCGAACCCAGTGAAGGCAACGTCGCCGCCGCTCTTCAGCGTGTCCGTGATCGTGTCGAGGAACGCGTCCACGGCCTTGCCCGCATCGCGCGCCGTCAACTGACTCCGCCTCGCAACCTCGTTCACAAACTCCTGTTTGGTCACGTGCCTCTCCTCCTGTCGTTGATCGTCACGGGCCGGAATGACCCTACCAGCGGTAGTGGTCCCGCTCAACCATGCGGTTTTGCGGGGCTTTTCGCGCCCTCGAGCAGCTCTCCGGCCCGAAAGACCGGGCGGAGGCGCACGGCCCGGCGCGCGACGGCGTCTGCGCCACCCTCCTCGCGGTCGACGACGCAGACCGCGGTCTGCACGACCAGGCCCGCCGCGCGGAGCGCCTCGACCGAGTCGAGCAGCGCGCCGCCGGACGTGACGACGTCCTCGATGACGCACACGTTCTCGCCCTCCTCGAACGGTCCCTCGAGGCGATTCGCGGTGCCGTACTCCTTCGCGGCCTTGCGCACGATGAGGAACGGCAGGCCCGACTCGAGCGACGCCGCCGCCGCGAGCGCGACCGCGCCGAGCTCCGGCGCGGCGAGCCGCGTCGCTTCGGGAGCGTGCTCGCGGACGATCTCGGCGATGCGCGCGCCGAGCGCGCGAAGCAGGTCGGGGCGCGTCTCGAAGCGGTACTTGTCGAGGTAGTACTTCGAGCGCCTGCCCGACCGCAGGACGAAGTCGCCCTCCAGGTACGCGGCCTCGACGAGAGCGGTTCCGAGCTCCGCGTCGTTCACGGCCGCACGGCCGCGAGCGCGTCGCGGGCGATCGGCAGGAGGCCGTCCGCCTCGGGCGACCCGTCGACGAAGGTGATCATCGATCCGTCGCCGAAGTAGACGTCGACGCGCGCCCGGCGGCGGCCCAGGGTCCGGCGATAGACGACGCTGCCGGCGAAGAGGCCGGTGGCGAAGCCGGCCAGGCCGAGAGCCTTACGCCTCATCCGTCTCCTTCTTCGTCGTCCGCCTGCGCTTCGGCTTCTCCTCGGCTGCGACGCCGCGGAGGCAGCTCTTCAGGTCGTAGAAGACGAGCCCGACCGTGGGGTCCGGCCCGGTTATCGCGGCGATGCGCCTCGCGCCCTCGCTGACGACGAAGACGCTGCCGTCGGGCGTCGAGGCCTCGACCTGCGTGACCTCGCCGTCGCCGAGCGAGCCGGCCCGGGTGAGGAGCTCGCCCGCCGCGCCCGCCAGGCGGCGCGCAGCCTCGTCGCCGAGGGTCGAGCCGGCCACCTCGCCGCTCTCGTCGAACAGAACGGCAGCCTCGACCTGGGACGAGATCTCGGTCAGGTCGGCGAGCGCCTGGGCGGTGTCCATCGGTATTCGAGGCTACCACGGTGCAAACTGACGCCGTGCGTTTGCGAAAACGGGACCTCCTCAGGAAGTTCTTCGCCGACCGGGGCACGCACCTGGCGGCGATGGTCGCCTACTTCGCCCTGCTCTCGTTCGTGCCGCTCATCTTCATCGCCCTTTCGCTGCTCGGCTTCGCACACCGCGCCGACGCGTCGGACTTCCTCGTCCGCGAGCTGTCGCGCGCTTTCCCCGGCAGCTCGCTGCAGAGCATCCTCACGCTCGTCCACCGCGTGCAGGACAACGCCGCGACGCTGGGGATCATCGGCGGCGTCGCGCTGCTGTGGTCGTCGCTGTCGCTCTTCAGCTCGCTCGAGTCGGCGTTCAACATCGTGTACGACCGGCCGAACCGGACCTTCCTGCACGGGAAGGGACTCGCGGCCGCCGTCGTGGTCGGAGGGCTGGTGACGCTGTTCGCGAGCCTCGTCGTCGGCGCGATCGGCGTCGAGGCGCTCAAGGGGTACGCGCCGCATTTCGTAGCGGCCGGCGCGGCGGCCTACGCGCTGTCGATCGCCGTGTCGCTCGTCGGCGTCTTCCTCTTCCTGTTCGCCGTGTACCGGCTGCTCCCGAACGTTGAGATGGCGGCGCGAGACGCGCTCCCCGGCGCCGTCGCCGCGTCGGTGCTGCTCGAAGCCTCGTTCCAGGTGCTGCCGATATTCGTGCGGTTCGCGGACGTGAACGTGACGCTGCGCGTCCTCGGCGGCCCGGTGATCCTTCTGCTGTGGCTGTACGTGATGGCGAACGTGATCGTGCTCGGCGCCGAGCTCAACTGGTGGGTCGCGCAACGCCGCGAGGCGGCAAACCCTTCAGCGGTCATAGCCCCGCAAACGCGCGGGGCCGGCGCTAAGACGCAGGCTTAGCGCCGGCCGAACGAAGCGCGCGGCCCTGCCGAAGGCACGGCCGACCGGGCAGAACCACGCTCGACCCACACGCATAAGAGGACGCGGGCTCGGCCCGCGTCCGCTCTCCGCGAAGCGGGACCCTTCCCCCGTGAGAAGTGCGCAGCACTTCTCACGGCTGTGGTGCAGGCGGTCCTTCCTGCACCACACTTTCGACCGCCCCGTTCCGCCTGATGAAGAAGAACCAGGTGTGCGCGCTCGCGCCGTGGTTCCACGCCTCCGTCAGCGTGACGACGGCGCGTGACGGCTTCACGAGCGAGATGTCCGTTGCGCAGGACGCCTGAAGCGTCTTCCCCCCTTGGTGGAGGACGCACTTGAGCGTGCCGGGAAGGTGCGGGAAGCGCGTGCCGAGCGCACGTGCCTCCTGCGTGTGGGCGAAGAACGCGCGGAGCACGCGCATCGACGTCGGGTCGCGACCGCCGCAGCCGGCGGCGGCGAGCAGGACGACGGAGCCGAGCGCGGCGAGGAGCGCGCGTGCGGCGCGCGCCCGGTGCGAATTCCGCTCCTTCCACGCGTCGCCGAGCTCGCCGACCGTGCTCTCCTCGCCGTCGGGCACGAAAACCGGGTCGTAGCCGAAGCCGCCCGTGCCCCGCGGCGTGTCGGCGATGCGGCCGTCGAGCGTCCCCGTGCCGCGCACCTCGTTCCCGTCGGGCGCGATGCACACGATCTCGCTGACGTAGCGCGCGCGCCGGTCCGCGATGCCGTCGAGCTCGCGCAGCAGCCTCGCGATCGCGGGCGCGCCTTCCGGCGCGTACCGGGCGGACTCGACTCCGGGCTTGCCGCCGAGGGCGGTCACCTCGATGCCCGAGTCCTCACCGAGGACGTGGACGCCGCCGCTCGTGACCTCGCGGCCGAAGCGCGCCTTGGCGAGCGCGTTCTCGAGGTACGTCGTCCCTGTCTCCTCCGGCCATCCGGTGGCGTCGAGCGGCTCGATGCGCCAGCCGGGCAGCAGATGCTCGAGCTCACGTGCCTTGTGCCGGTTCCGCGAGCAGAGAACCGCCGTCACTCGGTCCATTTCACCTCGAGCACACCGTCGATCTCGGCGACGCTCGCGACCACGCTCGGGGCGTGCACGCTTCCCACCTCGACGTCGATGGCCACCGAGCGGCGGTCTCCCTCCTGCGACACGTCGAGGCCGACGACGCGGCCGCCGCAGCGCTCCACGGCCTCGATCAGCGGCGCCGGGCTTCCGCCGGCCGGGATGTCGACGAGCAGCCGGTCGACCTCGGCCCGGTAGCGCCGCACGACGCGGTAGGCGAGCACGCGCATCGGCCCGAGCGTGAACAGCGCGCCGAGCGTCGCGATGATTGCGCCGTCGTAGTAGCCCGCACCCGCGGCCATGCCGATGGCGGCAACGAGCCAGAGCGAGGCCGCAGTCGTGAGGCCACGCACCGAGAGGCCCTGGCGGATGATCGCACCGGCGCCGAGGAAGCCGATGCCGGTCACGACCTGCGCCGCGATCCGCGTCGGGTCTACCTTGCCGTCGAAGTTTGCGAACCCGTAGGCCGAGACGAGCGTGAACAGCGCCGCGCCGGTGGCGACCACGAGGTGGGTGCGCAGGCCGGCCTGGCGCTCGCGGAGCTCCCGCTCGAAGCCGATCGCGCCGCCGAGCCCCGCCGCGACCGAGAGCCGGAGCAGCACGTGCGGCCATGCGAGCGCCGGCGCCGCCGCCGCGGCGAGCTCAGGGAAGTACAACGGCGACCGCCTCCGCTTGCCGCTCGCCGAGCGTCGCGATCCCGGCGACGGCGAGCCCGAGCAGCTCGTCGAGCCGCTCCCGGGTGAACGGCTCGCGCTCGGCCGTCGCCTGCACCTCGACGAGACGGCCGTCGCCGGTCATGACGACGTTCATGTCCGTGTCGGCGTTCGAGTCCTCGGCGTAGTCGAGGTCGAGCAGCGGCACGCCGTCGACGACGCCGACCGAGACGGCGGCGACGGAGTCGGCGAACGCCTTCGACAGGCCGAAGCGGTCGAGCGCGCGGCGGCCGGCGACGTAGGCTCCGCAGATGGCGGCACAGCGCGTGCCGCCGTCCGCCTGCAGCACGTCGCAGTCGAGCCACATCGTCCGCTCGCCGAGCGCGCGGAAGTCGGCGACCGCGCGCACCGCGCGCCCGATGAGCCGCTGGATCTCCACCGTGCGCCCCTGCTGCTTGCCGCGCGACGCCTCGCGCTCGACGCGGTCGCCGGTCGACGCGGGCAGCAGCGAGTACTCGGCCGTGATCCAGCCGCGGCCTTGGTTGCGCAGCCAGCGCGGGACCTCTTCCTGGATCATCGCCGTGCAGAGGACGATCGTCCGGCCCTGCGTGATGAGCGCCGACCCGTGCGGCTGCTCGAGGTAGTCGGGCTCGATCGTGAGCGGACGCAGGA
>Ga0116216_10002605_pt1 | contig 11919 bp, 8 predicted proteins | sample Sb_taG_11_FD_89696 | JGI IMG/M metagenome (GOLD analysis project Ga0116216, IMG submission 89696) | Peat soil microbial communities from Weissenstadt, Germany - Sb_50d_3_AS metaG | ecosystem: Environmental > Terrestrial > Soil > Wetlands > Peat | place: Germany: Weissenstadt | collected 2010-09-21
GTCGATGGCCTGGTGCCGGGCCTGGTACATGGCCTGCACGAGCGGGCCGAAAGACCCCGAGCCGCCCCGCCCGGACACCCGGGTCACCGACTGGGGCGGTATCCCGTCACCGTGCGATCTCCAGGTCCCCGGGCAGCTATACCCGCTGGCGGAACCGGCACTATAGACGGACGCGCCGAACACCTGACCGACGGGTTCGAAGCCCGCGCTGCGGACGGCGGCGAACTCGTCTGCGGTCAGCGCGGACCCCCATGTGCCACCGGACCGGATCTCCGGCATCCTGGCCTCGGCTATGGCGGGCAGTTCCTCGCTCACCCCCTTAGCCTAGGCGTCCTCCTTCCCGGGATACGGGGCCCGAGCCAGTGGCCCGGGCCATCATGGCCGGGCTGGCGATGGCTGACCAGCCAACGGCCGGAAACCAGGCCCGGGTGGCCAAACGGCGGCCCGGCGGCTGATATTCGCGGTTTGCCAGGTCGGCCACGTCCCAGGCCAGCTCACCTTCGCCTGTATCAGGAGCCATGGCCGGGACTCTGAATATTACGAAGGGGCAAGACCAAGCCCGGCCGGGCATGGCGGAGGGCGAGCTTCTTGCGCGGGTCAGCCAGATCGGGCTCGTGATCGGGCGCGGGGCTGTGCTCGGTGGGGAGGCGTATTGGCATATGCTCGCGCACTTGGTGGTGGTGGGCCCAGGTCGCGACGACTTGTCGCGATTCCGGAAGCTGCTGGAGAAGGCCGGGGTGCGAGCGGACGCTGACGCGGGCCCGCAGGAGGGCGGCCCAGCGCTGGTGTACTTCACCGACGTTTCCACCGCTTTGCTCGCGACGATCACGACCATCAGGGACCGCGGAACAGACCGGATACTCGCTGTCGCGGGTCCCGGCGTCACACCCGTGCCGGACGCTGCCTGGGGGATCGTACACGCGGGCGCGTCTGATGTCATCATCTGGGACAACTCGGGCGACCCGGTTCGGGCGATCGTGAGCAGGCTCGACCGATGGCGGCAGGTAGATGAGCTAATCGCCTCGGATGCGGTCAGGAACAGCCTGGTCGGGGCGGGCCCGCGCTGGATCAGGCTGCTGCGCCAGGTCGTCGAGGTGGCGCGATTCACCCGCGCATCCGTGCTCGTCACCGGGGAAAGCGGCACCGGCAAGGAGCTCATCGCGCACCTCATTCACAAGCTCGACGACCGTCCCGACAAGGGAAACATCGTCGTCTTGGACTGCACGACGATCGTGCCGACCCTGTCGGGGTCTGAGTTCTTTGGCCACGAGAAGGGCGCCTTCACCGGGGCGGTCGCGGCGCGTGACGGAGCGTTCGCCCTCGCCGACGGCGGCACGCTCTTTCTCGACGAGGTGGGCGAGCTTCCCCCGCCGCTTCAGGCCGAGCTGCTGCGGGTGATCCAGGAAGGGATGTACAAGCGGGTGGGCAGCAACACCTGGCGCACCACAGACTTCAGGCTTGTCTGTGCCACCAACCGCGATCTCCTCAAGGAGCAGGAGGCTGGCCGGTTCCGGCTCGACCTTTACTACAGGATCGCGGCGTGGCAATTCCCGCTTCCGCCACTGCGTGACCGCAGGGAAGATATCGAGTCGCTGACCGCGAGCTTCTTGTCGCGACTGCCGTCCACTGAAGCGGCTCCCGGCATTGACCCGGCGGTGCGGACCTGGCTTCGCAACCGGGATTACCCGGGGAACGTCCGTGACTTGCGCCACCTCGTCGAGCGGATAAGCCAACGCCATGTAGGTCCCGGACCGATAACGGTCGGTGACGTGCCGGCCGAAGACAGGCCTGCTCCGGCCGCCGGGCCGCCTCCGGGTGCCGATCCGGACGCACCTGGCGACGGCCCGGTTCCCTGGCAGGCCGGCGAGTTCGAGAACTCGGTGCGTAAGGCGATCGCACGGGGGGCCGGCCTGCGCGAGATCACCAGCGTCGCGGCGGACACCGCGGTCTCCATCGCCCTGGAACAAAGCGGCGGGAGCCCGGTCCGAGCGGCTCGGTTGCTGGACGTCACCCCGCGCGCCCTGCAGCTTCGTCGCGCCACGAGCCGGACGGCTTCGCCGGACCGTCGGAGCAGCTGAAGGCGGCCGGGGATGAGCTGACCAGGGCTGAACCGACCGGGCAGCATCGGACGGTCGCTCGCTCACCGGGCGCACGCAGTTAGCCAGCCTGATGAGCGCCGGGCCGGTCAGCGTCGCGCGCGCCGACTAACCGCGTATCGCGGCGGTGCCCACGGATCCCTCGCCCGGGGCCGGGCCCGGGGCCGGGCCCGGGCGGCCGCGTACGGACCGACCAGCACCCCAGCGTGCGAGCTGGCCAGCACCGCGGCGTGCGAGCCGGGCCGGGCCATGCGGTCCGCTTCCGCGGAATCGTCCAGCCGCAGGAGCCGGGCGATGGTCCCGCCCGTCACCATCTGCTCTGCGCTGCGAGGCAGGCCAAGGGCCCGGACCTTGGCCAGTTCCAGGCCCGGATGAAGAAACGGCCCGTCACTGCCAAAGATCAGCTTGTCCGGGCCGGCCCGGCGGACGGCCTCGATCAAGTAGTCAAATCGCCGGACGCCTGAGGTGTCGGCGTAGACATTCGGGAAGCGCACCAGCTGGTCGATGACGGACATGTGGGCACGCCAGTCGTCGGCGAAGCTCCCCAGGTGCGGGATCACGAACGTGACCGTCGGGTATTCGGTGGCGATAAGCTCCACGCCTGACGTCTCGCCCATGACGTCATACAGGACGGGAACCCGGTACGCTCGGGCGGCCGCGCATATTTCCCGGCTGATCCGCCCGTCGTGCCGGTGCACCTTGATGCCGCGGAAACCATAGTCCCGGACGGCGGTGCCGACCAGTTGATCCACCCGGCCGACGTCGCGATCAGGATGGACCATCGCGAACCCGACGAAACGGCCCGCCCCGAAGCGCACGATCCGGGCGAGTTCACGGTTGGCGACCGCGTAGTCCGAATGAAACGCCGGAAGCAAGACGGTCCGCCGGATGCCGGCGTGGTCGGCTCGGCGGATGTAGGCGCGGAGCGACGCCCGGGTGTCCCATGGCCCGGTCAGGCCGTCGCCGAGGCCAGCGTGGCAGTGCGCGTCGATGATCATCATCTCGTGCTCCCTATCCCGGCCGCCGTCCGGTCGGCGGTCGCGGCCTCGATCGCGGCGATCGCCCGGTCGATCTGACCGGGCGTGTGCGCCGCGGTCACCAGCAGGCTGCAGCGCGGGACAGGATCGCAGGCCGGCCGGTGCAGCACGGTGCGGACTCCGGCCTCGGCCAGGCGCTGATATAGCCGGACCGGCGGTATCCCGGGGACCGCCCCGAGCGTCTGCACGGGAAAGCTGCCGGGGCCCGCCGTCAGGCCGATCCGCCTGGCTCCCGCCTGCAGCCTGCCGATGAGGGCTAGCAGCCGCGCCCGCCGCCGGTCGCCCTGGCGGCGGTTCATCTCCAGGGCATGCCAGGCCGCGCTGAGGTGCGCCATGGAGGGCTGACTGCAGTGCACTCTGGTCTCGCTCCGCCGGATGTAGCGCTCGACCAGCGCCCCAGGTCCGGCCACGAACGCGATAGGAACGCCGAATGCCTTGGCCATCGAGCTCACCACCAGCACCGCAGCCGACGTCTCCCCGGCCATCGGAAGCACCCCGCCGCCGCCCCGCCCGTACGGCGTCCAGCGGCTGGCTCCTGCGCCGACAAGGCCCAGCCCTTGCGTGTCGTCCACCACGAGCACGCCCCCGAGCGGCTGCAGGAGTTGGAGGTACCGACGGATCGGCGCCACGGAACCGCAACCGGGACATACTCCGTCGGTCACCACCACCGGTGTGCGGCGGGCGGGCCGCTGCGCCCCGAGGAGCCGGCCGAGAGCGGCCGCGTCCTGGTGCGGGAAGCGGCGGACCGGCGCGCCATGCGCGGCGGCTCGCTCCGTACCCCAGCCGGCGATCGGATATGCGCCCGCGTCGATATAGCAGGTGATCGTCTCGGTCCCGAGGGCAACGAACAAGTCCCAGAAAACGTGCAGCGTCGACGCGGCAAGCACGGCGGACTCGGTGCCGGTGAGCCGGGCCAGGCTCCGGGCCGCCGCCCGGGCCGAGGGTGGCTCGGCCAGGGCGGCGGGCACGCCAGCGGTCAGGAAGGCCCACGGTTCGAGCGCCAGCCACGAGTGCCTGAGCCCGAGATACGACGCTGAGGTGAAGTCCAGGACGCTGGCCTGGTTCACCGCCCGTCGCGGTCAGCGGCCCGGCTGGCCGCGGGGAGCTGGCCGATGGGCGCGGCGGCGCCCAGGGCGGGCCGACGGCTCCTGGAGATGCTCCCCCGCGCGCTGGCCGGGATGGCGTCCTGCGCGGGTGCCTGCATGCTGTCCTTCAGCCGCCGCTGAAGCAGCAGCCCCGGTGCGGTGGCATCGGCCCGTTCGGTCAGGTCGACGCCGGTGGCCGCACGGTAGGCGTAGATATACCCCTGGATCTCGGGCCGCCAGTAGCGGGCCCAGTTCGCCGCGTCCTCGGACTTTATCTTGCTCGGCCACGCCTCGAACCTGACCCCGAGCAGGATCTGCTCGCCGAAGACCGCGAGGTCCCTGAAGTGCAGCACGGACGGCGTCGTCCAACCCTGGACCGCTTTCATCGATTCGACCGAGTGCATCCAGGTCTCCGGGTAGTCGACCATCACCCGCCGCGGCAGGAACTCACGGAACTCCGGCCTGGCCAGCAGCCATTGCTGCATGAGCATCTCCAGGCGCGCCGTCCACGGCAGGTCGCCGTACTGGTTGGCCGCTCCCTGGGTGAGTTGCAAATGGACGTCCTTCAGCGCGTTCAGCAGCGGGAAGCCGTCCGCGATCACGGTGGTGTCGTCATCCTGCTTGTAGAAGACCGAGCACAGGTTCAGCAGGTTGTGCAGGCCCTCGATGAAGCGGGAGCGGTTGTCGGCCCCGCGCACCGCGGGAACCGCCTTGCCGAGCAGCGGCAGCCCGTACTCGTGGGCGTACTCGTACGCGCGGCGGACCACGGTGAGCCGGTGCTGCTCGTCCTGGATGTAACCCCAGAGGAAGTTGTTGAGCGGCCGCAGCGGGTCGATCTCCAGGGCGGCGAGCGGATCGTTGTCCGAGGGCCCGCGACGGTTCTGGAACCGCCAGGTGATCGCGTTCATCGTCTGAACCAGCAGACCCTCTTCGTGCCAGTAATCCCACAGCAGTTCGATCAGGCACGGATGGGTCAGCTTTTGCTGGAGGATTTCCATGCACGTGACCGCCCCCTGATCCAGTTCCAGACTGGCCTGCGGCGACAGCTGGTTCTTGCCGGGCAAGACCTGCACATCCGGCAGGTTGGCCCGGACCAGGGCCAGGTACAGGATCGTTCGCAGCGACGGGTCGACGTCTAGCAGGGCCCCGGATCCCTCGTTCAGCAACTGGTCCCATGCGTGGCGGATCGCCGTCGAGTTGACGGGGCGGTCGTACCGGTCGCTCTCGTCAGCTAGCTCAGCCGGGACGTCCACCCGCTGGGGGGCCCACTGCTGAGTGGGGCTGAGGTACGGGTTCATGAAGCTGGAGAACGGTACCCCGCAGTTCAGCATGAGGAAGATCTCCGTAGCCGCCTTCAGCTGCCGGTAAGGTTCGACGCCGGGGAACGGGAGCCGCCACGGTAGGCCTTTGCTGAACGTGGGCTTCAGATGGTTCGCCACGGTGAGATCGCCCGCGCCGCACAGCACGATCTCCATGAAGGCCTGGTAGTTCTCGAAGGACAGCGCGTTGGTGGATTGCCTGATCAGCGTCCACAGAGCCTGGCTGGGCGTCGGGTCAACGGCGGCCCGCCGCATGGTGACCTCCACCGGTGCAGGGAGGCCGTTTCCGAAGCCGGGACCGTGGCCAGCCCCAGCCGCCCCGGAAGCAGTGATGGCGAAGCTTTCCTGCACCTCTTCATCGCCGCCGGCGGCTGCGTTGAACGCCTCTAGGGCTTCGTCCGGGTGCACCGTGCCCTCCAGCATCCTGGCCTCGGCGCGCACCGTCGCGGTTCCCGAGGCACCGGGCTGCACATCGAAGCTGAGCGTGCTGCTTCTCGTCTTGGCGCCGGTGACGGTGTAGAGGGCTTCCTCCTTACTGTCCCGGACCCCTCTGACGTTCGGCGTCGTGGTGAGCTGATCCTGGTCCCAGGTCCACCGCACCGCATGCGGCTTCCCGGTCTGCTCGAAGGTCAGCGTGACCGTTACCCGTTCACCGGGTGTCGCGTGTGACCTGTCGCATTGAAGCGTGTTAGCCACCTCGTCCTCCTTCAGGTGGTAGTGAGTTCATAGGGGTGGTGCACAGACCCGGGCAGGGCGACCGCCGTGCCCGGGGTGCTGAGCAGTGCCCATCGGTTGATCAGCATCCCGAGCAGCCGATCCTCCTGCTCGGGGCTGAGCTGGCCCGTGGCCCGGGCGCGACCGAAGACGGCGAACACCAAGGTGGGCGCCGCGCCCAGCATGAGCCTCGGCTGGGCCTGCCATTCCTGGTAGAGCGCGCTGAGCCGACGTGGTTCCCGGCTTGGAATTACCACCGCTTCGCGCAGGCTCTGCCCGCGCAAGGCTGGCGGCCGGTGGCGGACGAGCAGCGACGCGAACGGCCCGACGATGCTCCGCAGGGCCGCGATGGCCCGGGCGCGGTTCTCGTCCAGGCCATCGACGGGGTAGAGACGATCCCACAGGGCCGCGATCGCGCGCCACTGCGGATCCGGGTAGAGCGCATCGCCGATGGCACAGGAGATCTTCACCCTGATCCAGGGGAACGGGTGCGGATCATCCAGGCCCATCCGGAACACGAACGCCCGGGGCAGGCTGACGATACCCATCAGCCCCAGCGTGGAGGCCACCCCAACCTTGGCCACGGCCCAGAAGTCCGCGATGACCTCGGAAATGGTGCGCTCCATGAGCCGCCAGGCGGCCTGGTGCCGCGCTGGCGCCCGGCGCGCCTCGGCTTGCAGCACCGGGCGGAGGGATTCCACCAGGCCGAGCAGGGCTGCGGCCTGGTGGCCTACCTCGTGCACGAGCGACGAGGCGATGCCGAAACCAATCATCCGTTCCCGCGGGATGCGGATGATGCTGACCGGGTTCTGCCCGCCGCCCGGCAGCCTGGTCCTAGCCCGACGGATAGCTCCGCCTAGCCCGCGATGCAAGTAACAGATCACCGGAAGCGGGGCGTAGAAGTTATCCCGCAGGCGCAGCGCGTCCTGCGCCGCCAGGTCGAGCCCGGACAGCCAGATGCCGGTCTGCGCCTCGCTGCGCTGGGCCAGCGCCTCGGCGAACAGGTCGAGCTGGGCCAAGGCGGCGTTGAAGCCAAGCCGCAGGAGGGTGAACCTGCGTTGCATCTCGGCGGGCGAGGCCGTGCGTCCGGGCCCGCTGATCCAGCCGATGAACTCCAGCACCTGCGGACGCAGCCGCCGACGGCCGTCGATCAGATACTGCTCGATGGCCGCCGTCGTCCGCGGCAGGGGCATCGCCGCCGGCACCATGGTCTGCTGCAGGGCAAACGGCTGAACCCGGTCGAGCCTGGTCAGTAGCGCACGGGCCTCCTGCTCGAGCAGCCATGGCGCAAGGTGGACGGAGTTCATGGCCGTTAGATCCCGAGCAGGACGATGCGCCGACCGCGCCGGACCCAGCGGCCGCTCACCGGCCGCCACTGGCCCGCGGAACCGTAGAACGGGGTCGGGTCGCCGTCGACGTCGGCGTAGTCGTCCGGGGAGGCGTCGAACGGGACATCCTGCGAATCGCCGTCGTAACCGTAACCGTAACCGGAACCGGAACCGGGATACCAGTGGCCCTGGGGTCCGCGCGAGGGCCGACCACCCTGCTGCGATGGCCTCCGGGCGCCCGCGGTCCGGCCGGCCTGCACACGGCCAGCGCCCGGCTGGCCGGCTGCCTGCGGGCTGGTCCCCCGCTGGCCGGGCCGCCCGGCCTGGCTCCGGCCGCCGCGTCCGGACTGTTGCGCGCGGTGCATCATCTGGCGGTACAGCCCGGGGGCGTGCTCGCGGGCCGCCTCCATGACCGCGGCACGGGCGAGCGTGTTGGGGTTCATCCCCGGCTGCTGCTGCATCTGCGCCGCGTTACTGGCCGCCGCAGCCGTCAGCCCGACCACCCTCCGGGCCGTTTCGAATTCGGCCTGCTCGGCCGGCATGGTTTCGAGCTCGAACAAGTTGCTGGCCATGGAGCCGAGCGAGCCTCCGATGGCGGTGCCGATGCCGGGCGCGACCATGGAACCGAGAGCGCCGCCCACCATGGGCAGCGCCTTCTTCGCGACGCCCTTGAGGATCCCGCCCAGCGACTGACCGATCGGGCTCTTGAAGAAACCGCCGATCTTGTTGATCAGGCCGCCGAGGAACTGCTCGAGTTCGGCCTCACTGTTGACCTCTAGCAACTCTGACGCCAGGCCGATCTCCTCGGCCTCGCTGAGCGGGCCGGCGGCTCCGCCGTGCGCGCCGTATTCGCCTTCGAATTCCCCGAACTCGCCTTCTCCCTCGTACTCGCCGTACTCGCCGAACTCGCCGAGTTCTGCTTCGGATGCGTAACTGCTCATCTTGTGTTCCTTTCTCAGATGTGCGCCCAGCGGGCGGTCTAACAGCCGTAAAGAGTGATCGTCTGTCCCTGCCGGACCCAGCGGCCGGAGGCCGGCCCTGCCTGGCCGGGATGTCCTGCCGACCGTCGCAGCAGGCCGGGCGCGTAATGTCGCGCGGCGGCGGTCACCGCCTGGCGGGCGACAGCTGACGGTTCGGCGCCCGGCGGCGCCAGGCTCGCGTGCTCGGCGGCCGTGGACACGAGCCTGACCAGTTGGCGTGACGCTTCGAACTCCCGATCCTCGGCGGACAGCCCCTCCAGCTCGAGTCCGAGCAGCTGACCGGCCTGGCCGGCCAGCTGGGCGCCGATACCCGCGCCGCCCGCGGCCTGGCCAGCGGCGGGGAGCGCCCGCCTGAGCGAGGACTTGAGCAAGCCCGCGACCGCTTTCCCCGCGGTCGGCGGAGCGGGACTGCCGAGCGCCCGGGCAACCGTCCGGAGCGCGTCGGCGAGGAACCCATCGAGTTCCTGCTCGCTTTCGGCCCCGAGGAGCTGGCTGGCGAGTTCCATCTCCTGCGTTTCGGTGAGCAGGCCTGCGCCGCTCCCCGTTTCGCGGGTGTATCCGGCCGTCGTCGGATCGGCCTCGAGCAGTGTCCGGTCCAGATCGTGCATCGCCACCTCCGGCGCTTCGCGCATGTCGTCTGTCTTTCATGCAGCAAGCCGCGTGCCAGGCTCTGAGGCGAGCTCGTCGTAGGGGATGGCGTAGCGCGGTTCGCTTAACCGCGAGGATCCGGTGGCCTAGGGCGAAGTAAGCTTCGCCATGCCCGGCTGCCGCAGCGGAGCGGCGGGCAGGCCGAGCTCGTCGCGGTATTTGGCGACCGTGCGGCGTGCCACCGGGAACCCGAGGCCGACCATCCTGCTCGCGAGCGCGGCGTCGCTGAGCGGGCGTTCCTCGGTCATGATCAGCTCGCGCAGCGCCTCCTGGGGCGCGAGGGCGGCCCGGAAGAAGTGCTGGACCGGCACCACGGACCGGGACGGCAGCATCATGTACTTGCCGTTCACGGCGCGGCTCACGGTCGACTCGTGCAGCCCGAGCTCGCGGGCCACATCGGCCTGAGCCAGCGGGCGCAGATACCTGACGCCGCGCAGCACGAAGTCCCGCTGCTGGTCAGCGGCACACTCGACGACCCGGCGGATGGTGCGGGAACGCTCGTCGAGGCTGGCGATGAAGGAGGCGGCCTGGCGCACATACTGCGTGACGTGGGCCCGGAGCTCTCCGTTCGGCCCGGCCGGATCGTCCGGGCCGTCGCAGGGCAGGGCCGCCGCCAGCCGACCGTACCCGGGCTCGATCCGCAGCGCGTACCGGGCGGTCTCGGCCAGCCGCACGCGGATGAGACCGTCCTTGCCGTCTGCGGAGATGATCACATCGGGTACCGCAGGCGGCCTGGGAGCCGAGGGCGAATCGTGAAGTCCGGGTGCGGGAAACGGCGAGCACCGGGCGCGGATGATGTCCCGGCATCGCATCACCGCGGCCTGATCGCATCCCAGCGCCGCCGCCACGGCGGCATGACGGCCCTGCCCGAGCAGCTCCAGGTGCTGATCAACCACCTTCCTGGCCAGGTCATGGAGCTCTCCCGTCGGACATCTGGCGTCGAGCTGGAGCAGCAGTGACTCACGCACATCGCGGGCCCCGAGCGCGGGCGGTCCCAGCTGGCGGATCAGCGTGAGCACCCGCTCCACGCGCGCGGCGCCGACTCCCAGCTCGGAGGCCACCCGTTCGCTGCCGCCGCGCAGGAAGCCGTGATCGTCCACGCTCGCCAGCAGGTAGGACGCCATCCGCGTGTCAGCGTCCCCGGCCGACCAGCGGATCTCGTCCAGCAGCTCGTCCGCGGCCGTCCTGGATTCCGCCCGTTCCGTCCACGCCGCCGGGTCGGCCGGGTCGTGGCCGGCGCGCCCGCCGCCGGACGGCGACGGGGAATCCCGGTCCCGGCGGCAGCACGTGTCCGGATCACCTGACTGGCACTGCGGGCATCGCTGAACGTCCTCGCGCTCCAGCGCCGGGTTCTCGCCGAGTTCGGCGGCCACGGCCTGCTCGAGCCCGGCCGACGACAGTGAGAGCATCCCGGCGTACGCGATCAGGGCCGGCGACACGCGCTCGCCGATCTGCAACGCGAGGGCGGGTTCCATCGGCAACGTCTCCCCTGCCAGATCGGGATGCCTCGATAGATCCTGTCTCGCGCAGTTTCCGCGTGCCGTCAAGAGCGGCCCGCGGTCGGCGTCAGGCGCCAGGAGCCACTCCGAGGCGGTTCTCAATCTCTGACCCAGCAAGTCTCATGCCAGCCGCCGCCGCGAGACCACCAGCCCTCCGCGGGCCCCGGCATCTCCGTATGCCATCAAGCTCAGGATCGCGCCGTGGAGTAAGCCAGCATTCACTCGCATGTTGGGTCCGCTGCAGGAAGTCCCGGAGACGCCATTCCCGGGCCTGTGTCGCAGCCCGGGCACCCCCGCCGGGCGCCCGAGCACGGCGAGCACACCGAGGCCGTGCTGCTCGAACTGGGCCTGACGTGGGACGAGATCGGCGGCCTCAAGGAGCAGGGCGTGATCATCTGAGCGCTGAGCACCAGGGCCAGCAGCTCGTGACACCGCAGCCCGCCGGCGGCCACCAGGCCGGCGACGTCGATGTCCCATCGCGAGTCGGGGGTCAGCCCGAGCTCGATGGTCATGCCTGCGTCATGGGACCGTCACCCGGCCTCTGTCCTTCCCGGATCGCGGTCTCGATGAGGCCGATCGCCCAGGTGATGGCGCTGGTGGTCTGCTGGGGGGTGAGTTCCCACGCTGCGACCAGGCGCTCGTAGGCAGTGACGCTCCACAGGAGGTCGAGGACCGCTGCCGCCATCCTGCGGTCCGTCTCTGGCCAGCTGGCGGCCGGAGCGGCCATCGCGCTCAAGAGCGCCGCCCGACGCCGCTGGTCCGCCGCGGTCAGCGTGGCGTCCAGCGGCATCCGGGGCACCAGCGGCAACGGCGACACGTGCGCGTATACCCGCGCGGTGGCCTCGGCGACGTCCTCGAGCCGCAGCCCCTCCAGCTTGACACCCGCCTCCTCCTCCAGGCGTTGCATCATCGCGTCGTGAAGCTCTCTCTCGCCCGGGAAATGCCGGTAGATGGTCCGCTCGCTGACTTCGGCACGTTCGGCGACGGCGCGGATGGTGAGCGCGCGCCAGTCCCAGGCCGGGGACTCGTGGGCCAGCTGCACGCCCGCGGCGACGATGCGCTCGCGTGTCTGGGCGGCACGCTGGCGACGCAGGCTGCTGTCGTACCGGCGGCGTTGCTGCCCTGGCTGGCCCACGATCATCTCCCTTAACGGCACCGCACCGCCGAAGCGGGCATGCCTCACGGTACCGGCCGCCATCGCTGGCCATGGCGA
>Ga0116216_10002606_pt1 | contig 11916 bp, 11 predicted proteins | sample Sb_taG_11_FD_89696 | JGI IMG/M metagenome (GOLD analysis project Ga0116216, IMG submission 89696) | Peat soil microbial communities from Weissenstadt, Germany - Sb_50d_3_AS metaG | ecosystem: Environmental > Terrestrial > Soil > Wetlands > Peat | place: Germany: Weissenstadt | collected 2010-09-21
CTCTCTTGAGCTGGGCGAGCGACAATGCGCCCTTAGTGTTTAGCGCGTTCCATATAGCCCCGGCGACGGTTCCAATTTTATCGTGCATTGGCAGTTCCTTTCTCTGCAAAGAATACCACGGGAAGCATACACCGCTCTCGTTTCATCCGAGCCGGCGGCGGGCAAAAAGAAGGGTTCGAGCCGCCCACAGATATTCACTCGCCGATGCTGCAAGCCCCTGAGCGACCAGAGAAGCTGTCATTTTCGCTCTCAAGCTGGATGGGCCAAGAAAAACCGAAGCCTAGCTGCAAAAACAGGATTCCTGCATATCTGGGCCGAATTCTGCGTAAAAGCCACTCTCAGCGCGTGTAACTAGCAGCACCGGCGAGTTTAATGCTGGCGGTAACCGGGGATTTTGGGGGTTCGAAAATGTATCCGGATCATAGAGTCCAGACTCCGGGGGTCAGCGGTTTTCGGACGCCACCATAGCAGAGCTGTGATTTAGGCACTCAGAGTCGCCGCAATACTAACGCTCCGTCCGGTCGCAACACCCACCCCGCTACCGCCAGCAGGACGGCCGATAATCCCGGAAAGAATATCGGATGCACTATCACCTCAGGATCTCGGAAAGCCCTGCATTCAATTCGCGAAGTCGCGAATTCACTTCAAGCACCGACAGTCCAGACGCATCAAGGTCGCCAAATTGCACGACGTCTGCCGCGGGCACAGGTTTCCAAACCGCCACGAGCCATACCAGCGAGGCGACATTAAACGAAACCAGAGTAAGGCCCGCGTAAACCTGATAGTACGAACCCTTCAACGTGCTCATGAGTTCGCTGTTTCCGATCTGCACTGCCGAGTAGAAGATCAGGCCGCCAATGATGAGCATGATGAACCGTTCGATTTTCACTTCGTAGTATTTCGCAAATACCAGAGCGAACACCAGAGTCCCGACGATGGCGAGCTCCAGCCCGCGCTGAAGCAAAGTGATGAATACGGTCAAGGAATGTTGCTTTCCAGCCGCCGAGTACATTGCACTCACAAGTAAGAACAGGGCCTTGCTCGCTAAAAAGAGACGGCACAGCCGCCAGATTCCGTGGTAGGGGCTAAGGATTCGGAAGCAAATCTCTCCGACCGCTGCAGCTCGCACACCCATCATGACGGCCTGCGAGGTCCAATATCCGTAAAATACCGGCGCGGACGTAAATGCGAAAAACAGTCGAAGAAATGAGGAGAATAAATCGCACGCGGCGACGACAAACAGATACACTGTAAAGACCGGAAGGCGCTTGAACAGTCCGCTTCGAAGCGCGACTATCGCAACAACAATATCCAGACATAGGCCGAACGTCCACCGGATTACGTTTTCGTTGAAGTGCATGACGGCTGGTAATCATCATCCCATGTAGGTACCTTCTCCGTGATCGTAATAACGCATCCCCTCGCCGGTTGGAAACTGGCAAGAAAAACTGAAACCTTCGGCCAAAAACAGGATTCCTGCATATCTGGGCCGATTTCTGCGTAAAAGCCACTCTTGGTGCGTGTAATTAGCAGAAACCGCGGGATTACAACGGGGCGCAACCGGGGATTTTGGGGGATTCAGCGGGGAAAAACCCGACCGGCGGCGTGCACTCTGACGGTATCGGTTTGTAAGGTGTAGGCACGGCCGAAGTCGAGACAAAATTCTTCGCCCAGTGACCCCGTGGTGCGGATCAGGAGTGAACGGTGGACGTTTCCCGCAGTGAGGATGTTGCCCGAGGACGCGATGAGCCAGAGGTTCTCTTCTTTTCATACAAAGCCCGGTCGGCGCCTTCGAGCAGTTCTTTGTAGCTTTCGCCAGATTCACACTGTTTCCATCCGGCCGAGAACGTAACCAGAATCTTCTGTCCGCCGACCTCGATCTCGAAAGGCGTCAGGCGCGCAAGCACGTGCCACAGTTGTCCGAGATCACACTCCGGTAGCAGGAGAAGAAACTCATCACCGCCCATCCGCGCGGCCAGATCAGAGCCACGCACGGCCTTCCTTAGGCGTTCGGCCACGGCTTGCAGCGCGACGTCGCCAGCGGCATGGCCATGCCGATCATTGATCTGCTTGAATCCGTCCAGGTCGAGCATCAACAGTGTCAGAGGTGTCCCGTTCCGTCGAGAACGAAGTACCTCTGCCTCGATGCAGGGTTCCGCAAACCGGCGATTGTACAAGCCAGTGAGCGGGTCAAACATTGCCAGCCTGTACATGGTCTCCGCATGAGCTTGCTTTTCCTGGACCTCATCGCAAAGTCGCTTGATGCGAATTTGCTGCCAGAGAGAATAAATGTTGAACAGCAGTACCAATCCAATTAGCCCGCGCACTGCGAGGTTCAGATCCACTCGATGAGACGGATCGTCTTGGAGAACCGTGGGCAACGTGGACGATACGACAGCGGCCGTCAGCAAGAAGACGACCAAGACCATGTTTGACCATGACCACCAGTTGCGAGTTTGAATCTTGCGGAGGTCGGCGTGAATCCCCGCCGTGTAGGATTCTAGGGACTCATTGCTGCCTGGGCCGCCTTTCGGTTTCAGATCGCTGTTCACGTTTTCACCAATATCCGTGACGCGTTACGGTTAGCATGGCTATTTCGCTCGCTGCGTTCAGTCCCGTGAATTCGTGATGTCGTCGCCGATCCGCACACGACGTTCAGCAGTTCCAAGGTTAAGTGGCGATACCGGCCAGGCCTTGATTCATCGTACGCATAAGATCGGTGATCTGCGGTGCGGCACTGCAGACGAGCGCGAAAGATTTACCTGACCTTACGTACAGGGGCATCATTTTTGTGACGTGTATTTTCAGCCCGTGTCGAGCGCACTACCCAGCACGCGCCATATGCTTGGAATTGGGCAAGCGCGGTCGGTAGGGCTGGGGAGATTCGAACTCTCGAGCCGATATTCTCACGACAATTTTGTCGGTGGGCGAGGGCGCGCCAAATATGGCTTCAATGGCTCGTCGAGGGATGAACCATTCAGCCGCTCCTCGATCACACCATTGGGCACGCCCGTGGGATGGAAGCTCCGGCGAAATGTGAGGTTTCGAAACGTGGATCTCTACTAGAATGCCCCGAGTGAGGATTTCCTACAAAGCTGCTTGCCCGCGTTGCGGTTCGGTTGACTACCGTAGATCGAAACGCCGTGGCATCTTCGAGCGGATTGCGTTATCGCTCTTCAACTTGCTGCCTTACGGCTGCGATGAATGCTCAACGCGTTTCTACAACCGCTTAGAGCCAATTCAGGCTCCCCGCTGATCTGCTGCCGGGAATCTTGGCTCTTATCTTACGAGCGTACAGTGCGCGGCGGAGAATCGCGTGCTGAATTCACTGCGGCTGCGAAGCATCCGGACTAGCTCCGGCGTCGCCGTTACTGAACTTCAATCAGCTTGCCCGCTTCCTCAGACTCGGGAAGAGCTTATTTCGAGCCAAGCTGCGAACCTTGCGAGACAGTCAGTGGGCGTCCGTCGACCTTTTCCAATCTGCCAGAGCGTTACTTATTGTTTTTCGGTGTGGGTTGGCATTGTATTTTGGCGCGGTCGCGGACGCTTCAAAGTGTCACTCTAGGTCGACATAAACTGTCAGTTTCGAGCGGCGGCCAAAGTGTGGGCCCAGACGCGGCTTGGTTTGGACGTTTCACATCGTCTGTAAGTAGCTGTTAGAGTTAGGGTTGGTGAAGTTGGTGTCGTTGACGCGCTGGAGCTTGTCGTTGGCGCCGGAGGTGCACCACTCTTGGTAAGACGCCAGCGATTCGGCCCTGACCGGGCGTAAGCTGCGTGTTGGTAATTGGCTCATGGAGAGAAGATGAAGAAGACTCAGAAGGGTTTCTCGCTGATCGAGCTTTTGATCGTCGTGGCGATCATTTTGATCATCGCGGCGATTGCTATTCCGAACCTCTTGAAGGCCCGCATTGCGGCCAACGAGGCTTCGGCGGTCGGCACGCTGCGAACGATGAACACCGCAGCGGTCACGTATCAATCCACTTACAACAACGGCTTTCCGCCGGACTTTGCTCACTTTGGTGGGCCACCTCCGGGAAGCTGCGATTTGTCGAACTTGTTGGACACAACTTTGACCACCACTGGCCAGAAGAGCGGCTACACGGTCACCTTCACCGGGTTGCAGATTCTAAAGGTAGCAGCCACGGGTTGCGCCAACGCCGGCGCCAGCACCTACGTATCGAACGCGGTGCCGGTCACGGTCCATGCGACGGGTAACCGCACGTTCTGCAGCGACGAATCCGGCGTGATCCACGTGGATCCGGCGGGCGGCGCGGCGCAGGGCACTGACACAGCCTGCGAAGCACTTGCTTCGCTCCAGTAGTTCCCATTACTCCGCGACGGGGAGAGAGCCTGGACTTTCTCCCCAATTCGCATTTCGTAGGTGAGATTTTCTGTCAAACTAAACGAAGAGTTTCCGTCGTAGGATCTATCCGCTCAAAACCATACTCACCGGAGCCGTGTTGCCCGATCGGGCAATCGATGTTGGGGCTGGACTTCGACTTGAAAATTCGGCACAGCGCTTGATCGTGCCCATTCTCATTTCCGCTGATGTCAAACACTCCCGACCCTCCCTATGATGCTCGGCGGCAATCATGCCTGCCTTTGTGACAGCGTGCGCAGAGCGTGATGAGATTTTCTTCAGCATCATCCCCCAGCCGACCGCGGGAGCGGACGTGGTGGACCTGAAGATCTTGCGCCGTGCCGCAGTCTTGGCAGTGCCACCCGTCGCGCGCGAGCACCGCGCGGGAGAGCTGGCGGTACGCGTCCGGTTCAAGCCACAGTCGCGGCGACTTCCGTTTGGATCGTTTCAAGGCCGTTTCTCACAATGTCCAGCAATTGCATTCCTTGTGCCACGGGAAGCGCGCCATGAGCCGAGCGAGCGCCAAAAATAATGTGCTCTCCGCCCCAGCTTCCTGGCTCGCTCCCGCCAGAAGATCGGCGGCGATCATCTCCAAGCAATAGGCGCGCGATTTGTCCGCTCCGGGCATTACTGCGATATATAGGTCAGGGCGATACCTCCTTCCCACAACGTTCACAATGTTCACTCCGTTCACTGACGTGCAGAGCACAATTTACTATTCGCTGTCAGCTCGCCTCAGCTGGGGCGGCAGGAATCGCAGATGCGACGCAGTGCGTCGAGCATCGCTTTAGGTCTGCGGCCCGGATGCAACGATTGTCGTGTGTTTTCAGGAGTTGGTGGATCCGTTCTTGCGCCGCAGAGTCCAGCCAAAGGATCCACCCTTGATTTGTCCTTTGTCTGTTCCGGAATCCAAGATCCGAGAGGATCGTGCCCGCGGCCGTACCCTCGTCGCCTAAGAGCGGGTTATACTCGACGACGTTCTAAAGGCAAACGCTGGAGGAAAATTATGTTTCACTTTGTCTGGTATGTTCTTATTGGGCTGATCGCGGGGCTGATCGCGAAATCAGTGATGCACGTGCACATGACGATCTTCTGGACGATCGTGCTCGGCATCATCGGATCGATCATCGGCGGCGGCATTACCCACATGTTTTCGCGCCCGACAAACGAACGATACCATCCCGCCGGCCTCATTTTTTCCACACTGGGCGCGATTCTGGTTCTCTACATCTGCCATAAGCTGAAGATTCATTTTCCCGAGGTCAACCCGTTCTAGCTCATCGACGTCCAACCTCGTCTTCCGATAAGACGGTCACGTCTCGGGCTGCGGTCCGAGTGTCTGATCTGGTGTACGGTTTTGTCGAGCATTGTGGAGAGCACTACGGCCAACTGGTGGTCTACTACCGCGTAGCGGGCTTGGTTCCGCCGGAATCGCGGCCCAAGACATCGGTGGGGACGGAGTTCAACTCGACAATCTCAGAACAATTTCGTCGGCGGGCATGGTTCCCGACGAGAAGAACTCTCCAGTAGAATCCTCAACGTGAAGATTTGGGACAAACCCGCCTGTCCGGCATGCGGTTCAACCGCAACTCGGAGATCGCAGCGCAAAGGAGGGGGTGCGGTTCAGTATGCCACCGACAGAGCAAGATTTCGGCGGCTTACTCGCTCAATTCGTGGACTCAGAAGGCGGACATTGCATCGTCGGCAGTCTGTAGCTGTACTTCAAAGGAACCGTTTTGGCGGTCCTACGACCTGGTCTTCAACACCTCTTCCAGCTTGTCGCGGTCGAAGCCTATTATCACTTCTTCGCCAGCGACTGTCACGGGCGTAGTCATGTATCGCAACTTCCGGAGGTCGGCTAAAGCGGTTTCATCGGCCGTAACATCTCGTTCCACAAAATCAATTTTGTTTTGGGAAAGGAACTCTTTCACCCGTCCGCAGAACATTCAACCTGGCTGAGTGTAAACCACCACCTTTTTTGTCACGGTCTGATATCTCCTTTCCTGAACTTGGGTGGCGCCTGTAGTGCTCCCCTCAAAACTAGACAGCCAAGGCCTCCGAGTTTGATACAAACTGAAGGCCTCGTGCAGAATGCGATTTTGACTCCGCGATTAGGCCGGTCGTGATTGTACTCCTCGATCCAACGAGCGATTGATGCGCACGCTTCTTCCAAGCTGCGATACTCCGACGTCCAGACTTCCTCTTCCTTCAAGCTGCGATGGAAGGTGATAAGAATTCTTGCCTAGCGAAGCTGGAGAAGGTGACGGGTCATGGGTATTCCCACGACACGGAAGTGCCGCGTGGCGCTCGTAGGTCGAGATACTTCGCCATCATCCGGACCAATTCCGCCTGATTTGTGGGATGCCAGCCGTGACCCTTCAAAGGACGCCCATAGACAAAAGTGCCTTCGTAATGAGGGTTTTGACTGGTCTTGAGAAAATCTTCCAGTAGGCCGACGGCCAGGTTGAAAAAACCGTGGTCCATTTCTCCAACTGCGAGATAGAGCTTTCCATCCAATTGAGTTCCGATTTGGGACCAATGGGTCTGAATGTAGTTGCTGAGGTCATAGCCATGTTCTCGGTAATAGTAGGCTACCTGGCGATCGATTTTTCCGGTTGTCTTGTCCCACAGGGGCTTGGGATATCCATCATCACCGACAGGACCAAAAACAGCGTCGAACGTACCCACTTGCTGTCCAGATCTTCCCTTGCTGGCTAAGACCATCTCGAGCTGACTCACATCCCGAAATGTCCTCTCTGGTTGTCCATCGGGAGCGCGCTCGAAAGGGCGCTCCGGAGCAAACCATTCGTGGTTCGCGTAAACCATGTTCTGCTCCGTGTGCTCCTTCTGCACAAGGAACGCGTTGTCATCCTCGTAGATGTCCAGCAAGCCGTATCGCCGAAAATCAATCTGGTCAGGAAAGAACGTCCACGTGCTGCCGAAAAAGTCAGGATGGTAAGCCTGCAAGGCCAGCGACTCCCATCCTCCTGTCGAGCCTCCCGTCAGCAGACGGGCCCAAGGCTGGCGGATGATTCTGAAGTGCTCCTCTATATAGGGGATCAACTCCGTCATTATGGCGTCGCCGTAAGGGCCGTTATTTGCTGAATTTACGGCATAGGAATCATCAAAGTACGGTGTCGGGTGTTGGAACGTGACGGCGATCATGCGTGGAAAATCTTCTGAGTTCCAAGATTGGTAAAACTCATATCCTGTCTCAGTGCCTCGATTTTCTCTTGCGATTCGCTGGAACTCGCTTTCCGCGCCGGGTTCGGTTTGAAAGCCGAAGGGAGCCGCGAGACTGAAATGTCCTTGGAGGTAGATCACCGGATAAGAAACTTGAGGATGAACCTCGTATCCCTTCGGGAGAAGAATCGTGGCGCCGAAATAGATCGGACGGCCCCAAAACTGACTCAGCAACTTACTCTGGATCTTAACTCGCTTCACCCATGCTGAGTCGGCTGGTACTTCAATCGGGGGAATCACTTTCGTCAGGCGGAGTTGCACCCTGTAGCCTGTGGCGGGATCGAGATGAATCTTCTGGACCTCGCTGATCAGGTTGCCTGGCGAGCGATTGAAATGCTGACCTTCCCACTGATCCATATGCGCCCAAATCACGCGCCCGTCGGCGCGATGGAATTCTGTGTAAATCTGCATAACTGCCTGGACGTAATAATCGCCGAGAGGGAGATCCTGGAGACTGCGCAAAGGATAGCCCAGTGTCTGCGCATCGATGATTGCTGCGTCGCCGGGCTTGAGCTGGTCTACATCTACTCCAAAAAATGGTGCGCTGTCTGCCCAGTTGCCGACTTGTAAACGGGGCTCACTGGCGACGTTCCGAGTGATCAACACAAAAACGCGGCCCGTGATGGGCTCCGAATGCGCTGAGGCCGGAAAGGTGATCTCAAAATGAGGACCGTCAGCAGCGGCATGAGCAGGCGGCGCGAAAAAGAAAACCAAGCTGAATAGAGCAGCGGTAAAGGCAACCACCAAAGGTGTACGTCGGCCTCGAGCACGCGTCACGCTCGGCGTTACATGTAATGAAGAATTGCCCCGAATGCCGACATCCACGGGGACACAGTCTTGCGATGCAATCGGATCAAAGAACACAGCAGTTCCTCCAAGGTATCAGTATTTCCAGGCTGACGTGTCCTCGCCCTTTGGTGCATGAATGGAAACGTAGTTCGTCATCGCTTTGATCTGTTCAGCTTGCGTCATGGCGTGCCATCCGTGACCCTTCATCGGTCGGCCGTATTCGAAAGTACCTTCGTAGTGCGGATTTTTCGTTCCTTTCAGGAAATCCTGCATGAGATAGACGGCCAGGTTTAAATAGCCATGATCCATATCGCCGACGGCGAAATACAGTTTGTCCACCAGTTTCGGGCCAAGTGTGGACCAATTCCTGGCCATATAATCGCGCAGGTCATAATCGTGCTCGCGCCAGTAGTTCGCCACGTCATGATCAATTTTCCCGGTTTGCTTGTCCCAGAGCGGCTTGGGATAGCCATCTTCTCCCATGGGACTGAAGACGGCTTCGAATACCTCAAGTTGCTGGGCGGATCTGCCCTTGCTGCCGAGAACCTCCTCAAGCTGACTCACCTGGCGCACTGTATTCTCGTTTTGCCCATCCGGTGAACGCTCGAAGGAGCGCTCGGGAACTTGCCATTCGTGGTCTCCATAATTCGAATCCTGCTCGCGATGTTCCTTTTGCACCAAGAACGCATTGTCATCGTCGTAGATGTCAGTGAGTCCGTATCGGTGCCAATCGAGCGGATCGGGAAACAGCGTCCATGTTCCGCCGAAGAAGTCGGGATGGAACACTTGCAACGCCAATGCTTCCCATCCACCGGTTGACCCGCCGGTGAGCAGGCGCGCATACGGTTGGCGAATGACCCGGAAGTGCTCCTCCACGTACGGAATCAACTCGGTCAGGATCGCGTCTCCGTACGGTCCGTCATTCACAGAGTTGACGGCGTAGGAGTCGTCAAAGAAAGGAGTCGGGTGCTGGAAGCTGACCGCAATCATCCGCGGGAATTTATCGGAGTTCCAGGATTGATAGAAATTGTAGGCTGATTCCGTTCCGCGATGTTCCCTCGCAAACCGCTGCGACTCGTTTTCCGGAGTGTTCTCGGTCGAAAAAGCTAAGGGCGGATTCAAGCTGAAATGACCTTGCACATACACCACGGGATATCTCACGTTGGGATGGCTGTCATATCCTTTGGGCAGCAGGATCACCGCGCCCAGATAGATCGGCTGGCCCCAGAACTCGCTGAGCAGCTTGCTCTGAATTTTGATGTGCTTTACCCAGGCAGTGTCCGCGGGCACCTCGATCGGTGGAATCACCTTGTTCGCGCTCAGCTTGATCACATACCCCGCTGCGGGGTCGAGATGCACTCTTTGCACCTCGCTGATCAAGTTTCCAGGTGATCGATTGAATTGCTGGCCCTCCCATTGATCCATATGCGCCCAGATTACCGGCCCTTTGGCTCGGTGGAATTCGGTGTAGACGTTGACGATTGCCTGAACGTAGTAATCGCCCGCGGGAAGCTCGCGAAGGCTGTGCAGCGGATAGCCAAGCGTGCTGCCATTAATTTGGGCCGAATCCCCCGGTTTGAGTTGCTCAACATCCACGCTGAAAAGCGGCGTGCAGCGCTGCCAGCCGGCCACTTGGAGGCGAGGCTCGGGGTCCGCATGCCGGGTTACAGCCACGAAAACGCGGCCGGTGATCGCCTCTGCGTGTGCGGACGCTGGAAAAGAAATCTCAAACTGCTGATCCGCCGCTCGGGCTTGTGTGCACGCAACGACGCAGATCACAAGCAGAATTGTGAGATGGCTCGCCAACCGCCATGCGGGCACTTGCATCATTCTGCGCTGCATTGAAACCTCCTAATCCCGCTGCCAAGCTGTTGCTGGTTACCACTGGCGGAACAATTGCGAAACCTCATAGCTTCTGGCGCCCAACAAATGGCTTCACGATTTCATCCAGATCGTCCAGCACGCCGAGATCTGTTCGAGATTTGGGAAACGCATCCGGTCGTGATGATTGATTTCATCCGGGATTTCTATTTTGGCCTGCCGGTCGACCGATAACTTATGCCTGACCACGACGCTTTGCAACGCTCTAGCTAGGTTCTTAACTGCATTTCTTGTTCGGGGGCTGAAGGGGAATCCCGAAGTCAAATTCTCGCGTCTACCATCCACTCCTCAGACACTTTTCCTTCTCCATTCTCGATTGGCACAGAACTCTGTTTCGGTCGACGACCGTCTATCCCGCTGGCAATGGGAGCGCCGCAATCCTTCGCAGCATGCTCCCAAACAGCCGCCGCGTGAGGTGACTCTCCGCCTGCGCAGCCAGTAATATCGAGCTTGTTTCAGCATACGCCTGCCAATCATCATGTGCCGCCACAGTCTCGCCAGCGACCAGGAAGACGTTGATTTTCGCCTTGAAGCTCGAAGGGCCAAGAAAAACCGAAACCTACCCGCAAAAACGGGATTCCTGCATATTTGGGCCGAATTCTGCGTAAAGGCCACCCTTGGTGCGTTTAATTAACAGTAATGGCGCGCTTAAACGGGGGCGTAAGCGGGGATTTCGGGGAAATTTGAAATATGCGATTGGATTTCAACGGAGCGGATGAACGGAACCGATCTGGGTTCTCAGACTTAGAGCGCCAGACTGGTTCCACAATCGGAGCAATTTGGACCTAGCCTCCGCCAGAGTCCGTGACGATAGGATTGGTAATTAACGGGGGTCCTTGCAGTTGTGCCCTTCAGAGAACTCGCTAGAGGCGCTGAAGACGAGCAATGCACGGAGGAGAACGGACGAATCAAAGAAGTGAGTCCGTGGCGCGGCCGCTGTTCCAGCCGCGCCACGGACTGATTGGTCGAAGTTATTGTTGCCCTTGGACGGTCCCCGACCCAACTTGAGCGAACGCCGGTGGTCCTACCGTCGAGTCGACGTCGACGATTACGGCCAGCCCGGCGCTTGCGAAGTAAACGACCAGATTGGTCGGGGTCGCCGCGCCTCCAACGGTGAGCGGCAGGGTGTAGCGGCCGGCATTGCTAGCGTCCGCGGTGAGCGGGCCGGCGAGCGTTACACCCGTCGTTTCGGCCTGCGAGGGCGTGCCCGGGTTCAGATCGTTGACCGACGCAGTGCCGGTAATGGTCCCGCTTGCAGCCACGACTTGACCGACTGAGTTAATAAAGTCGTCGCCATTGTTGAAGGCGACGAAATCCACGCCGTTGTTTACGCTGGTTCCGGCGGTTGCAGTCTGTGGAACGAGGAAACCAGCGCCGAGATCATTGGCGTCGAGTTCTACGATCAAGGCTCCGCCGCCACCGCTCGGGTTGTTGGGATCGACTAGATTAAGAGCAGAATCGGTGAGATAGAGTCCCCAAGTAGTGAAGTCAGCATCGTTGGAAACGACGCCGCTGGTAATGCTGCCGTAGCCGCTGGCCGGAACCGCGTAGTTGGCCGCCAACGTATCAGGACCCGGTCCGGGAGGGACGACACCGGCTTCGTTGTAGTCGACCACACCGGTGATTGCCGACGTTCCGTCCGC
>Ga0116216_10002612_pt1 | contig 11901 bp, 15 predicted proteins | sample Sb_taG_11_FD_89696 | JGI IMG/M metagenome (GOLD analysis project Ga0116216, IMG submission 89696) | Peat soil microbial communities from Weissenstadt, Germany - Sb_50d_3_AS metaG | ecosystem: Environmental > Terrestrial > Soil > Wetlands > Peat | place: Germany: Weissenstadt | collected 2010-09-21
CCGCCGCCCAGCCCGAGCACGTACCTGCGCTGATCAGCGAGCCCGTCGATCCGGCGACACGCGTCCCGCCGCAGGCCGAAGGCCACGAGGCCCTGCGCGGCAGGAGGATCCTGGTGATCGACGACGACACGCGGAACGTCTTCGCGATCACGAGCACGCTCGAGCTCCACGGCATGTCGGTGACCCAGGCCGCCGATGGGCGCAAGGGCGTCGAGGCGCTGCTGGCCTCTGATGGCACCGATCTCGTCCTGATGGACGTCATGATGCCGGAGATGGACGGCTACGCCACGATGAACGAGATCAGGCAGATGCCCGCCTTCGCCACGCTGCCCATCATCGCCGTGACCGCCCGGGCCATGCCCGGCGACCGGGAGAAGAGCATCGCGGCCGGTGCCAGCGACTACGTCACCAAGCCCGTCGACACCGACGATCTCCTGGCTTGCATGGAGCGCTGGCTGAGCCACAGCTTACGACCGGTAGCGGGGCGTCAGCTGCGCCGTTCCCCTGGTCTGCGGTGACGACGGTCTGAGTCGCGAGCCCTCGGCTACGCAGCGATGGTCCGCTTCTGCGCCGCCACTTCCCTGCGCCGCCTGCGCCGCCGGTCTCGCCGCCGGTCCTCCGCCGTGGTACCGCCCCAGATGCCGTACATCTGATCGTGGGCCAGCGCGAACTCCAGGCACTCCAGGCGCACCGCGCACCGGGCGCAGATCCTCTTCGCCCGCGCGATCTGCTGTTCGGCGGGGCCCGTCGTTGAGATGGGGAAGAAGAGGTCAGGGTCGGCGGACAGACAGGCGGCCTCGGCCTGCCACGTGACGGTGTTCCCTGTGACGGTCATGTCGTGTCCTCGCGAGGGTCGGCGTAGCGGCCATTGGGCTTCCCCTCGGCTCCGCGCCTACACCTACGCCCGGCGGAAATTTTGCGGGAAAGGCGCCCTGCCGGCCGCCGCCGCAGGCCGGCGCGGTTTGGGCCGTGACGCGGGAGGTACTGGCAGCGGGGCGGGAGGTAGCGGCAGCGGGTGTGAGCGCTGCCGGAGTGGCGGACGGTGACAAGCCGCGACCCAGATGTGACGAGCATCACGTTATTGAACGTTTATCTTCCTCGGACCGGGCACACCGTACTCGTCCGAAATATCCCAGGTCCAGGGAGACGACCGATGACGAACGCAACCCTCAGGCAGCCGAGGCGCACAGCCGCCCACACGGCCGCGCCCGAGGTCGGCCTTAACCCCGGGCTGCGCGCTGAGCTGCACGAGCTGTCCGATAACGCGCTACTGGCCCGGCTCCGCACCCAGCCGAGGGACAGCGAGGTGCGCGCTGCGGCCTGCGAGATACTCGTGGACCGCTACACCAAGCTGGTCCGGTCCTGCGTCCGGCAGTACCGGGGCAGCCCCGAGCCGACCGAGGACCTCATGCAGGTCGGCTACGTCGGCTTGCTCAAGGCGATCAACAACTATGACCCTGAGGTGGGCGACAGCCTCGCGGCCTACGCCCAGCCCTGCGTCTACGGCGAGATCAAGCGGCACTTCCGGGACAAGCGGTGGCAGATCCACGTGCGGCGGTCAGCCCAGGAACTGCTACTCGAGCTGCGCAAGGCCAACGAGGAACTGACTCACCAGCTCGGCCGGACGCCCGAGGAAGCAGAACTCGCCGACCGGCTAGGGGTAGGCGCGGATGACATGCAGGAGGCGCGGCAGGCGGACCTGGTGTTCAGCACGTACTCCCTGGACGCCCCGCTATCGGACCGTGACGATCCGGCCCTGCTCGCGGACCTGATGGGCGACGACGACCCGGGTGTCGCGCACATGATCGACATGGAAGCCCTCAACGCCCACTGGGGCGAGCTGCCGGAACGCGAGCAGCGCATCCTGGTGCTGCGCTTTTACGGCAACCTCACCCAGACCGAGATCGGCGCCCGGCTCGGCATCTCGCAGATGCACGTGTCCAGGCTGATGGCACGGGCCCTGGCCCACCTGAAGAGCAGGCTGCTCGATGCACCCGAGACCGCAGACGTCCCGCCTGGCTCGCCATCCCCCTGCCCGGTAGCGACCGTCTGACGACCCGGACCCTGTTCCGCGGAAGGATTCTCATGAAAACCGGTATGGGACTGGTACTGATCGGCATCGGGGCGATCTTCGCCTTCGCCGTGACGACGAACACCTCTGTCTTCAACCTGCACACAGCCGGCTACGTGCTCATGATCATCGGAGCCTTCGGGCTGGCCATGCCCCGACGGGGTTACGGCTGGGTCGGCCGACGGCTGTTCGTACGCCAGGCCCGCTGGAGCCCCGGAGGCCAGACAGAAGTGGTGACGTATCCGACCGGCGTCAACCGCAACCCGGCGAACACCCGGGTCAGGGCCGGCTTGCCGGCCCCGGGAGCGCTGGGCAGCCCGGCGGCCAGCAGCCACATCGAGGCCGTCCGCGACCTGGAGGCCACCCGCGACCTGTCCGTGGAGCCTCGGCCCGGCGAGACCGAGATCATCGAAGACATCTACGAGAATTAATCATCAAGAGGAGAAAGTCATGGCCACCATCACCGCGTCCGTCATCATCGTCTGGCTCCTGATCGGATTGGTGATCGGCGGGCTGGCGCGGCTGCTCGTTCCCGGCCGCCAGCACATCGGAGTCATCCTGACGATCCTGATCGGCATCGTGGCCGCGCTGCTCGGCGGCATCATCACCACGGCCATCATCGGCGCCGGGCACACCGTGATCACGTTCATCGTCGCGCTGGTCGCTGCGGCGCTGCTGGTCAGCGCGTTTACCACCCGTGGCTACGGGCGGTACCGCTCGCGCCGGTCCAGCCGGCGGCGCTGGTGGTAGGAATGGGCGCGATCGGGAGCCACGGGCGGTACCGCTCGGACCAGCCGAGCCGGTGGCGCGGGTTTTAGGAATCGGGGCCATTGAGGGCCATGGGCGGTACCGCTGGGGCTAGGGCGGTACCGCTCTCGGCGTGGGGAGCCGGCGGCGCTGGTGATGGGCCATCGGCGCATTTTGCCGCAAGTACTATTGAGACGCCTCAGGGCGAGGGCATCCAGCGGTGACGATGGTCAGGAGACATGTCGCAAGGCAGCGGGCCGGGTGGGTCGTACGCGGATCTCGCCGACCTGTCGGGGCGGCTCGAGGCGCTGCGGCAGGCCGCGGGGATGCCCGGCGCCGATCCCCGGTCCCTGCTTGATGCCGCGTTCGCCGAGCTCGACGCGGCGTTCGAGGTCCTGACGAAACTGGCGGAAGCGGGCCCGGGAGAGTCCGCGCCGGGCCAGCACGATTCGCTCAGCGCGGAGCGGGCCTTGCTGCGGGGCGTCTTCCAGGGCGCACCCGCACCCTTGTTCGTGCTGGAGCCGGACGGCACGGTACGGCGGGCCAACGGCAAGGCCGGTGACCTGATCGGCGCCCCGCCCGGGTATGCCACCGGCAGGCCGCTGACGGCGTTCGTCGACCTGCCCTCGCGGGCCGCGGTGCAGAGCCAGCTGGCGGCGGTCGCGCGGACAGGCACGGCGAGGCAGGTGGAGTGCAAGCTGCTCGGCCCGGACGGGCCGGCCGACGCGTCCCTGTTGGTTGACGCCGTGACCCTGCAGGACGGCGCGCGGCTACTCGTGGTCACGGCGACCCCGGCGAAGCCGGACAAGCCGGCGGAACGACCGAGCGGGGCGAGCCCGCGCGAGCACGGCACCGGGAGGACAGCGGAGGGCGCGGTCCGGGCCCTGACGCGACGGATGGACCTGGTGATCGCCGTAACCAGGCTGCTGCTCGACAACAGGACCTTCAGCGAGGCCCTGACGATCCAACGGTGCGCCCGGCTGCTCGCGGGCGATATCGCGAGCTGGGTGATCGTCGACATCGAGCGGGCGGGCCTGCTGCGCCGCCAGTTCGTGATCGGGCCTCCCGGCGAGCCGTCACGGGTGCTCTCCAGGACCGTGCGCGGGGAGGACCCGCAGCCTGGCTCGACTCCCGAGCAGGTCTACTCCGCAGGCGCGCCAGTCCTGATCGCGCACGTGGAGGACACCGGGATCCTCGGCTCAGCCCCGGACGGAACCCCGCTGCTCATCTTGCTCGGCGTGACCGGGTTGCTGAGCGTTCCGATCACCGACGGCACCACCGTGTACGGTGCCCTCACCCTGGCCCGCACGCCCGGCGAGGGGCGCTTCGAACTCGCCGACCTCGCGCTGGCGGAAGTCCTCGGGCAGCACCTGGGCGTGGCCATCCGGGTGGACCGCATGTTCCGGCAGCAATCGGTCGTGGCCGAGGCGCTGCAGGGCAGCCTGCTTCCCGCCCGGCTGCCCGACGTCCCCGGGCTCGACCTGTCCGCGGCGTACGTCCCGGCGAGCGAGGGACTTGAGGTCAGCGGTGACTTCTACGACGTGTTCCCCGTCCAGGACGCCTGGGCGATCACCATCGGGGACGTCTGCGGCAAGGGGCAGGAGGCTGCGGCGATGACGGCGGCCGCGCGGCACGCGATCCGCGTCCTGGCCCGCTGGAATCCGGATCCCGCCGACGTACTGGCCAAGGTGAACGAGGTCATGCTGGCCGGCGATTACGAGGACCGCTTCGTGACCGCCAAGCTCGCCTACCTGCGGTGGGATGGCAGTCGCGTACGAGTGGAGCTGGCCAGCGCCGGCCATCCCGGCCCCGCGGTGGTCCGGCCGGACGGGCGGGTCGACGTCCTGAACGGCGGCGGCCTGCCGTTGGGCCTGTTTCCCGACGCCGAACCGGCCGTCCAGCATCTCGAGCTCAGCGAGGGTGACCTGCTGTTCTTCTACTCCGACGGCGTGACAGACGCGCGGAGTGAGGACATGCGCTTCTTCGAGGACAGCCTGGCCGACGAACTGGCCGGGCTGGCCGGACGGTCCGCCGCCGAAACCACCAGGATGGTCCAGGGCCTGGTAACGGCCTTCTCCCAGGAAGAGCTCCGTGACGACATGACGATCCTGGTCGCGCGGGTCATTTCGGCCGACTTACCGTATGGCAGACGGTTACCGCCGGGGTGCCGTTTTCCCGGACTTTCCGTCGTCATCGGCCTGGTAGGCGGCCACGACCTCGCCGGCTACCTCGGTGACCTTGACGTGGCGGCGCTGGGATTCGGCCCGTAGCCGACGCAGCGCGCCCTCGGCGTCGCAGCCCAGTGCGTGCATCAGGATCCCCTTGGCCTGGTCCACGACAGAGCGAGCCACCACAGCGTCCTTGAGCTGGCTGGCGGTCCGCTGAGCCCGGCTGTAGGCGGTCGCGTTCTCGAGCATGGCGCCGCCGAAGGACGCCAGCACGTCCGCCGTGGGGACGGACTGCTCGTCGAGCACCCCTGGATGAACGCTGAACAGCGACAGCACCAGGGCGCCGCGCGGAAGATCGCGGACCAGGTGGACGGAGCAGCGGACGCCGAGGCGCAGCGCCGCATCCGCGTATCCGGGCCAGCGGCTCTCCTCCAGCGTGTCCTGGCAGCTGACCGGCAGGCCCGTGCTCGCGGCGGCCACGATCGGGCCCTGCCCGGCGGCCAGTTGCAGGTCGGCGAGTTCGGCGAGGTCGGGATGGGTCGCGGCGGCGCTGATCACTTCGCCGTCGCGCCAGACGGCCGCGTGGGCTCCCGAGCAGGCTGGCACCTGCCAGGCCGCGAGCGCGGCGAGCCGGTTCAGCGACCTGGCCTCGCCGCGGCTGGTGAGGCTCAGTAGCTCCGCCGCCTCATGCCCGAGGTGCTCGATCGGCAACCGGCCTCCGTCCCTGGCCTATTTGTAGCACACCCATCCGCGGGTCGAACGTCCGTGCTGAACCAGGGCGCTGCAGGCCGGGTTCTCCGTTCCGTCCGGCGTGGTGACGGTCGAGGCCTTCACCACGGTGGTATCCGCGCTGAGCTGGCACGCGGGCCGCAGCTCGGGCGAGCTGCCGCCTACCGGAAAGGCGCCCACGCACGCCCTGGGGCTGAGCGCGCTCCCAGACAGGGCGCTTATAACGACCATGGCGATGAACATGACCGGGATGAGCACCACGACGCACGCCGCCAGGTGCGGCCGATGCGGCCGGAGCCTGATCCGGGAGACCAGGCGTTCCGCCGCGACCGGCTCGCCGACGTTAAGCCGGGCGAAGATCCCGAACATGGACGCCAGGTGGGGATCGGCAGCCCTCAGCCTGCCCTCGATGCTGCCCAGCGCGCGTCGCTGGCTGGCGGTCAGGCTCATGCGGCTCCTAGCTCCTTCGGTGCCCTGACGATGGTTAACACGGGAACCATCGGCTACCCTCACCGTCCGGGTGCAAACGGCTCAGGCGGGCCTGGCGCCTCGTCCTAGGCCTGACGCCTGAGCATCAGCAAGGCGATGTCGTCCCGGGCCGGCTCGTTACCGACCAGCGCCCGCATCACGGCGGAACAGGCCAGTTCCGGGGGTCCTGCCGTGACCGCCTGGCAGAGCCGGCCGGATCCCGGGTTTCCAGCGCGTAGGAGCGCAGCGCGCTGCGCATCCGTCCCATGATCACCGCGGCGGGCAGACCCGAGCCGGCTACGTCGCCGATGACCACGCACAGCTCACCTGACGGAAGGGTGAAGACGTCGTACCAGTCACCACCCACTCCGCCGCGGCCCGGAATGTACCGGGCCGCCAGCTCCGCCCCAGGGACGACTGGCAGCGCGGAAGGCACCAGGCTGCGCTGAAGCGCCGCCGCCGCGACACGATCGGTCCTGGCCGCTATGGACTGCACCGCGGCGGCGGCCCGGTCCGCGGCGAGCTGCAGCAGCCCGGTGTCCTCCCCGGAGAACCGGCGGGGAGTCAGCGAGCCGACGTGCATCACCCCGATCACCCGGCCACCCGCCACCATCGGCACGCCCAGCATGGACCGGATCCCCTTCGCCCACAGGATCGGGTTGAGCACGGTGGTGTGATCAACGTGGTCCAGGATCACCGGCCGGCCCCGACTCCCGATCCACAGCTGTCACCTCGTTGCCTCCCACCCAGCGTCCGTCCCGTGGCCCTCAGCTCCGGTCGAGGCGGCGGATCGCGATCTCGTGCAGGAGCAGCCGGACGGCCGCGGCGACGGGAATCGCTACCAGGGCCCCGATGATACCGAGAAGTACCCCGCCGATCAGCACCGCGACCAGGCTGACGATCGCGGGAACCTGGACGGTGCGGCCGATGACGCGAGGGACGATGAGATAGTCCTCGGCCAGCCGGTAGCCGACGTAGAACGCGAGGGTCGCCAGCGCTACCGGCAGGGACACGGTGAGCGCGACGAGCGTCACCACGGCTCCGCCGACGGTCGACCCGATCACCGGGATCAGGTCGAGCAGAGCCACGAACATGCCCAGCAGGAGCGGATAGGGAATGCCGAAGGCGAGCAGCCACAGATAGGTGCCGAGGCCGGCGATCACCGACGTGATGAAGTTGCCCAGCACGTAGCCGCCCACCTTGGCCAGGATCTCGTCGCCGATCAGGATGACCCGGGGCCGGCGCGAGTGCGGGACCAGCTGGTAGGCGAAGACCTTGATCCGCGGCAGGCCGGCCAGGAAGTAGATGCTGAGCACCAGCACGACCACGATGGAGGAGGCCGTGCTCAGCACCAGTGCCCCCGCCCCCAGGACCCCGCCCAGCCAGGCGGTTCCGTTCCCGCTGACCAGCCGGGACAGGCGCTGCTGGAGGTGAAACCTGACGTTCAGCCGGCCTAGCTGCGAGTTGCGGTCCTGGAGGGTGTGCACGTAGTGCGGGATCTGGTGGGCGAGCGCGGTGGTCTCGGAGGCCAGCGGCGGGATCGCGGCCGCGAGAAACGCCGCCAGGACCCCGGCCGCGCCGCCGATGACCAGGAGCACGGCGGCCCAGCGGGGCACGCGACGGCGCACCAGCCAGCCGACCACCGGATCCAGCCCGGCCGCGATGAATAGCGCCAGGCCGATGAGAATGAGGACCGACCGGGCCCGGATGACCAACTCGACCAGGCCGTAGGCCACCGCGACCCCGAGCGCGCCGGTCATCCCGATCATGAACGGGGAACGGCGGTTAACCGGGCGCCCGGGCGTCCCGAGACCGCCCGTCTCCTCGGCCACGGCCGCCGCCGTTTCCAGAGCCTCCCGGATCCGGTCCTCCCCGCCGGGCGGGCTCGTCCGGTCCTCGTCTTCGGCGGTCCGGACTTCCTCTTGCGCCCGGATCTCGGCCGCCTCGGCTCCGGCCGCTGGCACGCGATTCATCCCCGTTCACTTGCCTAGCGTGGCCAGGACAAACGGCATCGGGCGCATTTCTTGGTATGAACCGCCCGCGCCTGGGTAGCCGGACCCCGGTTGAACTGAACGCCGACAAGAGAGGCATCAATCACATGGCGCTCATCCTGCTCGTACTCCTCCTGGCCCTGCTGCTCGGCGGGCTCGGATTCGCCGTCCACATCCTGTGGTGGATCGCCCTGATCGTCCTGGTCGTCTGGGTGCTCGGTTTCGCCATCCGGGTGGGCGAGGGCGGAGCGAGAAGCCGCTGGTACCGCTGGTAGCCACCGCGGAACACCCGCAGGCCCACCGAGGAGGTGGTCATGACGGGACTAACAGCGGAGTCGCCCGCCCCGGGCTAACCGGGGGGGCGGCTCCGTTCGATGCTGCCCGGGGTTCGATGCTGCCCGGGGCAGGATCGTCAGGTGTTGGGCCCGGCCTGGCTGACGTGGGCCAGTGCGGAGGCCGGGTCGGCCTCCAGGGCCAGATCGCCCAGCGACACCATGCCCGCGATCTGCCCGCGATCGACCACCGGGAGCCTGCGGACCGCGTGCTCGCGCATGAGCCGCATGGCTACCTCCGCGTCGTCGTCCGCGTCGACTCCGACCAGGTCGCCGCTGCTCAGCGGGCCCACCGGCTCGTCTGGGGCCTTCGATTCGGCCACCGCCCGCACCACCAGGTCGCGGTCGGTCACCAGGCCGTGCACCACCTCGTCCTTAGTGACGAGCACGGCACCGACGCCCCAGTCGCGCATGGCTCGGGCGGCTTCCGCGATCGACTGGTAGTAGTCCACCCCGATGGCGCCGGGGGTCATCAGGTCACGCACTTTGGCATCCACGACGTACCTCCTCGGTTTCGTGGTTCCATTCCCCTCCCCTCGCGGTACCAGCGAAGCCCGGCTCTAAACCGGATGCGGGCCAGGAACGGCATGGCACGGCATGGAACGCCCTGTCCATGTGAGCTAGCTGAACTGGAGAAGGGACGGCGCGGATGAATAGGCCTGGACTCCGCCGGCAGATGGCCGCCTCATCGGTGGCCGGTATCGCCGCGGTGCTGATCGGCGCTGGTGTGGCGACCCCGGCGGGTGCCGCCATCAGCGTCTTTCCCGCGGCCATGACGGTCAACCACGGCTGGGTGAATATCGCGGCCGACGGCCCGGATAACTCGCTGATGTTCTACGAGGCGGCCGACGGCACGCCCACCTGGTACGACCAGACCGTCGCCGGCCGGGGCACCACGTACTCCGCGCCGGCCATGATCGTCAATGGCAACGACGTGAACATCGCGGTCGTCGGCCCGGATAACTCGCTGATGTTCTACTGGGCCGCCAACGGCACGTCCACCTGGCATGCCGAGACCGTCGCGGGCCCGGGCACCGCCTTCTCGTCGGCGTCGATGGTGGCCGTGGGCGGCGCGGTGGACATCGCGGTCCAGGGCCCGGACAACTCGCTGCTCCTCTACTGGGCCATCGACGGCACGTCTACCTGGCACGTCGAGACCGTCGAGCCCACGGTCACCACCTGGTCCCCGCCGTCGATCGTGGTCGCCAACAATCTCGTCTACATCGCCTTCGAGGGCCTCTTCGACGAGCTCACCGTCGACTGGGCCGTCAACGGCACGGATACCTGGAACTTCGAGCACCTCCCGGCCCCCACCCTCCGGGTCGAGCCCTTCAAGCCCGGCATCGCGGTCAACGGCAATACCGTCGACGTCACCTACTGCGACACCTCGGGCCAGCTCAAGTTCCTCTGGTCCGTCGAGGGATCGAACAGCTGGAACGTCGAGAACGTGGCCGGCCCGGGCAGCGCCGAGTCGGACGCGCCGATCGCGGTCAACAACGGCACGATCACCATCGCGGCCGTGAGTCCGCAGGATCAGCTGATGTTCTACTGGGCCGCCATCGGCACGGGCACCTGGAACGCGGAGACCGTGGCCGGGCTGAACAGCACCGACTCGTCGCCTTCGATCACGGCTAACGGCGATGCGGCCAACATCGCCGCCGTCGGTCCCGGGGGTGAGCTCGATTTCTACTGGGCCATCGACGGCACGTCCACCTGGAACCCCGAGGCGATCTCGGGCGGCGTCGGCCTGCCGTTGCCGTGACCGGGGAGAACTTCTTCTAGATCAGCACAGGCCGGTACTGCTGGCTCCGGACGGCCAGGACGCCTCCGCGTCGCGGGCCCAGACGGCGAAGTGGGCGGTGGTGGCCGCCCCGGTCGGCCCGCCGGGCCCGGTACAGGCCACTACGCCCGCGGTAGACGACGACCGCTGGCCGGTCCGGCCGGTCGTCCCGCACCCCGACTGGTTCTGCCGGGGCACGGTGCCGGCCGCCGGCATGCCGACGGCACAGGTGCCCGCGTGCGACGGGCCGCCGAGTAGCACGCCCGTGATGATCACCGCGAACAAGATGGGCACCAGCACCAGCACGGACAGGGCCGCGCCCGGCCGCAGCCACCACCGGCGCCGCCGGGCGGCCAGCGATTCCCGGCGGATGGGTTCGCCTGCGCTAAGCCTGGAGAAGATCGCGAACATCGCGGCCAGGTGAGGCTCGCTGGCCTTGAGCGTGCCCTCCATGCGGTCGAGCACTCGCTGCTGGACGGCGGGCAAGCCCATGCCGAATCTCCCATCCTCACCCGGGGATTCCCGATGACCATCCCCCCGCAATCGAGGATATGAAACGCCATCGGGGCGCGTATGAGGAATTATCACCTACGCGGAACTTCATGTCGTAAACGGGGCGGGGCTAGGCGTCGCAGCGGGTTCAGCCGCGGCCGAGCAGCCGGTCGAGCGCGCGCCCGACCTCGTCGGCTAGGGCCGAGTCGGGCCTGGCCGACCCACGCGGCTCGGGCGCGCCGACCGGGACCAGGGTGGCCTCGGGCTCCCGGACCAAGCCGCAGTCGAGGCACTCGACCTGGCCGAGCCGACGGATCATGTGGACGCTGCGGCACCGGGCGCAGCGTTCCAGGTCGGCCGTCCAGTCCGCGGATTCCTGGCAGGCCGGGCATACCAGCACGAGTTGGTCGCGCGCTACCCCGCGGCGCCAGGGACTCTTACCGCGCTCCGGATCGGTCTGCCGCACGCCGCAGCGGTAACAGGGCACTGTGCTCCCCCACGGGCACCAGGCCTCCCTACGAGCGGGCGCTAGCCGAGCGCGGCGAGCGCCTTCGAGTACTCAGCTAGGTCGCGCGCCTGCGGGATCGGGTTGACCACCTTCCACCGCACGACACCTTCCTTGTCGATGACGAACGTGCCCCGGGTCGCGATGCCGCGCTCGGAGTCGAACACACCGTACAGCTTCGCCACTTCCCCGTGCGGCCAGAAATCCGACAGCAGCCCGAACTGGTAATGCTCGGCGTCGGCCCAGGCACGGTGGGCGAAGGTGGAATCCACCGAAACCGTGAGCATCTCCACGTCGTCCCGGCTCACCTCGGGAAACTCGTCGCGGATGGCGCACAGCTCGCTGGTGCACACCCCGCTGAACGCCAGCGGGTAGAAGACGAGCACGACGTTCTTGGCGCCGCGGAAGCCGGACAGCCGCACGGGGGTGCCGTGCTGGTCGCGCAGCTCGAAATCGGGCGCCTGGTCGCCTACCTCTACCGCCATGCCAGTGTCCTCTCGCTGGTTCGGGGGATTGGTGCGGGACCGGGCCCGCCACGATCCCCAGTCTGCCACTCTGGTGATGGAACTCGAACCGCGCGGGGGTAGAACCGGGGGCGAGCCGGGGCGAAGGCCGGAC
>Ga0116216_10002613_pt1 | contig 11899 bp, 11 predicted proteins | sample Sb_taG_11_FD_89696 | JGI IMG/M metagenome (GOLD analysis project Ga0116216, IMG submission 89696) | Peat soil microbial communities from Weissenstadt, Germany - Sb_50d_3_AS metaG | ecosystem: Environmental > Terrestrial > Soil > Wetlands > Peat | place: Germany: Weissenstadt | collected 2010-09-21
TCGCGATGACCACGACTCCGAAGCACAGGGAACAGACCAAGAAGAACCGCTCGGGAATGCGGCGGCAGAGTCCGGCCAAGCCAAGAGCAGTCATGGCAGTGGTTCCCACAACCACCACGGCGGAGGAAACGATGGTCCATGCCCCGGGCACGATCGCGCCGCCGAAGTTGTAGTAGTCGAGCCAGGACGAGGCGCCGCGGAGCGCCTCGTAGGCCGACGCCGTGCTGGTGGTCACGGCCGATGTCTCGCTGAAGGGAAGGTAGTTGTACGTCAGTCCACTGGTCAGGATGAGCGGAGCCAGCCACCAGAAGCACGCGAGCACCACCGCAACGGCCCACCATGCCATCAGGGCTCGCCGTCTGGGGCAAGGCTGCCTTGTCAGCAGCCAGATCGCCCCAACCGGCAGCACGGCGACGACCACAGTGGCATTGACCCCACCCATGAGGGCCACCGCGATGCCTGACAACGCCGCGGCCCGCCGGGGTGACCCACTCCGCGAACCCCAGACGAGAGGCATGATGACCCAAGGCAAGAGCACGACGGCCAGCAAGAAAGCCGACGTGGCCACCCACGTGACGACAATTGGTGTGACGCAGTACGCCAGACCGGCGAGGATCCGGCTCCAGCGGGATCCGATGCCCAGTGCCTCGCACAGTCGAGCCACTCCCCAGCAGCCGACCGTGAGCAGCAATGCGAGCCATATCCGCTCTGTGCACCAGGTTGGGAGGTGGATCAGATGAGCCACGCTGAAGAAGAGGCCCATCGGAAAGATCAATCCGACACTCTGCGGGTTCGCAAATCCGCCGAAGGTGTAGGGGTTCCATGCGTGCAGGGCGGCGTTGATGAAGGAGATCGGAGAGAGCACCAAGGGGAGCTCGGTATCCGTCTCGATCTTTCCCGTTGCTTGGGAAAATGCTACGACGAGGAAGAGCACCGCGACGCCAATGAGGACCCATCTGCTGAGCGGATCGGAACACGAAGCCGAGCGGTCGACGGTCCCAGGCTCGGTCGTGTCGATCGGTTGACCCGTCGGGGCTACGTCAGATGACCACACGGTGGCGACATCATTACCCGGACGAAGCAGCCGCGGGTGGCGCGTTCTCCGAGGCGGGGCTCCATTGACCCTTGACGTCGCTGCCTGGGCTGGGCATGGTCGCCCCCGTTCCGGGCGGGTCGACGGGGCTGCTCAGCTCGGGCCAGTGCGACATGAGGTCCCGCCTACGTCACGGGTACATGTGTCTGGTGCTGCGTCATCTCGCGGTAGATCGCGCCTTGGGCTTCCGCGGCGCGGTCCCAACTGAGATGCGAAACTTTGGCCTTCCCGGCCGCACCCAGAGCGGCCCGCCGATCTGGGTCGATCGACAACTCCCACACGGCCTTGGCCAGAGCATCGACGTCGCCCTTGGGAACGATCGCGCCCACGTCGCTCCCGACGATCTCGCGCAGGCACGGGATGTCGAAGGCGACGACAGGGGTCTCGACGGCCAGAGCCTCCGCCGCGACCAAGCCGAACGACTCATACCGACTCGGCATGGTGATGAAATCGGCGCCGGACAGCCACTTGAATCGTTCGTCCCGTGGTATCCATCCGACGAAGCGCACTCGATCCCGGAGCCCAAGGGCCACTGCCCTGGTCTCGACGGCGTGACGGTCCAGGCCGTCGCCGGCAAAGACGAGCTGTTGCGGAATTGCGTCGGCGATCTTCGCGAAGGCGTCAAGAAGCAGGTCGAGGCCCTTCGCATGCATCTCGAGGCGCCCGAAGTAAAGGATGTCGCGGCGAGGACGGGTCCAGTCCTCGAAGGCTTCACCCGGCAAACCTCCGGGGACGACGGACACGGTGGCCATTGGGTTCCTGGTCCGAATGGTTTCGGCCATGTCCTCCGAAACGGCGATGATCCGCCGATGCGAGCGCAAGCCGATCTGCTCGACCACGTGGAACGGAAGGTGGTACTCGCGCGTCTTGTCGGAGGCGAACAACCACTGTGCCACTCCGAGGACCGGGCGCCGAGTGAGGTATCCGACTGCCACGGAGGAGAACGGGGCGGCGAAATCCTCCACGACCAGTTCCGAGTCATACCGCCACAGGGCCCACGGAATAGCCGCAAAGTAACTGAGCAGGCTTCCGAAGTATCCGAGGGGGAAGCCGGCGTGGACGTAGCGCACGCCGTCCTCCATGCGCTGCCGCGCTCCTGGGTAACTGGCGCAAACGACCGTGATCTCGAACTCCTGTGCCAGACGCCGGGAGACCTCGTGTGTACGCATGGAGGCCCCACCAGCGCCTGGCCGGCGCGGATCTTCGAAGCCGAGATGGAGGACCCGCGGTCGTGTGCGACCCCGACGAGCAGAGGTTATCCGGATTCGTCGACGGACAAACGAAACGGTTGCGACCATCCCCACGAGCAGCCCCACCGTTCGCCGCGACCTTCGTGTTGCACCAGAAGGCGTCGAACTCACTTCGTCAGCATAGTGCCGGGGCTCCAGCCCGATCAGCAGAAACCGGCACGATGTTCAACTTGTTAGCGCCCTTCGCGGCGCTTGGAACCGCCATCGGCTAGGTGATGGCCGCGTTCCACGACATGTCGTCCCCGAACCCATCGGCATTGGCTGCTCTGAGGGGAATCGGGCCCGCCAGGATGGTCTCGAGCTCGGCGACAGACACTCTCACGGGCTCGACGGTCGCCGTTGGGAGCGTCCGGGCAAGATTTTGAACAAGAAGCGTGGCATTCGTCTCGCTGCACAAGGGAAAGAGGGCGAGTGTCCCGGAATCTCTCTGATTCAAGATCGGGAGGGTCGGGCCCAACACGGAACGTATGAGATCGGAACGAGCACCGTTCTTCGAAATACGTGCGGCAAGGATGTCGATTGCGCCGCTGTGACGACGTCGGATCCGAGTGACGTCCAAGATCATTGAGACGGGATCGAGGATTGGTCGAATCCGACTCCCGCGGACGTGACGCCAGACGACAGGCAACTCGACGATTCGGAACCCGAATCGTTGAGCGGTCGTGAGCAGGTCCACGTCAAAGGCGAAGCGGTCGGTAGAGGAACAATGGAAGAGCATTCGAGCTACGGGGGCGCGGAACGCTTTGAAGCCACATTGCGTATCGAGGTAGGGAAGCTCAGTCACGAATCTCACGATCCGATGGAACGCGACGCCCATCATTTGACGGTGCCGTGTCGAATTCATCACCCGCGACTGATGGTGCGAACGCGATCCCATGACGACGTCGGCGTGGTCTAATGCGCCAACCAGCTCTGTGAGATGCGCCGGATGTACCGCCATGTCCACGTCCATGAAGACCACGGCAGCTCCACGCGCCGCTGCAACACCGGCTCTGACTGCCGCGCCCTTCCCGAGGTTCTCGGGGAGCTGCACGAGCTGCGCCTCTGGGAACCAGCCCAGGCATCGATCTGCCGTTCCTGAGGTCCGGTCGGTGGAGCCGTCGTCGACCACGACGATCTCAACAGTGCGCCCGGGCAACGTCCCCCATGACAGCGCTGCCTTGAGCAATTCGAGCCCGGGCTCGAGTCTCCGCTCCTCATTGAAGACCGGAATGACGATGGAGACATCGATGAGCGGCCCCTGACCCCGCGGACGGTCACTGGGATCGCTCATGGACACGGTCGCATCCGCATTGCTCCACGCGACTTCCGCAGCGCCGCGCCCATCCGATTCGTGCCCTCCCGCGTTCCGCGTGGCCGCCCGGATGCCCCAGGGCACCAGTGCCGCATTCCGAACGCGGCTCGTCGTCGACCTGTCGCCAAGACCCACATCGCGCACTCCCTTGGCAGAAATCTAGCTGACTCGCCATCTTGAGGCAGACCCATTGAGCGAGGGTCGCACGCCGACGACGTGTCGCGCCGGAGCCTTGGCTCCGAAGCTCCCCGTCAAGAGAAGCCACAGGACGCACCCAGTGTGGTCGAATGAGGCCATGGCCCTGGACATTGCGACCGACATCCGCCTCGACCCCCGCCTCCGCGGCATCCTCGAAGTGATCCCGGACGTCACCCTCACTGACGTGGAGAGCCGAGAGCAGCTGATCGCCGAGGCGAACACGCCCGAAGCGGTGGCCGGGCGGGAGGCCTTTCGGGTCTTCCAGGACCTGTGCGACGAGGCCGCACCGGGTGGGCTCGAGGTGACCACTGCGCAGTTCGCCTCGCAGCCCGATGGGAACTCGGTCTACCTGCAGATCATCCGGCCCGCATCCGACGCCCCGTTGGCCTGCGTGTACTACATCCACGGTGGCGGCATGGCGACCCAGTCCTGCTTCGACGGGATGTACCGCGGCTGGGGAAAGCACATCGCCGCCAACGGCGTCGCCGTCATCATGGTGGACTTCCGCAATTCCATCGTGGCGTCTTCTGCCCCCGAGGTGGCGCTCTTCCCGGCCGGGCTCAACGACTGCGTCTCGGGCCTGCACTGGGTGGTCGCCCACGCCGAGGGACTCAACGTCGACCGCAGCAGGATCGTCGTCGCAGGCGAGAGCGGGGGCGGGAACCTCACGCTGGCGACTGGGCTCAAGCTCACGCGCGATGGCGACCTCGGGCTCATCAAGGGCCTCTACGCACTGTGCCCCTACATCGCGGGGCAATGGCCGACTCCGGAGTGCCCCTCATCGACAGAGAACGAGGGCATCCTGCTGCAGCTCCACAACAACCGAGGCCGTATCGGCTACGGCATCGAGGCGTTCAACGAGCGGAACCCTCTGGCGTGGCCCTCGTTTGCCGGCGTGGACGACGTCACGGGCTTCCCCCCGACCGTCATCAACGTCAACGAGTGTGACCCACTGCGGGACGAGGGGATCAACTTCTACCGTTTGCTCCTCTCCGCCGGGGTCCAGGCCCGTTGCCGCCAGGTGATGGGGACGATGCACGGCACCGAGATCTTCGTCCTCGCGTGCCCCGACATCAGCCGCGACACGGCGCGGGACATCGCCGGATTCACCCGCGAATAGGCGGGCCTCGTGCCGCTTTTCCGGCGTCGGTTGCCGCTACGCTCACCCGCCGTGTCCCGAACCTCCCTCCACCACGGCCCGCGCCTGCGCGCGCTCTTGACCCTGACGGCCTCGGGCGTGCTCCTGGCCGTCCTCGCTTCGAGCTCCGCGGCAGCGGCGAAGACGTCCTCGAGCGTCCCTCGTGCGGCTCTCCCGCCCGGGAAGATCAGCCACATCCTCGTGGTCGAGCTCGAGAACGAGGGGTATGCGGCCACCTTCGGGGCCGGCTCGCCCGCCACGTACCTGAACGGGACGCTTCGCAGCAAGGGCGAACTGCTGCAGAACTACTACGCCACCGGCCACGCCAGCCTGGACAACTACATCGCCCAGGTCTCCGGGCAGGCGCCGACACCGGACACGCAAGCGGACTGTGCGGACAACGGGTTCGCCTTTGCGAACGAGCTTCCCGGCAACGCCGATGCCGACCACGCAACGAACCCCGGGCAGGTGGACGGTCAGGGATGTGTCTACCCGACCTCCGTCGCGACGATCGCTTCGCAGCTCGACGCCAAGTACGCCCCGAACAAGACGACGCACGTGGCGGCGTGGCGGGCCTATGAGCAGGACATGGGCAACACACCGTCACGTGACGGTGGCACCGCGGACGCCAGCGGTGGTACCGATTGCGGGCATCCGGCCATCGGGGCAACCGACACGGCCGAGGTGGCCACGCCGGCCGACCAGTACACGACTCGACACAACCCGTTCGTCTGGTTCCATTCCGTGATCGACAACGCGGCGGAATGCAACGCCAACGTGGTTCCGCTCGGCACGTTGGGCAGCAACGGACTCCCTTCGCCCACAGGGCATCTGGCGAAAGATCTCCACAGCGAGAGCACCACGCCGCGGTTCAGCTTCATCACACCGAACCTCTGCAACGACGGTCATGACGCGACGTGCGCCGGGCCCAACAGCACGGGGGGCCACGTCGGCGGTCTCACAGGAGCCGACCAGTTCCTGCACGCCTGGATGCCCCTGATCCTCGGCTCACCCGCCTACAAGCACGGCGACATGCTCGTGGTCGTCACCTTCGATGAAGCCGACCTCGGTGGACCCACCTCCGGCGCCGCCTGCTGCAACGAAGCTTCGGGTCCCAACACCCACGCACCCGGCAATGCCGGGGCGTCGACGGACAGTGCCGCCCCCGGCGGAGGGCAGATCGGTGCGCTACTGCTCAATGCCAAGTACATCAAGTCCGGTTCGACCGACACGGCTGGTTCGTACAACCATTACTCGACGCTACGGAGCTACGAGGATCTCCTCGGACTGACCACTGGTGGGACCGACGGCGAGGGCCACCTCGGCTACGCGGCCGCCAAGGGACTGGTCCCTTTCGGGACCGACGTCTTCCCCGCCAAGCTCAGTGGAGCGTCCAAGAGCACGCCGTAGAGGTCCAGCGGTCAACCGAGCCGGCGCATCGTGGCCCGGTACCGCTTGGCGTTGGCCACGTACTCGGCGGCAGAGAGCCGGTTCATGCGGAGGTCGGACCGACCCTCGAAGATCTTCGCCGGCACGCCGAGTGCCAGCGCACCCGGCGGGACGACCATGTTGTTGGGCACCACCGCGTTGGCGCCCACGGTCGCGCCGTGCCCGACCCGGGCCCAGTGCAGCACGACGCTGCCGGACCCCGCCAGTGACTCATCCTCGAGGATGCAGCCCTCGAGGTGCGTGAGGTGGCCGACGACACAGCCGTCACCGATGATGGTGGGAAAGCCGGGGCCCGAGTGGATGACGGTGCCGTCCTGGATGGACGAGCCCGATCCGACGGTGATGTTGCCGAAGTCACCGCGGAGCACTGCCTGGGGCCACACGCTCGAGTCGGCGCCGATCACGATGTCCCCGATGAGAACGGCGTCGGGATGCACGAAGGCATCGGCGTCGATACGCGGTGCGACGCCGTCGAGTTCGTAGATCGGCATGGCCGGGGACGCTACACGTGGGCGGCGACCCAGGTCACGCCCTGATAGCCGCGGTAACCGAGATAGATCACGCTGGCGACCAACATCAGCTTGAAGTACCAGGGGATCGGCTGGCGCTCCTGCTCGGCCAGGATCGTGCCGCACGTCGGGCACTCGCCCTCCTCCCCCAGATCCTCGTCCTCGACGAGGGTGTCACACTCCTCGCACCAGGGCATCAGGTCGGGTCACCCCTCACTTGCCGCCGATCCTGACCCGCAGCTTCATGGGCGTCGCCCCGAAATCGAACTTCTCACGCAAGCCGCGTTCGATGTAGCGGAGGTACGTCGGTGGCAAGCGCCCGTTCGTGAAGAGCGTGAACGTGGGAGGGTCGATCGCTCCCTGCACGATGTAGCGGATCCTCGCCCGGGGTGCGGACTGGCGGGCCTGTAACTCCTGGACGGCGCGGTTGAGCGACCCGGTGGGCACCCGCTGGTGATACGACTCGACGGAGTCGCGGAGAGCAGGGAGGATGCGATGCACCCCTTTGCCCGAGAGCGCCGACATCTTGAGCACGGGTGCAGACCCGAGGAAGGCTAGGCGGTCGCCCACTCCGGCCAACACGTCATCACGGTCCTCGGTCGGCACCTGGTCCCACTTGTTCAACGCCACGATGGCCGGGCAGCCGGACACGCCGATGCGCTCGGCCAACCGTTGGTCCTGATGCGAAGCCCCAATGGTGGCATCGATCACCAGGATGGCCACGTCGGCACGCTCCAAGGCGCGCAGCGCCCGTAGCGTGGAGTGTTGCTCCGTGCCACGATCGGTCTTGGACGGGCGGCGCAAGCCCGCCGTGTCGATGAAGCACACGGGTCCGTCCGGAGTCTCGACGACCGTGTCGATCGCATCGCGCGTCGTACCCGGCATGTCGTGCACGATCGAGCGTTCCTCGCCCAGCAGGCGGTTGAAGAGCGTCGACTTGCCGACATTGGGGCGGCCGATGATGGCGACCCGCGGAGTGCCGGGGGCACTTTGCCCGTGCGCGGGACCGAAACCCGGCTCCGGCGCCTCACCCGGGTCTCCGACGGGCAGCGGGAGCAGCCCGACCACCTCATCGAGCAGGTCGCCCGTACCCCGCCCGTGCAGCGCGCTGACAGGAAACGGATCGCCCAATCCGAGCGAGACGAATTCCCACGTGGGCGCCTCCCGATTGGTGTCATCGACCTTGTTGACGACGAGCCTTACAGGGGGGCCGGCACGCCGGATCACCTTGGCCGCCGCAAGGTCCTCCTCCGTGACCCCGGTCGTGACGTCGACCACCATGATGACGACATCTGCGTCGGCCAACGCCCGCTCAACCTGCTCGCTCACCTTGGCCTCGAGGACGTCACCGCCCGCCAACCATCCTCCAGTGTCCATGACGGAGAAGGGGACCCCGGACCATTCGGCAGTCAGCACCTTCCGGTCGCGGGTCACACCCTGCTCCTCCTCGACAACCGCGGCACGGGAGCCGACGATCCGGTTCACCAGCGACGACTTCCCGACATTGGGTCGTCCCGCAACCACCACCATGGGCAGGCTCATGCTGCGCAGGCGGGCCGGAACGTCGTGCCGTCGAGGGCGACGCGGAGCGACCGACCGTCCGCCGGCACGACTTCAACCGGCCGGGGCAGGTCCGCCAGCGTGAGCCCGTCAAGGAATCGGCCCTCGTTCAGGCATGCATCGGGCAACAGACAGCGCGACCCTTCGGGCACGGCCCCCACGGTCCGGGCCACGTCTTCCCCGGTGAGCAGACCCGCCACACCGATGTTGCCGCCGAAGAAGTCGTTGGGCACGCTCTGCACCACGATGTCGTCGCGGGAGTGAGCCGCCACCAGCGGTCCCAGCACGAGGGCCCCGTAGGTGCCGGTCAGCACGGTCACCGGCCGAGCATCCATCCCCGCCGGCTCGGCCGGCAGCCGCGGCGCGCGGTAGCCCTCTGCCGGTGCGGCGTCAACCGAGGCGAAGAAGCCGTGGCGGACGCCCCCGGGGCCTCTGGCTGCGGGATGGGTGAAGGACTGCACGAAGGACCGCGCCATCCCGATGCCGTTCTCATGTTGCGGGAAGCCCTCATAGTGAGTGACCGGGGGCAGGTCACGTCCGGCAAGGAGGTAGTACTCGTCCGCGGCGAAGACCATGCGGTGCCCGAGCGCCCGGCGGAAGAGGCGCTGCCACTCCTGCACGGTGTCGAGGACCTGCACCGCCTCCGCCACGCTGTGCGGGCGCATCTCGGGCTCGTTCGAGTATCGGCTGAGACCCAGCGGTACAGCACCCACGCTGGCCAGTGCGGGGTAACGGTCGAGGATCCCCGCCAGCGTGTCCTCCAACGCCGCACCGTCATTGACTCCCGGGCAGACGACGACCTGGCCGTGCACCTCGATTCCGCCGTCGAGGAGCACCTGCAGCCAGCGCAGACTGGTGGCGCCCTTGTGGTTGCGCAGCATGCTCGCCCGCAACTCTGGATCTGTGGTGTGGATGGAGACGAACAGCGGCCCGAGGCGTTCGGTGAGGATGCGTTCGGCATCGAGCTCGGTGAACCTGGTCAGCGTGGTGAAGTTCCCGTAGAGAAACGAGAGCCGGTAGTCGTCGTCCTTGAGGTAGAGGCTCCGGCGCATGCCTTTCGGCAATTGGTAGATGAAGCAGAAGGCGCAGTGGTTGTCGCAGGTTCGGATCCGGTCGAACACCGCAGAGGACACCTCGACGCCGAGAGGTTCGCCCACCGCCTTGTCGACACGTACCAACCGAGGCAGGGGGGCGCCGGAGCGGCGAACCAGGACGCTGAGGTCGGCCGCGTCACTGAGGCGTTGGAAATCGATGACGTCGCGCGGCTCCTGTCCACCGATGCTCAAGAGCTCGTCACCCACGGCCAATCCGGCCCGGGCTGCCGGCGACGCCGCGGTGACCGAAGTCACCGTGGGAGCTGACATGGGACCAGGTTACTGCCGGTAACCTGGACTTTGTGCCCGGAGTGGATCGAGTGATGCTGGCGGAGCCGCGGGGGTTCTGTGCCGGCGTCGAAAAGGCCATCAAGGCCCTGGCCTGGATGGTGCGGGTCTTCGAGCCTCCGGTCTACTGCTTCCACGAGATCGTGCACAACCGCCATGTGGTCGAACGTTTCCGCGAGCAGGGCGTCATCTTCGTCGACGATGTGGCTGACGTGCCCGCCGGGGCACCCCTCATGCTGAGCGCCCATGGTTCGGCTCCCGAGGTCGTCGAGGCGGCCCGGGCCCGGGGCGGCGTCGTCGTCGACGCCGTGTGCCCGCTCGTGACGAAGGTCCACCACGAGCTGAAGGTGCGGAGCCGAAAGGGCTACACCGTCCTCTACGTCGGGCACGCCGGGCACGAGGAGGCAGTCGGCACCATGGCAGTGGCCCCTCAGTCAGTGCGGCTCTTGGAGAGGGAGGAGGATCTCGAGGCGCTCGGGGACCTCGAAGCAGACGGCGCGCCCGTCGCTCTCCTGGCCCAGACGACGCTCAGTCACGACGAGTGGCGAGGCCTCATGGAGGCGGCCCGTCATCGCTTCCCCGACCTCTGGATGCCCAACCGGAGCGACCTGTGCTTCGCAACCACGAACCGGCAGGCCGCCCTGAAGGCCATCGCCTCGGAATCCGATGCCGTCGTCGTGATCGGCTCCGCCAATTCCTCCAACACCGTGGCCCTCGAAAAGGTCGCACAGGCAGGTGGATGCCCACGGGTCCTGCGAGTCAACGAGGCCGACGAGCTTCCCGCCGACCTCGCCGGCACGGTGGGTGTGACGGCCGGAGCTTCGGCGCCCGAGGCGCTGGTCGACGAGGTGATCGCCCGCCTCGCTCCCAAGGATGGGGTCACGGAGGTCACCGTGACGACGGAGGACGAATATTTCCCACCCCCGCCCGAACTCCGGGAGCTGCTGCGCACGGTGGGCTCTACGCTGGGCCTTTTCGCCGGTCGCCCCGTGCCCGGCCGGACGGACCCCGCCGCTCAAGATCGAGCGATCTCCGCCGCCGACGTGCTCGACCTGCTGGCCTCCTGAGTGCGGCAGGCGCGATGATTGTCGCATGACGTTCACCCGCATGGACCAGTCGACGGCTGAGCAGTGGCAGCACATCATCGTCGAGTCGATTGCGCATCAGCCTCGAGTCGCCGACCGCGTGCTCGCGATGCTGGCGTCGCTCGAGGAGATCACCGACGGATTCGAGGTGGACCAGCTGGTGCACTCGCTGCAGACGGCGACCCGGGCCGAGGAGTCCGGGGCCTCCGACGAGGTCGTCGTGGCCTCGCTGTGTCACGACATCGGCAAGGCGGTCTCCGTCATGAACCATCCCCGCATCGCGGCGGAGATCCTGCGCGCCTATGTGAGTGACGGCACGTACCACATGATCCTGGCCCATCAGGACTTCCAGGGGAAGCACTACTACGAGTACCTCGGCCAGGACCCCAATGCCCGGGACCAGTACGTCGGCGAGCCCTGGTACGGGCTGGCGGAGCAGTTCGCCGACGAGTGGGACCAGACGAGCTTCGACCCCGCCTACCCGACCAAGCCGCTCTCGCACTTCGAGCCCCTGGTCCGTCAGGTCTTCTCCACGCCTCGGACGTTTTGATCGCTCTCGGCGGCGCCACGTCGAGCGCCAGCATCCGTACTGACCCAGATCGGGCGCGCCGCGTCATCGAAGCGTCGCGCCGTGAATTCGACCAACGCCACCCCGACGTCAAGCTGTCCCCCGTCGTGGGGCTGATCTGCGCGTACGACGAGGAGGACAATATCGGGGCGGTGCTCGCAGGCATGCCGACCGAGGCGTGCGGCCTCGCCGTGACCACCCTCGTCGTCGTCGACGGCGGGACCGACAAGACCGATCAGGTCGCCAAGGACTCTGGCGCGGTGACCTTCGTGCTCAGCGAGAACCTCGGGCACGGCTACGCATTGCGGGTCGGTTACGCGCTCTGCATCGAACTGGGCGCGCAGTACGTCGTCACGCTCGATGCCGACGGGCA